>Ga0075425_100001687_pt1 | contig 21657 bp, 22 predicted proteins | sample SoiMethybrSBSTD4_FD_75300 | JGI IMG/M metagenome (GOLD analysis project Ga0075425, IMG submission 75300) | Bulk soil microbial communities from a Populus tree surrounding site in Tennessee, USA - Soil MetaG P. TD hybrid SBSTD4 | ecosystem: Environmental > Terrestrial > Soil > Tree plantation... | reverse complement strand
CACGACGACGCGGATCTCGTCGTCCCAGGACGCGTCCTCGCAGGCTCGGGCAAGCTCGCGGAGGAGCTGGAAGTCGAAAGCGTTCAGAACCTCGGGCCGGTTGAGCGTGATCGTCGCCCGCGGCGGCGCCTTCTCGTAGACGACCTTCTCGAACCCGAGCTCGGACGGAGGACGCGGGCGCGGATGCGTCGGCTCGCTCACTCGACCTCGACGAAGTCGATCGTGAACGGGATCCCCATCTCCATCGCATCCTTCCCGGTGGCCGAGAACTCCTCGCTCTTCGCGGCGGCGCCGAAGCTCTCGCGGTCGGGCCACTCGAACTCGCCGAAGTACTGGAACGTCGGCTCGCCGAACGGCGAGCCGAACACACGGCCGTGGCGGAACTTCGCTCCGGGAACCTTCAGAACGTAGTCGTCGACGTGCTGCTGGTAGCGCGCGGCGTCGGGCGGCCGCTCGTACTTCACGATCGCAAGCACCATGGCTTTTCCTCCCTTCTCCCAGCGGGAGCCCGAGCGTATAGCTTCAAGGCAACGCGACGAAAAGGGAGGCGAGATGCCTGGCCGTCTGGTGCACTTCGAGCTGCCCGCCGACGACACGAAGCGGGCGATGGGGTTCTGGGGTCAGCTGTTCGGCTGGTCGTTCTCCGGCTGGGGCGACGACGCGCCGGTCGAGTACAACATGACGCAGGCCGGTGGCGAGCCGGGCGGCGCGATCTACCCGTCGCAGGGCGGCGAGCGTGGCCCGATCGTCTACTACGACACCGACGACATCGACGCCGCCGTCGCGCGCGTGAACGAGCTCGGCGGGCGGGCCGAGAGCAAGCAGCCGATCCCGCAGATCGGGTGGTTCGCTCGCGCCTGGGACACGGAGGGCAACCCCTTCAGCCTCTTCCAGAGCGACGAGTCGGTCGCGCCGGGCTAGACGACTGATTCCCAATGGAGGCACCCGCGGTTGGGGGCCTTCGTACGGCGCATCGCGGCAGCCTCGCCCGTCACCAGGGCGTCGGACCAGCCTTGCCGACGGTCGAGTCGACCGCGCTGCTTGGCGCATGCCCTCCCCCCGTCGGACACCCCCATTGGTGCCGAGCGCGATGTTGCCCCGGCACGAGGCGCCGAAGTCGACGCGAACCCGACCGCGCGCCACGAAGGGCACGATCGGGATCAACCCACGCCACCAATCGCCTCGTGTCGTCCCGGCGGCCAGTTCGGGCGTGACAAGACTTCTCGGGCGTAGCGCGTCTCAGCGTTCCCGCAACAGGAGCGGCCTGCGCGGCCGCTGGTCGAAGTCGAAGTCGTGCTCGAGGTTGCCGAGGATGGCGACGTGCTCGCGCACCGTCGGGCGTGGATCCGGTCGGCCGTCGGTGCGAGGGTCGAGTGCCTGCCCGCCCAGGAAGTCGTCCTCGATGAACTTGACGTACGCGTCGAAGGAGAGGATCTGGTGGTCGATGTATCCGTGGCGCGCGTACGCGCTGATCACCAGGCCAGGGACGCGGAAGCCGTAGCCGTTCCCGTCCACCTTCGGCGGCTTGACATGGTCGTAGAAGCCGCCCCAGTCGTCCCATGCGAGAAAGATCGCGGTGCTGTTCCACTCGGGGCCGCGCATGGCGGCATTGATGAGCCTGGTCACGTACTTCTCACCGGCGTTGACGGTCGCCGGCGGGTGCTCGCTGACCGCCTGGCTGGGGATGATCCAGGAGACCGCCGGCAGGCGGCCGAGCCGCGCGGCCGTGAAGTAGTGCCTGAGGGAGACGACGTCGCGGACCTGGCGGTCGTCGCGGACGGTCGTGAACCACGGCAGCGGGTTCCAGATCCCCGGCGTTTGCGCATTCTGCGGCACCGGCTTACAGAACATCTTGTCGTCCTCGCAGTCCGGTTCGTAGCCCTTGAAGACGTAGTAGCGCCAGCTGACGCCGGAGCGGTGGAGGAGATAGGTCAGGTCTGTCCAGGCGTAGATCGGCGGGCGGCGGTACAGATGCTTCCGGTCGGGCGGTGAGCCCGGCGCCTGCAGGGCATTCGTACAGCTGAACGGATCGGCGGTAGTACAGCGCGCTGACCACTCCGAGACCATGAACAGGTGCGCGGGAAGGCTCCAGGACGCGTTCGGCTCGAACATGTGGTCCTGGAGGACGTAGTTCCGCGCGTACGCCCAGTAGTTCGGGATCTCCCGCGCGTCGTGGTACCCCATGACGTCGACGGGCCCCTTGCGCGAGCACTCGGGATCGTTGGGATCTCGGCAGCCCTTGCGCGCCTGCTCCGCGTGCACGAGGAAGCCGTCCATGCGGCCGCCGTCCATGTCCCTGACGAAGTCCGCCGCGCCGTGAGGGCCGCCCCTGTTCCGGAAGTGGAGGTCGTGGTACGGCCGCTCGCATGGCCCGCCCTCGAGGTGTGGCAGGCAGACGGTAGGGACGCCGTCTCGCATCGGGATGCCGTCAGCACCGGGGAACGTGCCGAAGTAGGAATCGAACGACCGGTTCTCCTGCATGATCACGATCACGTGCTTGATCTTGTGGATGCCCTTCTCCTGATGCGCCTTGCCGGTGTGACGCGGGGCGGCGAACGCGGCGTTGTCGTGGTCGACCGCGACGACGATCAGGACAGCCACGGCGACGAGTACGGCCGCCGCGGCGCCAAGGCCAACGGCCGCACGCGCCATGCCTTCAATTCAATCTCGCGCGTATTTACGCCGTGCTAAGCGGAGGTGAAGGGCCGGGCACCACGCTCCTCACGGGCGGCCACGTCTACACCGGCGACGAGGAGGGGACGGAGCACGCCGACGGGTGGCTGCTGATCCGAAACGGCGTCGTCGATGCTGTGGGAAGTGGCTCGGAGCCCGCCGCCGAGCGGCAGATCGACCTCGGCGGTGCGCTTGTCACGCCGGGCCTCGTCAACACCCACCACCACCTCTACCAGACGCTGACGCGGGCGCGCGCCCAGCAGGCGGACCTGTTCACGTGGCTCCGGGAGCTCTACCCGCTCTGGGGACGAATCGACGCCGAGGCCGAGTACGCCGCGGCGCGGACCGGTCTGGCCGAGCTCGCGCTGTCCGGGTGCACGACCGTGTTCGACCATCACTACGTCTTCCCGCCCGGGCGTCCCGGGATCGTGGAGGCGGAGATCCAGGCCGCGCGCGAGCTCGGCGTCCGCATCGTCGCCTCTCGCGGCTCGATGGATCTCGGCGAGTCGAAGGGCGGGCTGCCGCCGGACGACATCGTCGAGGAGACCGACGACGTGCTGGCCGAGACGGAGCGACTCGCCGGTCTCCACGACGCCGGGCCGGGCGCTCGCGTGCAGATCGCCGCGGCCCCGTGCTCCCCGTTCTCCGTCACGCGACAGCTCATGGAGGACTCGGCGGCGCTTGCCCGGCGGCTGGGTCTGCGCCTGCACACCCACCTTGCCGAGACCGTGGAGGAGCACGACTACTGCCAACGGGAACACGGCTGCTCCCCGGTCGAATACCTCGGCGAGCTCGGGTGGCTGGAGGGCGATGTCTGGTGCGCCCACTGCGTTCACTTCACCCCCGACGAGATCCGGTCCTTCGCCCTGGCCGGCACCGGGGTCGCCCACTGTCCCAGCTCCAACATGCGCCTCGGCGCCGGTATCGCGCCGGTGCGCGCGATGCTGGACGCCGGAGTGCCGGTCGGGCTCGGCGTGGACGGATCGGCGTCGAACGAGCGCGGCGATCTCTCGCTCGACGTACGGCAGGCGCTGCTGGTTGCACGCACGCGAGAAGGCCCGGCTGCGATGACCACACGCGAGGCGCTCGGGCTCGCCACGAGCGGCGGTGCCGCGGTGCTCGGCCGGGACGACATCGGCTCGCTCGCGCCCGGGAAGCAGGCCGACGTGGCGGTCTGGCGGACCGACGGCCTCGAGTTCGCGGGCGTCGGCGATCTCGTTGCCGGATGGGTGCTGTCCGCGCCGCACCACGTCGATCGGCTGCTCGTGGCGGGCGAGGAGGTCGTCCGCGACGGCGTGCTCGTTTGCGCCGACGAGGACGAGATCGCGCGACATCATCGGGAGCACGCGAGAAGATTCGAGACGTGAGCTCGTCCATCTCGACCCACGTCCTCGACACCGCGGCGGGACGGCCCGCGGCCGGCGTGCGGGTCGAGCTCTTCCACGGCGACGCGCTGCTCGGCACCGGCGCGACCGACGACGACGGCCGCATCGGGTCGCTGTACGAGGACATGGAGGCCGGGACCTACCGTCTCGTCTTCCATCCGCCCTCGCCGCTCTTCCGGCGCGTCGAGCTCGAGCTCGAGCTGGACGGAAGCAGCCACTACCACGTTCCGCTCCTGCTCTCGCCCTTCGCGTGCACGATCTACCGGGGCAGCTGAGCGTTGCTGAGCTGGCGGAGCTCTTCTCGGCGAGAACCCGTCTCGTCGAACGGCTCGCTGCGTCGGAGGACCCGCTCGGCAGGGCGGAGGAGATCGCGCGGGCGGCGCCCGAGGAGGAGCGGGTCGAGGCGCTCGCGGCTCATCCGCGGATCGGTGAGAGCTCTCCCGAGCAGCGCGGCGACGAGGCCGAGGTGCTGGCGGAGCTCGCGCAGCTGAACCGCGACTACGAGCAGCGATTCGGGTTTCGCTTCGTGGTCTTCGTCGCCGGCCGGTCGCGGCAAGAGCTGCTCCCGCTCTTCCGGGAGCGCCTGGACAGGACGCGCGACCAAGAGCTCGAGACGGGGATCGCGGAGCTCGCGGCGATCGCCCGCGATCGGTGGCGCTGGCGATGACGCTCGCGCTCGCGCCCTACGCGACCGAGTGGCTCGACCTCCTTGCCCGTTGGCTACACGTGATCGCGGCGATCGTCTGGATCGGGACGTCCTTCTACTTCGTCGCGCTCGACAACCATCTCCGTCCGCCGCGCGAACGGCGGTCGGCGGACGACGGCGTCGGCGGCGAAGCATGGGAGATCCACGGCGGCGGCTTCTACCGGGTGGAGAAGTACCGGGTGACGCCGCGGGCGATTCCGGATCCCCTCTACTGGTTCAAGTGGGAGGCGTACACGACATGGTTGTCCGGGTTCGCGCTGTTTGTCGTCCTCTACTACGCCCACGCCGGCACGTACCTCGTAGACCGGAGCGTCGCCGACCTGAGCTCGGGCGAGGCGGTGGCAATCAGCGTCGGGCTCCTCGCCGGCGCCTGGGTCGTCTACGACGCGCTCTGCCGGGTGCTCGGGCGCCAGGAGCTCCTCCTTGCAGCGGCCCTCGCGGGCTGCATCGCGGCTGCGGCCTTCGGCGTCAGCCGGCTGTTCAGCGAGCGCGCCGTGCCGATCCAGCTCGGGGCGATGCTCGGCACGATCATGGTGGCCAACGTCCTGTTCGTGATCATCCCCGCCCACCGCCAGTTGATCCGCGCGAAGGAAGGGGGGCGGGAGCCCGATCCCGCGGCGGGCGCTCGCGGCAAGCAGCGCTCGGTGCACAACAACTACCTGACGCTGCCGGTGCTGATCGCCATGCTGGCGCCGCACTTTCCCGTCATCTCGGGCCGGACGGACGGCTGGGCGGTGCTCCTGGCCCTGATGGCGATCGGCGCCTGGATCCGGCTCTTCTTCAACCTTCGCCATGCCGGCCGCAACATCTGGGCCATCCCGGTGACGGCCGCGGCGGGGATCGCGATCCTCGCGGTCGGCATCCGGCCCCACGGCGCCGGGAATGGCGCAGCGGGCGGACCGCCCGTCTCCTTCGCACGGGCGCAGGGGATCGTCGACGAGCGCTGCGTCCCGTGCCACTCGGAGCACCCGACGAACCCATCGTTCTCGGCGCCGCCGGCGGGCATCAAGTTCGACACGCCTGAGGAGATCTCGGCGCAAGCGGCGCTGATCGATCAGCAGGCCGTCGAGTCGCGCGCGATGCCGCTGGGGAACGCGACGGGGATGGCCGACGAGGAGCGACGGATCCTCGGCCGCTGGATCGCGCAGGGCGCGAAGACGTCGAAGTAGGGTCCTCGGCGTGCTGGAGATCACCGTCGCCGACCTGCGCTTCGCCGGCCGACTGGAGGAGGACGACGCGGCGGCGACGGTCGCGGCGTTCCGGCGGTTGCTGCCGCTCGAGTCGCAGGTCATCCAGGCGCGCTGGAGCGGTGAGGCGGCGTGGATTCCCTTCGGTGAGCTCGACGTCGGCATTGGCCCGGAGAACGCCACCTGCTACCCGTCGCCGGGGGAGCTCTTGCTCTACCCGGGCGGCGTGAGCGAGACGGAAATCCTCTTCCCGTACGGGTACACGGCATTCAAGAGCAAGGCCGGGATGCTCGCGGGGAACCACTTCGCCACGCTTACCGAGGGTCTGGAGAGCCTGCGTGAGCTTGGTCGTCGTGTCCTCTGGGAGGGCGCGCAGCCGATCAGCTTCGTCGAGCGGTAAGCGCCGCCAACGCCTCCGTGAGCGCGTCGACGGCGACCGCGACGTCCTCGTCGGATGTCAGCTCCTCCGGCGAATGACTGACGCCGCCATTGAGGCTGCGGACGAACAGCATCCCGGTCGGGACGCCGGCGGCAGCGAGCACCATGGCGTCGTGCCCAGCTCCCGAGACGAGCTGTGGCGCGTCGGGGAAGAGCGAGCAGAGCACCTGGAACGGCGCGCCGGTCATGGCCACGGGATCCAGTCGCCACGAGGGTTGGAAGCCGAGCTCGGCGATCAGTTCGTCGAGCTGATCGCCGCTCGGCGCGCGCGCGTCGACTGCGACCGTCACCCGGGCGGGAACGACATTGGCCGCGTTGGGCTCGATCCTGAGTGCTCCGACCGTTGCCACGGCGGGCGGCCGCGCGGCTTCCCGCACGCGTAGGATGAACTCCGCCGCCTCGACGAGCGCGTCCTTGCGGGCGTCCATCGGCGTCGTTCCGGCGTGATCTGCGTGCCCGTGGAACTCCATCAGGCCGCGCGCCTGCGCGGCGAAGGACGTCACGACTCCGATCGGCGCGCCGGCCTGCTCGAGGACCGGCCCCTGCTCGACGTGAAGCTCGAGGAACGCGTCCGGCAGGCGCATCAGCGCGCGGCTGCCCATCGGACCGTTCTCCTCGGCCCGGAACGCGACGACGGCCATCGGCTGCTCCGGCAGGCGCTCTGCGGCCTCGATCGCGGCCACGACGCCGAGCGCACCGTCGAAGCGGCCGCCGTTCGGAACGGAATCGAGATGCGAGCCCGTCCAGATCCGGGCGTCACCTCGCCGGCCGATGAGGTTCGTCGCGCTGTCGACGTCGACCTCGAGGCCGGCCTGGCGCATCCACTCGGCGGCCAGGTCGTGCGCCGCGTCCTCCTCGTCCGAGTAGCCGATGCGGTTCGCTCCCGGGCCGCCGCCGATGGAGTACAGCTCGTCGAGCCGCTCGAGCACTCGCCGCATCCGCGAGACGCTAACTAGATCCTGAGCCGCCGGAGCGCGAAGACACCGGCGAGCGGGAAGAGCGCCGACAGCGCGAACGCCGCTCGCCACGACGTGTCGGCGACGGCTGCTGCGAACCCGATCGGCGTCAGCACGCCGAGGAGTGAGAGGACGGTCTGCTGAAAGCCGATCGCCGCCCCGCTTCGCGCCTGGCCGGCGAGCTCTGCCGCGGCGGTCAGCGACAGTCCGTTCCACGCCATCGTCAAACCGCCCGCAACGACCAGAGCCGGCACAAGGAACACGAGGGGAGCGTGAACAAGGGCCGCGACAAGCGCGACGGTGGCGAAGCTGGCGACGCCGATCCTGAGTAGGGGAACGATCCGCGTCCCAACCGCGTCAGACCAGCGGCCCGAGCCGATTCGCGTTCCGACCGCGAGCACCTGAATCGCGGCCAGGACGGCCGCCGCTCCCGCATCGGAAACCCCGCGGTCCTCGTGGAGGAAGAGGACGACGAATCCGGTGATCGCGAGCTGCGCGACCAGATAGAGGCCTGATCCGAACGACAGTCGCCAGAGCCGGCCGTCGCGGAGCGTCCAGGGGACGGCCTCGCGCTCCACGCCCTCGACCACGCGCTCGCGGATCAGCGCCCCGCCCGCAAGCGCGCCCAGGAGCACGAGCGCGGCGAGGAAGAGAAATGCGGCCTCGAGCCCGAGGTGCGGCAGCACGAGGGCCGACGCCACGCCGCCCAGCGGGATCGCCGTCTGGCGAATGCCGAGCGCGAGCCCACGTTCGTCGGCTGCGAACCAGTGCATGACAGCGCGACCGCTCGCCGATTGGACGCTGGCCCCAGACGCACCGGCGGCGGTTAGGAAGAGGACGACCGTGGCGAAGCCCGGGGCGAAGGCGAGCGCGACGAGCATGGCGCAACAACCGGCCAGGCCGAGCACGAGTGCCAGGCGCTCGCCGACGCGGTCCGCCAGCAGGCCCCACGGGAGCAGCGTCAGCGTCGTACCGACCCATTGCGCCGCGAGCACGACCCCGATCTGGCGCAACGAGAGGTCGTAGTGCGACCGGAGCGTGGGGGCGAGCACCGGAACGCCGATCGTGATCGCCGAGAAGCTCGCCTGCGCGCCCGTGCCGGCGGCCAGCACCGCCCAGCGGTACGGGTGTCTCTCTACAGCCCGAACGGGTTGAACGGGCGGGTGCTCGTCGAGACGAGGACGCTCTTCGTCTCCAGGTACTCGTCCAGCGTCTCGATCCCCATCTCGCGGCCGAAGCCGGATTGCTTGTAGCCGCCGAACGGGATGCCGGGGAATGCGCTGTAGGGATGGTTGACCGCGATCGTGCCGGCCTTGATCTGGCGGGCGAGCCGAAGCCCGCGGCCCGGGTCGCCTGTCCAGACGGTTGCCATAAGGCCGTAGCGGGTCGCGTTCGCGATCCGGACCGCCTCCTTCTCGTCTTCGAACCGGGTGATCGTGACAACCGGGCCGAAGATCTCCTCCTGCGCCACCTCCATGGCGCCGTCGACGCCGGCGAGCACCGTCGGCGGGTAGAACGCGCCCTTGCCGCTCGGGACCTCGCCGCCGCGAACGACCTCTACGCCCTCGCCGCGGCCGGTCTCGACGAAGCCGTGCACCTTGTTGCGGTGCGCGGTGGAGATCAGCGAGCCCATCTGCGTCTCCGCGTCAAGCGGATCGCCGACGCGAAGCTGTCCCGCGGCCTCGGCGAAGCGGGCCACGAAGTCGTCGTAGGCGCCCGACTCGACGAGAATCCTGGAGCGCGCCTCGCAGCTCTGCCCCGCCGAGTAGAAGATCGACCAGACGGCGCTGGGGATGGCGTCCGCGAGGTCGGCGTCCGCGAAGACGATGTTCGGGCTCTTGCCGCCGAGCTCGAGGATCAGGCGCTTGATCGGATCGGCCGCCCCGCGCATGACCTCGGCCCCGGAGCGCGTCGAGCCGGTGAAGGCGACCAGGTCGACGCCGGGATGGCGGACGAGGTAGGCGCCGATCGTCGGCCCGTCGCCGGGAACGACGTTGACGACGCCTTGGGGGATGCCGGCCTCGACGGCGAGCTCGGCCAGGCGTAGGGCCGAGAGCGGCGTCGCGGGGTCGGGCTTGAGGACGACGGTGCAGCCTGCGGCGAGCGCGGGCGCGACCTTCCAGGTCGTCAGCATGAACGGGTAGTTCCACGGCACGATCTGCCCGGCGACGCCGACCGGCTCGCGCAGCGAGTAGTACTGCAGCGACCCGCCAAGCGGGTTCGAGCGGCCCGCGATGGAGCCGGTCGTCGACGCGAAGAACCGTAGGTTCTCGACGCCCTGGGCGAGCTCCGCCTTGACCTGGCCGATCGCCTTGCCGACATTCCGGGTCTCGAGCTCGGCGAGCTCCTTGCGGTTGGCGACGAGGGCGTCCGCGAGCGCGTGGAGGAGCCGCGAGCGCTCGGTCGGCGGGGTCTTTCCCCACGGGCCGGCGAGCGCGGAACGAGCCGCCTCCACCGCGCGGTCGACGTCCTGCTCGGAGCCCATCGCGGCGCGGGCGAGCGGTTCACCGCTCGCGGGCTCGGTCAGGTCCCGGACCTCGCCGCCGGCCGGTTCGGTGAACGCTCCGTCGATGAAGAGGCCGTACTCGCGGGTGGCGACAGCCATCCGTCGCAGCGTAACGACCGTCCGTTTACTCATGCTGCTCTTAGTTGTCTGTGCGATCCTCGGGGTGCGATGTCAGCGACGGGCGCCGGTCGACTGCTCGTCGTCGACGACGAGCCCGCAGTGCGCGACGCGCTGCGGCGTGCGCTCGTGCTCGAGGGGTACTCCGTCGAGCTGGCCGTCGACGGCCAGGACGCGCTGACGACGCTCGCCATGAAGGAGCCGGACGCCGTCATCCTCGACGTGTTGATGCCCGGCGTCGACGGCCTGTTCGTCTGCCGGTGGCTTCGCGCGCGCGGGAGCCGGATTCCCGTTCTGATGCTCACCGCCCGCGACGAGGTCGGCGATCGGGTCGCCGGGCTCGACGCCGGCGCCGACGACTACGTCGTCAAGCCGTTCGCGCTCGAGGAGCTCCTCGCGCGCGTCCGCGCGCTATTGCGACGGACGCGGCCGGACGGCGACGGGTCGCTGACGTTTGCCGACCTCTCGCTCGACCTCGGCACGCGGGAGGTTCGCCGCGGCGGGCGGTCGATCGAGCTGACTCGCACCGAGTTCAACCTCCTGGAGCTGTTCATGCGCAATCCCCGGCAGGTGCTCGAGCGCTCGCTGATCCTCGAGCGCGTCTGGGGCTACGACTTCGGTCCCACGACGAACTCCCTCGACGTCTACGTCGGGTACCTGCGCCGCAAGACGGAGGCAGGTGGCGAGCCGCGCCTGATCCAGACCGTGCGGGGCGTCGGCTATGCGCTCCGCGAACCATGACGCTCCGCACCCGCCTTGCGCTCGCATCCGCCGCCGGGCTGGCGGTCGCGATCGCGCTCGCGTCGGTGGTCGTCTACTTCGTCGTCCAGAGCCAGCTCCGCAGCCAGGTGGACGACGCGCTCAAGGAGCGCGCAGCGACGGTCGAGGCGGCCCAGGACGTCGGCGGCCCCGGCTTCCCCGGTCGCGTACCACCTCCCTTCCTCGGGGGTGCTGGCGGGATCTTCCAGGTGACGACGGCCGGAGGCGAGATCCTCGTGTCGCAAGCGAACATCGCCCTGCCCGTGTCCGACCGCGTGCGCGAGGTCGCGACGGGCAAGAGAAAGCCGTTCTTCGAGGACGCCCACGTCAAGGGGACGCATGTACGGATCCTCACGGTGCCGATCAGCCTGCCGACCGGTGCCGCTGCGGCGCTCGAAATCGCCAGGCCGCTGACGGAGGTCGACAACGTCATGCATCGCCTCCGGCTCATCCTGCTCTTCGTCGCGCTCGGCGGCGTCGCGCTCGCGGGCGGCCTTGGCTTCGTCATCGCACAGGCGGTGCTCGCGCCCGTGCGCAGGCTGACGGTTGCGACCGAGACAATCGCCGAGACACGCGACCTGAACGAGCGCGTCGACGCCACCGGGAGCGACGAGCTCGCCCGGCTGGGACGTAGCTTCAACACGATGCTCGCCGCGCTCGACGACTCGCTCCGCGCGCAGCGCCAGCTCGTCGCCGATGCGTCGCACGAGCTGCGGACACCGCTGACGAGTCTGCGAACGAACGTCGAGGTGCTCGCGCGCGGAGGGCTCCCTCCGGAGGAACGGCGGCGCGCGCTGACGGATGCGCAGGTGCAGATCGAGGAGCTGAGCGCTCTCGTTGCCGACGTCGTCGAGCTCGCCCGGGACGGCGAGGTGCCGCCGGTGCTCGAGGACGTTCGTCTCGACCTGCTCGTGAACGAGGAGCTGCGGCGGCAGGAGCGCCGTGGACTCGCGGTGCGGTTCGACGCCGGCCTCGAAGAGGTCGTCGTCCGCGGCGACGCCGATCGGCTGCACCGCGCGGTGGCCAACATCCTCGACAACGCCGTCAAGTGGAGCCCCGAGAACGGCGTGGTGGAAGTCGATGTCTCCCGCGACGGCCTCACCGTGCGTGACCACGGGCCCGGGATCGCCGACGAGGACCTGCCGTATGTCTTCGACCGCTTCTACCGCGCGCCCTCGGCACGCGGCAAACCGGGCAGCGGGCTCGGGCTGGCGATCGTGCGGCGCGTGGCCGAGCTCCACGGCGGGTCGGTGCGCGCCGAGACGCCCGACGGCGGTGGCACACGTGTCCGGCTCGAACTTTCAACCGCCTCTTAGCGAGTTCTCAGAACCGTCTTAGGAAGCCCTGCTTCCATCAAAGGCCACAGCGAGAGAAAGGGACGTGATGAGCATTCGCAAACGACCTGTACTCGCAGTCCTGGGCGTCATGGTGCTGGCCCTCGCCGTGGCCGGCGCGGCCTACGCGGTTGGGAAGAGTCACTCGAACTCCAACAATCAGTCGCAGAGCCAGAGCGGGACGACCCAGCAGAAGGACTGCCCGAACGGCGCAATGCACGGGGGCCCGGGCATGCGCGGCGGCTTCGGCGCCTTCGACGCGGCCGCGAGCTATCTCGGCCTGTCGAACCAGCAAATCTCCTCGCGCCTGCAGAACGGCCAGTCCCTCGCTGACATTGCCAAGGCGCAGGGCAAGTCCGTGAGCGGACTCGAGGACGCCATCGTCAAGGATGCGTCGTCGAAGCTGCAGAAGGCAGTCGACGACGGCAAGCTGACGGCGGCGCAGAAGAACGACATCCTGAGCAACCTCCGCTCCCACGTGAGCGACATCGTCAACGGCAACATGCCGAAGATGGGCAGCGGCGGACCGCCCGGCGCCTTCGGCGGAGGGCCGCCGATGGGTGCGCCGCCGATGGGCGGCAACGGATCCTCGAACAACGCCACCTACGGTCCTCCTGCGGCTGGCGCCTTCGCCTAACCGGGGAGTAAGGCAGGCGCCGGGGAGGCGTCTCGAGGTGAAGAGGGAGAGCGTCGAGCCCGGGCGGGGCACGGCGCTCTCCTCGCGTTGGACCAGACGCGGCACTTCCCTCGTGGGGGACCCAGGGTTCCCCCACGGACCCCCTCCTTAAGCCAGCAGACGCGACTTCGCGCGTCGTACCTCCGGCGGGCGAAGCCCGCCTGCGGAGAAACGAGCAGATTACGAGACAGGCAAGAGCAGGTCGATCTCGTTTGTGCGGCGGTAGTGCTCGATGCTCGGGCGGGATTCATCGGGCGTTGCCGCTTCGAGGAGGGCCTGGAAGGTCGGCGCGATCTGGTCGTAGACCTGCGGGGCTCGCCGCGCAGGCGCGCTCGCCGTCGGGTCGTCGCCCTTACAGAAGGTTTCCGGACTCCTAACGGCGTCCGCACGGCCTGCTCACGAGCATCCCGTTCACTGCCTCCGACAACGACCGGAAGGGGGTAGTGATGAAGGTCAAGCTACTCGGGATGGGCCTGGTCGGTGTGCTCGGGCTGGTCGTCGTGTCGATCGCTGCCGCGAAGGTCATCAACGGCACTGACGGCGACGACACGCTGCCCGGCACTCCGCGGGCCGACCTCATTCAGGGTCTCGGCGGCAACGATCAGATCGCGGGCCGCGGTGGCCCTGACATCCTGCTCGCCGGAAAGGGGAACGACACCGTCCGCGGCGGGTACGGCGGCGACGTCGTCTGGGGCAACTCCGGCGACGACCAACTCTACGGCGGGCCGGGCAACGACGTCGTCCGTGGCCGCGGCGGTAACGACGAGGTCTACGGTGGTCGTGGTGCCGATCAGCTCTTCGCCGGCTTCGGCGCCGACGACGTCCACGGCGGACCGGGGCGTGACACGCTCTATGCCGTTGCTCGGGACGGGCAACTCGACAAGCTCGATTGCGGTCCGGGCAACGACGTGGCGGTCGTCCGCGCCGGCGAGCAGACCGCGATCGTCAACTGCGAGACGGTGAAGGTCGTGCCGGACTCGGCGTCGACGGAGGAGCCGGGCGAGACGCCCGCCAACGACTGAGCAAGCCCTCGCTCCGGCTCCAAGACGGCCCGCGCCTGCGGGCCGTCGTCCAGGTTAGGCCCGCTCGAAGAGCGCGGCCTGCCCCTGACCGACACCGACGCAGAGCGTCGCCAGCCCGTAGCGGCCGTCGCGTCGCCGAAGCTCGTGGAGAAGCGTTACGACGAGGCGGGCCCCGCTCATCCCGAGCGGGTGTCCCAGGGCGATCGCGCCGCCGTTGACGTTCACGCGTTCCGGGTCGAGGCCGAGCTCGCGGATGACGACAAGGCTCTGCGAGGCGAACGCCTCGTTCAGCTCGACGAGATCGAGGTCGGCCGGCTCGATTTCGGTCCGGGCAAGAAGCCGCCGCACCGCCGGCACGGGCCCGATTCCCATCACGCGCGGGTCGACGCCTGCGACGGCACTGGCCACGAAGCGGCCGAGCGGCTCGGCGCCGAGCTTGTCGGCCCGCTCGTCGCTCGCGATCACGAGCGCGGCCGCGCCGTCGTTGATCCCGCTCGAATTGCCTGCTGTGACGGTTCCGTTCTGGCGGAACGCAGCCTCGAGCGCCGCGAGCTTCTCCGTGGTCGTGTCGGGCCGCGGATGCTCGTCGCGGCTGACGCCGTCGACGGCCACGATCTCGCTGTCGAAGCGGCCGGCTTCTGCTGCTGCGGCCCACCGTCGGTGGGACTGCAGCGCGAAGGCGTCCTGCTCCTCGCGCGAGACGCCGTAGCGCTCGGCGACGTTCTCGCCCGTCTCGCCCATCGACTCGAGTGGGAACATCGCCTCCATCTTCGGGTTGGGGAACCGCCACCCCAACGTCGTGTCGTAGACGACCTGGTTGCCGCGCGGAAAGGCTCGCTCCGGCTTCGCGAACACGAGCGGTGCGCGGCTCATCGACTCCACGCCGCCCGCGACGAACAGGTCGCCGTCGCCGGCCGCGACGGCGTGGCAAGCGGAGACGACCGCGGAGAGCCCGGATGCGCAGAGCCGGTTCAGCGTCACGCCCGCGACCGAGTCCGGGAGGCCGGCGAGCAGCGCCGCCATCCGGGCAACGTTGCGGTTGTCCTCGCCGGCCTGGTTCGCACAGCCGAAATAGACGTCCTCGATCTCACCCGCGTCGACGCCGGCGCGCTCGACCGCGGCCGCGATCGCGGTTGCCGCCAGGTCGTCGGGCCGGACTTCCGCTAGCGCGCCGCCGTAGCGCGCGACCGGCGTGCGGACCGCGGAGAGGATCACGGCGCGGCTCACGTTGTCGTCGCCTCGCGTCGCGGGCGCCGAACCAGCTCACCGCCGCAGTTCGGGCAGCGTCCCTGCAGCTCCCCGGCGCAGCCGGCGCAGAACGTGCACTCGTGGGAGCAGATGAACGCCTCGCCGTCGGCGTTCAACGCCGTTTCGCACCGTTCGCACGCCGTCCGCATCTCGAGGGCCACGAAGGCAAAGCTAGCCGAGCGGCTCCGCCTGCCGGTGTGGCGGAGAGCCGCGTCAGTGAGAGCCGGAGCCGACGAACTCGACGCGCACCGGCTCGTCGAACGCCCCGATCGCCTCGCCGCGGCGGAGGAGCTCGCGGACGGCCGCGCGGCCCTCATCCCCGTAGTCCTGCGTCAGCTCGTTGACATACATGCCGACGAAGCGGTCGGCGAGGTCGAGATCGAGATCCCGCCCGTACTTCAGCGCGTACCGCATCGCCTCGTCGCGATGCTCGAGCCCCGCCTCGATCGAGGCGCGGAGCACGTCCGACAGCCGTCTCAGCGCGTCGTCGCCGAGGTCGCGCCGCGCCACGTTCACGCCGAGCGGCAACGGCAGTCCCGTTTCCTCGAGCCACCACTCCCCGAGATCGATCACCTTCCGGAGCCCCAGCGTCTCGTACGTCAGCTGGCCCTCGTGGATGAGAAGGCCTGCCGTGGCGCGCCCGGACGTCACCTCCTCCGGGATCCGATCGAACGGCACCTCGCGGTAGCGGAAGTCTCCGATTCGCAAGCGGAGGCCGAGGAACGCGGTCGTCATCCGTCCCGGGACGGCGATCTCCGTCTCCCGCAGCTCGTCGTCCGTGAGCGGGTCGCAGGAAACGACGATCGGCCCGTACCCCGCTCCCATGCTCGCCCCGTGCGGGAGCAGCACGTAGCGATCCTGGACGAACGGATACGAGTGCAGCGAGATCGCGGTCACCTCGAGACGACCTTCGAGCGCCCACTCGTTCAGCGTCTGGATGTCGCGGAGCACGTGCTCGAACTCGAAGCCCTGGTTGTCGATCGCCCCCGCGGTGAGCGCCCAGAACATGAAGGCGTCGTCCGGGTCCGGGCTGTGGCCGAGCCGGATCTTCACGACCTATGCCCGAAGAACCAGCGCTCGAGGGGCTTCAGCACCTCGTCCTTGACGAAGGGCCGGACATGCCCGGGAATCCCGTCTTCCTCGGAGACGGTGACGTCGTCTTCGAGCACCTCGTTCGCGCGCGCGATCGCGTCGTCGAGCTCCCAACCCTCGAAGACGTAGTCGTCCCGGCGCGGCCGGTCGCTCGGACGGAACTCGGGATTGACCGCACGCCCCACCGCCCAGCCGCCGTCCTCCCGGCGCTCGATCCAGACGACGATCCGCTCCTGCGCGCCGGCGTCGTCGAAACCGTGCACTTCGCGCTCGGCGAACCGGCGTGCGCTGGAGGTCTCCCGCACGAGCCAAGGATACAATCGTGGTGTGGGCCGGTTCTCGCAGCTGTTCCGGAACCCGTTCACGTTCCTGTTCACGAGGTCGTCCGCGGAGGAGCGGGTCACCGCCTACGTCCTGCGCGAGCACCAGCTTGGCCGACCGCTCGCGGACATCCTCGAGGACCCGTACATCCGCAACCGTCTCACCCCGCAACAGCGTCAGCGACTGCTCGACCGGCCCGAGATCATCCGCGCGGTCGGCGACGACGTCGCGGCCGCGGCAAAGGGGCAGATTTCCTAGACCTCGCGGCCAACGCCGCGCTCGCGGGCGCGCGCGACGGCGATGCTTCCGATCGCTAGGTCCCAGGCCGCGAGCCCGTTTGACTTGAAGAGCACGATGTCGTCGTCGAGCTGCCGTCCCTGGAGCTCGCCGGCGACGACCTCGTGGAGCTCGTGCACCTCCAGCCAGTCGAGTACGCCGCGCTCGACGGGCTCGATGAGATCGCCCGACTCGACGCGCGCCTGCTCCTTCAGATCGCAGCAGACGAAGGCCGCTCGCTCGAGGACGACGTTGTCGAGCTCGCGCCGCGAGCGGTGGTTCGCTCCCGCGGCGCAGACCAGCGCGCCTGGCTCAAGCCACTCGCCGCGGAGCACGGGATCGGCGGACGTCGTGATCGTGACGACGACGTCTTGCCCCGCGGGGTCGCGATGGCTCTCGCCGGGCTCGGCTGCGGTGCGCTCGCAGAAGGCCGCGAGCCGATCCGGCGTGCGGCAGTAGACGACGACCCGCTCGATATCCGGGACGGCCGCCCGGACGCACGCGAGCTGGCTCTCGGCCTGCCAGCCGCAACCGATGATCCCGAGCGTCCGCGCGCCGGGTCGAGCGAGGTACTTCGCGGCGACGCCGCTGGCGGCCCCGGTACGCAGCTGGCCCAGCCGGTCGGCTTCGATGACGGCCTCCAGCTCGCCGGACGCGGTGGAGAAGAGGAGAACCGCGAAGCGAGTGCCGCTCGGTGTCGCCGCGTAGCTCTTCAGTCCGGCAACCCCCAGCTCGGCGTCGACGGCCGGCATCACCGCAAGCGCTCCCTCCGGAAGCCGGAGCCGCTCGCGCGGCGGGTTCGTGACCGCCCCGCGCGCGAGGCGAAGCGATGCCTCCTCGACGGCCTCGAGGGCGTCCTCGGGAGTGAGGAGCGACTCGACGTCGGACTCCGTCAGGTAGAGCGGCAACCTCTCAGCAGAGCGAGCGAAACTCGACGTGGCCGGGATCAGACGGCCCGCCGACCCAGTTGTGCCCTTCGCCCCACGTGAGCAGCGGCTTCCCGCAGCTCGGGCTCAGCACCAGGCCGAAGTAGTCGCCGTACGGGAACAGGAAGCCGTTCGGGCCTGACTGCGATTGCGTGGGATCGAACTGTGCGATCCGCTGGCTCGGGCCGGCCCATGTCGTGCCGCCGGTCGTCGACGTTCGGAGCCAGACGTTCCAGCCGTTCGTGTGGTCGATCGGGTTGCCGTTGCGGTCGTCCATCCAGGCCGCGTAGAGCTGTCCGGCCAAACCGCCGACGATCTGCGGGAAGAGCGCGTAGCAGGACGACGCCGCGCAGCCCGACGCGTTCTTGTCGTCGACGCGGCCGACGTGTGACCAGGTCTGCCCGCCGTTCGTCGAGCGTGAGAGCTGGACGACCGGCGGGCTCGCTCGCACGGGCGGCGCCTGCCCCTGCTGCCATGCGAGATAGAGGGTTCCGGCGGCGTCGATCGCGATGTCGTCCTGCGGGCCGAAGTAGTCGAAGCCGCACTTCGAGAACGGACAGTCCGGGCCCTGGGTGCCGCTCGCGACCGTCGTGAAGGTCGTCGTCAGTGTGCCCGCCAGCGTCTTGGAGACGCGGAAGTCGGCGGCCGGCACCCCGGAGCAGGAGCTCGATTGGCAGTCCGCCCATGCGAACCACGCGTTCCCCGCGGCGTCGACTACACCGCTCTCGACGAAGGCGACGACCCCGGCCCGGAGGACGTTGGCCTCCGTCCAGGTGGCGCCGCCGTCGGACGAATGCGCGATGAAGTGGTTCGTCGCCTGCGAGTACGCGGCGTACACGTCGCTGCCGCTGGTGACGAGCTTTTCGTGGTCGCAGTTCTTGCAGTCGTGCGTGTTGATCTTCGTCGCCGTGAAGGACGCGCCGAAATCGGTCGAGCGTGCGACGTAGACATCCGTGTGGCCGCCGTTCAGCCCGTACGCAAGGAAGCCGACGAAGATGGTGCCGTTCGCGCCGATCACCACCGTCGGGTCCGCCTGCTTCGGATAGTCGATGCCGCCCGGCTGTGGCGCAACGGCGTGGGCCGGACCGAACGTGAGCCCGCCGTCATTGGAAACCTGGATGTATGTGCTGTGCGGGCTCGCCGAAGCCGGGTCGCAAGTCGTGTCGCCGACGTAGTGCGTCCACACGACGTAGACGTGCCCGAGCCCGTCGGCGGCGACGTCCGGCTCCCAGTCGTCGCCGCCGCAGAAGCCCATGCGGATCGGCGGCGCCGGGGCGGCGGCCGCTGTCGTAACGAGCACCGCGAGGCACGCCGCTACGGCGAGAGCTGTAATGCCGAGAAGCCGTATCTGCCGCATGCCGGGGAACTGAAGCCTACGGATCCCGGCCGTGTCAAGCGCGAGAACGGCACGGCTAAACTGGGGCTGCGCGCCCTCTTAGCTCAGTTGGTAGAGCACCTCCATGGTAAGGAGGGGGTCGACGGTTCGAGTCCGTCAGAGGGCTCTGCAAAAGTCCCGCAAAGCGGGACTTTCTGTTTCGGACGGACTTGCGAGATCCCCAGCGTGCGGTAGGTATGGAGCCCTTTATGGAGCCTTCAGGTCGAGAACGCCCTGGTGGTTCGCACGAAACGACCACTTTCCTCGAAGTGGTCAGCCATTCGCGGGTCGTCTTCACGACGTTCGGCTCCGCTGCCGCCCCGCATCGATCTCCAACCGACGCGGGCCGCCGGCGCACGATGAATGGGTCAAGAAACGGCTCCGAGTACACGTGCAAATCATGCAGCGTGGCAGTCCGACGGCCGGGCGAGTCGGCTCGTGTTCGTGGCCGACTCGCCCAGGGAAAGGGACGGCTCAGGCGACGCGGAGCACGCCCTTCATTCCGGCGGCCGAGTGCCCGGGCACCGTGCAGAGGTACGGGTACATGCCCTTTTTCTTGAACGTGACCACGAGCCTCGCCGTCTTGCCCGGCTGAAGCAGCGGCGTCTGCTTGCCGTTGATCCTGAAGTCGTGCTGCACGCGACCGACGTTCTTGAAGACGAAGGTCACTTTGCCCGGCTTCTTGAGCGACTTGGCCGAGAGGCGGAAGAAGAACTCGCCTCCCTTCACCTGGATGGAGGTGCCCTTGACGCTCTGCGCCGACGAGCCGGTGTTGCCGCCCATGCCCGAGGGCGGTGCGGTCACCGTCTTCGCCCCGCTGGCGGGCGCGTTCAGCGAGTAGGCGACAACCTCGTTCTTCGGATGCTTGACCGTGCCCGGGGCGCCGGCACCGACGATCAGCATGGTCTTCGTGATCGCCGGGAAGGAGTTGACGCCGGCGGGCGCCGCGATCGTCCGCAGCAGCTTGCCGGTCTTCGCATCGAGCGCGTAGATCGTGCCCGAGAGCGTGCTGGTGAAGACGACGTCGTTGGCGACGGTCGCCGCGCCGACGTCGATGCTGTTGAACGCGTGCTTCCAGGCGACCTTTCCGGTAGCGGCGTCGACCGCTACGAGGCCTCCGGTCCCGGCGTTGGCATCCGGCAGCCCGAAGATGCCTTTCGCGTTCGCCTTGAAGCAGAGATTCACGTAGGGGACGTAGACGAGGTCCCCGCTCGCAGCCATCGGCGTCTCGACGCCGCCGGTCGCTCCGGGGAAGTAGCAGATCTGATTGTTGAGAGGGAACAGGCCGCTGTCGTACTTGTGGATGCCGACCTCCCGCGTCCAGAGCCGCTCGCCGTTGTTGGCGCGGAAGGCGACGACCTTGCCGGACTTGCCCGCTCCAATCACGATCTCGGTCTTGGTGCCGTCGATCGTCTGAGAGGTGATGATCGGCGGGACCTCGAAGTCGTAGTCGCGGAAGTCGTGAGGAGTCACCTGGTGGAACCAGTCGATCTTGCCGGTCGCCCCGTCGAGCGCCACGAGCGAGTCCGTGTACAGGTTCGCCCCTGGGTGGCTCGATCCGTTGGGGTACTTCGGCGTGCCAGGCCAAGGCGCGGGGTTGGCGACGCCCACGAAGACGCGGCCGCTGCTGTCGACCGAGGGCGGGTACCACAGACCACCGCCGCTGTTCACCCCGGGGTGGCCGAAGAGCTTGTAGCCGCCCTTGATGGTGTCGAACTTCCAGACCGTCTTCCCGGTCTTCGCGTCCAGCGAATAGGCGATCCCCAGGGCGCCGGCGTGGTAGAAGTTCGTCGAGCTGCCTGGGATGGTCGAGATGAGCACCCTGCCGTCGTAGAGCTGCGGCGCCATGTCGATCCCCTCGTTCTTGTTGTTGGTCAGCTTGTGCTTCCAGACCTGTGTGCCGATCTTCGGATCGAGGGCGAAGGCCGAGGTCGCTGTGGCGCCGAAGAGCAGTCCGTAGCCGAGCGCGAGGCCGTTCGGACCGCCGCTCGGCGTCACCGATCTGTAGAGGTGCTTCCACAGCACCGCACCGGTCTGTTCGTTCAGCGCGTAGACGCCCGAGTCGGGATCCTCGATGTAGACGACGCCGTCGAGGACGATCGGGTTCGACGCGTACGCCCCGAACCCGCCGACGTACCGGAGCTTGAACCTCCACTGAGGCTTCAGCTTCGAGACGTTCGTCGAATCGATGTCGGTTGCCGTCGTCGCCCTCGCGTTCGAGAGGTCGTAGTTGTGCGCGGGCCAGCCGCTGGCGTTGGCAGCCCACTCCGGCGGAGGGTTGCCCGCCGCAGCGACGTGGTGTGCCGGCGCGTTGGTCGACGAGCCTCCGCACGCGGTAAGCGCGACAGCCGCCGCAATGAGGGCCGCCAGTGTGAGTGCGGGTGCGAGTAAGCGACGCATCGTGTCTCCTTTGGTGTTGGGTGACGTCCCCCAACGTCGCACCGCGCCGGATGAGTCGTCGTCGCACTGTTCGGCCGATTCGCCGCCTGCGCGGCCCCGCTGTCAGCGTCGCCGGGCGGAAGGCGCGAGCAGCCCCAGCTCGCGGGCCCGGTCGACCGCCTCGGTGCGGCGGTGCACGCCGAGCTTGGCGTAGATGTGGCGCATGTGTGTCTTGATCGTGCTGAGCGAGAGGTAGAGCTCGCGGCCGATCTCGGGGGCGG
>Ga0075425_100001684_pt1 | contig 21666 bp, 20 predicted proteins | sample SoiMethybrSBSTD4_FD_75300 | JGI IMG/M metagenome (GOLD analysis project Ga0075425, IMG submission 75300) | Bulk soil microbial communities from a Populus tree surrounding site in Tennessee, USA - Soil MetaG P. TD hybrid SBSTD4 | ecosystem: Environmental > Terrestrial > Soil > Tree plantation... | reverse complement strand
AGAAGAACCAGATGCCGGCGCCCTGCGTGTTCAGCATCGTGTTCGTCACGAGGTACATCCCGACGATCGAGAGGCCGACGGTGATGTAGTAGCCCAGGTTGAGCGTCGACATCGGGCTCTTGGTGTCACTTCCGCGGACCGTGAAGATCCCGATGACGCTGGCGATCAGGCCGAAGCCACGCACGACCAGCGGGAACAGGATCCACGCGATGTCGTGGGTCACGGCGAAGATCGCGACGCCGAGGATCATCGCGCCGATGTTCTCGGCGGCGGTGGACTCGAACAGGTCGGCGCCACGGCCAGCGCAGTCGCCGACGTTGTCGCCCACCAGGTCCGCGATGACGGCGGCGTTACGCGGGTCGTCCTCGGGGATGCCCGCCTCGACCTTACCGACGAGGTCGGCGCCGAGGTCGGCGGCCTTCGTGTAGATACCGCCGCCGAGCTGCGCGAACAGCGCGACGAACGACGCCCCGAAGCCGAAGCCGACGATGGTGAACGGCGCCTGCTCGGGGTGAGCGAAGCCACCGTAGGCGATGAACATCACGAACACGCCGATGAGCGAGAGGCCGACCACGAGGATCCCGGAGACCGCGCCGCCCCGAAGGGCGATGCGCAGCGCGTCCGCGACACTGTGCTGCGCCGCAGCCGCGGTCCGGAGGTTCGACTTCACGGCGACGAACATGCCGACGATGCCCGAGGCCATCGAGCACGCAGCGCCGACGAGGAACGCGACCGCGGTCTTGATCGCGAGCTCCTCCTTCGAGACGCCCGGGGCGCTCTCGAAGAAGTAGATGACCGCGGCGATGACCACGGTGCCACCCAGCGCGAGCAGCGCGATCGTCCGGTACTGGCGCTTGATGAACGCGACGGCCGCCTCGTAGATGGCGCCGGCGACCTCCTGCATCTCGGGGGTCCCGGTGTCGGAGCCGAGGACGTCGTAGGCGAAGTACGCGGCGACCGCGACGGCGACGAGACCAGAAATGGGCACGATCCAGAGGAGCGGGTTGCTCGAGAAGGCTTCCAACGGGGCGCGTCCTCCCACGCAGAGCGTTCGACCACAAAAAGAGAGCGCCCGCCCCGACGGAGGGGGCCGCAGCGCTTCGCGAATATTACCGAGAGGCCCGGGCGGGCGCAAATCGCCGCGCGCCAAGGCGGCTATCGTGGGACGCGTGCCACCGCAGAAAGCCTCAAAGTCCGCCCCGAAGGCCGACGCGAGCGAGAAGGCCAAGAGCACCGACCGCGACTGGCTGACCACGGCCGAGCTCGCGACGAAGATCGGCTGGCGCGAGCACGCGCTCCGCGACGCACTACGGGGGAAGGACCTGCCCGGCGTCCGCCGGACGTCGTTCGGCTACCACATCGACGCGAGCTCGCTCGATGAGATCAAGACCACGCTCGGTGCGCCGCCACCGAAGGGGAACGCCTCAAAGCGCGCCTAAGCGCGCTTCCGCAACCTCGCCGGCAGGATCTGCAGCTCCTCGCGGTACTTCGCCACGGTGCGTCGCGCGAGGATGATCCCGTGCTCGTTCCGCAGCTTCTCCACGATCTCCTGATCGGAGTACGGATGACCGCGGTCCTCCGCGTCGATGATGTTCTTGATGACGTCCTTCGTGCCGAGCGACGCGGTGAAGAACAGTGAGAACGGCACGACCTGGCCCACCGGGAGGAGCACGTACTTGCCCGCCGTCGCCCGGCTCACCGTGGACTCGTGCATCCCGATCCGCTCACCCACCTCCGCGCGCGTGAGCGGCCGCAGGCTCTGGATGCCCTTCTCGAGGAAGTCGTGCTGGCACTCGACGATGACCTGGGTGATCCGAGCCATGGTCTGGCGGCGCTGGTTGATGTTGTCGATGAAGAACTTCGCGCGCGTGACGTACTCGCGGATGTGCTGCTTCTCCTTGTCGTCCATCGACGGCGCCTCGGTCTTCGCGGTGCGCGCCGCCTGGATCTGGCCGACGAGCTGCCGGTAGACCGGATTCACCTTCAGCGAGAAGCGCCGTGACTCGATGACCTCGACCTCGAAATCGTCCTGCTCGTTCTTCACGATGATCACGTCCGGCCGGAGCGTGACCTGCCGGCCACCGATGCTCGTGCCGTCGGGACCGGCCGCGAACGCCTGCGCCGGGTACGGGTTGAGGTTGGTCTTGATGTAGTCCCACGCCGCCTGCACCTCGTCGCGGGTGATGCGGAGGGCCTGGGCCACGTCGCCGAACTTGTGCTCGCCGAGCTCGCGGAAGTGCTCGGCGACGATCTGCCGCGCGTGTGGCGGCACATCCTCACCCGCCTCGGCGAGATGCTCCATCTGGATCAACAGACACTCCTGGATGTCGCGGGCACCGAGACCCCAGGGCTCGATCGATTGGATGACCTTCAGCACGCGCTCGGCGTCCGCGAGGGAGACCTTGCACGCCTTCGCCGCGTCCTCGAGGCTGCCCTCGAGATAGCCGTTGTCGTTCAGGTTGCCGATCAGGTACTCGGCGATGACGTGCAGGCTCTTCGGCAGCAGCACCCGCACGTTCCAAGAGAGGTACTCGGCCAGGGTCTGCTCGGCCTCTGCGCGCACGATCGGGTCGAACTCGTCGCCCTCCTCTTCGTCGCGCGCCATGAGGCTGGTGCCCTCGAGCGGCTCGCTCTCGCTGTACTGCTCCGCGGCGCCCGCCTTACCGGCGCCAAAACAGTTCAGGCAGACGCGCCCGGTGAGCGGATTTCCGCAGAGCGGGCAGACCTGGACCTCTTCCAGGTCGAGCGCGGGGTTCTCCTCGAGCTCCTGGTTGATGACGTCCTGAAGCTCCAGCGAGGAGAGCTGGAGGATGTAGTTCGCGGCGATCTGCTTGGGTGTGACCTTGAGCTGCTGCTGAGGGAGTAACCGCAAGTCCACGTGGCTTACCTTACCGCAGGTGGTCGTGACGGCTGAGCTTCCGCTCATCGCCTCCGCCACCGCGCTCGCCCTCGTCGGTCTGCTCCTCGCGACGCGATCGAAGTACGCGCTGCCGATCGCGATCGTCGGGGCGATCTTCGCGTGCGTCGCGCCGCTCGTGCTCGCCACGCTCATCGATCCGGCCAACACGGCAGGTCGCGCGCTGTGGGAATGGTCGGCCGCCGGGGGACCGACGGTCCGAGCGAGCTATCGATTCGACGGGATCGCGGCGATCGGCGTTGCCGTCGGCGCGGCATACGCCGGCGCGGGCCTGTTCGGCGCGGCGCGCGCGAGCCGGCGGCATCCCCTGCTGCCAAGCGCGGTCCTCGCCCTCGGCCTCGTCTTCTTCGCGCTCGCCGTGACGGAGGACCTCATCGCCGGGACCGTCGTCCTCGGCGTCCTCGCCGCGATCACCGTCCTGGCCGCGCTCGCGGTCGCTCCGCTCCCCGCGACGACGCGGCTGTCCGCATACCTGGCGGTCGGCATCCAGTTCTTCGTGCTGGCGGCGCTCCTGCTCTCGCGCTTCGGCGGGGCATCGTTCCGGTTCGACGCGATCTCGCCGGACTCGGTCAGCCCGGGCGCGATCGTGGCCGCGTCCATCGGCGCGGCGCTCTTCGCGGGGCTGTACCCCTTCATCCCGTGGCGCTTCCGCGCGCAGCTTCGAGGGCCGGACCTCGAGCGCCTGCGCGGGGTCATCACCATGCCGGCCGGCGTCGCCGCATCGGTGCTCCTCCTCCGGCTGCTCGCGACGACGCGAGGGGACATCACCGCGGTCGGCCTCCCCGGTCTGGACCTCCAGTGGCGCATCGTCGCCGCGCTCGCCACGCTGCTCGCGTTCGGCGTCGGGGCGTGGCGCGCCCGCCGTCTTCCGCGGCGGGCCGCGATCCTCACCGTGGCGATCGTCGCCGCGCTCGCGGGTTACGGCGCGATCCACTGGGCCGATGTGGTCCTCGTGGCGACCCTGCTCACCGTCCTGTATGCGGCGGGTGTCTCGCTCGCGCTCCCCGAGCAATGGGAGGTCGTGCGCTACGACGTCACGCTCGCCGCGTTCTGGATCGCGCTGGCGGTCGGGACGCCCACGGCGATCGCCGGGGGCCTGTTCATCCTGGTCGCCGATGCCCTGGTCGCGCTCGCCGAGTCGATCTGGGCACGGGGCGGCTACGTGATCGTGATCGCGGGCTCGTCCGCGACGCTGACCGGCCTGATCGTCATCGGATCCGGTTCCCTTACCACCATGGACATCGGCGCCGAGGCACTGTCGCTCGCCGGCCTCGTCGCGATCGGTCTGCTCGTGCTCGTCCACGTCGGCCGGCGTCTGGACCGCGTGGGCGTTCCGCTCGCGCTCGACGGGCTCGCAGCGGCCTCGGCGCTCGGCATCACCACGCTGATCGGGCTCGCGGCCTCGGTGCCGCTGTACCAGGGCGTGAGCCTCGTGTTCGGCCGGCCGTTCGAGCCGGGTATCGCGAGCACGCCGTTCGGATTCCTGGCGGCGATCGCGGTCGCGACGCTCCTGGTGATGATCGCCCGGTCGATCCGGCCGTTCATGCCCGACCTCGAGCCGGTCGCGGTCCGGCTTCGCGAGCTGATCGCGGTCGCCGATCCGGTGCCGGCCGGACAGCTCGGCTTCGCCGCCCTCGACGCGATCACGTCTCGGACCGCCGCGATCTTCAACCTGTTCGAGCAGCGCGCCGGCGTGTGGCTCGCGACGTTCCTCATCATCGCGGTGCTCGTGTGGTCGGTGCGGTAGTGGTGTACCTCGGGATCATCGCCCTGGTCACGCTCCTGGCGAACAGCGCCACGCGGCTGCGGCTCATCGCGGTCACATTCGTCGGGATCGCGCTGGTCGCGGCCTTCATCGCCTCGCCGACGGCGACGGTCCCGCAGGCCGCGCTCACCGCATCCGCCGGATTCGCGGCCGCGGGCATCCTGTTCATCGCTGCCGGCGACGGCCGCTACGGCGAGGATCCCGGGTGGCGACTTTGGCTCGGGACGTTCACGGCGGCGATCGTGACCCCGATCGCCTACGCGTCGTTCCGGACGATCTCCGGCGAGCCCGCGACGTTGCCGATGTTCCAGGACGGGTCGGGGGTCATCGTCGAGGTCGCCGGCACCTGGCTGCTGTCGAGTGGGGTGGCGATCATGCTCACAGCCCGCAGCGCCGTGCGGACATCGCTCGCGGCGCTCGTGATGGTGACCGGGGTGCAGCTCCTCGCGCTCCTCGCGCCAGAGCCCCGGCTCGCGGCGACGCTCGCCCTCGCGTGGCTCGAGGTCGTCGTCGCGCTCGCAGGCGCGTTCCTCATCGTGAACGAGCGCGCCGTGCGCGACGCATGATCGTCGCCGCACCGGCGATCCTGCTGGCGCTGGCCGCCTGTCTCGCGTTCGCGCTGCGGAAGCGGGTGACGCTCGTCGCGCGGCTCAGCCTCGTGGCGCTCGTCGTGGCATTCACGCTCGTGAGCGTGACCCCGACGGATACGACGGCACGCCTGGTCGATCTCGATCTCCGGGTCTCCGATCTCGGCCGGCTCGCCGGTCTCCTCCTGCTGGCGACGATCGCGATGCTGGTGATCGACGTGTTGATCGACGAGCCCGCGTACAACTTCTTCCCCTCGGCGCTCCTGGCCGGCGCCGTCGTGCTCACGGTGCTCGCTCTGACGTCACCGATCGTCATCCTCGCCGTGCTCGTGCTCGGGCTGCTCATGCCAGTCGGCACGTTCACGTTCCAGGTCCATCGGAACCGCAGCGTCGACGCGGCGGTCAGGCACTTCTCGTTCGTGGTCCTCGGCGGATCGCTGGGGCTCGGCGCGCTCGCGCTGGCCGCGAGCCTGCCCAAGGACCAGCCCGCGACAACGGTCGTGCTCCTGATGGTGCTGCTGTTCGTCGCGTTCGCACTCATGCTTGCGGCGATCCCGTTCCACACGCACGCCGCCCTGCTGGCCGGCGAGGCCCCCGCGTCGGCACTCGCGCTCTATTTCGGCGTGCTCGTCCCGGTGACGTTCATCGCGTTCGCCGAGATCCTCGCCGGGAGCGGCCTGCTGCCCGCGATCGTCCAGGTCGGCAAGGTCCAGGACCTGCTGCTCGCCATCGGCCTGGTCTCGGCGCTCGGCGGCGCGCTGCTCGCGGCTGGGGCCAACGATCTTCGGCGGCTCGTCGTGTACGCCGTCATCTCGAACCTCGGGTCGGCGCTCGTCGGCATCGCGACGCTGTCGGGCCCCGGCATCATCGGCGGCATCGCGATCGCGCTCGTGACCGGTGCCTGCGCGACGCAGCAGCTCCTGGCCGCAGGCACGCTCGAACGGCGCGCGGCCGGTGAGCGGCCCAACGTCACGCATGCGCCGCTCGCGGCCGGCGCGTTCATCGCCGGAGGCATCGCGATGATCGGTACGCCGCCGCTCGTGTCTTTCCCGGGCCACTTCTTCGTGGACCTGATCGCGTACGCGGTCTCCGGCTTCGCCGGGACTGGCCTCGTCGCGAGCGCCATCCTCCTGCTCATCGCGCAGCTGCGCGCGGGCGTGCGGCTGTTCGCCGGATCTCCCGAAGGCTGGCGCATCGAGCCGCGGCCGGTGGCGGGCGTGCTCGGCGGGATCATCTTCATGGCGCTGCTCGCCGGCGGGATCACCCCTGAGGCGTTCCTCGGCCCGATCGCCGCGTTCGCGGATGAGTTCCTGAAGGCCCTCCGGCCGCTCTAGTTGGTCTTGGCAGTGGCGAAGCGCTTGGTCACATCGATCAGGCTCGCCAGCTCGAACGGCTTGCTCAGGTAGGCGTCGGCACCGAGCTGCGCGGCCCAGCGCCTGGCACTCGAGCCCGCGGTCATGACCACGATCGGGGTTGGGATGCCGCGCTCGCGCAGGGCCGCGATGAACCCCTCGCCGTCGAGCACCGGCATGTTCATGTCTAGCAGCACGACCTCGGGCTCGGCCTCCTCGACCAGGCGCAACGCCTCGGAGCCATTCGCCGCGGTCACGACGCGGAAGCCGGACTCCTCGAGGATGTCACGGATCATCTCGACGATCGCCGGCTCGTCGTCGGCGACCAGTACGTGCCGGCCGATCGCGGCGGTGTGTCGCGCGCGCCGCATCGGGTCGACCTTGCGCCGGCCGACCGCGGCGATGGCGGGGTCCCACTCCTCGAGCCACGCCGACACGTCGGCGGCGGGCATCGGCCGCGCGATGTGATAGCCCTGCGCGACGTCGCACCCGAGCGCGCCGAGGAGCTCCCAAACCTCCCGGTCCTCCACGCCCTCCGCGACGACCTCGAAGCCGAGGTCGTGGCCCAGCGCGATCGTGGCGCGCACGATCGCCTCGCGGCGATGGTCCGTCGTCATCGGCGTGACGAACTGCCGATCGATCTTGACTGCGCTGACCGGGAGCGCGGCGAGATAGCCCAGCGACGAGTAGCCCGTGCCGAAGTCGTCGATCGACACCAGGAACCCGAGCCGGCGCACGTGCTCCACCGTCTCGAACGTGCGCTCGGGCTCGTGCATGAACGTGCTCTCGGTGATCTCGAGCTCGAACCAGTCCGCCCGCGCGCCCGTGCGCACGAGGAATGCGGCGAGCCGCTCCGCGAAGAGCGGATCCTGCATCGTCTGCATGGAGATGTTCACGGCGACCTGGAGGCGCGGCGCCAGCGCTCGCCAGTCGGGAATGGCGCGGGCGGCCTGTCGCAGCATCTGGAACGCGAGTGCCGTGGCCTGGCCGCACGATTCGGCGAGCGGGATGAACGTCGACGGCGCGATCTGGCCGCGCAGCGGGTGCTGCCACCGCGCGAGCGCCTCGAGCCGGACCACCTTGCCGCTCCGGAGGTTGACGAGCGGCTGCAAGGCGATCCCGATCTCGCCGCGCGCGAGGGCTTGCTCGAATTCCTCAGGGACGAGGGACCGAACGGCCGGAAGCATGGCCCAGGTCGTGCGCGCACGTCCGATGCGCGGACACCGCGCGTCCGACCTCGCGGCGTCTCAGTGCCGTGTCAGTGCAGCTCTGTTCAACGAGTGCCTGCCGATCGGTGAACCCGAAGCGGACAGCTCGTCCGCGAAGCGGTACAGCTAGGTCGGGGCACCCTCGTCGGTCATCCAGCGCTCCAGATCCCGGGTGTACGTCACGACGCCTTCGGGGAACCAGAGCGCGATCTCCGCCGCCGCTGTCTCCGGAGCGTCGCTCGCGTGGACCAGGTTGCGCAGCCCGACGAGCGCGTAGTCGCCCCGGATCGTTCCGGGGGCGGCCTCGTGCGGTCGTGTCGCGCCGACCATCGCGCGGACCACGGCGATCGCGTTCGGGCCCTCGAGCACCGCGGCCACCACCGGCGAGGCGCTGATGGTCTTCACGAGGTCGTCGTAGAAGAACTTGCCCTTGTGGACCGAGTAGTGCTTCTCGGCGAGCGCGCGCTCCACCTTGACCAGGCGCAGGGCCGCGATACGGAGGCCGCGCCGCTCGAAGCGCGCGAGGAGCTCGCCCGCGATGGCCCGCTGCACCGCGTCGGGCTTGAGGACGACGAGGGTCCGCTGCACGCTCTCGGTCACGAGGCCTTCTCCATCACCGGTTCTTCGTCCGCGTCGGGAGCCACGAGCTCGCTCACGGTCGCGCGGGGACCGACGGCGGCGAGGTACGCGAGCTCCGGTCGCAGGTACTGGCGGGCGACGCGCTGCATGTCGGCGGCCGAGATACCGTCGATGATCCCGGTGAGCTCCTCGACGCTCCGGATGCGGTCGAGGAACAGCTCCTGCCCGGCGAGCCAGCTCGAGACACCGCGCGAATGCTCGAGTCGCAGCTCGATCCGGCCCTTCACGAAGTCGCGGACGCGGAGCAGCTCGGCCTCCGGGACCGCCTCGTTCCGCAGGCGCGCGACCTCGGCGAGCGCGGCCGCGACGGCCTCACGCGCGCGCGTCGGCGCGACCCCCGCGTAGATGACCACGTGCCCGGCATCCGAGTAATTCGAGATGTATGAGTGCACGTCGTAGGTGAGCGCGCGCTTCTCGCGCAGCTCGAGGAACAGCCGGCTCGACATCCCTTCGCCGAGGACCGCGTTCAGCATGTCGATCGCGAACTTGTCCGGGTGGAGCTGCGGGACGCCACGCCAGCCGATGCAGACGTGGGCCTGCTCGCCGCGCTTCGCGAGCGTCCGGGTGCGCGTGCGCCCCGCCTTCGGCGCGGGCTTGCCCGTGATGGCCGGGCGCGCAGCCAGATCGCCGAACCGCGAGGTCACGGCCGTGATCGCCTCGCCCTCGTCGATGCGCCCGGCGATCGCCACGACGATCCGTTCCGGCGCGTAATGCGTCTCCATGAACTCGCGCAGGCCGGGCGCGGTGAGCCCCAGCACGACGGCCTGGCGCCCCGCGATCTCCCACCCGAGCGGATGATTCGGATAGAGCAGCTCGTCGATCAGCGTGTGCACGCGATCCTGGGCCTGGTCCCGGTACATCCGGATCTCTTCCACGATCACGTTCCGCTCGGACTCGACGTCGGATACGCGCAGCAGCGGCGCGCGGACCATGTCCGCCACGACGTCGAGCGCGAGGAGGTAGTGCCGGGCGGGTACGAACGACGAGAAGACCGTCGCCTCCTTGTCGGTCGACGCGTTCACCGAGCCGCCGACGCCCTCGATCTGCTGGCTGATCTCCGACGCGCTCGGCCGGTTCGCCGTGCCCTTGAACACCATGTGCTCGAGGAAGTGGCTGGTGCCGGCGTTCAGCTTGGTCTCCGCGCGCGAGCCGACCCCCACGTACACGGCGACCGACGCCGAGCGCGCTTCGGGCATGTCCTTGACCAGCACGCGCACGCCGTTGGGCAGCGCGACGCGTTCGTACCGCACGGCTACGACGCTAGCAGGGCGACGCTATTCAGCCGCGTTCTGTGCGCCGTACGTGATCACCAGATCCGCCCCGGCACGCCGGGACGCGGTCAGCGTTTCGCGCTCGGCGGCAGGAGCATCGAGCTCCTCGGCGGCGGCCACGAACGCGACGTGCTCGTCGGCCGTGTGGAAGGAGATCAGCGGCCGGCCGGCCAGCGGGCGAAGGGCGGCGAGGATGTCGAGCGCCGCGGTCCCCGGCTTCACGACGACCGCATCGGCGCCATCGGCGACGTCGCGTAGTGCACGGGCCTGTGAGGCCGCCGGGTCGTCGGCGGCGAGAAGCGGCACGGCCCGCTCGCGGATCGGTGTCGCCTGCACGAGGATCCGATGCAGCGCGTACTGGCTGCTCTCGAGCTTGACCATCGCGGCGACCGGCACCGCGTCGTGTTCACCCGAGAGCGCTCGCCGCAGGGCGGCGACGCTGCCGTCGAGCATGCCCGATGGGATGAGGAGGTCGGCACCGGCATCGGCGTGCGCGACCGCGATCTCGCCGAGGCGTTGGAGTGTGCCCTCCATGTCCGCCGCGCCGTCGCGGAACAGCACGCACTGGCCGTGGTCGGTGTACGCGCAGACGCAGACGTCGGTCGCGACGCCGAGCTCCGGCACCGCTTCCTTCACCGCGTGGATCGCGCGCGTCACGATGTGATCGCGCTCGCTCGCGATGAACGCCCGGGCGTCCTTGCGATCGGACGCCCCGAACAGCAGGAGGCCGGCGAAACCCGCGGACGCCGCGGCGCGGGCGTCCCGCACGAGCTCGGTGAGCGACAGCCGTTCGAGCCGCCCCGTGCCTTCGACCCGCTCGCGGTCCTCGACCGAGGCCGAGACGACGACCGGAAGGATCATCCGCGAGGCGAGGCTGTACCCGCGGAGGCCGCGCGCCCACACGGGGTGCTCCCTCAGCGGACGCCGGGCGACGGTGTCCTGGCCCATGCGCCTCATGGTAGTCAGCGCGAATTATCATTCGCCACGATGCGTGCTCTGCGGGCGCTGTTCGCGGTGCTCCTCGCGGCGACGCTCCTGGTCGCGGTCGGGCCGGCCGCGCGCGCCGACGACGCGAACACGCTGCCCGCGAAGGCGGATGTGGGACCGATGCGTCACCTCTGGCAGAGCCTGAACAACTGCGGCCCCGCGTCGGTCGTCATGGCCCTCTCCACCTTCGGCATCGACGCCGATCAGGAGGAGGCACGACTTGCCCTGCGCGGATCCGACGTACGCCGCGGCATGGGCCCCGGGCCGGTCGACCCCTGGGTGAACCGGCTCTACGGGCTGCACGCGGTATCGCGCATGAACGGCACGATCGACCTGATCAAGCGCTTCGTCGCGAGCGGCTACGCGCCGATGGTGACCCAGTGGATGCAGGATCCGAGCATCTCGCGGATCGCCCATTGGCGGACGGTCCGCGGCTACGACGACGAGCTCGGCGTGTTCTTCGTGAACGACCCGATGCTCGGCGCGAACGTCGCGCTCTCCTATGACTGGTTCGAGGCCAACTGGCAGCCGTTCAGCTACCGCTGGATGGTCATCTATCAGCCATCCGCTGCGGCGCAGGTGCAGCAGATCGTCGGGCCGGACTGGTCGGAGACCGCGATGCGCGATCGGTTCTACGCGCGCGCGAAGGCCGACGCGCAGGTCCAGGACACCAGCAGCGCGTGGCTCACGTACGGCGAGGCCGCATACCAGGACGGCTGGTTCGCCGAGGCCGTCGCCGCATTCGAGCGCGGCATGCAGCTCGGCTCGGCCACGGGCGTGTTCACGGTCCGCAGCAGCTACCCGTTGGCCCTCCGGGCCCTCGGCCGGCAGAACGACTCGGCGTCAGCGGCGGCCCGGCTCGCGAACCTGACCGCGACACCTGCGGCGGTCGCTCAGTCACCGGACAGCTACGCCCTGTTCATCGCCTACGTCCGCGCGCATCAGAACGACGGCGTGGCCCTCACCGAGAACTAGGCCAGGACGGCGCGCGCCCGGAGCAGCCGCTCCCCCGCCTCGCGCAACAGCTCGTCGGTCTTGCAGAACGTGAACCGGATGAGGTCGCGCCCGAGCTCGGGCCGCGAGAAGAAGGACGAGCCCGGCACCGCGGCGACGCCGACCTCCGCAACGAGCCGGCGAGCGAAGGTCACATCGTCGCCGGCGTCGAAGCCCGAGATGTCGCACAGGATGTAGTACGCGCCCTCCGGCAGCTGCGGCCTGAAGCCCGCGCGGTCGAGGGCGGCGAAGAGCGTGTCACGGCGCTCGCGGTAATGGGCGGAGAGGTCGCGGTAGTAGGGCGCCCCGAGGGTGAGGCCCGCCGCGACGGCCTCCTGGAGCGGCGCCGGCGCACCGACGGTCACGAAGTCGTGGACCTTGCGGATGCCGTTCGTGAGATGGGGCGCGGCGACGATCCACCCGACCCGCCAGCCGGTCACCGAGAAGGTCTTGGAGGCCCCGGAGATCGTGACGGTCCGATCGGCCATCCCCTCGAGCGTCACGATCGGGATGTGCGGCCCGCCGTAGCGGATGTGCTCGTAGATCTCGTCGGTGACGGCGATCGCGTCGTACTCGCGGCACAGCGACGCGATGAACTCGAGCTCATCGGCGGTGAAGATCCGGCCGCTCGGGTTGTTCGGCGTGTTCACGATGATCGCCTTGGTGCGCGCGCTGAACGCCGCACGCAGCTCGTCGCGGTCGAACGTGTACGCGGGCGCTCGCAGCGGGACGAAGACCGGCGTCGCGCCGCAGATCGCCGCGTCCGGACCGTAGTTCTCGTAGAACGGCTCGAGCACGACCACCTCATCGCCCGGATCGACGATCGCCAGGAGCGTCGAGACCATCGCCTCCGTCGAGCCACAGGTCACCGTGAGCATGGTCTCGGGGTCGACCGTCATGCCGTACGTCTCGCCGTAGCTCTTCGCGAGCGCGTCGCGCAGCGTCTTGCTCCCCCAGGTGATCGCGTACTGGTTGATGTCCGCGTCGATGGCCCGTTTCGCCGCGTCCTTCAAGAGATCTGGCGCCGGGAAATTGGGGAACCCCTGCGCGAGATTGATCCCGCCGTAGGTCGCGCAGAGCCGCGTCATCTCGCGAATGACCGACTCGGTGAAGCCCTCCGTGCGCGACGCGAGCGCTTGCTTCGAGAGCTTCAATATCCGGCCGCGCGGTCGACGACGTTGAGGAGCGGCTCGCCGGCCTTGAACCGCCGCACGTTCTCGGTCACGAGCGCGAGACTCCGCGCGCGGAGCCGGGGCGACGAGTTCGAGATGTGCGGCGTGATGATCACATTGTCGAGCGACCACAGCGGGCTGGTCGCTGGGAGGGGTTCGGTGTCGAAGACATCGAGCGCGGCCCCGCCGATGCGCTTGTCGGCGAGCGCCGCGGCGAGCGCAGCCTCGTCGACGATCGGACCACGCGCGATATTGATGACCCAGGCCGTGGGCTTCAGGGCCCGGAGCACCTCTGCGGACACCATGCCCTTCGTCTGCGGGGTCAACGGGGCGGTCACCGCGAGGTAGTCGGCTTCCCGAGCGGCTTCGATCAGCCGGTCGGGTGGCATCACCTGTTCGACCCCCGGCGCGGGTCGATCGCTCCGCGCGTCGCGGCGGATCCCGATGACGCGCATGCCGACGCCGCTGGCCAGACCTGCGAGCTCGGTGCCGATGCTGCCGAGCCCAAGGATGACGAGCGTGGCGTCCCGGACCTCGGCGTGCGGTGATTCCCGCTCCCACTCGTGGCGGGCCTGCGCCGCGAGGTGCTCGGGCACCTTCTTCGCGGCGGCGAAGATCATCGCGATCACGTGCTCGGCGATCGGCACGTCGTACGCGCCGCTGTTGTTCGTCAGAAGCACCTGCTCGTACCGGGCCAGCTCAGGCACGTATCGGTCGACGCCGGCGGAGAACGTGTGGACCCAGCGCAGCTTCGGCATGCCGGCGAGCACGGCGCGCAGCCGGTCGACGCTCCAGCCGCCCAAGGCGACCTCGGCCTCCGAGACTGGCTCCAGATCGTCGTTCTGCACCGTCACGATGCGATCGTCGGGAAGCGCCGCGCGGAGCTCCGCGGACGCCGGCATCGAGTTCCAGCTGCCGAAGACCCCGATCGTCGTCACTGGTACACCGCCGCGACCTCGGGCCGCACGGCGTCGCGCAGCATCGCCCGCTGCAGCGCGCTCATGTCGTCCGGCGGGGTCGCCGGATCGACGAGCCGAACGGCGAGCGTCTCGTTCGATGTGGCCGCCGCGCCGCCCGTTATGCGCGCGCGGAAGAGGCAGATGTAGAACTGGTACGGCGACACGCTCGCGAAGCGCTTGTTGTCGTAGACGCCGACGAGCCGCTCGAGCTCCGCGTCGAACCCGGTCTCCTCCTTGAATTCGCGGAGTGCGTTCTCCGACGGCGGCGAGCCGATCTCGGCATAGCCACCCGGGAGCGCCCAGCGCCGGTTGTCGGCGCGCTGGATGAGCGCGGCATGGCCGGCGTCGTTGAACGCGGCCACGCTGCAGCCGATCTTCGGCGTCGGGATGCCGAGGTCCGGCAGGTACGGGCGATCCGGTACGAAGTCGGCGTCGATGGTGAGCGTCGCCATCGCCTCGGAGATCTCAAGCATCCGCTCGTAGCGATCGGTGTCGTACGAGTTCGTCGTGTGGAGAAGGCCGGTCTTCGCCATGCCGCCGAGCTCATGCGCCCAGAATCGGAGCTGCTCCGAGGGAGGGATCTGCATCGTGCTCGCATACTAGCCAGCCGATGTGGGCCACCGGGACGCTGCTCAACCTGTTGACCGTCCTGGCGGGCGGCCTCGTGGGCACACTGCTCGGCGACCGGCTGCCGCCTCGCCTCCGTGAGAACGTCGTCGCCGGCGTCGGCCTGTTCGTCATGGTCATGGGCGTGAAGTTCGCGATGGACACCGCGAGCCTGCTCTATCTCCTTGGCGCCATCCTCATCGGCGGGATCATCGGCTCTCTGGCGGGGATCGAGCGCCGCCTGAACGAGCTCGGCGCGGCGATCCAGCGGCGGTTCGCGGCGCCGGGCCGAACGAGCACGATCGCCGAGGCGTTCGTGACCGCGAGCATCGTCTTCTGCGTCGGGCCGCTCACTTTCCTGGGCGCGATCCGCAACGGGCTCACCGGTGACGCGTCGCTGCTGGCGATCAAAAGCGTCCTCGACGGGTTCACCGCCATCGCGTTCGCCGCGACGTTGGGCTGGGGCGTGCTGCTCTCCCTGGCTGTCATCCTCGTCTACCAGGGCGGCCTCGCCGCGGGAGCGTCCGTATTCGCGAGCCTCCTTTCCGACGCGCAGCTCCGCGAGATGAACGCGACCGGCGGCCTGCTGCTCGTCGGGGTAGGGTTGAAGCTGCTCAGGCTCCGCGACGTGCAGGTCGCGGACTACCTGCCGGCGATCGTCGTCGCGCCGCTGCTCGTCGCGATCGCGACCGCGATCGGAGGAGAACTGCCGAAATGAAGACCCTCGAATTCCGCAGCGACACCTTCACCTTGCCGACGCCCGCGATGCGCAAGGCCATGGCCGATGCCGAGGTCGGCGACGATCAGTACGGCGAGGACCCGACCGTGAACCGCCTCGAGGAGCGCGCGTCCGAGATCGTCGGCAAGGAAGCCGGCGTCTACGTCGGGAGCGGGATGCTCGGGAATCTCTGTGGCGTGCTCTCGCAGGCTGGCCGCGGCGACGAGGTCATCCTCGGCGATCTCGCGCACATCTATCAGAACGAGATGGGCGCGTTCACCGTGCTCGGTGGCCTCCATGGGCACGTCGTCCCGAACCGCGACGGCCTGCCGTCGCTGGAGGACATCGCAGCCGCGATCCGCCCGGTCTCGGGCAACATGCCGCGCTCCGCGCTCCTCTGCCTCGAGAACTCGCACAACAACTGCGGCGGCTCGGTCATCACGGCCGCGCAGACTCGCGCGGCCGCGGACCTCGCGCACGAGCGCGGCCTCAAGGTCCATCTCGACGGCGCGCGGATCTTCAACGCCGCGGCCGCGTTGGGCGTCGACGTGAAGGACCTCACCGGACCGGTGGACACGGTGCAGTTCTGCTTCTCGAAGGGACTTTCCGCGCCGGTCGGCTCGATCCTCTGCGGCCCGCGGGACACCGTGGCGCGCGCGCGCAAGGTCCGCAAGCTGCTCGGCGGCGCGATGCGCCAGGCCGGCGTTATCGCCGCCGCGGCGCTCGTGGGGCTCGAGACGATGCGCGACCGCCTGGTGGACGACCACGTGAACGCACGGGCGCTGGCCGACGGCCTCGCCGAGATCCGCGGGATCAAGATCGACGCCGCGAAGGTCGTCACGAACATCGTGTCGTTCGAGGTCGACCGCAACGCCATGGACGCCGGCGACGTCCAGAAAGCCTGCGCCGAGCGAGGGCTGCGCATCTCGCGCTACCTCGGCAACTCGCCGCGCCTTCGGATGGTCACGCACGCGAACGTCGGCCGGGCCGACGTCGATGCCGCGCTCGCGATCATGAGCGCCGTCCTCTCAGCGAAGCGCGAGCCGGTGACCGCCGCCGACTGACGCGCCTCTCCAGGCGAGGGAGGGCTTAGCCCGACCGAGCCGCAGGGCCCCCGAAACCGGAGCAGCCGAAGGCGGTGCAGGTTTCAGGGTTTAGTGGCTTTCGTGTGTCTTCAGGCGTGGGTCGAGGGCATCGCGTAGGCCGTCACCGATGAGGTAGAGGCACAAGACCGTCAGGAAGATCATCACCCCCGGCGACACGACCAGCCACCACGCGCGGACGAAGTACGAAGCGCCGTTGGTCAGCATGTTCCCCCAGCTCGGCGTGGGCGGAAGGATGCCGAGCCCGAGAAAGCTGAGCGCCGACTCGAGGAGCACGATCGCGCCGACGTCGATCGCCGCGAGGACGAAGATCAGCGGGAGCACGTTCGGCAGGATGTGCCGGAACATCACGCGCGCGTGGGTCGCGCCGATGGCGTGCGCAGAGGTCACGTACTCACGCTCGCGAAGCGAGATGGTCTGGCCGCGCACGTACAGCGTGATCCCGGTCCAGTTGAGCAGGCCGATGATGATGATCAGGGTGAGCGGGCCGGGCTGCCACAGGGCGGCCACGATGAGCAGCAGGTACAGCTGCGGGATCCCGTTCAGCGTCGTGATGAACCACGTGATGAAGTCATCGAACGCTCCGCGGAAGTAGCCCGCGGCGAGGCCGACCGGCACACCGACGGCGAAGTTCACGAGCGCCGCGACGAAGCCGACGAAGAGCGAGACCTGGCCGCCGAACAGCAGGCGCACGACCTGGCTACGGCCGACCTCGTCGGTGCCCAGGAGGTATGCCGGCGGGTTGAACGACGGCTTCTCGTAGGTGTGGAAGAGGTCCTGCTGCTCGAACTTGTAGTGGAAGACGTTGTCCGCGAAGACCGGGGCCAGGATGGCGATAAGCGCAAGGAGCAGCAGGACGACCACGGCGCCGATGGTGAGCCGGTCGCGCCGCAGCTTGTACCAGGCGTTGTTCCAGAGGCTGCGCGACACGCGCGCGTCGGCCGGAGCTACCGCCTTGCCCGCGGTCGCGGTGACCGTCGCCACTTACGAGACCTTGATCCGCGGGTCAACGATGGCGTACGTGATGTCGCGTAAGAGGTAGCTGATCACGAGCAACGTGCTCGCGATCATCACCCCCGCCTGCACGATCGGGTAATCCTTGGCGATCGCCGCCTGGAAGGTGAACTGCCCGATGCCCGGCCAGCTGAAGACCTGCTCGATGACCAGCGCGCCGCCGACGAGCGTCGCCAGGATGCCGCCGAGCGCGGTGACCACCGGGATCAGCGAGTTGCGGAGGGCGTGCACGTACACGACGACCCGCTCGCGCAGGCCCTTCGCGTGGGCGGTGCGGATGAAGTCCTGGCCGAGCACGTCGAGCGTCTCGGTGCGGAGGATCCGCGAGTAGTTCGCGATGCCGACCAGCGCCAGTACGAACGCCGGCAACAGAATGTGCTTCAACCGGTCCAGCAGGTCCATCTGGTCCTTGCCCACGGTCAGCATCCCCTGGCTCGGGAGCCAGCGCAGGCTGATCGCGAACAGGATGATGAGCATCTGGCCGAGCCAGAACGCCGGGACCGCGTGACCGGCCACGCCGAACACGCGGATCGCGCCGTCGGCCCAGCTGCCGCGCTTCAGCGCGGCGATCACGCCGAGCGGGACGCCGATCGCGAGCTGGAGGATGAGCGCCGTGATCGCGAGCTGGAGCGTGTTGGGCAGCCGCTCGAGGATCATGGCGCCGGCCTCGCGGTGGTAGATGAGCGATTCGCCGAAGTTCAGGCGGACCGCGTTGCTGATCCAGTCCACGTACTGCAGCGGGATGGGCTTGTCGAGCCCGTAGACGTGCAGGAGCCGGAGGTAATCCTCCTGCGTGAAGTCCTTGATGCCGAACGTGAACAGTCGGATCGGGTCGCCCGGCGAGAGGCGAGCGATCGCGAACGTGATGATGGAGATGCCGAGCAGCGTGGGGATCGCGTAGAGGGCTCGCCGGATGAGGAAGTTCCGCACCGTGCCTCCGTCGATCGGAGGGGAGCGCCCTCTCGGGCGCTCCCCTCGTCTCAAGCTACTTCTTGACCCACCACTGGTAGACGTTGTAGACGGTGCTGAACGAGCCCGGCTTGAAGTTCTGCAGTGAGTTCTGCGAGACCGCAAGCACGTTGTTCGCGTAGCCGAAGTTGTACGGCTGGTTCTCGTTCAGGATCTGGTTGAAGGTCTCGTACTGCTTCTTGCGCGCGGCGATCGAGCAGTCGCCGTTCGATGGGTTGCGCGCTTCCTCGATCGCCTTGTCCATCGCCGGGTCCTTGAAGAACGTGAAGCCGAAGCCCTGGACGTTCTTCGCGGCGTCCGGGATCTGGCTGGAGTGCCAGATCTGGTACGGGTCCGGCTCCGCGCCGAGCGACCAGCCGATGATCGTCGCCTCGAGCGTCGAGTCACCGGTGGTGAGCTTGGTCACGAGGCCCTGGAACGCTTCCGGTGCCGCCTTCGCGTTGATGCCGAGCTGCTTGTACTGCTCGGCCGCGACCGTGGCGAGCGTCTCACGCTCCGTGTTGCCCGAGTTCGTCGAGATCGTGAGGTTGAACTTCTTGCCGTCCTTGTTCTGGAGGATGCCGTCCGGGCCGGGGGTCCAGCCGGCGTCCTTGAGGAGTGACTGGGCCTTGGCCTTGTCGTAGGTGTACTGGTTGAGCTGGATGCCGCTCGGGTACGCCCATTGGACCGGCACGTGGTGCGCGACCTGCTTGGTCGCCTCACCGAAGACCACGGCCTTGATGACCTGGTCCATGTCGATGCCGTACGCGAGCGCCTGCCGCACACGCTTGTCGGCGAGGCCGATCGCGGTCGGGCTGGCGGTGTTCCAGCCGATGAACGTGTAGCCGAGGTTCTGGTACTTGTCGATCTTCACGGTCGAGACGGTCTGCACGTCTGCGAGGTCCTTCGCCTGGATGGTGCCGAAGGTGATCTCACCGGTCTTCAGGCCGTTCGTGATGGCGGTCTGGTTGGCGACGACCTTGTAGACGTACTGGTCGAGGTTCGCTGCGCCCTGCCAGTAGGTCGGGTTCTTGTCGAGGATGACCTGGTCACCCTTGCGCCACTCGTTCAGCTTGAACGGCCCGCTCACGACGGTCGGGGCCGTGTTCTCCGGCGCCGAGTCGATCTCGTCCTTCGATGCGTCGGTCACGTACTTGCCGAACACCTGGGTCGGGAGCACGTAGCCGATGTTGTCGATGATCGCCGAGCACGTCACCTTCGCCATGGTGACCGTGAACTTCTTCGGGTTGGAAGGATCGATGGAGACGCCGGGGATCGTCGTCGCCTTGCCGTCCGAATACTCCTGGAAACCCTGGATGTTCGTGAAAGACGACTTGCGGACGGTCTTCTTGCTCTTGCCCACGGCCTTGAGACCGGTGAGCCAGTCGTCCGCGATGATCGGCTTGCCGTCGGACCACACGGCCTTCGGATCGATCGTGTAGGTGTACTTGAGGCTGTCCGACGAGACCGAGAACGTGGCAAGGCGCGGCTGCGGCTCACCGGTCTTGTAGTCGACCTGGATCAGGTTGTCGTACAGGAGCGCGGTGATCCGGCCGGAGGCCGTGTCGTTCACCAGGACCGGCTGCATGGTCGCGATGTCCGAGATGGTCGCTTCGATGACGCGCCCACCCTGCTGCGGCGTCTCCGTGGAGGCCGCCGAGGGTGAGGCTCCGCCACCGGGCGTGGCGCTGGAGCTACACGAGACGGCCACCAGCATGGCCGCGCCGAGGACCGCTACGAGCCGCCGCATTGACTCACTACCCCCCATCGCCCATTTCGTGACCGGCGATACATCTGGTACGCGGGACACTAGCCCACCGTTCATTCACCGGCCACGAGGGAGCGATCTGCGTCGGCCCGGCAGGCGAGTCAGGCCCGGTTGGCCGGTTATCGGACACCGGCTGCCGCCGAGTGCCCCAGGACCGACCTCCCGCCTGCGGGGGAGTTGGCCGGCTGCCCTGGACCGCACGCTTCCGGGGGTGATCCCCTTCTTCCGCCGTGAGGGCGGTCAGTCGATGGTCGAGCTTGCCCTGACCATGCCGCTGCTCGTCTTCGCCCTGATCGGCGGCGCCGACCTGGCCCGGGCGTTCGCCCTCCAGATCGCGGTCGAGAACGGCTCGCGCGCCGGCGCGGAGGCCTACGCGATCGACTCGACGCCGACGAACCTCGAGGCCCAGACGGCCGTCGTGAACGAGATCAACCGCACCCCCACCGCCAACGCCCAGGCGTCGAACGTGACGGTGACCAAGAAGCAGCTCGACGGGGTCACCGCGTGCGTGAGCCCGCCGACGATCGCGACCCCGTGCTTCGTGTCGGTCCGCGTGCAGTACACGTGGTCCACGATCATCGCCTGGCCGATCGTCCCCAACGGCGGCACGTTCGACCGGACGACGACGATGCGGACCTTCTATTGATCCGGCTTCGGCGCCCGAACCTTCGGCTGCGCCCCTTCCACGGTGAGGAGCGCGCCCAGGCCCTGGTCGAGTTCGCGCTCGTGATGCCGATCTTCCTCCTGCTCGTCACCGGCATCTTCGACGTCGGCCGGGCGGTGTGGCAGGAGAACACGCTCGCGTACGCCGCGCGCGAGGGCACCCGCTACGCGATCGTGCACGGCGCGTCCGGCAATCCGGTCGTCGGGCCGTGCTCGAGCTGCCTCAACCCGGTGACCAACAACCTCGCGAACGTCACGAGCGCAGTCACCACGAATGCCGTCGGCGTGTACGGCATCAACGTGACGGTCGACTACCCGGACGGCGGCAACAACCGCAATCAGCGGGTCACGGTCGACGCGACCGCCGCGTTCATTCCGATGCCGTCGCAGTACCTGCTCGGGGGCGCCTTCACGCTGACGCTCCGCGGAGGCTCGCAGCTAGTGATTCAGAGGTGATGAGGATGCGCAAGTTCATTGGACCGGACTCCGAGGGCGGGCAGGCGATCGTGATGATCGCGATCGTGTTCATGGCCCTGCTCTTCGTGGTCGGCCTGGCCATCGACTCCGGACAGCTCTTCGCGGCGAAGCGGACCCAGCAGGAGGCGGCCGACGCGGCCGCGTTCGCTGGCGCCGTCGTGCTCTACCAGGGCGGCACCGTCCTGCAGGCCACGACCGCCGCGATCACGGACGCCGCGACGAACGGCTACGTCGACGGCGTCAACAGCACGACCGTCACGGTGAACGGCTCGGCAACGGCCTCGTCGAACGCCCCGACCTCCGGTGCGTACGCGGGCGAGAGCCCGGTCAAGCACGTCGAGGTCATCATCGTCCGTCAGGTGAAGACGACGCTCGTGCCGGCTGAAGCGGCGTTCAACCCGGTCCGCGCGCGCGGCGTCGCGGGAGCCGAGGCCGCGAGCAACGGCTACCCGATCATGGCCCTGGGCACCAGCTGCGCGACGCCCGGGATCAGCGTCTCGCCGAACCTGAGTCTCGAGG
>Ga0075425_100001683_pt1 | contig 21668 bp, 18 predicted proteins | sample SoiMethybrSBSTD4_FD_75300 | JGI IMG/M metagenome (GOLD analysis project Ga0075425, IMG submission 75300) | Bulk soil microbial communities from a Populus tree surrounding site in Tennessee, USA - Soil MetaG P. TD hybrid SBSTD4 | ecosystem: Environmental > Terrestrial > Soil > Tree plantation... | reverse complement strand
GCGATCCCGGAGGCGGATCCACGGATCACGCGATCGAAGGACCGGGTCACCCTGAAGACCGCCGACGTGCCGAGCCTGCTCGCGCTGCCGCCCGGTTGCACGTTCCATCCACGGTGCCCGCTCGCGGAGCCCGGCCTCTGCGACGTGCTCGTGCCCGAGCTGCTGCCACTGCCGGGAGGCGAGGTGCGCGAGGTCGCTTGCCACGTCGCGATCCGCGAGCGGCAGCCTGCCGCAGAGCTGTTGGCCTAAGTGGACCCGCAGATCCTGCGTGCGGGTTTCCGCATCGCCGTGCTCATCGCCGGCGTCGCGCTCTTCCTGCTGGCCCTCGAGCCGCGAGATTCGGCCGAATTCGTAGTGAGCGCGATGGCTCTGGTCATTGGTGTGACCTTCATGGCCCTGGTAGCGGTATTGGTTTGGTATTCGACACCGAAGATGCCCCGAGCGCACAATGCCTCGGTCCAGCGAAGGAGGAAGGAACAATGAGCGACCAGCGATATCGGGTTGACCGGCGCCGGTTCCTACGTGATTCCGCGCTCGTCAGCCTCGGCATGGTGGCCGCGGCCTGCGCGCCGGGCGCGACACCAGGCAGCAGTGGCGGCACGGCGAAGAAGGGTGGCGAGTTCCACGCGGCGTGGCCCTGGGATCTGCCCCCGAAGGGTCACTACAACTACCTCTCCGCGGGCACGATCGTCTCGGGTAGCTACCTCGTCGACTTCTTCCTGCCCTCGCTCGGGGTGTATCGCTGGACCGAGGGCAAGTGGGAGAACTGGCTCATGGAGTCGGCGACCCAGAACGGCGAGAACTACGAGGTCAAGCTGAAGCAGGGGCTCAAATGGGACGACGGCAAGGAGTTCACCTCCGCCGACGTCGCCTCGACCTACTGGGTCGGCCGCGCGCAGAGCTTCGGCATCTGGACCTACGCGGACAAGCTCGAGACGCCGGACAAGTACACGGTGCGGTTCCACATCAACCGGCCGTCCTCGCTCGTCCCGCGACTCGTGCTCCGGAACGCGATCCGCCCAGACTCCCAGTTCGGGACCTTCGCCAAGCAGCTCCAGGACCTGTACACCGCCGGCAAGACCACGGCGTCGGACGAGGTCAAGGCGGTCGCGAAGCAGGTCGCGGACTACCGTCCCGACAATCCGCCATCGATCGGCCCATACAAGATCGACAAGGCGAGCGTCACCGCTGCCCAGCTCACGATGGTGAAGAACCCAGGTGGCCTGTTCGCCGACCAGGTGAACTTCGACAAGATCGTCGTGTATCAGGGTGAGACCGACGCCGTGACCCCGCTCGTGCTGGCCGGCGACATCGACTACGCCACACACGGATTCCCGCTCGCGACCGACAAGGCGTTCGGTGACAACGGGATCCGCGTCGTGCGCGGCCCGCTCTACACCGGCCCGGCGCTCGTCTTCCACTGGACGGCGGCACCGGAGTTCCAGGACAAGCGTCTGCGGCAGGCCGTCGCGATGGCGATCAACAAGGCCGAGTCCGCGACGATCACGTACGGTCAGTCGGCCAAGGCGCAGAAGTTCATGACGGGGATCAGCGACAACATCGTTCCCCAGTGGATCAACGCGGCGGACCAGGCGAAGCTGAAGTCGTACGACTACGACGTCGCCGCGGCCGCCAAGCTCATGACCGACGCGGGTTACGCGAAGGGCAGCGACGGCATCTACGCCAAGGGCGGCAAGGCCCTCGCGTACGAGCTCTACTTCCCGAGCGACTTCGCCGACTGGACGAGCGCCGCGAACCATGCGTCCGACGCGCTCAACAAGTTCGGCATCAAGATCACGCCGCGTGGCGCCATCCGCTCGACCCAGCTCGCCGACGTGAACGCAGGCAAGTTCCAGGTCGCGATGATGGGCTGGGGCGTGGCGAACCCGCACCCGCAAGGCAGCTACATCCAGGCCCTGCAGACGTTCAACACGCTGCAGCCAGCCGGCGGCGGGATGAACTACCCGCTGAAGCAGGGCAACACCGACTTCGCCGCGCTCATCAACGCGATGGGCGACGGCTTCGACACGGAGAAGCAGAAGCCGGCCATCACCGAGTGCGCGCTCGCGTTCAACGATCTGCTCCCGATCGTCCCGCTCTGGGAGCGCTACGGGAACAACCCGGTCAACGAGAAGAAGCGGGTCGCAGCGTGGCCGCCGGACAGCGACAGCATCTACAAGAACGGCAGCGGCGACAGCTTCGTGTCGATCATGATCTACAACGGCACACTGCACAGCCTCTAGCGCACGCATCGCTCCGGACATCGCGCGAGGCGCCCCGAAAGGGGCGCCTCGTGGTTTTCGGTACCGTTCGATACGTGGGCATCGCTGACGCGCCGGAGCTTGCCGTCGTCCTGGGCGGTGGCATCACCGCGGAGGGCGATCCGCTGCCCTCGACGAGAGCGCGGGCGCACCGCGCAGCGCAGCTCGCGCGGGAACGGCCCGAGCTCATGGTGATCTGCTCCGGCGACCGGCAGCCCGACGCGCCGGCCGGCACGCCGAGCGAGGCCGCGCTGATGCGCGATCTCATCGTCGGCTGGGACGTCGCGGCGGATCGCATCGCCATCGAGGACGAATCCCGCGACACGATCGGGAACGCGGTGCTCACCGCCGTTCGCCATCTCACGGCCATCGAGCCGCGCCCGCTGTCGGTGATCACGTCGCCGTTCCACCTCGAGCGTGCGACGGAGACGTTCCGCCACGTCCTCGGATACAAGTGGCAGGTCCAGGCCGTCGCGTCTGACGAGACGAATGACGACATCGAGCGCGCCGCGCGCGAGACAGGGTATCTGCAGGAGACCACGAAGTTCTTCGAAGGCGTGCGGCCCGGTGACCTTCGCACGATGGCTCGCCGGCTGCGCGAGCGGTGGCCGTACTACGCCGGGCTCGCGAGGCTGCAGCTGGACGCAAGCACGGGTCGATAGCCCTGGCGATCACGTTCGGAGGATCGCCATGCCCGACGCCATCGTCCTCGCCATCCATGCCGAGCACGCCGACGCCATCCTCGACGGCACCGCCCGCTTCGAGCACCGCGCGTTCCCGCCGAAGCGCCTGCCTGCCCGGGCGTACCTCGCCGTCGTCGAAGCACGCGCCGTCGTGGGCCAGTGCGATCTTGGCGCGCCCACTCGCAAGTCGGCGAAGGGCTGGGCCCTCCCCGTGACGAACGCCCGGCGCTACCGGGCCCCGCGCGCGCTCAGCGAGTTCGGGCTCGCGAAGATCCCGCGCTCATTCCGCTACGTCGCGGGCTAATTCGCGGGCCGCCAGGCGAACGACACGTGCACGATGCGGTCACCGTCGGTCTCGAAGGTCCAGGTCGTGAAGTTCGCGAAGTGACCGGGCGAACGGGTCAGGCCGCGCAGGATGACCGAGTTGCCGTGGATCTCCTCCTCCCGCACGCGCCGGATGAATGGCGGGGCCATCCGGACCAGGCGCTTGGCGGCGTCCTTCCCCTGGAGCTCAGTCTCGCCACCGGGCAGCACGACCGTGACGTCGTCCGCGCACACCGATGCGGCCTTGTCGGCATCGCCGGCCTCGAGCGCATCCATGAACGTCTTCGCGGCGGCAAGCGGGGTCATCGCGTCATTCTCGCGCCGCGGCCGCCCGAGCCCCCTGCTCGACCCACTCCGGGCGCATTCGCACCCCAAGGGCGGCGACCGCGAGGGCCGTGACGATCCCGGTCGCGGCGAGCCCCGGATCGTCGCCCGCCCCAAGGGCGAGGTCCGAGTACCGCTCGTCGCCGACGGAGAGCCCCAGCACCGGCCCGGCCGCCGTCACCACGAAGTCGCGGCCACCCAGGACGTACGGCAGCGCGCGCTGCCGCATCGCGGCGTCGATGCCGGCCGCATCGCGGGGCGCGAGGATCACCGGACGGCGTTCGGGGGCGTCGGCGATCGCGGCTGCGACCGCGCCGTCCGACGCGCGCCCGATCGAAATGACGTCCGGAAGCGCGCCGTGCACCGGCGCCCGCGCGTCGATCTCCTCGTCGACCAGGAGCAGGATCCGCCGGCTCGCCTCCGCGTGCGCGACGAACGCGATCAATGTCTCGATCTCGCGGCGTGACGGGTCGCCGAGCTCGCGCCGGTCCGACGCGAGCTGGTACGCGATCGTGGCGACCGACGTGCCGGCGATCGCGATGAGCGGCTCGTCAAGGGGATCACCCAGCGCGGCCACGGTCGCGCCCGCGGCCGAGAGCACTGCGCGCGCGTAGCGCGCGATGATCGGCGCGCCGCCGCCGCGGATCGCTCCGACGAGATAGCGCACGTCCGGGCGGCCGAGCGCCTCGAGGTAGCCGCGCATGCGCGCGACCGTGCCGGCATCGTTCGGCCGGTCGGGGAGCGTCAGGAGGAACTCACGCACCAACGCGGCATCCACGCGAGGCGGATTATGGAGAGGTGCGGAGGTCGCTCGCACCGTACGCGATCGGCGCGGCGCTCGTCTTCGTCGTTTCGATCGCGATCCTGGCCGGCGCGCTCGCGATGGGCGGCCTGCTCGAAGAACGGATCGTCGCGCCCGACGCCTCGCCCACCCCTTCCGGCTCGCGCGCACCGCTCGAGCTCTCGCGCGCAGGGCGGCTCGCGTACTGGCGCACGGATCCGGCCGGCCCGACGCAGCTCTGGGTGTCGAACATCGACGGAAGCGGCCGGCGCGCGATCGCGAAGGTCGACTCGGTGAGCGGCGTCACGAGCACGCGGTGGTCGCCCGACGGGGACGCGATCGCCTACCTCGATCGCGGGGGTCAATCCGTCGCGATCCAGCGGCTCGACGGCACGCACGCCGACCTGCCGCTGCCGGTGGTCGTCACGGCATCGGGAGGGCGGTTCATCGATCTGGCCTGGTCCACCGACGGCCGGTCGGTCGCCGCCACACAACGTGACGCGGGGAGCTCGACGACGGACGTGTACGTCGCGGCGGCGGGCGGTGGCACCTGGCGGAACGTGACGGGATTGCGCAACGCGTTCCTCTCACAATGGATCTCGGCCGCCGAGCTGCTTGTCCACACTGGCAACGGGCTCATCGCGGTACAGGGCACCGCTGGCGGAGGTCTCCGGCCGCTGACCGCGCAGGTCGCGACGTCGCCGTTCCTCGGCGACGACGGCCGCGTCTACTACTTCGCCGGACAGGTCTCGCCGAGCGTGCGCGACGCCACGGTGCCGGTGATCAACGCCGGCCAGTCGCGGGTCTGGAGCCTCACCCTCGACGGCGGAGACATCCGCGCGGAGACGACCCAGGCCTACGACGACGTCCGGCTCGCCGGACGCTGGCCGGATGGACGGTTCCTCGTCCACCAGGGTGCGAGCACCGCGCTCGCCTTCCTCGCCCAAGGCCAACCGCCGATCGATACGACCATCGGTGTCATCGACCGGGTCGTGTATTCGCCGGACCGCCGGACGGCCATCGGGCTCACCGGCTCGCGGATCTTTCGCTACGACACCGCGCAGCTGACCACGCCCGTCGTGCTCCTGAGCGACGTTCTGCAGCCCGACGCGTGGTATCCGCAGACGGTCACGATCGCGACGTCGGCGCCAGCTCCCGTGACGGCTCGGCCGGCTGCGCGATATGCCTTCGCGCTCGGCGGGTTGCTGTGGGTGATGGACGCGGCCGGTGGGGTACGGCTGCTGCGGCAGCTGCAGGCGAACGACGTCGAGCTGCGCCGGCTGAGCGGCGTCGCGGTGCCACAGTGGGCGCCGGCCGGCGATCGCATCGTGTACTTCGACGTCCTCGCAAACTCCGACCGCGGAGCGGTCTTTGTCACCGACGTCACCGGCACCGGCGGCCGGCTGAGCGATCAGGACGCTGCCGGGCCCTTCCCGACGTGGACGCCGGACGGCAACGTCGCATACACCGACCTCGTCGCCAGCTTCGACTCGGCGGGATTCGGCGCGGACGGCGAGGTGCGGATCGTCAGCCCGACGAACGGGGCGCGCGTCACGACCTACCACGCGCGCGAGGTCGCCTTCGGCGGGGGCAAGACGTACCTCGTCGACAACGGCACGCTGAACCTCCCGCTGCAGACGCGGACCGAGCACACCATCCTCGAGCTGACGCCGGCCGGCACCCGGATCGTGGCGACCACGGCGGATCTGTCGGCGGGCACGCAGTTCGGCGTGACCCCCCTGCTCCAGCTCTCGATGCTCGGTTCGTCGGCCGATGGCACGGTCCTGTCGGTCCGGATCAGCCCGGCCACCGGCCGCGTGGGCTTTCTCTTCGCCACCTTTCGCGCTTCGGACGGCCGGCTGACGCTGCAGGCCGACGGGCAGGCGGTCACGGACTTCCGCTGGGCGCCGAGCGGGCATCTGGCCGGCATGACCCTGGGCAACATCCCGGTCGTGCGCGACGCCGACACCGGCACGATCGTCGCGTCCGCCACGAGTGGACGCTTCGCGGGCTGGTCACCCGACGGCAAGTGGTTCTACGTCGCGCGCGAGACCGGCCTCTATGCGCAGCTGCTGGCCGGCGGTGACCCGGTGAGGATCTCCCCGCTCGGGATCGCCATTTCGACGACTACGCCCTGACGCGCTCCATGAACCGTCGGTACGCGGCGAGGTGCTCGTCCGGCGAGGTGAAGCCGGCGCGCATCGTGTTGCACTCGAAGTCCGTCGCGCCCATCGCACGGAACCGCGCCGCGGCGCGCGAGAGCTCGTCGTCGCTCATCTTCGCGCCGAGCCGGCACTCCAGGCCGACGGCCTTGGGGTCGCGGCCCGCGGCCTTCACCCACTCCCAGAACGCGGCCGCCTGGGCGCTGCCCTCATCGCTCGGCGCGAAGTGCGCGAACAGGCCGTCGCCCAGGCGCGCGACGCGGCGCAACGCGACCTCGCTGTCGGCGCCCATCCAGAGCGGGATCGGGCGCTGGACCGGCAGCGGGTTGATCCCGGCGCGATCGACGTGATGCCAGGCACTGTCGAGCGTCACCGATGGCTCCGTCCACAGGCGCCGGAGCAGGGCGATCTGCTCCTCGATGCGCCTGCCGCGGTCCTTGAAGCTCATGCCGAGCGCTTCGAACTCGACCCAGTTCCAGCCGACCCCGACGCCGAGCCGGAGCCGCCCGCCGGAAAGCACGTCGAGCGCGGCGGCCTGCTTTGCCACGAGCGCGGTCTGGCGCTGCGGAAGGATGAGCACGCCGGTCGAGAGCTCGAGGCGCGTGGTGATCGCCGCAGCGAACGAGAAGAGGACCATGACCTCGTGGAACTGCGAGTCGATCGTGTACGGCCCGGACCATCCTGGACGGGCGGGATCGGCGCCGAGCACATGGTCGTACGCGACGACACCGTCGAACCCCATCGCCTCGATGTCGCGGATGAACCGCGCGATGACCGCGGGGTCGCTCCCGATCTCGGTCTGCGGGAAGATCGCGTGGAGGCGCATGTGCCGTGAGTATCGAGGAACGGCTCCGGGCCGAGGCGGACGACGTGTACAGGTGGTCGAACGGGCCGGGCGATCGCTATGCCCGGCACAGCCACACGTACACGAAGATCCTGTACTGCGTGAGCGGGTCGATCGAGTTCCTGCTCGACGACCGCGCCATCCTTCTGAACGCCGGCGACCGGATGGTGCTATCGGCCGGCACCGCACACGCCGCGGCCGTCGGTCCGCAAGGATGCGTGTGTGTGGAGGGCAAGGGTCGCGCGCGGGCGCGAGCGGATGGCGAGAGCGAATGGTGAGCCGGGGCTAGACTGCCGCCCGATGACCCGTCCGCTCTCAGCCAGGATGTCCCGCCTCGGCACCGAGACCGCGTTCGAGGTGCTCGCGAAGGCGCGCGCGCTCGAAGCGCAGGGCCGCGACATCATCCATCTCGAGATCGGCGAGCCCGATTTCGACACGCCGCCGTCGGTCGTCCACGCAGGCCTGTCCGCGCTGCAGCGTGGCGAGACCCACTACACCGCGTCGGCCGGGATCCCCGAGCTGCGCGAGGCCATCGCGAACCACTTGAACCGAACCCGGCGTCTGGCCGTGGATCCCGGACAGGTCATCGTGACGCCCGGCGCCAAGCCGATCATGTTCTTCGCAATGCTCGCGCTTCTGGATGCGGGCGATGAGGCGATCTACCCCGATCCGGGCTTCCCGATCTACGGATCGATGATCAGCTTCGCGGGCGCCACAGGCGTGCCGTTGAAGCTGCGCGAGAAGAACGACTTCAATCCGGATCTCGAAGAGCTGAAGACGCTCGTGACCGATCGCACGAAACTGATCATCCTCAACAGCCCGGAGAACCCGACGGGCGGGGTCCTGTCACAAGGCATGCTCAAGGAGATCGCGCAGATCGCGCGGGCGCGCGACCTCTGGGTCCTCGCCGACGAGATCTACGCAGAGATCATGTACGAGGGCACCCATCACTCGATCGTGCACGAGGATGGCATGGCCGAGCGGACGATCCTTCTCGACGGATTCAGCAAGACCTTCGCGATGACCGGATGGCGGCTCGGGTACGGCGTCTTTCCCTGGCCGCTGGTGGATCCGGTCACGAAGCTCGTCACCAACTCGGTGTCGTGCACCGCGACGTTCACGCAGCGCGCCGGCGCGGCCGCCCTCACGAACCGACCGCCCGAGGTGGCCGAGATGGTGAAGGCCTTCCGCGAGCGGCGCGACACGGTGGTGACCGGCCTCAACAAGATCGATGGGATCACCTGTCGTGAGCCGAAGGGCGCCTTCTACGTGTTCCCGAACATCACCGGCCTCGGGCTTGGCGACTCAGCGACGGTCCAGGAGCGCATCCTCCGTGAGGCCGGGATCGCGACGCTGAGCGGGACCGCGTTCGGTGCGGGTGGTGAGGGCCACCTCCGGCTCTCGTACGCCAACTCGCTGAAGAACCTGCAGGCGGCCGTGAGCCGCATCGGCGAGTGGGCCCACGCGGCCCGGCAGGGCCGCGTCACGGCGGCGGCCGGCAGCGTCACGAGCGCGGACCGCTAGGCACCGATCCCGTCGACCACCAGGTCGACGATGTCCGACGCGAGCTCGTCCGCGCTGCGCCCACCCGGCCTCGCCTCGCGACCGGTCCAGGGGTCGATGAGATTGAGCAGCGCCTGTGCGGCGAATGCGGTATCCATCGCGCGCAGCTCACCGGAGCGCACGCCGTCATCGAGCACCTGCTGCAGCGGCGAGAAGAAGTGCCGGAAGAACGCGCTGCGGGTCTGGCTCAGCTGATCGATGGTCAGCGTGACCCCGCCTTCGCGAAGGAGGCGTGGCCCGCTGCAGCGCGCGCGGACGAGGTACGCGACGGCCGCGACGAGACGCTCGCGCGATCCTGAGGCGGCGCGGCTTGCCGTGCGAAGGCCGCCGCCATGCTGCTCGAGGACGCTGCAGACCATCTCCGTGAACAAGACGCTCTTGTCGGCGAAGTAGTAGTAGAGCGTCGGCTTCGTCACCGCGGCGTCGCGCGCGATGTCCTCGAGCGACACCCCGCGGACCCCGCGCTCGCTCCAGAGCCGGTCCGCGGCCTGGAGCAGCCGCTCGCGGGTCGAGCTCCGCGGGCGCCGGCGGTCGGACGCTCGACGCCCACTTGAGCCCGGTGGAATGGGCATGTTCGGAGTCTACCGACTGGTAGGTAGATAAGCGAAACGGGGTGGCTTGCTGACGCTGAGGCAACGGATCGGTCGCGAGACCGCAAATGGTCGCTCGCTTTCACCAAGTCCTTTGCGATTCGTGCGGCTGGCGTTACCGATCGGCACGCCGCGCGGACGGCGACCTGCTTCGGATCCTGCCAATACGCCCCTCGCCGGGCCAGAAAGGTGGAGCACAGAAGAGATGCGCAAGGCAACGGGTCTCTTGATGATCCTCGCGAGCCTGATCTTCTACGCGTTCGCGCTGTCGACCCCCGCGTCGGCCGATCCGAACAGCCCTGGGAACAACGGCACGGTGAAGGTCGTCAACAACAGCGACGACCCACTTGGCGCCGATGACCGCGACAACGATCCACACGTCTGCCAGTTCCACATCTACGGATTCCACTTCGACAACAACTCGACTGGTACCTGGCAGATCGAGTCGTGGCCGCCGACCGGCAACCGGTCCGTGATGGCGAGCGGCACCTGGGCTGCCGATGGCACCGGGCAGTGGGCCGTCCCGGGCCCGGCCCTCGCCGATGGCCATTACGAGCTTGACGCGAAGCAGACCGTCAAGGCCACGCCGGGCAGCGACAAGAACAAGGTCTTCTGGGTGAAATGCGCCAGCGCGAGCTCGACGACCGGCTCGTCGACCACGACCGGCTCGTCGACCACGACCGGCTCTTCGACCACGACCGGCTCGTCGACGACCACCGGGTCTTCGACCACGACCGGCTCTTCGACGACGACCGGTAGCTCCACCGGCAATAGCACCGGCAACAGCACCGGCAACAGCACGGGTGCTTCGACCGGCGCGTCCGTGGGCACATCGACCGGCGCGAGCACCGGAACCAACACGAACGCGACGAATGGCACCGCGGTGGCAGGCTTCCAGTCGCCGCCGTCCAACGCCGTCGGGGCCGTCAGCCCGATCGTGCAGACGCCTGGGAGTGCCGGCAATGTCGCCGGTGTCCAGGGCCTTCCGTCCACGAGCACGGGCTCGGGCCCGGCCATCCCGCTCGCGGCCCTGGGCCTCGCCCTGATGGCCGTCGGTGGAGCGATCCTCCGGCGCGGGACCACGCAGGCCTGACCTCGGACGCGTTGCACTGTCAGCCTTGCGCTGAGGGAGCCCCCGCACCGGGGGCTCCCTTCTGTTTCTCGCACACTTGACCACATGAGGCGCGCCGTCCTGAACCACGAGCTGGCGTTCTGGAACGGGCAGGCCGACGTCGCCCCCGTCGCGCTGTTCCGGATCGTCTTCGGTCTGCTCGCATTCAACTGGTTCTGGCAGCTCCTGCCGAACCTGACTCCGTTCTTCACCGACCAGGGGATGCTGCCCCGCGGGAACCAGGTCGATTTCTTCGGCGCGTCATTCACGCTGCTGAACGCCGCCGGTCAGACGTGGCAGGTCGCGATCTTCTGGGTCGCCGCGCTCATCGCCTCCGCGGCACTCGCCGCCGGCTTTCATACGCGCACCGCGGCATTCGTCACGTTCATCGCGCTCGCGAGCTTCTCGTTGCGGAATCCGCTCATCGGTGATGGGAGCGACCAGGTGTTCCGCGTGGCCGCGTTCTGGCTGGGCTTCACGGCGGCCGGCGACCGCTGGTCCGTCGACGCGTGGCTGCGCACGCAACGCGGCGATCCGCCCAGCGGGCGGGGCTGGGCACTGCCGATCCGGATCCTCGAGCTGCAGTTCGCCTGGATCTACCTCGCGACCGGCCTCGAGAAGATGGGTGGCGGGCTCTGGCGCGACGGTCTCGCGGTCTTCTACTCGCTCCAGCTGGAGCACACCTTCGCGCGGCCGTGGGACGCGCCGATCGCCGACCTGGTCGACCTGACCCGCGTGGCGACGATCCTCACGCTCGTCACCGAGCTCGCGTTCCTGCCGCTCGCGTTCATCCCCTACCTGCGGCGGCTCGGGCGACTCATCGCCGTGCTGATGGCGGCCGGCCTGCACGTCTCGATCGCGCTCTTCATGAACGTGGGCAATTTCCCCTCAGTCATGCTGGCCGGCCTGATCCCATTCCTGCCGCCGTCGTGGGTCCAGCTCATCGTCGCCCGGCTTCGGGCGTGGGTGCCCGCGGCCATCACGACGAGGCTGCGAGTGCCGGCGGCGATCGGCGTGATGCTCATCCCGCCGGCCGCAGGGGTACGGCCGGTTCAGGTGCCCGGCTGGACCGGTCCGTGGCGCGGCTTGGCGGCGATCGTCCTTGCGCTGTTCGCGCTCGTGGTCTTCTCGACGTCGCTCCCCGGGTATCTGGCCATGCCGCGTCCGGCTCCGGTCGACAACACCCTCCAGTACGCCGACCTCATGCAGAAGTGGAACATGTTCGCGCCGAACCCGGTCACGGCCGACGGCTGGATGCACATCCCGGCGGTCCTCGCGGACGGCACGACGCTCGATCTCGCGACCGGCGGCCCGCCAAGCGATGCGCCACTGGTCGCGGACCCGCTCTACAGCCGCTGGACGAAGGTGACCGAGTGGATCGCATCCCCGGACGGGGTCCCCTACCGCCAGGAGTACTCGCGGATGTACTGCCGGCTCCGCAACCTTCACCTCCAGCCAGGGCAGTCACCGATCGTGAGCTTCGACCTCATCTACTACGAGCGGCAGATCCCGCCCCCGGGCGGCACGCCGACGCCGGTACGCGTCATCACGCTCAATTCCCATCACTGCTGACGAACGACAGACCGCGGATGGTCCGCGCCATGTCGCTTGGCCCACACTGATGGGGTGACGGACGCCATCCAGTACGGCCAGGAGCGCCGGCTCGTGTCGGTGCTGTTCGCGGACTTCGTCGGGTTCACGACGCTGTCGGAGGATCTCGACGCCGAGGTCCTCCAGGAGCTCGTGTCCGGCATCTTCGAGGATCTGGCCGAATGCGCGATCACCTACGACGGGACGATCGAGAAATTCATCGGCGACGCGATCTTCGTGATCTTCGGCGCGCCGATCGCCCACGAGGATGACCCCCAGCGGGCCCTCCGGACCGCGCTCGCGATGCACAAGGTGTTCGGCGAGCACGCCGCCCGGGCGAAGAAGGACCGCGGGATCGAGCTCGGCCTCCGCATCGGGGTCCACACCGGGATGGTCGTGGCCGGCAATGTCCGCTCGGTCTCCGAGTACGGGGTCATGGGCGACACGGTGAACACCGCCGCCCGGCTGCAGGAGGGGGCCCCGCCCGGCGAGACGTACGTGACGCAGGCCACGTTCCGGTTGACGAACCGCGAGTTCACGTTCCGCGAGGTCGGCCCGATCGAGCTCAAGGGCAAGGAGAAGCCGGTCCTCGCGTACGCGCTCACGGGCGAGCGGTCGGACATCCGCGTCGCGATCGAGCTGAACGCGCCCCTCGTGGGCCGGTGGATGGAGCTCTCGCGGCTCGACCTCGCCTACCAGTCGGCGCGCATCGGCCGGACCGAGGTCGTGCTCATCGCGGGCGAGCCCGGCATCGGGAAGAGCCGGCTCGTGTCCGAGTTCATCGGCCTGGTCACCGCGGACGATGGCGCCGCAGGGACCGACGCGCCCCGCGTGCTCCGCTGGACGTTCTCGCGCGTCAACCAGCGGAGCTACGCCGGCTTCATCGAACCGCTTCTGGTCGAGCTGCAGATCGACCCGGCCGCACCGGAGGCGCGCGAGCACCTCACCGCGAAACTCACCGAGCTCGGGTTCGCGAACCCCGGCACGACCAGCCCGGTCCTCGCGCAGTTCCTCCATCTCCCCGGCGCGGACGAGACCACGAACGAATCCGAAGAGTGGAAGCGCGGGATGTACCTCATCATCTTCGACGTCCTTGGCGCGCTCGCGCGGACGAGGCCGCTCCTCTACGTGCTCGAGGATCTCCACTACGCCGATTCCGCGTCGCTCGATCTGCTCTGGTTCGTGGCCGGGCGTGGCGCTCGGGTCCCGCTGCTCATCCTGCTCGCGCAGCGGATCGGCGCGGGCGGGCAGCCGCGGCCGTCGCGGACGAACTTCACGCAGATGGTCCTTGAGCCGCTGACCGACGATGAGGCCGCGCGCATCGTGGAGTCGACGCTCGAGTGGGCGCCGGCCGAGCTCCGCGACCGGATCGTCGCGCGCGCCGGGGGCAACCCGTTCTTCATCGAGGAGTCCATTCGCGCCCTGGTCGATTCGGGCGCGATCGCGCGGGACGAGAAAGGCGACTGGGTATTGCGCGAGCGCGCGGCCGCGCTCGACGTGCCCGCGACCCTGCACGCCGTCGTCGCGGCGCGGATCGACCGCCTTCCGCCGATCGCGAAGGAGTGCATCCAGCTCGCGTCGGTCATCGGCCAGCGCTTCGGCGACCGGGTGCTTCGAGCCGCGGGTGGCGAGCGCCTCGCCGACGCCGTCGACATCCTCATCGCGGCCGACCTCGTCGTCGAGGGCGCCCCGGGCGAGCGGCGCGAGGGTCGCTTCCGCTTCAAGCACGCCGTCACGCAGGAGGTCGCGTACAACACGCTGCTCGTTCGCCGCCGGACCGAGCTCCATCGTCGCGTGGCCCTATCGATCGAGAACGTGCTGGCCAGCGAGATCCGCGACTTCTATCCGGCGCTCGCGCATCACTACCTGCTCGGCGAGGTCCCGGACAAGGCGGCGATGTACGCGTGGAAGGCCGCGCAGCGCGCGATGAATATCCACGCCCACGTCGAAGCGCTCCGATTCGCGGAGCAGGCCGCCGAGCTCTACGAGAAGCTTGGCGACGTCGACCACGCCGTCGAGGCGCTCTACCTCGTCGGCCGCGTCCGGCGGTACCACGGCGAGGGCGATGCGGCCCTTGCCGCGTACGAGCGGGCGCGCCTCATGCTCGAGGCCCGGCCGGACATCGATCACAAGCAGGTCGCGGCCGTATACGCGCACATGGCCGAGCTCGTCACTCGATGGGACGCGAAGCATCCCGACCTTGACGGACTCATCGCCCGCGGCCTTGCGCTGGTCGGCGACGAGCCGTCGCCGGAGCGGATCCGGCTGCTCGCGGCGCGCGCCTTCGCGCCGCGCAAGCTTGCGCGCGCGAGCGACGCGGACTGGGAGGCGGCCCTCGGCACGGCCGAAGAGGCTCTCGGCATCGCGGAGGAGCTCGGCCTCCTGCGCGAGGTGTCGCTCTGCCTCGATGCGGTCGGCTACGCGTACCGAGCCCTCGGGAAGTTCCGCGACGCATATGCGGCGAATCAGCGCCGGATCCCGATCGCGCAGTCGCTGCAGGACAGCGACGAGCTCATCGACGCGCACAACATGGTCGGCGCGATGGCGATGGTCCTCGGGAACCTCGATGAGTCGCTCGAGCACGCGAAGATCGCGACGGAGGTCGCGCAGTCGACCGAGAAGCCGCGCCTGGGTGGCTACTCGCGCGCGCTCGCCGCGGCGGCGGAGCTGCTCGCCGGCGATTTCGCCGGCACGATCGCGACGGTGAACGCGTCGCCGGTCGACACCGCGCACGTCGACCCGAACTGGAAGTCGCTGCTCGCGTTCGGGATGAGCGCGGCGGCCGCGATCCAGAACGACGGCGACGAGCAGCGCTTCCGCGACCGGCTCGCGGAGAGCGAGCCGAGCCCCGCCGACGTCGCGATGGCCGACCTGCTCTCGGCGGTCTACGGCTGGCGAGAGAGCGAGAGTGCGTATCAGGCCGCGCGAAGTGCGGGCGCTCCGGGCAGCATCGTGGACCGCACGATCTGGTCGCCGGTGCTTACCGTGGCGGCGGCGCGCTGGGGCCTCAGCGACGAGGCGAACGACGAGCGCACGGCGGCGCTCGTCGAGCGCACCGGCTACGCGCGCGGGCGCGCGCTGCTCACGCAGGCCCAGGGACTGCGCGCGCTGCGCCGGGGCGAGCACGCGAAAGCCGAGAAGCTGCTGTTCGACGCGACGCAGGCCTTCGCGACCCTCAACCTCGAATACGAGCGGATGGCTGCGCTCGCCGATCACGCGACCGCGCTTGCCGCGCAGAGCCGTTTCGATGAGGCGGCCGCGGAGCGCGGGGAGGTCCGCGCATACGCGGAACGGGCGGACGCGAAGGCCCTCCTCGGAACGCTGGAGCCGATGCCGGCCGCGGTCTAACGTTCGGCGATGCGACGTGATGTTCAGCGTGCGTCGGACTGGTTGGCCTCGAATCCGTGGGCACTCGTCGCGATCGTGGCGCTGGTCGTCGTCCTCCCGATCCTCCTGCTTGGCGAGAGCTCCGGCTCGGATATGCAGCAGCGGCTGCGGTCTGAGCGGCTGGCCCTCGGGACGCAAGCCGCGAATCGCGGCGCCGACGTGATCCAGACGCAGCTCAGCGTGGCCCGGCAGGCACTTGAGACCTTGGGACTGAGCACTGACCTGGCCGCGGCGACCCAGATCCGGGATCAGACTGGAGCGAAAATCGCGGCCGGCATCGTGTTCAACAGCGGCTCCGATATCACGGCGATCGACATCGCTGACGCGACCGGAACCGTGCTGGTGACGGTCACAGGATCCTCCAGTTTCTCGGGAGGATCGGCCGCCCCCGCCGTCAAGAGCGTCGCGGATCGTGACTACTTCCAGCTGGCCCGCTCGGGAACGACCACCATCCACGGCGTCTCGACGGAGCCCCTCCAGCTTGACCACCCGATCGTCATTGCCGTTCCGATCAACTCTTTCGGCCAGGGCGCGCCGTCCGGAGGAGCAGTCATTGGAGAGCTCGCCGGCAGCGATCTCGCCGGTCATCTGCGATCGCAGCTCGGTCCGTTCGAGGACCTGTTCGTCGTCGACGGTGCCGGACGGCTGGTCGGGCGAGCAGCCGTCCCGCCAGCACCGGCCATTGACCTCGCGGGCGACCCGATCGTGCAGCAGCTGCTGGCGGGGACGACGGTGTCAGGCGAGCTGCGCGACCCGGTGACCGGCACGACCCGGCTGCTGACCTCAGCACCGATCGGCGCGACGGGCCAACCGGGCTGGACGGTCGTGGCAGTGCAGGACACCGGGGGTGTGGAGGCCGAGACAGCGGCCGTCCTTGCGGACCAGCGGACGCTGCGCCTGGCGCTCGTCGCGATCCTGCTCGTCGGCACGTTCGCGTTCGCGCGGATCGCGGCGGGATCCGTACGGCAGCGGAGGCAGCTCGCGGTCGCGCTCGGACAGGTCGAGCAGAAGAGCCGCGAGGTCGAAGCGGCGAACCGCCACAAGAGCGAATTCCTCGCGAACATGTCCCACGAGCTTCGAACACCGCTGAACGCGATCATCGGGTTCTCCGAAGTGCTGCGGCAGCAGATGTTCGGCGCGGTCAACCCGAAGCAGGGCGAGTATCTCGAGGACATCCAGACCTCGGGGCAGCACTTGCTGTCCTTGATCAACGACATCCTCGACCTGTCCAAGGTCGAGGCCGGCAAGATGGACCTGCAGCTGTCGCGGTTCTCGCTTGCCGCCGCCCTGCACGCGGTGGTGCTCATGGTCCGGGAGCGCGCGGCAGGGCGCGGCATCGACTTGACCACCGAGATCGATCCGGCGATCGATCAGATCGAGGCGGACGAGCGGAAGGTGAAGCAGATCGTCCTGAACCTCCTAACGAACGCGGTGAAGTTCACTCCCAGCGGCGGCAGCATCGTGCTCGGGGCAAGGCCCGACGGCGCCGGAGTGCTCGTGGCGGTGCGGGACACGGGCGTGGGCATCGCGCCGGCCGATCAGGCTCGCGTGTTCGAGGAGTTCACCCAGGCCGGCGGAGCCGCAACGTCGGGCCAGGAGGGCACCGGCCTCGGCCTGACGCTCAGCCGCAGGTTCGTGGAGCTGCACGGCGGGAGGATCTGGGTCGAGAGCGAGCCCGGCAAGGGCAGCACGTTCTCGTTCACGCTGCCGCCGGTGGACCGACTCAGCTAGTCCGCGAGGTACCGATCCATCAGCGGGGTCAGGTACTTCGTCAGCCAGTCGGCTGTCCGCCGGAGCGCATCGATCCGGTTCTCGATCCGCGAGAACCCGTGGCCCTCGTTCGGATATTCGTGGTACTCATGCGGCGCGCCGTTCGCCTCGAGCGCGGCGACGATCTGCAGGGCTTCGCTCTTTGGCACGCGCGGGTCGTTCGCGCCCTGCAGCACCAGCAGCGCGGCCCGGATGCTCTTCGCGTGGGTGATCGGCGAGCGATCGAGATACAGCTGCGGGTCCCTCGCCGCGTCTCCGAGCTCGCGGATGAGGTATTCGCGCAGATCTCCACGCGTGGTCTCGAACAACGTCTTCCACGAGACCACGCCGACGCTCGACACGCCCGCGGCGAACCGGTCGGGATGGCGCGCGAGCGCGTAGAGGGTCATGTACCCGCCGTAGCTGCCGCCGGTGATCCCGATGCTCTTCGGGTCCGCGATCTTTTCCTTGGCGAGCCAATCGACGCCGGCGATCACGTCGGCGAGGTCGCCGCCGCCCCAGTCGCGGCGGTTCAGCTCCTGCCACTCGCGTCCGTAGCCGGTCGAGCCACGCACGTTCGGCGCGAGGACGACGAGCCCGCGATTGGCCAGCAGCTGCGGCGTCGGATCCCACCAGCGGAAGTGCTGGCCGGTCGGGCCGCCATGCACGTACAGCACGGCGCCGGGGATCGTCCCGCGCACGGCCTCGGCATGCGGGACGTACAGCAGGGCAGGCACCTCGCGGCCGTCGGCCGATGGGTAGCGCACGTGCACGGGCTCCACGAGCACCCTCGGATCGATCTTCCCGCCGAGCGAATCGGTGATCGGCCGGAGCGTGACCTGATCGCCCTCGCGGACCCAGACGTCGACCGGCCGCCGGGGCGAGGTGAACGTCATCGCGACCGTCTCGCTGTCCGGCGCGACCGCGGGCCAACCGTACATCCCGGGCACGTCGGCGACCGGCGTCGCCGCGCGGGACGCCGAAAAGACCCGATGGACCGAACGGCTCGCGTCGCGGTCGTGGAGGTACACGACGCCGCGCGCGTCCGGTCGCCAGACCGGCTCGAGCTCGTCGAACGGATTCTCGGTGAGGTAGCGCACCCGCGCCGCCGTGGTGCCCTCGACATCGGCGAGTGCGATCTCGCGCCGGCCGCGCGCGCTCGACGTGAACACGATCGTGCGCCCATCCGGCGACCAGCGCGCGAACTGCGAATCGCCGCTCGCACCACCGCGCGTGTCGAGCTTGACGGCGCTGCCGCCGCCGGCCGGGATGACGTAGAGATCGGCCTCGATCCGCGACGCCGACCGCCAGGACTCGAAGAGGATCGATGTGCCGTCGGGCGAGAAGCGCGGACGCGCGTCCTCGAACGCGCCATCGGTCAGCTCGCGACGGGCGCCGGACGCGCAGTCGAACACCTGGATGCTGAACCGCTTCCCCCCGATGTTGGCCACACACACGATCGCCTGTCCATCCGGCGACCACGCGATATCGCGATGCATCGCGTCGTCGTCCGCGGTGAGCTTGCGCTCGTGATCGCCGTCGCGGTCCACGATCCAGATCGACATGCGCTCGGTCCCATCCGCGTCGCGCATGAACGCGATCTGCGAGCCGTCCGGTGACCATCGCGGCGAGACGCTGCGGGTGTCGGACTCGGTGAGCTGGATGATCCGGTCGCCGGCGATCGGCGCGCTATAGAGCTCGTAGGCGCCGGTCCGGTTCCACGAGAACGCGACTTCGGTCCCATCGGGCGAGAGATCGATGCCGCCCCAGAAGAAGTCAACGCTCGGAAGTCCGCCGACGAGCGCCGCATCAAGCCGCATGAAGCCGTCGCCGAGCGGAACAGGGCGGAAGCCCGTGGCGGGCGGTGTGAGGTCGGTCGGCGGATTCGCCACGGTGGTCGGCGGCGACGCGGTCCCGCTCGCGCCCCAGTCCTCGGCGAAGCTCCGCGGCCGCCCGCTCGCCGTGGCGGCCGGCGCGGCTGTGGCAGCGGCGGCGGCCTGCCCGGTGCGGGTGGGCCGCGGCGCGGCCTCCGTGCGCTCGCGCACCTGCTGGGCGACGACGAGCGTGCCCGGACCCATCGCGGCCTCGCGGGCCGAGGTCTGGTCCGGCGGGACGATGAGCGGGTTCGCCTTCATCTGATCCTCGAGCCGGCCCTTGTACGAGCGATCCCACGGCGCCTGAAGGAGGATGCCGAAGCGCTTCGTGGGCTGGTGCAGCTCGCGCTGGAGGAAGAGGAGCGTGTCACGGCCCGCGTTCCAGATCGGCGGCCGTCGAGCCGAGAGGACGGCCGAGAACTGCAGCTTCAGCAACGGGCGGGCAGCCTCGGTGGCGAGATCGAGGTCGCCACAGAACAGGACGCCGCCGGCCTTGCGACCGAGCACGACCGTCGCGCCGTCCCCATCCTCGCCGACGCGGATGACCCGCGCGTCCGGTCGCACGAGATCGTCGGTCTTCAGCACGAGGTCCGCGCCACCGGGCACCGAGCTCGCGTCGTCCTCGTGCGCGGCGATCTGGATGCCGAGCGCCTCGCGGTACCGCGCCGCGTCGCCGCCGCGAGCGCCGTTGGTGATGAGCAGCAGCGACGCAGGGCCCGCGCCGCGGATGAGCCGGAGCGCGCGCTCGCTGAACGCGGGCGCGTCGATGAGCAGGTTGCCTCGCGCGCTGTCGAAGACGATGTACTGGCGCTCGTCCTCGAGCGGCTCGTAGAGCTCGAAGATCCAGGAGCGAAGCTGGTGAATGTCTATCGAATTACTCCATCGGCAGCGACGGCCCGAATTGCGCCCATGCTATCGGGCGACACGACCTACTGCGCCAGCGCCGGCAGCACCAGAGAGCCGCTCAGCCGGACGAGCTTCCGTGCGCCTTCTGCCCGCGCGATCGCGCGTTGCGCGACGGCGTCATCCCAGTCGAACAAGCGGACGAGCTGCTTCTCGGTGACCGAGCCCGCGAGCTCGAGCGTGCGGGTCAGGAGCGTCGCCGTCGCATCGGCGGAGGTCAGGCGCTCCGCGGCCTTGACCGTCTCGGGATAGCGGCGCACGAAGAGGTCGTACGTGTAGTTGTAGTCCTCGCGGAATTCCCCGACCGCGCGAACACGGGCGACGTACATGAGGCGCTGCACGTCGTCGATCGCTTTCGCATACGTCGCGCGGCCTTCCTTGGAGGTGATCCCGAGCTCGGCGCGCATCCGCTTCGTCTGGGTCTCGCCGTTCTGGGCGAGGTACTCGATGATCCGGCGCGCGATGTCCGACAGGCGGCCCGCCCGCACGTCCGCGTCGTGGTCGTCCGCCTCGCCGGCACGGCCGAACGTCGCGTAGAACGTCGGGAGCAGCTTCAGCGAGACGAACGTCGGCTTCCGCGCGAGCAGCACGCCGTAGTAGAGCTTCTTCTCCTCTGGGAGCTCGTCTTTCCAGCCCCACATCCAGTTCCACTTCCGGTTCGTGTCGTTCGTCGAGAGGTGGTCGAAGCACGCCGGGATCGGCGCGTCGCCCGCGCGAAGCGTGAATGCGAACGCGAAGCCAAGCGCATCGACGAGCTTCACGAGGTCGGCGGCGTTGCGGACGCGATGCGCGCGGGTGACCTTCTGGCGATGCTGCTCGACCTTCGCGGGCGTCTCGGCCGCGCGCGTCACGACAGGAAGAGCGCGACGAGACCGCTGAGTACCACGACGCGCATCGCGCGCGCCGCGGACCGCGCGAGGCCGGCGTACTCACGACGCGCTGGGCTGCTCTCGGGAAGGTCGTCGAAGTCCGGGACCTGTGCCCGGAACGCTCGGGCGACCGAGCCAGCCCACGCGCTCGCGTACAGCGTCGCTGCGGCCATGACCGCGAGCGCGATCCAGCGAGCGATCAACCGCGGGCCGACGTCTGCGTCCTCGAACGCGAAGAACTTCAGGACGGTCGTGATGATCAGGACGACGAGGGCGAGGCCCGCGAGCTGGTCGTAGCGGCGCGCGGGTCCGCCGAGAACGATCGCGCCGCCCACGAGCACCGCGAGGGCCGCGTGATACAGGAACTGCAGGCCGTCGAAATAGAGCGTATCCACGGGCGGTCGATGCTAGGTCAGGGATTTCCGACTCGCAGCGTCGGTTATCCTTGTCCGCATGGGGAGCTACCGCGACTACTTCTCCGAGCTGCGCAAGCACGTCAAGGAAGCGACGCCCCAGGAGGTCCAGCAGCTCCTCGCGGGCGACGTCCAGCTCGGCGACGTCCGCGAGAAGAACGAATGGGACGAGGGCCATCTGCCCGGTGCCGCGTTCGTGCCGAAGAGCTACCTCGAGCAGTGGGCCGAGGACCGGCTCCC
>Ga0075425_100001682_pt1 | contig 21669 bp, 16 predicted proteins | sample SoiMethybrSBSTD4_FD_75300 | JGI IMG/M metagenome (GOLD analysis project Ga0075425, IMG submission 75300) | Bulk soil microbial communities from a Populus tree surrounding site in Tennessee, USA - Soil MetaG P. TD hybrid SBSTD4 | ecosystem: Environmental > Terrestrial > Soil > Tree plantation... | reverse complement strand
CCTGGCGGAGAATCGCCCGCTCGAGCTCCTGAAGCGCCGGGCTCGGCTCGATTCCGAGCTCGTCGACGAGCGCGTCCCGAGTCTCCCGGTAGACCCGTAGGGCGTCCGCTTGCCTGCCGGCGCCGTAGAGCGCGCGCATGAGCGCCGCGCGAAGTCGCTCGCGATACGGATGCTCGCGCACGAGCGCGTCGAGCTCGGCAATGAGCTCTGCGTCGTGGCCGAGCGCGAGATCGGCCTCGATCCGCCGTTCGAGCGCGGCCAGGCGAATCTCCTCCAGGCGGCCGATCTCCGCCCGCGCGACCGGCACGTCGGCGAGGTCCGCGAGCGGGGGGCCGCGCCAGAGGCCGAGAGCATCTCGTAGGAGCAGCGCTGCCCGGTCCGGAGGCGCCTGTTCGGCCTCTTCGAGGAGTCGCTCGAAGCGGAGCAGGTCGAGCTCGTCCGGGGCCACACGGATCACGTAACCCGGCTCGCGTGTGAGGATCGTCTCGGCGGCGCCGAGCGCCTTGCGCACCTGCGAGACGTGGTACTGGAGCGCGTTCGAGCTCGGCGCGCGCTCGCCCCACAGGGCGTCCGTCAACGCGTCGACCGAGACGACCTCGTTCGCCCTCGTCAGCAGCAGCGCGAGGAGCGTTCGCTGCATCGATCCGCCGAGCGTGATCTCCCGACCCCCGTCGACCACCTCGAGCGGCCCCAGAATCCGGAATTCCACGCGGCCTCCGTGGCGACGCTATCACCTTGCTCCTCAGCCGTCGCTCAGCGGGGCCTCAGCGCCAGCGTTGGCTTCCATCCCCGCCGGGCGTATCGTGGGCCGCGAGGCCGCTACGTGGTGAGTGTCCGAGCGAATATCGGTGTCGGAGACGAGTTCCTCGGCTACCGGATCGACGAGCTCATCGGACAGGGCGGCATGGGCGTCGTCTATCGCGCCTACGACCTGCGCCTGAAGCGAATCGTGGCGCTCAAGCTCGTCACGCCCGTGCTCGCGCTCGACGAGCGCTTCAGAGAACGCTTCGCCCGGGAGACCGAGCTCGCGATGTCGCTCGAGCATCCCAACGTCGTGCCGATCCACGACGCGGGCGACGTGAACGGCCGGCTCTACCTGGCGATGCGGCTCGTCGCCGGCACCGACCTGCGCCGGCTGCTGCGCGCGGAGGGCGCGCTCGAACCCTCCCGGGCGCTCGCGATCTGCCGCCAGCTCGCAAGCGCCCTTGACACCGCCCACGAGAAAGGGCTCGTCCACCGGGACGTCAAGCCCTCGAACGTGCTGCTCGACGAGAGCGAGCACGCCTACCTCGCCGACTTCGGGCTCACGCGCCGCACCGATGAGCAGGGCGCTCAGGCCGGGGACGGTCGCTCGATCGGGACACCTGCCTACCTGGCGCCCGAGCAGATCGAGGGGAAGCCGGTCGACGGCCGTGCCGACGTCTACGCCCTCGGCTGCGTGCTCTTCGAGTGTCTGACGGGCGCCCCGCCGTACAGCAGTGGATCGCCGCTCGGAGTCGCGTGGGCGCATTTGGAGGAGGAGCCGCCGAGCGCGAGCTCGCTCCGGTCCGACCTGCCCGAAGAGATCGACGACGTGGTGCGCAAGGCGCTGGCGAAGGAGCCGGACGACCGCTACCCGACGTGCGCGGCGTTCGTCGCGGAGGCCGAGGAAGCGTTCGGGCTCGGCCGGCCTCCAGCGTTCTCCCGGCGCCGGCTCGTGCTCGGTCTGGCCGCGCTCGTGCTCGTGCTCGGCGCCGCTGCCGTCGCCGCCGTGCTTGCAACTCGCGGCGGCAGCGCACCAGCAAGTTCTCCGCTGTTCGCCGGCGCCGACACGCTCGCCCGCATCGACCCGGCGACGAACGCCGTCACGAACGTGATCGCGGTCGGCCCGCATCCCTCGGAGACGGCGGTCTCAGGGCGGAGGGTGTGGATCTACAACCGGGGGGATTCAACGATCTCGGAGATCGACGCCGAGACCAGAACGGTTCTCCATACGACCGCTCCCCTCGCGGGCACCGACTCCGGCGGTCCCCTCGCGGGGCCGGTGCTGGCCGCTGACGCCGGCGGCGCCTGGTTCGTCGGCGCTGACGAACGCGGAGGCGTGCTGACGAGGATTCGGCTCGGCGGGGGAGTGCGTCTGTACCGCCTCGACCACGAGCCCAGAGCGGTGGCGGTCGGATACGGCACCGTCTGGATCGTCGGCCGGCGATCGGGCGATAACGAGCTGATCCGGGTCGATCCCTCCACGGGTCGCGTCACGCACCGAACGCCGTTCGGGTCCTCGTCGATCGACTCGATCGCCATTGGCGAACGCGCCGTCTGGGTGGTCGCGTCGGCGAAAGGTGTCCTTTACCGCATCGATCCACGCACGGGCGGCCGCGACGGAGCGATCGATGTTGGCACTAACGCTGGCAGGCCGGGGCCGTTTCCGGGTTACGTCGCCGTCGCGACCGCCGACCACGGGGGTCGGACCTCATTCATTGATCCTCCGACCGTTTCACTCAGCGGTGTCGATGACAGCTGCTGCCCGCCGACCTGGGGTGAGGGTGGATACGCGAACGGCTTGCTGTGGTGGGACGACTGGCCGAGCGGAAACGTCTACAGGCAACGCCCCCCGGCCGGGGACATACACCAGATTCGCGTGACGGGGGATGCCCCCCAGGCCGGCGGTCCCTGCCTGACCTCGATCGCTTTCGGCGCCGGCGCCGTCTGGGTGACAGCCGCGTCGGCCCCCGGATTCGCCGGCAGTCTCAACTGCAACAGTCCTTGACGAGCCCGCCCGGCCTCAGCACGCCCTCAGCCGTGCCTCAGGCCTCCACGCGACGCTGCTCCGGTGACGTGATCGAACGCGAAAGGAGCAGAGATGAGCACGAAGTTGATTGCACTCGCGGTGGTCGCGGCTTCGGCGGTCACGCTGAGCGCAGCGGCCGCCGCCGGCCCCGCGGCGAAGAAACAGCGGGTGACGATCACGGCGGCGAAGGGCAACGACGACGCCTTCGTCCTCAAACCGGTCGCGACCGGAGCTATCAGCGGCGACAGCGGCTCCGTCGGCTGGTGCTGCTGGAGCGAACGCTTCGTTATGCGTAACGGCCAGCGCATCGAGATCAACGACCCGGTTGAGACGCTCGTGGGGAAGCACGGAACGCTCGTGCTCCGAGTCCGGATCGAGTGGGTCAACGCCGGCAACAGTTACACGGTCGGGACCGGCACTTGGAGGGTCGTTCGCGGCACCGGAGCCTACAAGGGCGTCAGGGGAAGCGGTCGCCAGGCGGCCTTGTGGAGTGCGGACACGGTCCTGAGCTTCCGGAGCGAGGGCTACCTCCGCCGGTCGTAGAGGGGAGCGAGAGGAGACATCGATGCCAAAGCTGGCAGCAGCGATCCTCCTGGTCGCGCTCGCCTACCCCAGCGACCTTCGGCGGCTCCGCTGGAGGGCACAGCGCCGCGGCAGCGGGCCACCGGCGACGGCCGGCTGGTCGTCATGAACGCCGATGGAAGTGGCAAGCATGAGCTCACGGACGCGCCACCCGGAGAAACTAGTGGTGCTTGCTGTTACGGCTCTAGCCCGACCTGGTCACCCGACGGGGAGCCGATCGCCTACTCCAGGCGGGGCGGCATCCACAGGTCGACGCGGACGGAAGCGCAAAGTAGCGGCTGACGCATGGGCACTCCTATGACTGCACCGCCTGGTCGCCGGACGGCCGCCGGATCGCCTTCGTCGAGGAGCCGCATGGCTACAAGTCGATCTATGTCGTCACTCCGTTCCGCCGTGGCCGCGAGCGGCTGGTCACGCGCCACTCCTACACGGAAGGCGGAGGCTTCGCCTGGTCGCCCGGCGGCCGAAAGATTGTCTACGCCAGAGCGAAGGCAGGCGGCGTCTTCATGATCAACGTCGACGGCACGCACGACCGGCGCCTGACGTCCAACCCGAGGCGCGACCTGCTCGCCGGAGGCTCCAGCTGGTCGCCAGATCGCCAGCAGATCGCCTACGCGAGCGACCGCAGCGGCAACGGCGACATCTACGTCGTCAACGCGCGCTGGGGTAACCAGCAACAGCTGAGGGATGGCCTGGAGGTTGACGGGTCACCGCGCTGGTCTATGTCGCCGCGCACCGAGTTGTGCTGATCGGACCGGATGCTCTTCTGCGCCCGCGGCTCAGACGGCAACGTCGTGTTCACGACGCGCAATCGCGACGGCTTCCAGGCGCGAATGGACTCCGAGCGCTCGAAGCAGGTGGCGGATGTGGTTGCGCACCGTGGCGGCGCTTAGGTGCAGTTCGCCCGCAATCTGCTCGGTCGACTGGCCCTGCTCGAGGAGGCGCAAGACCTCGCTCTGGCGCGGCGTCAGCGCAGGGTGCGGCGCCGGCGGAAGCCCTTCCGCAATGTCTTTCACTTGACCGAAGACACCGATCACGTGTCCGCCACGCGCGAGCGGCACGCTGCTCAGCTCCGCCCGGAAGCGCTCACCCTTCGCGTTCAAGAGGATGCCTCGATTGTCCGAGCCTTCCGGGGGGCCAAGGAGATTGCGCGTGAAGATCTCGTGGCCGCGCTGCCGCCCCTCGGGAGCGAGGGGGGTCGTCATATGCGTCCCCCGCACGTCGCCAAGCAACTGCTGGGCCGCGGGATTGAGCCAGCGGATGATCCCGTCTCGATCGATGATGTAGGCGGGAACGCGAACGCGTTCGAGCGCGTCCTCTACATCGGCGCCGATCTCCTTGAGACCGGCCATGGCGCTAGTCTCGGCCTCGCTGGCCTCGCGCGTCAACCCGCGAAGCCTGGCTGGCGAACTCGAGCAATCCTTCACTCTCGGCCACTTCGCCGGCGAACGGGTTAGCTCATTTGAGCCCTTGAATGACGCCGGGTTGAACGAGGATTAGGGCCAACGGTTGCCAGCCTCGTCAACTGGGCCGAAGCAGTGCGGCTTGGGGGGAGCGACTTCGTTCGGCGCGACCGGCTCCGTATCCGAAGTCCGATCGGAGGGAGGAAGACCGGCGCGCCATAGTCGCCCTGACCGAATCGTGCCGACCCCGTCTCCAGGGAAGACAACTGCGTCCTGCCGCGTCATGAGATGGAATGGAGGAGGCGGGATCCTCTGCGTCCACAAAGAGGAGGTACCCCTATATGTCCAAAAAGCGCACGATCCTCGCCGGTGTCGTGCTCTTGCTCGCGCTCGCCGGAGCGGCAGTGTTCGGGCTCACGCGCGCAAACGCGACCGGCGGTCACCAGGTCATGGATGCCCTGCGGGCCACGCAGCCCTTCCACGACCTGTCCGTGGCTCAGAACGCCGGGTACAAGGCTGTCGTGACCGACATCAACGGCAAGACCTGCATCGCGCAAGCGGGCGCGGGCGGCATGGGCGTGCACTACCTCAATCCTGCGTACCTCGACGACAGCGTCAACCCGAGAACGCCGGAGGCCCTTGTCTACGCACCCGTCGCCGGCGGAAACCTGAAGCTCGTTGCGCTCGAGTACATCGTGTTCCAGTCCGTCTGGGACGCCAACCACTCTTCGCCGCCGAAGCTGTTTGGACGGCAGTTCAACTCCACGCCGGCCCCGAACCGATTCGGCATCCCGGCCTTCTACTCCCTCCATCTCTGGATCTGGTACCCGAACTCGAGCGGGATGTTCGAGCCCTGGAATCCACAGGTGGTCTGTCCTAGCTGAGTTCAACATCGCGCTAGGGACGCGGTGCCCGCCACGCGGCGGGCGCCGCGCTACCCTCCCCAACGAACGGATGGAGGAGGGAACGCGATGACCGAAGTCGTACCGAAGCCGGCCGCGGGCACTGACGGCCCGGCGCTGCAGCGAATCAGCCACTGGATCGGCGGACGGATCGTCCCCGGCGAGTCGGGCCGGAGCGGGCCGGTCTTCAACCCGGCTGCGGGCACGCAGACGGCGGAGGTCGACTTCGCGTCGCCGGCCGAGGTCGACGGGGCTGTGCGGGCGGCCAAAGAGGCGTTTCCGGCGTGGCGCGCGTGGTCGCTCTCGAAGCGCACGGAGCTCATGTTCCGCGTCCGCGAGCTCGTCCACGACCGTCGGAAGGATCTCGCGGGGCTCCTCACCGCCGAGCACGGCAAGGTTTTCTCGGACGCGCTCGGCGAGGTGCAGCGCGGCCTCGAGGTGGTCGAGCACGCCTGCGGGATCCCGACGCTGCTACGCGGCAGCTACTCGGAGCAGGCGTCGACGGGGATCGACGTCTACTCGATCCGCCAGCCGCTCGGCGTCGTCGCCGGGATCACGCCGTTCAACTTCCCGGCCATGGTCCCGATGTGGATGTGGGCTCCCGCGCTTGCCTGCGGCAACACGTTCATTCTCAAGCCGTCCGAAAAGGACCCGTCCGCGTCGCTCCTCACCGCCGAGATCCTCCAGGAGGCCGGCGTCCCGGACGGCGTCTTCAATGTCGTCCACGGCGACAAGGTCGCCGTCGACGCCGTCCTGGAGCACCCCGGTATCAGCGCCGTCAGCTTCGTCGGCTCGACGCCGATCGCGAAGTACATCTACGAGACGGCGGCAAAGCATGGCAAGAAGGTGCAGGCGCTCGGCGGCGCCAAGAACCACATGGTCGTCCTGCCGGACGCTGACATCGACATGGCGGCCGACGCCGCCGTCAGCGCGGCCTACGGCTCCGCCGGCGAGCGCTGCATGGCCGTCTCGGTGGTCGTCGCCGTCGGCGACGTCGCCGACCCGCTCGTGGACGCGATCAAGGAGCGCCTGCCGAAGCTGAGGATCGGCCCGGGTACGGAGCCGGAGAACGAGATGGGGCCGCTCATCACCCGCGACCATCGCGACAAGGTGGCCTCGTATATCGACGGCGCCAGGAACCAGGGGGCGACGGTCGTCGCAGACGGCCGCGAGCTCGACGTCGACGGCGACGGGTTCTTCCTCGGCGTGTCGCTGCTCGACGGCGTCACGCCCGAGATGGACGCCTACCGCGACGAGATCTTCGGGCCAGTGCTGTCGCTCGTGCGCGCGAAGACATACGACGAGGCCGTGCAGCTCGTGAACGAGAACCCGTACGGCAACGGCGTCGCCATCTTCACGCGCGACGGCGGTGCGGCCCGGCAGTTCCAGTTCGAGGTCGGCGCCGGCATGGTCGGCGTCAACGTCCCGATCCCGGTGCCGGTCGCCTACTACTCGTTCGGCGGCTGGAAGTCGTCGCTCTTCGGCGACTCGCACATCTACGGCCCCGAGGGGATCAACTTCTACACCCGCGGCAAGGTGGTTACAAGCCGCTGGCCCGACCCGGCGACGAGCAAGGTCGACCTCGGCTTTCCGCAGACGCGCTAGGCACTCTTCACGCAGAGGGCGCCGATGTCGACCAGCCCGTAGACGCCCTGGAAGACCTTGCAGCCGATGCGGTCCGAGAAGTACTGCGGCTGGATGGGATTCTCGTACGCGGCGTAGGGCGGGTTCGTCCGGAGCAGCTTGGCTTCCTCCAGCGAGGAGGCTGGATAGCGGCGAGGCGGCGGCATGGCCGCGAGCTTCGACAGCCGCGCGTCGACGGCCGGCTCATCGAGCGCCGGCGCCGGGGCCCAGCTCGGGCGGTACCCGACGTCTGCGACGAGGACGTCGAAGAGGCTCGACGGATCGGGCCAGTCGAAGAACCAGCCGGTCGCGAGCAGATCCCACTTCGCGCCGGGCTGCGCCACGGCCGAGAAGGGGTTGTCGAGATTCTTCACGCTGACGCGGATACCGATCCGGCCGAGTTCCGCCGTCACGAGCTGAGCCTGCTCCGTGCACTGGGCGCTCGTGCAGGTGTAGAGCACGAGTGGCCGGTTCACCGGCCCGGCGAGCGCTCTCGCGCGCGCAACGTCCGGCCGCAGGGGGTAGATCGCGTGCTTGTGGTAGCCAGGCATCCGCGCGGTGAGGTACTGGTCGGTCGGGGCGCCACCGGTCACCGCTGCGAGCCGGCGGCGGTCGATGGCGTATGAGATCGCCCGTCGCAGCCGTGCGTCGCTCAGGGGCGCACGATGCGTATTGAACTGAATCGAGCTGAAGGCCGCGAACGAGGTCAGGTACAGACGCCGATCCGTTCCGGCCCGCGTGCCGTAGCGAGCGTCCAGCATGCCGTTCGGCGCGAAGTCCGACAGCTGCTGCTGGTCGGCGGTGAAGTCCGCCTGGCCGGAGTTGATGCGCTGCAGGATCCGTCGCGTGCTGTTGTTGAGGTCGTAGACGATCCGCTCGAGGCGATGCGGCCTCGGTCCGCGGTAGTTCGGATTCCGCTCCAGAACCAGGCGCTCGTCGCCAAACCGGTCGGCGATGTAGTACGGCCCGGCCGACGGAATCGGCCGCTGTACACCGCCGTTGACGATCGGCGTCCCGATCGGCACGGCCTGGAAGTTCGGCAACGACAGCCTGGCAAGGAAGTCCCCGGCAGGCCGCTCGAGCCGGATCGTGAGCCTGTTCCCGTGCGCGGAGATCCCCTTGACGTGACTCGCCTTGCCGTCGTGGAACGCGGCGGCGCCGAGGATGTCGCCGAGGAGGCTGATGCCGGGCGGTGCCTCCCCCAGGCCCTTTGAGAGCGCGCGCTCGAGCGTGTACTTGAACGTCTCCGCGGTCAGGGGCGAGTTCGACGGCGGTGAGAACCGGTAGCCGGGCCGGATCCGGAAGGTGTAGGTCCTGCCGCCGTCCGTGATCGCGGGCATCGCAGCTGCCACCTCCGGGCGCAGGTGTGTCCCTAGGGGAGCGGCGGCGTCCGGATAGTTGAGGAGCTGCGCGCCCGTCGCGTACATGAGCTGGGCTCGGTACAGCGTCTGAATGACAGCGGTGGCCGGGTCGGTGTCGTCCACGTAGTCCTCGGCGAGGATGAAGTTCGCCTGCTGGTCAGCCGGGAGCGGCGTCAGCTTGCGAGGGCCCTTTTCCGTCGTCACGAGCACTCCCTGCGGGCCCGGTGACGGACCGATCGGTCGGTCCGCGATCGGGAAGTACCGAACCTCGTCTGAGCTCGGGTCGATCCGGGCGATGCGCCCCTCCGACGCGATCACAACCCACACGTAGCCGCCGGAAAAGGTGAGGCCTCCCAGCCCGTGGCCGAGGGTGAACGTCTTGAGGATGTTTCCGTTCAGGTCAGCCTTCCAGAGCGTGTCGTCGGGGATGACGCCGCCCCAGACGAAGCCGCCGCCGATCGCCGTGGATCCCAGCCAGTCGCGGAACTTGATCGTCTTCACGACTACGCCGACGGCCGGATCGACCTTCTTGATCGTCCCGAACGGTGCGCTCGTCACCCAGACCGAGCCGTTCGCGCAGTCGATCTCGGTGCCGCCGGGAAGGGGAATCGCGTGGCCCCTCCGCGCGCCGGTCTCGGGGTCCAGCTTGAAGAGCTCGTCGGCGATCGCCACCCAGAGGGAGCCGTAGCACTCGGCGAGACCGTGGTCCGCCGTCGTGTCGATCTGCGCACGGCGCACGCCTTTCACCGTGATCAGCGTCTTCCCGTCGTTGCCGTAGCGGGGATCGATCCGCAGCACCCTTGGCGAGTTCACGTCCGCGACCCAGAGGTAGCGCGGGCCGGCGGCGAACCCGCCGGGCACGAACCCGACGCTGATCAGCGGCTTCACGAGCTTGTGGCTGCGGAAATCGAGCTTGCCGACGGTCTGATCGTCGTAGTTCAGCGCCCAGTACCCGCCGGCGCCGTGAACGACGGTCCCGGACCCACCCACCGGGATACTGCCCTTGACCCGGCCGCTCGCGGACAGGATCCCGACCGAGTTCGCCGGAATCCGCGCGCCCGAGGCCTCTCCGCGTGTGGTCAGCAGGAGTCCGGCGGCCACGGCCGCGACGAGCACGAGCACGGCCGCGGCGAGCTGCGCGCGCCGGTTGCCGGCGAGCCGCCGTGCCCGACGCTTCAGCCGAGCGACGCTCCAGCGACTGACCCGTCTGCCCTCGGGGAGCACCTCGACGACCGAGACCGGCTCCGCGAGTCCCTTCACCCGCTCGCTGCGGCGCTCGCCGTAACGGATCCCGTCGACGGCCTGAGCGAGCCGCAGCACGGTCTCGGTGGCGAGCGTCTCGCCCGGACCCGCAAGCGAACACAGGCGCGCGGCGAGGTTGAGCGCTCCGCCCCGGTAGCCGTCGCCCACTGGAACCGCCTCGCCGGCGTCCAGCCCGATGCCGATGCCTCGCGGCAGCTCCGCCGCAGTCACCCCCGCCTGCAGCTCGAGCGCAGCGCGGAGCGCCTGCCGCGTGGAGTCGAAGACGACGAGCGCCTCGTCCCCGCGCAGCTCGATCAGGCGTCCCTCGCGCTCCTCCACGGTCTCCCGCACGATCTCCGCGAAGGTGGAGGCAAGCGTCGCCGCAGCCTCGTCGCCGTGCTCGTGCGTGTAGGCCGTGTAGCCGCGGATGTCCGTGATCAGGAACGTGCGGACGCCGGCGATCGTCCGCCGCGTCGATGCGGCGACGGTCGGCGCCTCGACGCGGAGCGCCTCGCTCGCGGCGGCGATGAGCTCGCCGCATGTGGAGAACCGCTCGTCCGGCGCCTTCGCGAGCGCCTTGCCGAGCACCTCGTCGATCGCCTCGGGGAGGTCAGGCCGGAAGGCGGTCAAGAGCGGCGCTGGCTCGTTGAGATGCGCGAACACGACCTTGAGGTCGCCTCCGCGCTCGAACGGCGGCCGACCGGCCAGGCTTTCGAAGAGAACACACGCGAGCGAGTAGACGTCGGCACGCGCGTCAACGGCTCCGCTCTCGATCTGCTCCGGCGCGATATAGGCGATCGTCCCGACGAAGGCCCGCTCGCCGGTCAGGCTCGCGACGGTCGACGCCTGCTTCGCCAGTCCGAAGTCGCAGACGTACGCATGCTCGTCATCGCCCGCCGCGCCGATGAGCACGTTGGCCGGTTTGACGTCGCGGTGCACGAGCCCGAGCCCGTGCGCTGCGTCGAGCGCCGACGCCACCTGCGACAGCAGCTTGAGGAGGCGCTCCGTCTCGATCTGCTCAGTTGCTTCGAGGAGCTCGCTGAGGTCGTAGCCCTCGACGTACTTCATCGCCAGGTAGAGGACCTCGTCGGCCTCTCCGGCGCCGTAGATCGGCACGATGTGCGGGTGCTCGAGACTCGCCGCCAGCTGCGACTCGAGCAGGAAGCGGCGGCGGAAGCGCTCGTCGCGCGCGAGCTCCGGCGCCAGCACCTTGAGCGCAACCTTGCGGCGCAAATGTGCATCCTCCGTCAGGTAGACGGTGCCCATCGCGCCGCGACCTAGCAGGCGCTCGACCCGGAATCCGGCCAGGCTGGAGCCGAGGGTGAGGTCCGCAGTCACGGACAGTGTCTAGCACCTTCTGTGCCGCAAGTCACTACTAAGAAGGACGCAGCGCGGCGCCCGGCGCTTCCGCTAGGAGCCTCCTGCGAAAGTACTAGCTAGTAGACTCTCTCGCCTAGTAGACCCTCCTAGTGGTAGCTACTGTCGCGACATCGCGATGTGCAGGCGCTCCTCGGGTGTGATCAGGTGGTCGAGGTCCTCGGCGGCTTTGTCGATGTCGATCTGCACCCAGCGGACCCGGCCGGTAAAGACGCTTTCTTTCGAGCCGTAGTCGTCGCTGACAGGGGTGGCGCTGTCGCTCCCGACGTCGGTGGTTTCGTCGCCTGAGAAGATCATCGGCTGAGTCGCCTCGACTTTGCCCTCGCCGACCTTGTCGCCGTCGATGTAGAGGGTGACCGCTCCGCCCTTGGCGAGCCCGCCGCCTTCGTAGGCGAACTCCATCCGCACCTGGTGCTCGCCCGCGGGGATCGGTGTCTCGGCCTCGACCTTGAATCGCTGCACGCCGAGGAGGTTGTAGCAGTAGACCGGCTTGCTCTCCTTCGCGTACAGGCTCCAGCCGCCGAAGGAGCCGCCCTGGGCGACGATCACGCCGTTTGCCCCCTCCTCCGGCACGACGACCTCCGCGGTGATCGAGTGGGACTTGTTCTTGACCACGATCACAGAGTTCTCGGTCAGCCGACCCATTCCGCCGAAGAGCACCTGGGACTTCCCCTTGATCAGCTCCGGCCGTCCGGCGAGATCGGAGTTGAAGCGATCGACACGGCGGTCGTCGAGCGGCAGCACGTTGTATTTGACCGCCTCGATCAGGAACAGGCGCTGCAGCTCGTGCAGCTTCTCCGGGTGCCCATTCGCCACGTCGTGTGCCTGCGTCCAGTCCTCAGGCGCGTACAGCTCCCAGACGTCCTCGTCATAGGGGGGCAGGTCGGCCGTGAACGCCCACGGCGTGCTGTGCCGGGTGACCGCGGCCCACCCCTTGTGGTAGACGCCGCGGTTCACAAACATCTCGAAATACTGCGTCTCGCGGCGCTCGGCCGCCCCTGCGTCGTCGAACGAGTAGGCCATGCTGACGCCATGGATCGGCATCTGCTGGACGCCGTTGACGGACATCGGCTCGGGCAGCCCAGCAACGTCGAGCACGGTCGCGGCGACGTCGATCACGTGGTGGAACTGCGAGCGGAGCTCACCCTTCGCCTTGATGCCGTTCGGCCAGTTCACGATCAAGGGGTTGCGCGTCCCGCCCCAGTGCGAGGCGACCTGCTTCGTCCACTGGTAGGGGGTGTTCATCGCATGCGCCCAGCCGACCGCGTAATGGTTGTAGGCCTCCGGCGTGCCGAACTTGTCGATCCGCGAGCTCATGAACTCGACGGTCTCGAGCGCCGCAGCGCCATTCAGGCTGATCATCTCGTTGAAGGTGCCGTTGATCGTGCCCTCAGCCGAGGCGCCGTTGTCGCCGATGATCAGGTAGACGAGCGTGTCCTCGAGGATCTCGAGGTCTTCGAGCGCATCGATCAGCCGCCCGATCTGGTGGTCTGTGTGCTCGAGGAAGCCGGCGTAGACCTCCATCTGGCGGGCCAGCACGGGCTTCAGGTCGTCGGGCATGTCGTCCCATGCCGGAATCTCGGCATGACGCGCGGTCAGCTCCGCGTCCTCCGGAATCACGCCAAGCTTCTTCTGGCGGGCAATCGTCTCCTCTCGCAGCACGTCCCAGCCCTGGTCGAACTTACCCTTGTACTTCGCCGACCACTCCTCGGGAACGTGGTGCGGGGCGTGCGTGGCGCCGGGCGCGTAGTAGACGAAGAACGGCTTGTCGGGCATCAGCGCCTTCTGCTGGCGCACCCAGTCGATCGCCCGGTCGGTCATGTCCTCGCCGAAGTGATAGCCCTCCTCGGGCGTGCGGTCCGGCTCGACCGGAACCGTTGCGTTGTAAAGCGCCGGCGCATACTGGTTCGTCTCGCCGCCGAGGAAGCCGTAGAAATGCTCGAAACCACCGCCACCAGTCGGCCACGAGTCGAACGGCCCGATCGGGCTCGTCTCCCACACCGGCACCTCGTGGCACTTGCCGAACTGCGCCGTCGAGTAGCCGTTCAGCCTCAACGTCTCGGCAAGCGGCGCCGCCGTGTTCGGCCGCAGCGAGCTGTAACCCGGAGCCGAGGTCGCCATCTCGGTAATCCCGCCCATCCCGACCGCGTGGTGGTTCCGTCCGGTCAGCAACGCCTGACGCGTTGGCGAGCAGAGCGCCGTCGTGTGGAACCGGTTGTACCTCAGACCACTCGCTGCCAGCCGCTCCGCGGTCGGCGTCGCACACGGCCCGCCGAACACGCTCGCTGCACCGAAGCCACAGTCGTCGATCAGGACGATGAACACGTTGGGCGCGCCCGTCGGCGGCCGCAGCGGCTCGATCGGCGGAAAGGAGGTGTCCGGGTCCTTCGCATCGTAAGTGACAAGACCTGTGCGCGGCCGGTCCGGGATCGGCAGGCTCTCCCGCCCAACCTTTTCATCGCTGGTGGTCACACGTTGCCCCCTGTTCGGAATCGGCCCGCCTCTGGCGCTGGGCTCGACGACCCTAACAGGGTGCCGTGGAGCGTCAGGTGGTCGCGAAGCGGCCGGACTTTCATTGAGGTCAGGGGGCGACCTGCCCCGGAAGATCCGCCCGGCCGTCGGGAAGGCCCTGGAGCGCCTGGCCCACCGCATCTCTCCTTTGTCGGGTAAAACGCCCCCGAGTTTGGGGTAACGCACGAATCCGCCGATACGTTAAGCCGCAGGGAAAGGCGGCTACAGCATTTCGCCAGACCCTCCTAGCTAGTCGCGCAGGTGTGTGCGCAAGACGCGCGCCTGGTCCGGTGACACCGGAAGCTCGTCCGGGTCGATCAGGCCGACCTGGGCGAGCAGTGACCCCTGGTCCCAGTAGATCCGCTCGAAGGAAACCTTTCCGTCCTCGAAGCCCATCACCACCACGACCGGCAGCTCGACGCGACGGCCCGTCGGCGGGACGCCGGGCAGTAACACGTCGAGCTGCACATCATGGGTGAACGTCATCAGCAGCTCCTCGACGAGGCATCTCTCCCCGACGGTCCGCCCGATCTGCTCCGCCTTCGTGTCCGCGGGCCATCTGCCCACGAACGAGCTCGTATAGAAGCTCCGGACGTCGTCGAACCCGTCGCCGCCCATCTTCGTGGGCACGTGCCAGACGTATGGGTCTTCGGCCATGGTCGCCATCGTCGCGTCGACGTCCTGGGTCTCGAACTCGGCGCCCACGTGGGCGTCGAAGACCGCGCCGAGGTCCGGCTCCGCGCTCACGCGGCGGCGACCGCCCGGCCGGCCGGCGCGAGCTGCTCGCCGAACCGCGCTCGCTTGACGAACTGCCCGATCCCGGGCCGGGCCACGAATTCGTCGTTCTCGACGAGCACGTTGCCGCGGAGCAGTACGACCTCGGGCGCACCCTGCACCTCGGTGCCCTCGTAGAGGTTGTAGTCGCACTTCGAGTGATGGGCGCTCGCGGAGCGGGTCACGCGCTTCTCGGGGTCGAACACGACGAGGTCGGCATCCGATCCCGGCGCGATCGTCCCCTTGCGCGGGTAGAGACCGAAGAGCTTTGCCGGGTTCGTCGCCAGCAACTCGACCATGCGGTTCAGCGACAGTCGGCCCTCACGAACGCCGAAGTGGTGGATCATCATCAGCCGGTCCTCGATGCCCGGGCCGCCGTTCGGGATCTTCGAGAAGTCGTCCTTGCCGAGCGTCTTCTGCCCCTGCCAGAGGAACGAGCAGTGGTCGGTTGAAATCACCGACAGCACGTCGTTCTTGAGCGCCCCCCACAAGTGTTGTTGGTGTTCCTTCGGCCGCGGCGGAGGCGTGTAGACGTACTTGGCGCCTTCGAAGTCGGGCCGCTCCAGGTGCGTGTAGTCGATGAACAGGTACTGGGTGCAGGTCTCGCCCCAGATGTTCCACCCCTTCTCGCGCGCATAGGCGATCGGGTCGATCGCGTCCTTGCAGGAGACGTGAACGACGTACAGCGGCGAGCCGGCCACGTGTGCGAGCTGGATGGCGCGGTGGGTTGCTTCGCCCTCCGTCTCGGGCGGACGGGTCAGCGCATGCCAGTGCGGCTCGGTGTTCCCGTCGGCGAGCGCATTGCGGACGAGCATGTCGATCGCGTCACCGTGCTCGGCGTGCACCATGACGAGCGCGCCCGTGTCCGCGGCGACGTGCATGACGCGGAAGAGCGTCTCGTCGTCGACCATGATCGCGCCCTTGTAGGCCATGAACAGCTTGTACGAGGTCACGCCCTCGTCGGGCACGCGGGCGAGGTCTTCGAGCGTGCCGCCCGCCTGGAGGTCGGTGACGGCGAGGTGGAAGCCGACGTCGATGACCGCCTTCCCGTTTCGCTTCTCGTGCCAGGTCTCGAGCGCGTCGAAAAACGGCTGGCCCTTCCCCTGCAGGCAGAAGTCGACGTGCGTGGTCGTCCCGCCGAACGCGGCCGAGATCGTCCCGGACTCGAAGTCGTCCGCGGTGATCGTGCCCCCGAACGGCATGTCGAGGTGCGTGTGCGGGTCGATGCAGCCCGGAATGACGTACTTGCCGGTGGCGTCGATCACCTTGTCGGCCTGGAGATCGAGCGATTCGCCGATCATCGTGATCCGCTCGTCCTCGGCGTAGACGTCGCCGACGAAGTCGTCCGCAGCCGTGATGACCCGGCCGCCCCTGATCAAAACCGACACACTGACCTCCCTTTCACTGAGCGCTTCGCTACTTGCCTCCGGCCACCACGCGAACCACGGCCTTCACCCAGCCGGTCCCGCTGGTGGCGATCCCCTGCTTCTCGAGCGCCTGATCGGCGGCCTCCGCCAGGTCGGTCCGGTAGGCCTGCGGCGACGGCGCCTTGCTGATCACCTTGAACTGCTGCGCAATGCGTGCCGTGCGCAGGTATGCCGCCTGGTTCATGACACCGATGCCCTTCGGTGCCGGCCAGATCAGCGCGTTGATCTCGTTCATCTGCCACGTCTGATGGCCCTTGCCGAGCGTCGGGCCGTTGTCGAGGACGATGTTCACGCAGTCCTGGAAGTGATCGCGGCAGTAGATCCAGCCCCTGAACGACGCTTCGAGGAACCGCTTGGCGATGTCCTGATTCTGCTTGTTCTGGATCCAGTCACCGCGCACGAAGATGCCGTCCTCCAGCATGCCCGTTCCGACCGACTCCATCTTGATGACGTTCAGCTGCGATGGTTTGTACAGCTGGCCGGTGCTCGGATCCTTCGTCTCCAGCACCTGTGCGAGCTCGTTGTAGGTCATCGCAGCGGCCGCGTCGACCTTGTTCTGGAGGAACAGGTTCATGTCGAACGGCTGGTTGACGATGGTCACGTCGCTCGAGCTCTTCGGATTGATGCCGTTCTTCGTCAGTGCCGCGTACAGCTCCCACTGGTTGCCGCAGCACCAGACGCCGACCTTCTTGTCGCGCATGCCGGCGATCGTCGTGATGTCGCTCGTCTTCCACGTGAGCTCGGTCATTCCCGAGCGGGTGAACACCTGGGCGATATTGACGAGGTTTCCGCCGGTGTCCCGCGTGGCCAGCAAGCTCGGCAGCCAGTCGATGCCGAACTCGGCCTGGCCGCTCTGGACGACCTGCTCCGGGGTGATGTCCGGCCCACCCGGCTTGATCGTCACGTTCAGGCACTGGTCGTCGTAGAAGCCCTTGGCCTTTGCGGCGTAGTAGCCCGCGAACTGCGCCTGCACAACCCACTTGGACTGCAGGGTGATGTCGTCCTTGCTCGAGCAGTTCTTCCCGTTCGACGTCGTCGTCCCGCTCGACGACTTACTGCTCCCGCCGCACCCTGCGGCCACGAGGAGGCCCGCAGCCAGGCACGCCGCGAGCGCCCAGGACGTCCGTCGCTTCATTCTCCCTCCTTCTGTCGGATCGACGGGTGCCAGCTGATCGCCACGCGCTCGACGGCGACGATGGCGAGGTAGAACGCGATCCCGAGAATGCTCGCCACGAGAATGGCTGCCCAGCCCTCCTCGTACCGCGACTCGAGCACCGAGTCCTTGATCTGGACGCCTAGGGCGTCGAGCGACCCGCCGAAGTACTCCCCCACGATGGCGCCGATCATCGCGAGTACGCTCGCAACCTTCAAGGCGGTAAAGAGGTAGGGCAGCGCGTTCGGCACCCGCACTCGCCGGAAGACCTCGATCTCACCGGCCGCGTAGGAGCGCATGAGTTCGAGGGACTGCGGCCGCACCGAGGTCAGGCCCCGAACCATGTTCACGAAGACGGGGAAGAAGCACAGGACGGCCGCCACCGCCATCTTGGAGCTCTTCGACAGCGGCGAGAACCAGGCGTTCATGATCGGCGCAAAGGCGATGATCGGGATCGCGTTCGCCGCGATCGCGTACGGGAGGAGCGCGCGGCCGAGCGGTTTCCACCGCGCGACCACGAGCGCGAGCAGCACGGCGAGCCCGCTGCCGATAAGGAAGCCGCCGAGCGCCTCCTGGAAGGTGAACCAGCCCGCGTGCCAGAGGTTCGAGCGGTCGTCCCAGAACTGGCTCGCGATCGAAGTGGGCTTGGGCAGGAGGAAGCGCTGGATATGGAAGACGCGGATCGCCTCCTGCCAGATGACCAGGCCCAGGACGAGCACGGCCGCCGCCGGGATCCAGTCGCGCAGCCGCCGGCCGACGGAGCGCCCGAGCCCGCCGCGCGGAATGACCTCGACCGGGATCGGCTCGTCGACCATCAGCGCTCGACCGCCCGGGCGAGCGGCTCCTCGCGATCCGAGCCGATGTGCAGCGCCTCGCGCACGCGCGTGACCAGCTCGAAGTAGCGCGGGTCCTCACGCGTCGCCGCCGTCCGGGGCTGCGCCAGGTCGATGGGCACGACGTTCGCGATCCGTCCGGGGCGCGGCGACATGACGACGACGCGCGTCGAGAGAAAGACGGCCTCCGCGATGGAGTGGGTGACGAAGACGACGGTCGAGCCGGTGGTCTCCCAGATGCGCAGGAGCTCGGAGTTGAGGCGTTCCCGCGTCATTTCGTCGAGCGCGCCGAACGGCTCGTCCATGAGCAGGATCGACGGCGAGAACGAGAGCGCCCGCGCGATCGAGACGCGCTGCTGCATCCCGCCGGAGAGCTCCCACGGGTGGTGGCTCTCGAACCCGTCGAGCTCGACGAGCCGCAGCATCTCGCGCACACGCTCCGCACGCTGGGCGCGGCCCCAGCCGGCGAGCTCGAGCGGCAGGGCCACGTTCTTCGCCACTGTCCGCCAGTCGTACAGCACCGCGTCCTGGAAGACGATCCCGTAGTCCCGGTCGACGCGGGCTCGGCGGGCCGACTTGCCGTTCACGGTGACCGTGCCCTCGGTGGGCTCGGTGAGATCGCCGATGAGCCTCAACAGGGTGGACTTCCCGCAGCCAGACGGCCCGATCAGCGACACGAACTCGCCCTCGACGATCGAGAGATCGATGCTCTGCAGCGCAGTGACGGCACCGCGCGCGAACCGCTTCGACACGCCCTCGACGCGGACGACCTCGTTCGCGCTCATACGAGCTCCTCCGGCGGCCGATGGACGACGAGCCGCTCGACGAACACGATGACGAGGAAGAACGCGATGCCGAGCAGCGCCGCGATCAGGTTCGTCGCCCACAGGTTCTGCGGCTGGAACGAGTAGTACTGCGCGAAGTTGATGATGGCGCCGCCGAGGCCGCCGCTGATGGCCGAGGGAAGCTCGCCGATGATGGCGCCGACCACACTGGCCGTCGCGGCGATCTTGAGCGCCGCGAACAGGTACGGCATGGCCGCTGGCACGCGGAGCTTCCAGAGCACGGTCCAACGGCTGGCGGCGTACGACCGCATCAGCTCGAGCGCCTGCGGATCGACCGACTGCAGTCCGCGCAGCGTGTTGATCACTACGGGGAAGAACGTGAGATACGCGGCGATCACGGCCACCGCGCCCCAGTTCGCGAGCGGGTCGGGGAGCCTCGGGTTTACCCAGACGACCACCATCGGGGCGATGGCGAGGATCGGAATCGTCTGCGACGCGACGATGTACGGCAGGAAGCCTCGCTCGAGAATTCCCGAGTGCGCCAGCACGACGCCGAGGGTGAACCCGATGATCGCCCCCAGTGCGAAGCCGGCGGCCGCCTCCTTCGCCGTGAAGAGCGCGTTGTGGAAGAGCGTCGTCAGGAGCCACGGCCCACCGACTTGCGGCGACACGAAGAGCGCTTGCACGATCGTGTGCACGTGCGGCAGCGTCGTGTCGTTGACCGGGAACGGCCAGGAAAAGCCGGTCTTGACCCAGATCCAGCGGTAGCCCTCCCACAGGCCCCAGAGCGCGAGCGCGACGGCGAGGACGAGCGCGAGCTGTCCGCCTCCGCCGCGCAGACGGGCCGACCGAAGCACCGGCCGCTCGCTTGCGATCGCCGCCATCGAGGGATTGATTATCCATGCGAACGGCGCCGTTTGTAGGGTCCTAGCCCATGCCGCTCGACCCGTCTCGAACCGTCGCCGAGCTTCGCGAACTGCAGGAGCTGACCGGCGACGAGAACGGTGCCCAGCGCGTCGCCTGGTCCGAGACGTGGGTGCGGGCAAAGGACTGGCTCGAAGCGAAGCTGGACGGCCTCGGGCTCGAGAAGGAGGTCGACGAGGCCGGCAACGAGTGGTACACGCTTCGCGGCGAATCCGAACGAGCCGTGCTGCTGGGCGGACATATCGACTCGGTTCCGAACGGCGGGTGGCTCGACGGCTGCCTGAACGTCATGGCCGCCGTGGAGGTCGTGCGCCGGATCGCCGGCGAGGGTCGGCCGCCGGTCACCGTCCGCCTCGTCAACTGGGCCGACGAGGAGGGGGCCCGGTTCGGGCGCAGCCTGTTCGGTTCCAGTGCAGCGTGCGGCTCGATGGCCGACCAGAAGGAGCTTCGCCGTCTCCGCGACGTCGAGGGCAACCGACTGCCGGATGTCCTCGCCGAGCACGGCGTCGACCTCGACCAGGCCGGCCGATCGCGCCGCCAGCTCGAGAACGCGGCTGCCTACCTCGAGCTGCACATCGAGCAGGGGCCCGTCCTGGAGTCCATGGACTTGCCGCTCGGCGCGGTGGTCGGGACGTTTGGCGTCGAGCGTCACCTGGTCACCTGGCGCGGACAGGCGGCGCATGCCGGGTCGACGCCGATGGCGGATCGGCGCGACGCGCTCGCCGGCGCGGCGAAGCTTGCGCTCCACATCCGGGAGGTCGCGGCCGCAGCCGGTGACGGCGCCGTCTGTACTTCCGGCAACGTCGTCTGCAGCCCCGGCATCGTGACGTCGGTGGTCGAGACCGCGGAGCAGCTCCTCGACCAGCGCCACATGGATAGCGAGACGCTGGACGGCATGCTGGGCGCCGCACGAGAGGCTGCCGACCGCTTTGCCGCCGACGAGAACCTCGCCGTCGAGTGGGAGCGGATCTGGGGCATCGAGCCGATCCTCTTCGACGAGCAGCTGATCTCGTTCGCCGAGGAGGCGATCAGCGACGTGGCCGGCCGGTCGCACCGCCTGCCGAGCGGCCCGCTCCACGACGCGGCGGAGGTCGCGCGGTCGGGCGTGCCGACGGTGATGGTCTTCGTGCAGAGCCTCCGCGGCCTCTCGCACACGAAGCTCGAGGACACGAAGCCGGAGCACCTGGAGCTGTCGGTGCAGGCGCTCGACCGTCTTGCCTCCAGGACGATCGACCTCGTCGCAGGGTCCTAGCTTGGAGCCGCGCGAGCTCATTGGCGAGTGGATCTCTGCCTTCGCGGCCGGTGACCTCGAACGGGCCAAGAGCCTGTACGCGGAGCGCGGCGTGCTGCACGCGTGGCATCCGCCGGAGCTGGCCGGCAACTTCGAGGGCTTCGACGAGGCGTTCCGGTGGTTCCACCGTCGCGGCGCCTGGGAAGGGCGCCCGATTACGTACGGCGTCGAGGAGTTGCTCGGGGGCGACCGCTACGCAGCGACAATCCTGATTCTCAACGCCGACGGGCAGGAATGGCGGCAGCTCGCCGTGTACCGGACCGAGGCCGGCAAGATCGCCGAGGTCTGGCTCTACGAAGAGCCGCACTGAGGCCGGCCTGCCAGAGGGACCTCACGGTCGTCCATCCGTCCGGCGCCTCAACTAGGCTTGTTGTCAGTGAAGACAACAAATCCGGGCGAACCGAGGCTACGGGAGCTCGAGTCGGAGCTGGCGCAGCAGCAGGCGCACATGAACGCGGCCATGGCCAGGTGGCTCGCGCTGCTCGCCGAGTATGACCGGCGCAGCGACGACGTCGGCACGACGTTCGAGGGCTGGGTCGCGTGGCGGTTCGGCGTCTCCTACTGGGAGGCGGCAGAGCTGGTCCGGGTGGCGCGAGCGCTGCCGGAGCTGCCGGTTATCCGGGCGGCGTTCGAGCGCGGCGAGCTCACCTTCGCCAAGGTGCGCGCGCTCACCCGTGTCGCGACCCCTGCGTGCGAAGAACGGCTACTGAG
>Ga0075425_100001681_pt1 | contig 21680 bp, 15 predicted proteins | sample SoiMethybrSBSTD4_FD_75300 | JGI IMG/M metagenome (GOLD analysis project Ga0075425, IMG submission 75300) | Bulk soil microbial communities from a Populus tree surrounding site in Tennessee, USA - Soil MetaG P. TD hybrid SBSTD4 | ecosystem: Environmental > Terrestrial > Soil > Tree plantation... | reverse complement strand
AAACGGCGACGTCGGGCCTGCCGTCGACGAATCGCTGGTCGGCGACTTCCCAGGTGCGCCAGTCGCCGCCGGGATAGGTCGGCGAAATAGGCCGCTGGCGATAGGGAACCGGATTCGCGGGGTCGGAGACGTATTGCACGAACGCGTCGCCTTCCCCTCCGGGGGCCCCCGCCCCCCGGACCGGAGTCTCAGCAGGCGGATCGAATGACAGCGTCCGGTCATTGCGCAGATATAAGTTCGTCGGTGTGGATCTCGGCGGCCACGCGGCGTATGTGCGCCATGTGTTCGATCCGGTCTGGAACGTCGACGCTTTCCATGGAACGCGGTCGCCGCTGCCGTGCAGCCAGTAGCGGAACCACGGCGCCTCGATGCGCTCGCGAAACTCGACCGCCGTATCGTGGCCGCCGAGCGGAATCGATCCGATTGATTCAGCCTTCGCGGCGTGCCACTGCCCGTGGAACCACGGACCCGCGACGATGACGTTGACGCGATCGAGATCGCTGCGCTCGGATCGGCGATAGATTTCCCACGGTCCCCAGGGGTCTTCCTGATCCCAGAAGCCGGCGACGTTCAGATTCGGCACCGTCGCGCCGCGAAGCTGATCGACCCAGGCCTCGCGCTTCCAGAACGTGTCGTAGTCGGGATGCTCGACGATCGAGTTCCAGTATGGAATCCGTCCCAGCAGGTATTTCGTGTTGACGTTCGAGAGCGGCCCGAGATTCAGGTACCACGAGTAGGTGTCGTAGGTCTCGAACGCGAAATGCGTGTTCGCGTTCTTGTCGGCCTGCTCGTACACCGAATACTCGAACGCGTAGCTCTCGCGCAGCGCGCCGTAGCGGTGCATGTCGTCGTTCATCCATTGATCGACCGGCGACGCCTGCTCGGAGACCGCCTTCAGCGCGGGATGCGGCTGCAGCAGCGTCATCGCGGCGGTCAATCCGTCGTACGAGACGCCGTAGATTCCGACCTTGCCGTTGTTGTTGGCGACGTTCTTGACGAGCCAGTCGATCGAGTCGTACGCGTCGGTGGTCTCGCTCGTCGCCTTCGGGTTGGTCAGGTCCGCCCTCGACGAGAGCTCGAAGGTGCCTTCGGATCCGAACCGCCCGCGGAGATTCTGGACGACGAAGATGTAGCCGTCCCTGACGAGCTCCCGGTACGGCGCGGCGCCGGTGAAACGTGCGTCCGGCGGGACGCCGTAGGGCGTGCGTCGGAAGAGAATCGGCAGCGGCGCCGTCGTATTCGCCGGCGACACGATGACGGTCTCGAGCTTCACGCCATCCCGCACGGGAACCATGACGCGCTGAAACGAGAACGCCGCCGGTTGTGGCGCGGCCCTTTCCGGTTGTGGCGCGGGTTTCTCAGGCCCGCGAACCAGGATCACCACCGCCACCGCGGCGGCCGTCTTCGTCACTGACATCCGGTTTCCTTCGACTGGTACGGCGAACCCTTTCCCGCCGCAATCAGCGCTTCGTCCGCGCGATCGGCTTTCTCGACGAAGTACGCGTGGAATCGCGCGGCCCGCTCGAGGCCTTCCGGCGACACCTGCTCGTAGACGTCGCCCGACGAGTGATAGAACGTTCCCGACTGGATCATCTGCGTCATCGGCGCGTTGAGCGATCGGTAGCCGCCGAGATCGCCCGAGACGGTCGTGCCCGCGGACTGATACGTCGCGACGCCGAAGCAGCGCGACGCGTGCGCCCACAGGTCGAAAAGAAACGGCGACTCGTTGGTCACACCGACGGCTTTCGCCGACTCGGTGACGCTCGTCTCCCACGACATGCCGATGTTGCCCTGCGCGCGCACCTTGCCGCGCACCACGTCCGCGTACGCGACGTGCTCGAGATTGAGAATCAGAATCGTGCCGTCTTTCAGCTCCGGATGCGCGGCCACGAGCGACGTCGGTCCGTTGCCCGGCCCGTGATGGCCGCCGCTCGCGACGAACATCAGCGTGTGCTGCGGCTGCGGCTGCTTCGCGAAGTACCGCGCCAGGCTCGTCAGCACCGCGACGCCGCTGGCGTTGTCGTCGCCGCCCTGGAAGTAGCCATCGGCATGCGCATTGATGATGATGCGCTTCGCCGATTTGCCTGGAATGACGCCGACGCCGTTCGCGGACCTCAGATCGCCCTGCTCCGTCGACGTCAGGCTCATCGCGATCGTCAGCTTGTCCAGCACGCCCGCGTTCGCCGCCTGACCGACGACCGTCTGCAGAAACCACGCGTCGTTGCCGCCGACGATGAAGCACGGCGCCTTGCCGCAGGCGAAGCGGCCGTCGATGTAATTCGCGTTGCCGGGACCTTCGATCGCGTTGATCACGCCGACGGCGCCCAGCCGCTCGACGAGCTTCGCGGCGACGCCCTGCTCGGCCGCGCCGAACAGGGACGGCTCGGGCCGTACGTGGACGACGGCGATCTTTCCACGGACGTCGCGGCCCGCAAGATCCGCGTCGGTGCCATGGCCGACGTACACGACAGGCGCGGTAATCTGAGTCGTCGCGCCGCCCGGCTGCGGAAACGCGGACTGCAGCGTCACGTCCGCCGTGCCAGGTCCGAACGCGGGATCGCCGACGAGGTGCACCCTCCACGTCTGCGGCACCCACATCGTCGTCGTCACCGGGAATGGCTCGACGCGCGCGTCCTTGAGCCCCGCGGCTTTGAACTCGCTGACGACCCATTCGATCGTGTGCTGGAACGACGGCGTCGCCGCGCGGCGTCCCCAGACTTTGTCGCCGGCGTTCAGGCTCTCGAGCGAGAAGCCGACGATCTTCTTCTGATCCGCTTTCAGCGCGGCGGCGTCCAGGAGCTCGTCGTGTCTGCCGCTGCGATGCGGAAACGACGCCGGGAGCGGGCCGAAGGCGTCGTCGTACTTCATCACCGGCTTGCGCGGATCGCTCGGCGGCGGCGGCAGCGGCGTGTTGAACCAGGGGCCTGGCTTCCGGTCGTCGTTGACCGGAGCGGCGCCGCGACCGCGCTGCGCCGAGACGACGGCCGCAGTGGCTGCGACCGCGATCACGAATGCGGAAGCCTTACCACGCCATGACATAACTGTCTCCTGTCGGGCTGACGCCGCCCATCAAAACGCCGGCGCGCGGATCGATCAGAATCGCCTTCACCGATCCGACACCCTTCACACTGCGGATGTCGAGTTGATGTCCTTTCGCCGACAGGCCGTCCTTGATTGCCTGCGGCAGCATCGCGGGCGTCAGCAGCTTGCCCTTGACGTCGTGCGGCTGGTACGAATCGCGGAAGCTGTTGCTGATCACCGCCGGCTGCTCGAGCGCTTCCTGCACGTTCATGCCGAACTCGGCGACGTTGAGGAAGAACTGCAGCTGCGTCTGCGGCTGTGTGTCCGAACCCGGCGTGCCGAACGCGATCCACGGCTTGCCGTTGCGCAGCGCCATGGCGGGATTGATCGTCTGGCGCACGCGCTTGCGCGGCTGCAGCGCGTTGACGTCCTTCGGATCCAGATACCAGTAACGCATGCGATCGTTCATCAGGAATCCGCCGCCCTCGACGACGACGCCGCTGCCGAAGCCGCTGAGGAGGCTCGACGTGATCGAGACCATGTTGTGGTCTTTGTCGACGACCGCGAGGTATGTCGTCAGATTCAGGATCTCGTCGGGGTCGAAGGCTTTGACTTCCGTCGGCGTCTGGAGCGACGCGGCGTACCGGTTGGCCGTCGTCGGCTTCATGCCGCGCGGATCGCCGGGCGCGGGCTCGCCGACGATGGCGCGGTTCGGATCGATCTGCGTGCGACGGACGGCGGCGTATTCCTTCGACAGGAGCTGCGCCATGGGGATGTTCGGGACGAACTTCGGATCGGCGACGTAGGCGTTGCGATCCGCGAACGACAGCTTCAGCGCTTCGGTCACGGCGTGGAGGTACGGCACGCTGTTGCGTCCCATCGCCTTCAGGTCGTAACCCTCGAGGATGTTGAGCGCCTCGAGCATCACGAAGCCCTGCGAGTTCGGCGGACACTCGTAGACTTCGGTGCCGCGGTAGTTCACGTGAACCGGCGTGTCCTCGAACGGCTGATAGTCGGTCAGGTCCGCTTCCGAAATGATGCCGCCGTTTGCTCTCAGGAACGCCGCCGTGTTCTTCGCGATCGCGCCGCGATAGAACGGCTCGGCGCCGTTTGCCGCAATCGCACGGAGCGTCTTCGCCAGATCGGGGTTGCGGACGACGTCGCCCATCTCGAGCGGGGTCCCTGCCCCCCGGTCCTTGAACCAGATCTTCCTGGACGAGGGGAACTTCGCGAGCTTCGCGCGCGACGATCGCAGTCCGTTCGCGAGCGCCTCGCTGACCGGGAATCCGCCTTCGGCGATTTCGATCGCGGGGGCGAGCACGTCGGCGAGCGGCTTCGTGCCGTACGTCTTTACGGCGTAGGCCGCACCGCCGACGGCTCCTGGAACGGAAATCGACAGCGGCCCTTCGTCCGGAATGCCGCCCTTTGACTTGTAGAAGTCGATCGTCGCCGCCTGCGGTGCGTAGCCGGTGGCGTTGATGAACTTCACCTCGCCGCTCTTCGCGCTGTAATAGAGGATGAACATGTCCGCGCCGAGGCCCGTCATCCCCGGCTCGACCTCGCCCTGAACGGCCCACGTCGCGATCGCGGCGTCGATCGCGTTGCCGCCGGCCTTGAGGATCCGCATCCCAGCTTCCGCGGCGAGCGGATGGCCCGCCGCCACCATGCCGTGCTGTGCGACGATCGTCGGCCGCCAGCTTCCTGCGGTCGCCTGCGGATTGTCCTGTCCTTCGACGGCGACGCCTGCCAGCGCAAGCGTCACGATCGCGACGACGACGGCTTTCGAGCGATTCATGCTGTCCTCCGCGATTCAGTTCGTTCGCCGTATCTCAGTTTCTGCCCTGAGACGACCGACCGTGGCGCGCGACCAGCGTGATGGCCGGCGGTAACTCTATTGAAACGGTGGTGAGGTTACAATCTCGGCCTCATATGCGCTTCGCAATCATTTTCTGCACGCTGCTCATCCTCGCGCCGCTCCCGGCGTCGGCGCAGTCCGACGAAATCCAGGTGTACGACGGCGGTCTTTCCGGGCCCGGAGTTTTCAACCTCACGTGGCACAACAACTTCACGCCGAAAGGGATCGCGACCGAGCCTTATCCGGGCGGCGTCGTGGCGGATCGGTCGTTCAACGGCGTCACGGAATGGGCGTACGGCGTCACCGACTGGTTCGAGCAGGGCCTCTACCTGCCGCTCTACACGCACGACAAGAACCTGGGCTGGGGCTACAACGGCTTCAAGATCCGCGAGCTGTTCGCGGTGCCGCACGCGGACCAGCGGTCGTTCTTCTACGGCGTCAACTTCGAGTTCAGCATCAACGAGCCGCGGTGGGACGAGCATCGATACACGTCCGAAGTGCGGCCGATCGTCGGCTGGCATCTCGGGCAGTGGGACTTCATCGTCAATCCGATCGTCGATACGGCGTACGACGGCTGGGGGAATCTCGAATTCGTGCCGGCGACGCGCGTCGCGTACAACTTCAAGTCCGGGTGGACGCTGTCGGCCGAGGAATACGACGACTTCGGTCCGCTGAACGGCTTCTATTCAGCAGGCGAGCAGGCGCATCAGCTGTACGGGGTCGTGAACAAAGCGTTCGGATCGGTCGAGATCGAGGCCGGCGTCGGCGTCGGCCTGACAGACGCGACGGATCGCTGCACGCTGAAACTGCTGGTCATTCACGACCTGAACAAGACGCCGATCCGGTTCGGGAAATGAAGGCGGGCCTGCCGCGGGCCCGCCCTAGACGACAGCTCTATCCGTGATCTCCAGCCCGCGATCGATGATCGCGAACGCCTCGCGCAGCTCCGCTTCGGTGATGCAGAGCGGCGGGTTCGTGAAGAACGTGTTCCAGCGCACGAACGTGTAGAGCCCTTCCTGGCGGAAGAACTTTCCGAGCGCGGCCATCTCCTCCGACGTTCCGTTGAACGGCGCCAGAGGCGTCTTCTTCGCCTTGTCGCGCACCAGCTCCACGAGACCGAAGAGACCGAGCGACCGCGCCGCGCCGACCGACGGATGCTTCTGCGCGAGATCGTCGAGCAGCTGTCGCATCACGCGGCCCATCTTGCGCGCGTTCTCGATCAGCTTGTCCTCTTCGTACACCTGGATGCTCGCCAGCGCCGCCGCGCACGCGAGCGGATGGCTGTTGTAGGTGAGGCCGCCGTAGAAGACCTTGTCCTGGAACTTGTCGGCGATGCCGCGCCGCATCCCGACCGCGCCGAGCTGCACGTACGCGCTCGTCAATCCCTTCGCCATCGTGATGATGTCGGGCACGACGCTCCAGTGATTGATCGCGAACCACTCGCCGGTGCGGCCGAAGCCGGCCATCACCTCGTCGCAGATCATGAGGATGCCGTGCTTGTCGCAGATCCTCCGGACGCCCTCCATGTACCCGTCGGGCGGGACGAGGACGCCGTTCGTTCCGGTGACCGACTCGAGGATGAACGCCGCGATGGTGTGCGCGCCTTCGAGCTGGATGACCTCTTCGATCATCGCGAGCGACTGCTCCGCCGTGTCCCAGCCGCGTTCGATGCCGTGATACGGATCGAGCACGTGGACGACGCCCGGCATCCCGGGCTCCGCCGCCCAGCGCCGGGGATCGCCCGTCAGCATCATGCTGCCGGCGGTGGCGCCGTGATAGGAGCGGTACCGCGCGAGAATCTTGTGGCGTCCCGTCGCCAGCCGCGCGAGCTTGATCGCGTTCTCGTTCGCCTCTGCGCCGCCGTTGGTGAAGAAGAACACGTCGATGTCGCCCGGCGCAATCTGCGCGAGCTTCGCGCCGAGCCGCGCGCGCGGCTCCGTCGCCATGAACGGATTCGCGTACGCGAGCACCGCGACCTGATCCTGGATCGCCCTGACGACCCGCTCGTCGCCGTGGCCGACGTTGACGCACATCAACTGGCTGTTGAAGTCGATGAAGCGCTTTCCTTCCGGGGTCCAGAAGTAAATGCCCTTCGAACGCGCGACGGGAATCGGATCGACCTTCGACTGCGCCGACCATTCGAAGAGGGTGTGCTTCTTCGACAGCGCGATCATCTCTTCGCCGGTCATCGCTTTCGTCAGTGTTTCAGTTGCCATATCAATATCCTGAAATCCATTTCATGTTTCCGCGCCCCTACTTCTTCAACATCGCCTCGCGCTTCGCCTTGAACTCGTTGCCCGGCTTCCATTCCGGGAACTTGTCCGCCTGCGCGACGCGGTAGCCGACCGCGAAGAAGACGCGCAGGTCCTCGCGCGCGCCGCTCAGATCCCACTCCGGCGTGATCACGTCCTGCGGCTTGTGATACCGGTGCTCCGTATAGTCGTCGCGCACCTTCTTCCCGAAGTCCGCCGGCTTGCCGACGAAATCGATCCCCTCGTCGGGATCGAGCGCAGGCACGCCCTGCTTCGCGAAATTGAAATGGTCCGAGCGATAGTAAAAGCCCTTTTCCGTTTCGGGATCGGGCCGGATGACGCGTCCCTGCTCGGCGGCCGTGGCCGCCGTGTAGTCGTCGAGATCCGACGCGCCGTAGCCGACGAGCGTGATGTCCTTCGTCCGTCCCATCACGTTCATGCCGTCCATGTTGATGTTGGCGACCGTCTTCGCCAGCGGGTAGATCGGCGTCACCGAGTAGTACTGCGATCCGAGGAGCCCCTGCTCCTCCGCCGTCACCGACATGAACAAGATCGACCGCTTCGGCGGCGACGGCAGCGTCGTGAACGCGCGCGCCATCTCGATCAACCCCGCGACGCCGACCGCGTTGTCCTTGGCGCCGTGATAAATCCTGTCGCCGCTCACCTCGGGTCCGACGCCGAAATGATCCCAGTGCGCGGTATAGACGACGTACTCGTCCGTGTGCGCCGGATCGGATCCTTCGAGCCTGCCGACGACGTTGCGCGAGTCGATCGTGCGCAGTTTGTTATGAAGCGCCATCGTCGCCGTGACGCCGAGCGGCACGGGCTTGAAATCGCGCGTCGCGGCCTGCTTCTTCAACGCGTCGAAGTCCTGGCCGGCCATCTGGAACAGCTCTTTGCCGCGGTCGAGCGTGATCCAGCCTTCGATCGCCACGCGGCTCATGTTCTTGTCGGGTGTCACGAGATCGAACTGCTCCGTCACCTTCGACTGCACCACTTCGAACGGATATCCCGCCGGCCCTGTCTCGTGAATCAGCAGCACGCCTGCGGCTTTCTTCTGCGCGCCGATTTCGTACTTGTAGGTCCAGCGGCCGTAATACGTCATCGCCTTGCCGCCGAACGTCCCGGCGTCGAGCTCGTTCGCATTGCCCGGATCGGGTACCGGCGGATCGTTGACCAGCATCACCAGCGTCTTGCCCGTCACGTCGAGGCCTTTGTAGTCGTCCCAGTTGTATTCGGGCGCGACGACGCCATAGCCGACGAAGACGAGCTCGGAGTCCTTGATGCTCGCGTGCTCGTCGACGTGCTTGGTCCAGGCGACGACGTCGTCTTTCCACTTCAACGTGGATTTCCGGGCTTCCTTTGCGAACACGAGCGGCGCCGGATCGGGAGTGATGCCGACGAGCGGCACCTTCTGGACATAGGTGCCGTCGGTGTTGCCCGGCTTCAGGCCGATCTGCCTGAACTGGTCTTCGATGTACTGAACCGTCCTGTCCTCCCCCTTCGTTCCCGGCGCGCGTCCTTCGAACTCGTCGGACGACAGCGCTTTCGTGTGCGCGAGGACCTTGTCGACGTCGATTGCCGGAAGCTGGCCGATGGGCGTCTGCCGCTGCGACGTGTCGCCCGCGTATTTCACCTTGACGCCGCCCGAGCCGCACGAGATCGCACCGACTCCGCCGGAGCCCGAGCAGGCTGCGGTCGCGAAGGTCAGGATGAACGCGAAACGCGACGCTTTCATGGAAGACTCAGTTTACTCCCCGCAGCAGGTCGAGCGTCGCGAGCGCCATGACCTTTGTCGCGGCGACGAGATGGTCGACGCGACAGTATTCGTCCGGCTGATGCGCGAGCTCGAGCTCGCCGGGACCGTAGGCGATGCAGTGCGGAATCCCGGCGATCCGGGCGACGTGCTTGTGATCGTACGTTCCGGGGCTCGCGACCAGCCGCGCGTTCGTCGCCAGGACGCGCCGGATCGCCGCGTCGACCGCGGTCACGACCGGCGAGTCGCGCGGCGTCATGACCGGCTCGACGACCATCAGATCGCGGATCTCGTGGTCGATCCCGGTCATCGACGCCAGCGCGCGTCGCACGACGGCCACGATCTCATCCTTCGCCGACGCGAATCCTTCTTCGATCAGGAACCGGCGATCGAACACGGCGCGGCAGCGATCCGCGACGCACGGCGTCTGGATGCCGTCGATCGGCTGCCCGCCGTCGATCGCGTTGATATTGATCGTCGCGTGGCGGGCGCCGTCAGGAACGACCGGCATCGCGGTCGCTCGGGTGATCAGGATGGGCTCGAGCTCGCGCCGGATCGCGGCGATCGCCTCGTTCATCCCGTCGATGGCGCTGACTCCGAGGAACGGCATGCTCCCGTGCGCAGTCCGCCCGCGCGTCGTCAGCTCGAACCAGTACACGCCGCGGTGGCCGACGCAGATGCGATCGACGTTGAGCGGCTCGGGAATGATGACGTAATCGGTCCGGCCGCGTTTGATGCGGCCGATCTCGGCGAGGTGCGCGACGCCGGCGAAGCCGCCGCTCTCCTCGTCCACCGTGCCGCTGATTTCGATCGCGCCCGGCGTCGTGACGCCCGCGCGTCGGATTGCTTCGGCGGCGAACACCGCCGCGGCGATGCCGGCCTTCATGTCGCACGTGCCGCGGCCGTAGATTCTTCCTTCGCGCACGACCGCTGCGAACGGATCGACGGTCCAGCCGTCGCCGGCCGGGACGACGTCGATATGGCCGTTGAGATGCACGACCGGTCCCGCGCCGGCGCCGCGGCGGCCCCTGTGGCCGATGACATTGACGCGGGGAAAGGCGGCTGTGTGCTCGGGGCGGCCGTCGGCGTCGATGTAGTCGACGTCGAAGCCAAAGCCCGCGAGCCGATCGCCGAGCAGCCGCGCGCAGTCGTCGTAGAACTCGCCGGGCGGGTTGACGGTCGGAATGCGCACGAGATCGCAGGTCAGCGCGACGATCTCGTCCTGCGCGCGGTCGATTTCCGCGATGATCTTGTCGACGTCGTGCACGGGCCTGTCCTGAGCGAGGCGGCGACAAAAGTCGACGCCGAGTCGAAGGGCCTACAATAGCCCAATGCGATATGTGGCGATCGCTGCGGCGATTTTCTCAGCGACGATCACTCAGACCTCATCTCCGAATGCCACCCTGACCGCCGTCCCCGGCATCAAGGTCGGCCATCACACGCTTACCGAGCGGCCGACCGGCTGCACGGCAATACTGATCGAAGCCGGCGCGACCGCCGGCGTCGACGTCCGCGGCTCCGCCCCGGCGAGTGCGGAAACGGACCTGCTGAAGCCGACCAATCTCGTGCAGCAGATCCACGCGATCGCGCTGGCCGGCAGCAGCGCGTTCGGCCTCGACGCACGCAGCGGAGTTGTGACGTATCTCGACGAGAAGAACATCGGGTTCAAGGTCTACAACGGCACGGCCAACGTTCCGATCGTGCCGGCCTCGGCGTTGATCGATCTGAACGTCGGCGGCAATCCGAAGATTCGCGTCAACGCCGACTGCGGCTACCGCGCGGCGCGGGCCGCGACGACCGATCCCGTCGCCGAAGGCAACGTCGGCGCCGGCGCGGGCGCGACCGTCGGCAAGTTCGGCGGCACGGGCAACCGCGCGATGAAGGCCGGAGTCGGCAGCGCCGCGATCCGCATGAACGACGGTCTGATCGTCGCGGCGCTCGTCGCTGTCAACGCCGCGGGTGACATCATTGATCCCGATACGAACCGAGTCATCGCGGGCGTCCGCACCGCGGACGGCAAGTCGCTCGCAGATTCGCGCAAGCTGCTCAAGTCCGGCGCGCAGGTGCAGGCCGCCGTCGGCGAAAACACCACGCTGGGCGTCGTCGCGACGAACGCAACCCTCACGAAGCCGCAGGCGACGAAGGTCGCCGAGATGGCGCACGATGGCTTCGCGCGCGCGATTTACCCCAGTCACACGATGGGCGACGGGGACACGATCTATGCCGTCGCGACCGGCGGTAAATCCGGCGACGCGAACGTCAGCCAGATCGGTGCGCTCGCAGCGCAGGTGATGGCGGAAGCGATCGTCCGCGCGGCGACGCAGGCAACCGGCATCCCTGGCTATCCCGCCGCACGCGACATCGGCCGACAGTAGCGCTCGGGGTCTGACACCGGTCTGACACGTCTGACACGTCTGACACGGGTCTGACACCAGCCTGTCCTCCGTCTCTTCGTGTTTGCGGCGCCGCGTACAATCGTCCGCCTGACTCTCGTCACGACGACCCTGATCGCCTACTCGCTCGTGCTGATGGCGCTCGGGATCTGGCTCGGCCGCCGCGTGCGCGACAGCGGCGACTTCCTCGTCGCCGGGCGCCGGCTCGGTCCCGGCCTGATTTTTTCGACGATGCTCGCGGCGAACATCGGGGCTGGATCGACGGTCGGCGCAACGGCCGAGGGATATCGCAACGGCGTCGCCGCGTGGTGGTGGGTCGGGTCGGCATTCATCGGATCGGTCGCGCTCGCGCTGACGGTCGGCCCGGCAATCCGGCGCGTCGCCGCGGCGAACAGCCTCAGCTCGGTCGGCGATTACCTCGAATTCCGCTACGACCGCCGCGTGCGCGCCGCGGTGGCCGTCGTGCTCTGGATCGGCGCGATTTTCATCCTCGCGTCGCAGCTGATCGGCCTCGGCTGGATTCTCGACGTCGTCGCCGGGGTGCCTCCGGCGATCGGCTGCGCGATTGGAGGCGGCGTCGTCACGGCGTACTTCTCGGCCGGCGGTCTCTTGACGTCGGCGCGAGTGAACGTCGTGCAGCTCGCCGTCAAGCTCGCCGGCTTCGCGATCGCCGTGCCGCTCGTGTGGAACGCGGCGAACGGGTGGACCGGACTCGCCGCCGCGCCCGGCGTCGACGCCGCCTACTGGCGGTTCTGGCGTTGGGACGTGTCGCTCGGATTCCTGATCGCGTACGCGCCGGCGTTCGTCGTCTCGCCGGGACTGCTGCAGAAGATCTTTGGTGCGCGCGACGATCGCGCCGTCCGCACGGGCGTCGGCCTGAACGCGCTCGGGTTGCTCCTCTACGCGGGCGTCCCCGTCGTCCTCGGGATCGCGGCGCGCGTGCTGTACGGGCCGCTCGCGGACAGTCAGCAGGCATTACCGACCGTCCTCGTCCGTCCGCTGGCCCCGTGGATCGGCGCGCTGGGGATCGCCGCGGTCTTTTCCGCCGAGATCAGCGCGGCCGACGCCGTGCTGCTGATGCTGACGACGTCGCTGTCGCAGGATCTCTACAGGCGCTTCATCTCTCCTGATGCGGGCGACGCGCGCGTGCTGTCGATCGCGCGGTGGACGACGCTGGTGAGCGGCGCGCTCGGCGTGGCGCTCGCGATCACGTCCGCGAGCATCGTGCAGGTGCTGACGATCTTCTACACGCTGCTGACCGTCACGCTCTTTGTGCCGATCGTCGCCGGTCTCTACTCGCGGACGACAACGCGCGCGGCGCTGGCGTCGATTTGGAGCGGCATCGCGGGCATCACTATCATGTATGTTTCGACCGGCGGCAAAGGCTGGGGTCTGGTGACTCCGGCGGCCGGCGGCCTCGCCGCGGCGATTGCCGCCTGGGGATTCACGCATGTCGTCGTTTCGGATCGCCGTCATCCCGGGTGACGGAATCGGACAGGAAGTCATCCCGGCCGGCCTTGCGGCCATCGAAGCGGCGACCCGCGGCGGCGCGGATGCGCTGACGTTCAAGCGGCTGCCATGGGGCGCCGATTTCTACGTCGCAAACGGCCGCATGATGGACGCGGACGGCTTCGATCAACTCGCGACGTTCGACGCGATCTATCTCGGCGCGATCGGCGACCCGCGCGTGCCGGATCACATCGCCGTGTGGGATCTGCTGCTGCCGCTGCGACAGCGCTTCGAACAGTACGTGAACCTGCGGCCGATGCGGCTGCTGCCCGGCCTCGTGTCTCCGCTGGCGAACCGCGGCGCGAAGGACATCGACATGATCTGCGTCCGCGAGAACACCGAGGGCGAGTACTCGGGCATCGGCGGCCGCCTGCACATCGGCACGCCGCACGAGGTCGCCGAACAGACAGGCATCTTCACGCGCCACGGCATCGAGCGCATCCTGCGGTACGGATTCGAGACGGCGATGAAACGACCGCGGAAGCTGCTCGCGAGCGCGACCAAGTCCAACGCGCTGCGCCACTCGATGGTGCTGTGGGACGAGATCGCCGAACGCGTGCGGAAGGACTATCCCGCGGTGACCTACCGCAAATACCACGTCGACGCGCTCGCGGCCCGGATGATCACCGCGCCGGACACCGTCGACGTCATCGTGGCGTCGAATCTGTTCGGCGACATCCTGACCGATCTCGGCGCAGCGATCTCCGGCAGCCTCGGCATCGCGCCCGGCGCGAACATCAATCCCGAGCGGACGTTTCCGTCGATGTTCGAGCCGATCCACGGATCCGCGCCGGACATCAGCGGCAAGGGGATCGCGAACCCGATCGGCGCCATCTGGGCCGGCGCGCTGATGCTCGATCACCTCGGCCTGCGCGACGCGCACGACAGGATCGTGAACGCGATCGAGCGCGTCGTCGCGAGCGGCAAGAACCGGACGCCGGACCTCGGCGGGACGGGGACGACCAGGCAGCTCGCGGACGCCATTACGCGGGAGATCTGATTCGAGCGAACGGCACCTTCGTGTTTCGTGGTTTCGTGGTTTCGTGGCCAACAGGGTGATCGGATTGCTGAACGACGCGCACTGCCACTTCTTCTCGACTCCTTTCTTCACCGCCCTCGGCGGCGACGCCGCGCTGAAGAAGCTCGAATGGGATGCGCCCGGAACGGCCGACGCGCTGGCGGACCGCTGGGTCGCCGAGCTCGACAAGCACCACGTCACGCGCGCGGCGCTGATCGCGAGCATTCCCGGCGACGCGCCGTCGGTCGCTGCCGCGATGACGAAGCATCGCGGCCGCTTCGTCAGCTACTTCATGGTCGATCCGACCGAGGCGACGGCGCCGGTGTCTACCGCAGCCGCGCTGGATCAGAACCATCTGCACGCCGTCTGTCTGTATCCGGCGATGCACCGGTACTCGGTGCACGACGATCGCGTGCGGAAGATCTTCGAGATCGCGTCGACGCGTCCGGGGACGGCGGTGTTCGTGCACTGCGGCGTCCTGTCGGTCGGCGTGCGCAAGAAGCTCGGGCTGCCGAGCCCGTTCGACATGCGCTACAGCAACCCGATCGATCTGCACGCGATCGCGCTCGCGTACCCGAAAGTGCCGATCATCGTGCCGCACTTCGGCGGCGGTCTCCTCCGCGAGGCGCTGATGCTAGCGGACCTGTGCCCGAACGTCCTGCTCGACACGTCCAGCTCCAATCGCTGGATCGACTACCACCCGGGGCTGACGCTGGCGGGGGTCTTCAGGCAGGCGCTGGCGGTCGTCGGTCCCGATCGGCTGCTGTTCGGGACCGACTCGTCGTTCTTTCCGCGCGGATGGGTCGCCGACGTGTACCAGAAGCAGTCGGCGGCGCTCGAGGAGATCGGAGCGGACGCGGAAACGCGGGAAAAGATCTTCGCGAAGAATTTCGATCGACTGTTCCGCGCGTAGAGTCCCGGCGTCTCGGCCTTTCTCCGTATCCCGCTAGTGCGCGACCGACTTCAGGTGCTCGCGCAGCAAATCGCGGCCGAAATCCCGGTCGAAATCGCGCCAGATCGAGTGGATGTGGTTCGCGTCGTTCTGCGTGTTGTCGTACTCGATGAGGAACGTCGGCCCCTGGATACGGTAGTAGTGCTTCGCGCCCTTGTCCAGCGGCCCGGCCCACGCGAACGCGATCTTGTCCTCGCCGGCCTTCTTGTAGCGCGCGACCCGATCGGCGGCGATGTCGGCGGCCATGAACCCGGTGTACACGTCGATCACCTTCATCAGCAGCGCTTTCTGATTCGCGTTCAGCGACGCGGCTGAAATCCCCGCCGGCGACAGCGGATCGATCTTCACGTTCGCCATCGTGATCATGTCGCCGGGCGCTTCGACGTTGATGATCGTCTTCTCGCGCCCGGCGGCGTCGAGCGACGCCATGAACGCGCGCGCGGTGTCCTCTTCGACCCCGAGGATCCGCGTTCCCTTCTTCGGCCCCTCGCGCACTTCCGCCGGATTCGTCCCGAAGAACGTCGGCGCGCCGGCCGCGATCGTTCCGTCGACCACCGTGAAGTGCAGCGAGATGTGATGGCCCTCGACCCGCCAGCCCCAGGGCGCGGCGTGCGGCTGCGACGATGGCGTGCCGAAGACGGAGAAGAAGTAGCGCTCGGTGTCGCGCACGAGCGGACGCCCGCGCGGCGGCTGCGGCGCCGCTGCGCGCTGCGCGGCCTCGAGCGCGCCGAGGACCGTCTCGAGATCCATGATCTGCGTCGCCGTCATGTAGCCGCGCTGGCTCAGGCCGGTCTTCAGCAGCTCGCGCGCCAGCTTGCGCTGCGCCTCGGACATCTCCTTGATCGTCAATCCTTTTCGGGGAAACGTCTCGGTCGGAATGAAGTGCCAGTGGAGCCGCTCCTCACCATCGAACGCGAACGCCGCCTGCTGGCGCTGCTCGGGCGTCAGGCTGTCGAGAAGCCGCGTCGCGGCCGCCGCCATCGCACCCGAGGATCGTTCCGCCGCAATCGTCGACCCGGCGACGAGCGCCGCCATCACGCCTGTGGCCAGCCAGAATCGCTTCATACCCACCTCGCGAACGGATTCTAGCGAATCGGATGGGATTTGGGGTTCGTGAAACAGGATTTGTTGTGTTTCGCGCGCAGTGATTTGGTAACGTGATCGGCTGAGCCAGATGGTTCGCGCCGCATCCACAGTTTTCGCGATGATCGTCGCGGCGGCCGCCCTGAAGGCGGCGCCGCAGCGCGATCCGGTGCTCGACGGCGTCATCGAGCGCGCCGGCCAGTACGTGCTCGATTTCCAGCGCCAGCTCTCGGGCGTCGTCGCCGAAGAGACGTACCTGCAGACATCGATCAATGGAACCGGGGTTCCGGTGATGCCGGGCGGACGCCGCCGGCTGAAGTCCGACCTGCTGATGGTCAAGCCGATCGGCAGCTCGCGCTATTTCGCATTCCGCGACGTGTTCGAGGTGGACAGCAAAGAGGTGCGCGATCGGCAGGACCGGCTGATGAAGCTGTTCGTCGAGCCGAGCGCGTCGACCGCGAAGCAGCTGCAGGCGATCATGCGCGAGAGCGCGCGGTTCAACATCGGCCGCGTCTATCGCAACATCAACCTTCCGCCCTTCGCGCTGCTCTTCCTCGATCCGGCGACGCAGCCGCGCTTCAAGTTCAAGATGACGAACACCCGGAAGGCGGAGCTCTCGATGTCGTCGCCGCCGCCGGCCGCGACGATGGTGGTCGCCTACGAGGAGACCGGACACCCGACGATCATCCAGAACACCGGCCGCGGCGACATCGCCGCGCACGGCCGCCTGTGGATTGAACCGCTCACCGGCCGCGTGCTGATGACCGAGCTGCTCGCCGACGATTCCGACGTCAGCGCGTGCGTCGACGTGATGTATCGAGACGAGACCGGCGTCGCTCCGCTCGTGCCGGCCGAAATGCGCGAGCGCTACATCCGCCGCCGCGACGGATCGCGGACCGAAGGCGTCGCGACGTACGGTCGTTTTCGGCAGTTTCAGGTCAAGGTTGACGAAAAAATCGCACCCGTCAAACACTGAGACGGGATTTGGAGGATCGACCAATGCCTGCGCGTCCGACGTGGAAAGGTTATCTGAAGATCAGCCTCGTCAACATTCCGATCAAGGTGTTTCCGGCGACCGACGCCGCGGCGACGATCGGCTTCAACCAGCTCCACGCGGAATGCCAGACGAAGATCCAGCAGAAGCGCTGGTGTCCGACGTGCTCGAAGGAAGTCCCGAACACCGACCTGGTGAAAGGCTACGAATTCGAGAAAGGCCGGTGGGTCGTCGTCGACGAAGAAGATCTGCAGAAGGTCCACGTCGAGTCGACGAAGGTGATCAACCTCGAGAAGTTCACCGACGCCGCGGAGATCGATCCGATTTATCTCGAGCGGCCGTACTACCTCGCACCCGACGGTCCGGCCGCGCGCGAGTCGTTCGCCGTCATCCGCGAAGGGATGAAGGGCAAGGCCGGCATCGGCAAGATGGCGATCCACGGCCGCGAATATCTGGTGAAAGTGCAGCCGCGCGAGCAGGGGCTCGTGATGTACACGCTGCGGCACGCGGCCGAAATCCGCAGCATGCAGGAGATCGACGAGCTCGGCGACATGCCGTCAAAGATCAAACCTGAAGAAGTGAAGCTCGCGCAGCAGGTGATGGGCGTGTTCGAAGGCGAGGTCGATTTCGAATCCTACAAGGACGAGTACCAGGTCGGCCTCCGCGAGATCATCGACGCGAAGGTCGAAGGCCGCGAGATCGTGACGCCGGAAGTCGAGGCGCCGCCGAAGGTCGTGAACCTGATGGAGGCGCTGCGCAAGAGCCTCGACACGATCGGCGCGAGCAAGAAAGTCAAAGCCGCGCCGCAGGAAAAAGAGAAACAGCGCAGACGCGCCTGATTCCTCCGCGTTCGAAACGCGTAACCACTTACGCGCAGCGATCGCCGTCCGTGGTGGCACCCGCCTTGTAGCGCAGTGCCCGCGGTCCGCGTCGATGTTCCACGCTGTCGGGAATTCCGTCATACGACAGTGAACATGACGCGGCAGGAGGAAATGCGATGCGATCCGCGTGCTTGAAAACCGTAACTGCGATCGCCATTACCGTCATCGCCGCCGCCTGCGGCAGCAACACGCCGATGCCCGGCGCTCCAACGTCGACCAGCGGTTCGCCGGCATCTCCGGCGAACGTCTCGACCGGGACTGCGACGATTTCGGGGCTCGTCAACGGCGCCGCGGCCACGACTGCTTTTCGTCCGATGGCCGCCGGATCGATCACCGTGACGATCGCGGGATCGTCGGCGGCGACGACCGTGGACGGCACCGGCCGTTTCACGCTGCAGAACGTGCCGTCAGGCGATCAGACGCTCCTCTTTTCCGGCAACGGCGCCAACGCGCGCCTGACGATCACCGGCGTCGGCGATCACGAGACGATCCAGATTTCCGTGAACCTCAGTGGATCGACGGCCGATCTCGACGAGGACGAACGCGAGGGCGCCGATCACCACGGCGAGCTCGAAGGGCGGCTGGCCTCGATCAACCCGGGCGCCCGCACGTTCGTCGTCCGGAACGTCACGGTCACCGTGCCCGCCGGAACGCCCGTGCATCACGGCGGCACGGCGGTCGCTCTGGCGGCGCTGGTCGCCGGGGAGCGCGTGCATGTCAAAGGCACGATGACGGGTCCGAGCGCGATGACCGCGACTGACGTCGAAGTGCAGAACGAGCACGCGAATCCCGGCAACGACGACGGCGACGACGACGGGCACGGCGACAACCGCGGCGAGGTCGAACTGAAGGGTGCGCCGTCCGGCGTGACCGGAACGTGTCCCGCGGTGACGTTCACGGTGTCGTCGACGACGGTGACGGCGAATGCGGCGACGAAGTTCGATGGCGTCGCGTGCACGGCGCTGGCGAGCGCCGGCCGCGTCGAAGTGAAGGGAACGAGGCAGACCAACGGCAGCGTCCTCGCGACAAAAGTCGAGAAGGACTAGCTGGCTAGGCGCGATCGAAATCGATATAACCGCGGTCGATGTCGACGGACGCGAGCTTCACTCGCAGTCGATCGCCGACATCGATGCCGTCTCCGGGGGGCCCTGCCCCCCGGAGCGCCGGTCCGCGTTCGAGCATCCCTTCCATCGGCGGATCGGTCACGCGCACGAACGTGCCGCTCTTCGTGACGCCCGTGACAATCGCGTCGAAGCGCTCGCCGATCCGCGACTGCACGAGCATCGCCGCCGCGGACTTCCGGACCTGCCGCTCGACTTTGTTCGCCGCGTCCTCCTGCGTCGTGCAGTGCTCGGCGAGTCGATCGAGCTCGTCGATCGCGTACGGCGCCGGCCGCCCGGCGAGGACCGCCTTCACGAGCCGCTGCGTCAGCAGATCGGGATAGCGGCGGTTCGGCGCGGTCGAATGCGTGTACGCCCTGACCGCGAGCGCGAAATGTCCCTGCGGTTCCGATCCACCCGGGCGCTCCACGACGTACTCACCGCGGCCGAGCAGCTTGATGACGGTGCGCGAGAGCTCGGGAAATCGCTCGGGGTCCGCGGCCCTTCGCTTGACGAGAAACGCCGACAGCGCCGGCGCGTCCGGCTGCGCCGGCAGCCGCTCGCCCGCCTCCAGGGCGAACTGGACGATGCGATCCCAGCGCTCGGGCGATCGCACTACGCGGCGGATCGACGGAGAGCCGTGCGACTCGAGAAAACGGGCCGTGACGCCGTTGGCCGCGACCATCAGGTTTTCGATCAGCGTCTTCGCGCGGTTCGGCCGTTCGGCGCGCACCTCGCTCAGGCGGTCGCCGTCGAACGCGTGCACGACGTCGTCGGACTCGAACTGCAGCGCGCCCTCTTCGTGGCGGTGGCGCGCCAGCGCCTGCGCCACGCCATCCTGCAGCGTCAGCTGTCGATCCATGCCCGGCACCGCCGCGGCCGCCGTCGGCAGCGGTCCGGCTTTCTCGAGCCACGCGCCGACGCCGTGATACGTGAGCTTCGCCTGATTGCGCACGCGCGCGCCGTAGACGCTCGACGCCGTCACCTCGCCGGCGCCCGAGACGGCGTACTCGATGACGATCGAGAGCCGGTCCTGACGATCGGCGAGCGATGTGAGATCGGTCGAGAGACGTTCGGGCAGCATCGGGAAGATGACCGCCGGCGTGTACACCGACGTCGTGTTGATCGCCGCGTGGCGATCGACGGCGGAGGTGGGCGGCACGAGGACGTCGACGTCGGCAATCGCGACGAGAATCCGGACCGATCCGCCCTCGAGCGGCTCGGCCACCGACAGCTGATCGAGATCGCGCGAGTCGTCGTTGTCGATCGAGCACCAGGGCAGCGAGCGCAGATCGCGCGTGGGCTCCTCCGCTCTCTCGGGCGGACGCTGAACCGCGTCGGCTTCGGCGAGCGCTGCGCGCGGAAATTCGGGCTCGAGGCCGCGCGATCGCATCGCCGCGACCGCAATCTGACGGAGGTGATCGCGTTCGGTCATGCCGGTCGAATCTCCCTGATCGCCGCGGCGACATCGTCGACGGCGGCGTCGATGCGGTCCTGATGGGTGCGGAAACTGAGCACGCAGACGCGGCCGAGATAGCGGCCCTTCGTGGCGCATCCGGTCACCATCACGCGGCCGAGCGCGGTGACGCGGTCCATCAGCGCTCTGGTCGCGCGGTCTTCGTCGGCGCGCGACGCGCCCGGCCACGTCAGGTGAAACGCGAAGAGCGAGAGTTCCGGCTCCGCGTCGACGACCACGCCCGGCAGCCGCGCGATGCGCCGGAACGCGTCGACGGTCAGCGCGCGCTTCTCGGCGATCGCATCGCGGAACGCCGCCGCGCCGTACAGCTTGATGCAGAGCCACACGCGGAGCCCGGGAAACCCGCGCGACAGTTCCGGACCGTGCTGGCTGGGATCATAGAAGTCCTGCGGATGCGGCATCGACGGCAGATAGGCCGCCGTCGCTTCGTGCGCCGCGCGCAGCGCCGCTCCGTCGCGCACGAGCAGCGCGCCGGTGCCGTACGGCAGGAACATCCCCTTGTGCGGATCGAGCGTCAGCGAATCGGCGCGCGGCAGTCCGCGCAGCGCGGGCTTCGTCCCGTCGCAGAGATAGAAAAAGGCGCCGTACGCGCCGTCGATGTGATGCCACACGCCCTCCGACGCGCACAGATCGGCGATCGCGTCGATCGGATCGACCGCGCCGGTATTCGTCGTCCCTGCGTTCGAGACGACACAGAACGGGGTGAGGCCGTCGCGGCGATCGGCCGCGATCGCGTCGGCGAGGCGATCGACGCGCAACCGGAAGCGATCGTCGGATTCGATCACGCGGACCCGATCGGGCATGATGCCGCCGAGCTTCGCCGACTTCAGGATCGAATGGTGCGCCTGGTCCGATGTGTAGAGCACGCCGCGGCGGATCTCGTTGCCGAGAAACCGCTCGCGCGCGCAGACGATCGCGTTGAACGTCGCCATCGATCCGCCCGACGTGAACAGGCCGCGCGCGTCCGGCGGAAAGTCCATCCAGGCGCGCAGCCAGTCGAGCGCGTTCGCTTCGAGCTGCACGAGCGCGGGCGCCGCCTGCCAGACGCCGGTGTACCGGTTCGTCGTGTCGGTGATGAAATCGGCGAGCGCCGCCGGAAACAACCCGCCGCCGGGAATGTAGGCGAGGTATCCGGGGCCGGGGGCCGTGAACGAGCGCGGCACCCAGTCGCGGAACAGCGGGTCGAGAATCGATTCGAGCGGCGCGCCCCCTTCCGGGGCGTCCTCGCGCATCGCGCGGCACAGCGGCGCGGCGTCCACGTCGCCGCACGCCGGCTGACGGCCGAGCGCCGCGATGTGATCGATGCAGCGCGTCACGACGGCGTCGGCCATCGACCGCATCTCTTCAACGGAGTATTCAAGGTCCATGTCACTCACGATCGACGCCGAA
>Ga0075425_100001680_pt1 | contig 21682 bp, 17 predicted proteins | sample SoiMethybrSBSTD4_FD_75300 | JGI IMG/M metagenome (GOLD analysis project Ga0075425, IMG submission 75300) | Bulk soil microbial communities from a Populus tree surrounding site in Tennessee, USA - Soil MetaG P. TD hybrid SBSTD4 | ecosystem: Environmental > Terrestrial > Soil > Tree plantation... | reverse complement strand
ACGCGTCTTCCCAACCGGAGAACCCCGATCCGAACTTCCTGCCTCTTCCTATCGGCAAATCCCAAACACCGTAGGCCACGAATCTATTTTTTGCGATCCATGAGTCCTGTCCATAGTCGCGATTGGGATCGAAAGGATTCCACGCGAGACCACCAAGACTAGAGTTGCCCCAATCCAATGCGGTCGTCCTCTGATCCGCGTACGTATACGACAGATTCAACAACAAACCGTGCGAATAGCGACGTTCGAACTGGGCCTGAAATGCATCGGAGCGCCCATGCCCGAAGTTTCCGTAGCTCGCGAGGAAATCCCCGAGACCTGGTAGCGGTTGTCGCGCAATGTCGGCGGGCGAATAGTCGCAATCTCCTGCGTCTATTGGATCACATGGCGTAACACCATCGCCGGTTGTGGTTCCAAACGGCACGTCACTCGGAGGGATCTCGTTCAAATCAACGCCTGCAATCAGTCCACTCATGCTACTGCCCAGATAAGACAAGCGAATGGACGTATCTCGCATAACCTCATGCTCGAAAGTTGCGTTGTACTGTTGAATGCGGGGTTGCTGTAACCCGGCAGGAACAGGATTGATGGACGGAATGCCGCCGAACCCTGTCCTCACCACACCGCCCGTAAGCTGGCTAAAGCCGTGTGCAAACCCCGGCCAAGGGTGCAGTGGGTCAGGTACTGGGTCGCCATTGGCGTCCGTGCTTCTCTTGGTCAAACTCTGATTGAACCCGTTGGTTGCGAGCGGGTCACGTATACCTTGTGCGGCAGAGGTTGGATAATACAATCCCCATCCTCCGCGAATCACCGATTTATCGGTCAACCGGAACGCGACTCCAACTCGGGGGGCGATATTGTTCTTGTCCGTTCGAACCAAACCGCGTCCGATGCCTAGCCCTGACTGCGAGGCCATCACGACCGGTCTCGTGTCAGCGATCCGAGTATCCAAGAATGGCAAGGTTTTTTCCGAAGGAACGACGAAACGGCCTTTAACACCCGCCTGGTCTACGAAATTCGGATCGAAGTTGACCAACATATCGTTGTTATCAATGAAGGGTGTTATCAGTTCATACCTGATGCCCAAGTTGAGAGTGAGTCGTGGAGTTACCTTCCAATCATCCTGGAAGAAAAAGCCCGACTCCCAATTGTAAACATCCATTGGGGAAGGCCGCGGCTCGTTGACGTAGCTGACACTGGTGGCGCCCAGACCCAGGAGAAACGGGACGAACGTGTTTGCACCGGAACCGCCGTAAGTGGTCAAGCCACGCACATTTTGGCGATTTTTAGCGAAACCGTCTACCGCGTTGTTGCGCACAAAATCAGCGCCCATCTTGAGGCTGTGTTTCCGGATGACCCAAGTGAGAGTATCTCCGAAGGTAGCCAGATTCTGGTCCAGCGACCGATCAGTATCCCTGTTGCCGTTAGCGAAGGTTGCAAACTGGTTACTGAAATTCACTGCCGGATGGCCAAACGTGGCGAGTTCCCCAGAACCCACCACCGCCCCGTAGGCATCGATATCTGATTGATCGAATCCAATACTCGAAAGGAAACTCTCGAGCGTGGTGTTGCTGTGCCGATATAAGTGTTCGCGGTTGAAACCGCCGCGAGCTTCGTTTATCACATTCGTGTTGAAAACGCGATTGTACGAAACAGAGATTGTATTGTTTCGGCGTTCGTTTTGCTTCAGCCCGAGGCCGGTATAAGGAGAAGCGACAGGTTGATTAGCGACGGTCGCTCCGGACGCGGTGTACACGACGTATACGCGGTCCTTCTCGCTGAAATCGTGATCTACGCGTAATGTTCCTGTATCGATGACGCTTCGGCCGGGTAGAATCGTGTGATATCCGGGAATGCGCCCTCGGCTGTTGATGGGTGCACCAAAGCCGATCTTAGGGAAGTACCTATTTATCAGGGCCTGCGTAGTAGGGTTCAACAGCCGCGAGGGAATCGTGATGAATTGCTCGCCTAAACCTCCTACCGTATCGGTAGCCATCTCTTCCGGCGTGAGCGTCACACCAGCGGGAACGTCCGGTTTGTCTTCGTCCGCAAGTAGAGAGAAATCGCCGGTCCAAAATGTCGGATGCGGCAAAGTATTTGACCTGACCTGAACCGGCGAGCGGTTCCAATTTCTCTCATACGAGGCGAAAAACCACGTCTTACTCAATTTCGGGATCGGTCCACCGAATGATCCACCAACATCGTTCAAATTGAAATACGGGTTGGGATACGTACTCTGACCAGGATACGGCGCGAATTCCTCCTTGCCGATGATGTCCTGCGAAGTCCACGCTGCAAGCGCCGAATTCTTGTTGTTGTAGAAAGCCGATCCGTGATAACCCGCACCTCCACGCTTGGTGGTAACGCGGATGTTCGAAATGCCCGCAAACTCCGCACTGAAATCATTCGAGAGAACGTTGATGTCGGCAACCGCTTCCAAGGAAGGTTTGCTGTCAGTCGGCGAGCCGAAAATTCCGCCGTTCGAGCGCTGTCCATCCAACGTGAAGTTGCCGCCGTAACTCTGGGCTCCGAGGAACTTGAATTCGCCGTCGTCCGAACCTTGCGTGATGTTGGGATTGAGATAGAGAAAAGAGTAGACGTCTCGACTATCGCGCGGGAGATCGATCACCGCGCGACTACCAATGGTATCGGTGATGGTCTGATCAGAACTATTCACCAGCGGCGCCTCGGCCGTGACTTCCACTGACTCAGTGGCGGTGGCCAGTTTGAGGACGGCATTGGCGGTGACCACGTCGCTGCCGCTGACTTCAATACCGGTGACCTGAGTGGTTCGCATGCCGGCAAGCGACACCGAAACTTGGTATCTGCCTGAGCTCAATCCGAACACTCGGTATTCCCCTTGCGCGTTCGTCTTAGTCTCGCGCGGCGTATTCGTCGCCAGGTCGAGAATGACAACCTTCGCGTTGGGGACGACAGCTCCGGTACTGTCGGTCACCGATCCGGTGATGGTTCCTAGGTCGGTCCCTTGCGCAAACAGGCATTGGGCAGACCCCAGCGCCAACCACAGGCTAAGGAGAGATACAAGGCAGGTGTTGAACTTCATAGCTACGCCCCTTCGCGGATAGTTTCAATCGTGAGCTTTTACCACAGATAAACAGTAAACGCAAATAAAGAATAACAAATAAAAAATATGAGAAATCAAACGCAAGTATTCCGTTTTTGGGAAAACGCCTGCGTGATGTCCATCGCGCTGGAAGAACTGTTCTAGTTTTCGAGCGAGTGCAAAACAAACGTCTGCACGACGCGGCTGATGACACCATCTTCCGAAGGCGAGTCTGGCCGGAACCCTTCCTCGAGACACCGGAAGAAAGCAAGTAATTGCCCCACGATCACGTCGATCACGGGAACATTTTCGTCCCCGAGTTGGGCCAGTCCTTTGCATTCGACGACGAGATCGCGCTCTTGCAGGAGCTCCCGCGGAACAGCCTCGCCGACCACGATCTTGAGGAGGCCCAGGCCCTTCTGGTCGAGCTCGCGCAGCAGATCTGCTTCGTAGGCCCGACGCGTAGGCTCGGACGACAGGAAGCACACGACCAAAGTATCGGCATGGACATAGCTCATGGGTCCGTGGCGCAAGCCGAGATACGTCTCGGACATAGTGCTCACTCGGCCACCAGTCATTTCCAGCATCTTGAGCGCGGCTTCACGGGCTGCGCCAAAACGCGAGCCGGTACCCAGGAAGACGGCACGCTGGAACGGCGCCTTCGCGACCGTTGCCAAGCTGGCCATGTGGTCGCGAATCAGGCCAAGCGCAACCTCGCTTAACTCGCGGCAAATCGATTGATATCGTCCCGGTTGTTCCCTCAAGCCAAGGAAACGCGCAGCCAGGACCATATTGGTGAAACTGCTGGTCATTACCAGCCCGCGATCGTTCGTTTCTTCGTCCAGCACGATTACTTTTACCCGAGGATCATCCCGGTAGGTCTGGGCGAGGCTACCCGACTGATTGCAAGTCAACACCAAGTGGCGGATATCGGGCTCCACTTTCAACAGCAACGCGACCGTTCCGACACTCTCAGGGCTATCGCCAGACCGCGCCAGGGAGACCATCAATGCCGGTCTACCTGGTGGGAGGGCATCACCTCCGCTGGCCAGTAGCGCACCGCCCGCAATCGCCTGAGTCACAATGCCCAGCTGATTCTGGAGTGGTGCAGACACGCAATTGCCTGCGAATTCCGAACTCCCCGACCCGGTTAACACCAAACTGGAGAGGCCAGCAAGCAGGTCCTGCAGATCCGCGGCGCGTTGGCACAGCAGCTGGCACGTGCGCTTCCAGGTGTGAGGTTGCTGGCAGATTTCGCGCAGTGTGTGGAAGTACCCGAGCCGCTGTTGTTCTTCAGGACTTCTGCTCAGGAGTTCCGCCACGATGGGCTGGGCTTCCGACAGCGTACGGAGCCACTCAGGTTCACGCAGGGACGTAGGGGACATAGAGCTACGGTGCCTACCATGCGAAAATAACAGAAATAGATAAAAAGTAAAAGAAAATATAAAACGAAACAGAGTATACTGCAGGGCCGGAAAGCACTCGCAATGCGTCGTCGCGAACTTCTCAAAGTCGTGGCTATGATGCCGGCTGCCTTGGCCGCCGCCCACGCCGACGTGCCGCCCCACCTTTGGCAGGGCTATGATTTTGGCTCTGGCCCTCCCGTTCGCGAACGGCTAAACCAGGGACCGTTCGACATTGACCAGGATCAGGGATGGCAGACGGTGCTTTTTACCACACCTTCTGAGCGACCGGTTCGAAACCCGGGGCTTGGGCTGGTCGGATATGCCTGGGAAGAGAGCGGGCCCTCGTTGGCGGCGCGAGCCGGACGAGAGACGCTTGCACAGCACGTCGAGAAAATCTCAAGCCTTCCGTTCGTAGATGTTCTTTACATCCGTTGCGACTGGCGGAATGTCCAGTCACATCCTGGCCGCCTTGACTTGGATCCGGTCTGGGAGCTTACCCTGGACGCGGCGCAACGCAAGGGTCTCCGAGTCGCATTTCGGGTCCAACTCTCCAACCCTTCGTTTCAACCGGAAGAGGTCGCACTTCCCGAATTCCTGCGAGATCGAATACCCCTCATAGAGATTGGAACCATTCCGGGAAAGTCCGGCAAGTATCGCGAGCCCCGCTACGACCACCCCGAATTCCAGAAAGCTTTTGTGGAGTTAAACGACCTGTTGGCTGCGCGTTTCGAAGGCAATCCGCTGATGGAGTGGATGGATCTGATGCAATACGGATTCTGGGGTGAGGGACATACCAGCAGCTTTCCGAATCCCTTGCCTGACTATCCCACGGCTGAGCGAACGTTCGCGGGGATGACCAAACGCCAGTTGGAAACCTGGAAGAGAACTCCATTGGCAGTGAACACGCAACCTGATATCAGCAACGTCGGCAACCGTGCGGTGATCGACATGGCGGTTCGCGCCGGCGCATGGCTTCGCTCAGACAGCATTATCGTCGAGGAACCAATTCAGATTGAAGGGCTGGCGAACCGCCCTCCGTGGCTCGCAGCCATTATGGAAGACGGATATTTTCGCCAATACGATGTTCAGAAGTCGAAGCAGGATGCTGCGGGCGTCAACGAACTCGAGAACTACATGCTCCACGTTCTGGATCTCAGGGCCAACTACTGGGCGCTTTGGACCGAAGCGGACAATCTGGCTCATTACAACGAAAAATATCCTCGTGGGTTCGAACGTCTGCGGGCCAACATGGGCTATCGCCTGCGTCCGTCGTGGGTGTGGCAAAGGAAAAGGTACGCCACGTCGGAACTCATTGTCTGCATTTCCAACCGAGGTGTCTCAGGAATTCCCGGCGTCTTGTGGCTGCAAATTGAAAGTCCTGACCGGAAGCTGCAAATGCGTGGTGCGCTCGATGCAGGACATCCCCATGGTGGCGGCCTGCGACAGGCGTCGTTCCTCCTTCCCTCGGACTATCGCGGCAAAGTCGAGTTGTCGGCCCAGCTTGAGATTCGCCCAGGGGTGATGAAGCCAGTGGCATGGGCGTGTGAACAACCTCTGAACGCGAACGGCTCGATCACCGTGGAACTCAAGACGGAGAACGATCGCGGTTGGCGAAAGGGAGTTTAAGTCATCTCCGGCTTCGGAGATGCGACTTGAACTAACTCCACCCGCTCTTCTAAGTGTCGACATCCTGGTCGGCTCTAGACAAATCACCGAACCGCACCGGTCTTGTCCGATGACGAGCAGACGGAACGAACCTCGTCGTCCATCGAAGCTCAGAAAGTCAGGAGAAAGCAGCCAAGGTAGCCGGCTTCAGCAGAGCCGCAGAATGCACATCCAGACAAACGGTGGTGTTGGGGTGCGCCCGCAAGATCGAAGCTGGGGCCAGAGGGCTGACCTCTCCGTCGAAACATGCTTGGACAGCCTTCGCTTTGCGAGCGTCCGGCACGATGCAGACAATCTTCTTCGTTTTCAGAATTTGGCGGATGCTCATCGATATGGCTCGCCTGGGCACATCATCGAGAGTGGCGAACCATCCTTCGCCAAGCTGCTGGCGGCGACAGGCCTCATCCAGCGTAACGACCAAGTAGGGTTCCTCCGTCTCGAAATCCGCGGGCGGATCGTTGAACGCAAGGTGCCCATTCTCTCCGATGCCCACGAACGCCACGTCGATCGGTGCCGAAAGTAGCGCCTGGTTCGTGCGACGAATCACTTCGGCCGGATCTTGCTCGCCATCAAGCAAGTGGTGCTTCACGATTCCCGTTTTCTGAATCAGGCGTTCCCGGAGAAAACGGCAGAAACTCGCTGGGTGCGACGCTGGCAGGCCGATGTATTCGTCGAGATGAAACATTTCGACTCGTGCCCAATCAATTCCCGACAGGCCGGTGAGAGTCTCGAGAAATTCGAACTGGGCGGCACCGGTGGCGGCGATCAGGCGCGCTTTGCCCTGCGCTTCTATCGCTTCGCGCAGAATCGAGGCTGCCTGCTCGGCCGCAACCTTGGCCATCTCACGTTTGTCGTTGAAGCACTTAATCAGCATGCAGGATTGGCTCCCGAATTCACAAACTCGCGGTCGCGCGTTGGTCAACTTCCATCGCCAGATTCAAGCAGAGTTCCACCGAAGGAAACACGTCTTCAATCGTGGGATGCGGATTCCTTTTCTCCCTCAACGCCCGGATAAATTCCGAGGTTTCGTCGTAGCATCCGTTTAGCACTTCCTCTGGCATGTCCTGTGCCGTTTCCTCGATCACAGTGCGATTTTCGCGATACGCTCGCCATGCGCGCTGGGGACCGAACGGGGACGTGGCGACTGCACGAAAGCCTTCCCCGATTAACTCGTAGGTTTCCTCCAGAACTCCCGCGGTGGGCAGAACGTCGATGCGGCCCGAGACGTCATTCTTGAAGAGCAGATCGATGGCATACCAGGCGGCGCACTTGTCGCCAGGCCTCAGAGGGCGGATATTTGCCTTCTCGACTTCACCGGCAATGTGGCGCAGCGCATCCACGGCGTGAACGGCGGTGGTCCAGAGAAATTCAGGCTCACTACGGGCGTGCCGGGTGAGCGTGCAGCGTACATACCGGAGAGATCCTGTATCCCGCGCCCACTCGATCGCGCGATTCAGAAAAGGCATAAATCGTCGGTTCACAGAAACCATGTTGGGTGTGCCCGTGGCTCGCGCAGCTTCACACAATGCGATTACTTGCGAGATCGAACTACCCAGGGGCTTTTCCACGACGCATGGCATGACTGTTTCCAGCAGTGCGATACCAACCTGCGAAATGTTTGCTACAGGAACAACCGCAAGGCAACCGTCGAGTTTTTCTTGCGCGATCATCTCCTGCATGTCGCAATAAGACGTCCCAAACCCATATTGGCGGCAGAAGAGTTGAGCGCGCTCAAGGTTGATATCGCAGGCTGCGCTCAATTCAATCTCGCCAGGATGTTCGAATCTATATCGCGCAAGCGGGATGGCATGCCCGCTCTCCGAATGTTCGCCGCAACCGATGAGTCCGAGGCGGAGCATAGAAGTCGAATTCCTAATCCTCTCGCGAAGGCAGAGGCGTTGCGTTGTACGCGGTCGCGTGGCTCTCCGCAGCAGAATGTTGACCATGCACAAAGAACAGAGATCCACCGACCAAAAGCGTCAGCACAGAGAACCACAGAACAGTTGTCCGCTGATCCGCAGGAGCGACGGGCAAAAGCAGCAGGCTGAGCAGACCGATCGCTGAAATGGTCCGGCTCAGAAAGCGGAACACTGGAATAGTGAAATCTGGTGTGTCTTTCAGTTCCCGTTCGACGTCGATCGGGGTGTTCAAATTCTGGAAAAGCCGAGCCCGCGCTGGTGTGTCGCCCCGATCGAAAAGCATACTCAGAAAGAAAATTCCGAAAGACGCCGGAATAATGTACCCGACTTGCTGAATCAGCGACCAGTGATAGACGAACGCACCCAACATCCCTAGAACAAGTCCGACGGAGAACGAAGCCAGACCCGACCAGGGCGGCGTGCGCCGCACGGCTAAACCAAGCAGTGCCGGCGGTCCGTAGGCCAGCGACATAAGGGTATTGAAGGTCAGCATCACCTGGAAGACACTACGCCCGCTGGCTGCCATCAGCGCGGCAACTACAGTTGTTGCACCCCCAATCAGGAAGGTCGCAATCCACCCGACCACGAGCAATTCATGGTCTCCTGCGTCTTTGCGAAGCAGTGCCTGATACAAGTCTTTGGTGAGGATCGCTGACTTGAGATTGAATTGGGCGGACAGATTCGCCATCGTGGAACTGAACATGGCCGCTAACATGACGCCAACCAAGCCATGCGGCAACAATGTCAGGCTCGCGACGGCATAGGCGCCTTCGCTAGGGTTTGCCAGCGACGGCCAGACCGCGTGCAAATCCGGATAGATCGTGCGCATCGCCATCGGCGGAATGAACCAAAGAAAAGCACCCGCAAAGAACAATCCGCAGCACAGCAAAGCTACCTTGCGCGCTGAACGCTCCGTGTCAACGCTGAAGTAGCGTTGTGCCATCGCGCTGGTGTTGTATCCGAAAGCGACCATGATGGTCCACGACACGAGATAGATCCAGCCGAACTCACCAGATACATGAAGGGTCTTCATCTCCGGAGGCAGAGAATGGACTAGGCCCAAGATGCCGCCGACACGAGCCAGCGAAGTGATGACCAGAACCATGCAAAACGGCATCAGGATGGACGCTTGTAAGAAATCCGTAACGACCACAGCCCAGAGGCCGCCGATCACACAGTAAAAGACGATGATGGCGCCCGCGACCAGAATGGTCCAAGTTACCGGAAAGCCGCACGCCGACGAGACAAACAGGCTCAAGCCGTACAGCATGCTTGCACTGGTGAATAACTGAAAAATAATTGTGGTCCAGGAAAATGTCTGATGGGTAGCCGGGTTAAAACGGCTGGAAAGATACTCCATGACAGTCGTGATGCGGCTACGTCGCCAGCGCGTAGCAAAGATGAAGTACCCGAGAAGAAAACTTAGAGCGTTTCCGATATACAAGCCGGTGGCAGCGATGCCGGCTCGATACGCAACTCCGGCAGCGCCGGTAAACGTCCAGGCGCTAAAGCCCGACATGAAGCAACTCAGACCTGCGACGAGCCATGGAACCCGGCTTCCTCCGCGGAAGTATTCCGCAGCGCCCCGGTTGAAGCGCATTACGTACAGCCCCACCAAGATCATGAGCCCCGCGTAAAGGGCGATCACGGAGTAGTCGACTATGTTTACGCTCTTCATATCCCAAGCAGGCGGCCCGACCTTCCATTTATACTTTGTTGCCGCAGAAAAGAGAAGCTAATAGATAGTAAAAGAAAGCAAAGATCGCTCGGCGATGGTAGACTGACCCGGCATGCAGCGTCCGAACCTTGTCATCTGCGCCGGGCGGGAGCTTTTCGCATCGTTTTTCCCACCCGTGTTAAAGCAACGTCTGTCGCGGCGCTTCCATTGGCAAAGAGACGGATCGCAGGGCATTACATCTCGCCTGCGGAAGCAGCTGGCCGCAGCTGAAGCGCTGATGACGACTTGGGATAGCCCACATTTTTCTCAAGACTTGCCGGATTTGGCGCCTCGCCTTCGCCTGATCGCGCATTGCGGCGGCGAGGTGAAATCACGCTTCGCCCGATCCCTCTTCGACAAATTGATCATTACGAATGCTGCCGAGCCGATGGCCCGTGCCACCGCGGAACTTGGCGCCGCTTTTCTTCTGTACTGCGCTCGCAACGTAGACTTCTATCGTCGTGAGCTGCGCGGACGGTCGAATCGCATTTACCGGGATCTGCATCTCCACGGCGCCCCCGAATCGCTCGTTGGCCGCGAGGTCGCCATGATCGGATTCGGCCGCATCGGACGAGCCCTTGTGGATCTGATGCAGGGTTTCGATCTGCAGTGGCTGGTGTACGACCCGTACGTGAAGAAATCCCTCGCTCGCGAATATCCGATTCGCTTTGTGAGCTGGGCCACACTCCTTCGCCGCGCTCATCACTTGGTAGTGACTGCAGCGCTCACGGAAGAAACTCGTGGCCTGCTCAACAAGGCTCGCCTCTCGCACCTGCCGGATAATGCCGTGATCATCAATATTGCGCGGGGAGGATTGCTCGACTTGAACGCTCTGACGCGAGATGTAAAACGTGGACGACTGCGTTGCGCCCTCGACGTTACCGATCCATTGGAACCACTCCCCGTCGAGCATCCGCTGCGCAGACTGCCAGGCGCAATCGTCACTCCTCATATTGCAGGCAGCAACCGTGGCGTTCGTCACGAGATGGCCAAAGTTATCCTCGACGATTTGGAAAATTTCTTCAGCGGCCGCAGGGTTACCAACCGAGTCACTGCCGCCATGCTCGACCGGATGACATGACCGTGAAACTCTCTTTTTCCACGCTCGCTTGCCCCGATTGGACGATGCAGCAGACCATTTCGATCGCCTCAGCAGCCGCTTACGATGGGATCGAGTTGCGATTCATCGAAAATCAAGATTCACTTTGGAAACTGCCAGCTTTTCGTGGAAACGGGCTAACGGTTACGAAGCGAGCACTGTCTGATCATGGGCTGGCGATTTGTTGCGTTGATACGAGTTGCCGGTTTCACTCTCCCGATGCCAATGAGCGCGCACGCTGGGGCGAAGAAGGCGAGCGCATGGCCGAGTTAGCCGCGGACCTTGGCGCACCGGGCATCCGAGTCTTTGGGGACACGATCCAGACGGGTGCCGATCGCGCTTCCACCCGCATGTGGATTGCAGAATCCGTTCAACAACTGGCCGACAGCATCGCCGCAACAGGAGTAGAGGTTTGGCTCGAGACACACGGTGATTTCGCTGGAGCTTCCGAGACGTTGGCAATTCTGGCGGAGGCCGATGCAGCGGGAATCGGAGTCGTGTGGGACCCGGCAAACTGTTTCCTGGAATTCAAAGAACCGCCTGGCAAAGGCGCTGCCATACTCGGGGCAAGCATTCGGCACATGCACATCAAGGACGTGCTGCAGAATCAGAATGGCTGGACGCCTGTTCTGACTGGCGAAGGAAACTTCCCACTCTCTGAGGTCCGCGCGGCCTTATGCCAGATCGACTACAACGCCTACGTTTCGTTTGAATGGGAAAAGAAGTGGCATCAGGAAATCCCGGATGCGAGCATCGCTCTGTCCCACTTTGCTCGCTGGTTCCGGGAGAATTGGGTGTCATGAGCCAGTCCGAGAAAATTATCTTGCGAAAGCTGTCTGCCGACGACATCCCTTCTGCAATGGAATTGTCGACAGAGGCGGGCTGGAATCAGACGCCTGACGACTGGCGCACGCTGATCGAACTCTCGCCCGACGGCTGTGTTGGCATTGAAGTGGAAGGGGGGCTTGCCTCGACCGCAACCCTGCTGTGCTATGGAAAACGATTGGCATGGGTCGGAATGGTCCTGACGAGAGTGCGTTTTCGCGGCCGAGGTTACGCCCGGCGCTTGTTGACAGAAACTCTCAAATTGGCGGACCAGATGGCCATCGAGACCGTGAAACTCGACGCGACCGATCAGGGGCAGCCTCTTTACGAGAAACTCGGATTCCGTTGCGAACAGCCCATCGAACGATGGCTGCGCCCTTCTTCGTCAGACACCCCGCGTTTGCCTGTCTCCGAACTCTCAGCACCGCGCGATTGGCACCAAGCAGACCAAGCCGCATTTGGAGCAGACCGCACACAATTGTTAAGGAAGCTGGCGCAACGAACTCCGCCAACCTGTGTGGGTCGATCCTTTCTGCTCACGCGTCCCGGACGGACCATTCAATACCTGGGGCCGTGTGTGGCGGAGAGAGCTGAAGACGCACGACTCCTGGTCGCGCATGCCCTGCAGGGCTACACTCCTGGCGAATGGTTCTGGGATCTTTTTCCCCGCAATAAGAACGCGGTGGCCATCGCACAGGACTTTTCCTTCGCGCCGAAGCGGCACCTTATGCGCATGTCGCGAGGGAAAGACTTGCCTATGTGGGACGAGAAAATATACGCCATCTCCGGATTTGAACTGGGATAACGATGCCGATTGAGAACTTAGCCGATCTGGAAGAGCGACTCTCCCGCCCGGAGGAGGCCGACGCCGCGGCCCTGCGGGCTTTGGACGGCGATCTTCTGATCCTGGGTGTCGGCGGCAAGATGGGCCCAAGCCTGGCCCGACTCGCGCGCCGCGCCGCCGACACGGCCGGAATCCGACGACGCATAGTTGCGGTCGCGCGTTTCAGCAACTCCGAACTGCGAAACGAACTTGTGGCGGAAGGGATCGAGCCCATCGCTTGCGATCTCCTCGAGCCAGGTGCTCTCAGTCGCCTCCCGGAAATTCCCAATGTCGTCTTTATGGCAGCACGAAAATTCGGTACTCATGGAGAGGCGCACCTGACTTGGGCGATGAACACTTTTCTGCCGGGACTAGTCGCCGAACATTACTGCCATTCCCGGATCGTAGCCTTTTCGACGGGAAATGTTTATCCCTTGCGTTCGCGTGCCGAAGGCGGAGCCGTTGAGACTACACCACTCGATCCTGTTGGGGAGTATGCCCAGTCAGCTCTCGGCCGCGAGCGGATGTTCGAATATGGCTCAGCGCGCTGGGGCACTCGCGTGACGATTCTGCGGCTGAATTATGCGGTCGAGATGCGCTATGGTGTGCTGCTCGACATCGGTCGAGCGGTGTTTGAGAGCCGTCCTGTTTCTCTGAGCATGCCTTTTGTCAATGTGATATGGCAGCGCGATGCAAATGCGTGGTGCCTGCGATCCTTTGCTCATTGCCAATCTCCGCCGACCGTGTTGAATATTACGGGTCCGGAAGTTCTAAACGTCCGGGAAGTGGCGTTGCAGTTCGGCAAACACTTTGGAGTTGAACCGACCTTTGACTCTCATGAAGAACGCTCCACCGCATTGCTCAGTGATGCCAGCCACGCGATCAAGCTCTTTGGCAGGCCGACCGTTTCGCCTTCAGAACTTATTGAATGGACCGCACATTGGATTCGTCAAGGTGGGGAGACGTTGAACAAACCCACGCACTTCCAGACGCGGGACGGGAAATTCTGATGTCACTGCGCGACAAACTCCGTTCGGGGCTTGTGATTCCAGCGCATCCTCTGGCCCTCAACAGCAGCCGCCGACTGGATGAGCGAAGGCAACGGGCGTTGACGCGGTACTATCTCGCCGCGGGAGCGGGCGGAATCGCGGTAGGAGTTCACACTACTCAATTCGCGATTCGCGGCCCGAAAGTTGGCCTGCTCGAACCCGTGCTCTCTTTGGCAATCGAGGAAACCCGCGGCCGCAACGTCGTGAAAGTCGCGGGCGTATGTGGGAAACGCGCACAAGCTATGAGCGAAGCTCAACTGGCCGCTCGCCTGGGTTACGACGCGGCGCTACTTAGCCTCGCTGATTTGCCGGAGGCAACAATTTCCGAACTGATCCGGCACGCGCGGAACATAGCCGACGTGATTCCGGTCATGGGCTTTTACCTGCAGCCTTCGGTTGGGGGACGAATTTTGTCGTTCGACTTCTGGCGCCAGTTCTTGGAAATCGAGAACGTGGTTGCTGTCAAGATCGCGCCGTTTAACCGTTATCAGACCATCGATGTGGTGCGTGCGTTGGCGCAGTCGGGCCGCTCAGACCAAATTGCGCTGTATACCGGCAATGACGACAACATTCTGGTCGACTTGTTGACCAGATTCGATTTCGGCATGCAGAGCATTCGGATCACTGGCGGCCTGCTGGGCCATTGGGCGGTATGGACGAAAACCGCCGTTACTCACGTTGCTCTTGTGAAAAGTGATTCGAATAGCATTTTGAGCGAGATGCTGACTTTGGCAGCTCAAGTCACGGATGCCAACGCCGCAATCTTCGACCCCGCGCACGGCTTTCATGGCTGCATCCCCGGCATCCATGAGATTCTTCGTCGCCAGCGACTTCTCGAAGGGCGCTGGTGTCTTGACCCCACTGAGGAACTCTCTCCCGGCCAAATGGAAGAGATCGATCGCGTCTGTCGATCGTATCCGCACTTGCAAGATGACACGTTCGTGCAGGAGAACCTGGATGAATGGCTTCGTTAAGGTTTTGATCGCAATGATGATGTGCATCGTCTCAGCGGCCGGTACTAGTCCATCAACTGCCGAGAGCGTCTATGCGCAAGAAGATACTGCTCTCCAACTAGAACCAGCTTCGGATTTCTGGAAGGCCTCGCCTCCCATCTACCTGGAGAGCGACCGGTTTGGCAAGGCTGTACCCGGCTATCGCTCAGAGGTTCGCACACGCTGGACAAAGAACAATCTCTACTTTCTGTTCACGTGTCCCTACGAAGAGTTACACCTGAAACCGTCACCCGAAACTGCGCACGAAACCAACGAGCTCTGGAATTGGGATGTAGCGGAGGTCTTTATTGGATCGGATTTTTCCGACATTCAGCGTTACAAGGAGTTCGAGGTTTCGCCTGAAGGGGAATGGGTCGACTTGGATATTAACCTCCACATCCCGCATCACGAGGATGGGTGGAAGTGGAATTCAGGATTTCAAGTGCTCGCCCGGATCGATCAGCAGAAACATGTCTGGTACGCGGCCATGCGAATTCCTTGGTCGGCAATTGATACACGAGCTCCAAAGTCAGGCAATACGCTTCGCATGAACCTGTTCCGCAGCCAGGGTCCGCCCGAACGTTCGCATGAGATTACATGGCAGTCCCCGATGAACAAGACGTTTCACGTTCCCGAGCGGTTCGGATTGATCAAGCTGGTGGACAAGAAATAATCGTGCGGCACTCTTCGCGACGCGGGAGCCAAGCGTTTCAGAACTTAAGCACTTGCTGATCCAGAAAAATAAGCCCAGCGGCGCCGAGTACGCCGCCATATCCCGTCGCAGTTTGAACAACGATGGGGACCTCGCGACCCATCATCCTACAAGTCTGTTGCGCGACCGCTTTGCGCAAAGGGGCGAGCAACGGTTCGCCCGCCATGGCAACATTGCCCCCTACAATCAGCACTTCGGGATCAAAAATGTTCAACAGGCTCGCCACCGCGTTCGCGAGATATGGGAGAGCGCGATCGATGACGCGACGAGCGCTTTCATCTCCATTGAAAGCGGCCTGAAAAATGGCCTCCGTGTTCGGAGGCTGCCCTTGGTCGCCCGCGAGCAAGGTGGTCGCGGCGGCACGATGCATGTGGGCAAAGTAGTCGGCTTCGATCGCTCTCGAAGAGAATCGCGTCTCCAGACAGCCATGGTTCCCACAGATGCAGAGTCCACCTTCGTGATCGACCGACATATGTCCGAAATGACCAGCGATCCCAGTGGCGCCGTGCAAGATTACGCCGTCCGCCATGGCAGCACCGCCCACTCCCGTTCCCAAAGTCAGCAAAACTACGTTCTGCTTGCCGCGGGCTGCACCCCACAGAACTTCCGCAACGAGAGCCGTGCGTGCGTCATTGTCGGCTCGCAGCGGTAGGTCACTGCCCACCAGATCTTTCAGGACACTTCCTTCCAGGAAGTGCAGGTCGCCCGGCAAGCGATCAATGCGCGAGGACTCAACATTGATGATTCCCTTGCACCCAATCCCAATTCCCTTAAGGGGCGCCTTTGTCTGTTTCAGAGCGCCCTGAACAAAACTCCGCAACGAATCGGACGTGCGCGGCGAAGGTGCGTGGAAGCGCTCCAGCAGCTTTCCCGAAGCGCTGACAATCGCCGCCTTCATGGTGGTTCCACCGATATCAACGCCGAGGGCTAGCGGAACCGCGCGAGTTTCCGTTTTGCTCACCAACGTTTGTGCATTATACGCAGCGTATACAATCCTACCGGGCATGCGTGCTTTCCGGACCAAAGAAGCTAGTGCCCCACCTCATTGAGGAGATCAGCATGGAGAAGGAGCGGGAATCTGGCGCTACTCCGTCCAGCGAATCAACCGCTGCCTCTGAGTTTTTCGACCTGTCAATGACGCTGCTTCAGCCGCTGAAGAGCACAGAGGGTTCGGTAGCGCAGCGCGAAATTCAATAAGTCTGGAGTGATCGGAGAGTGATCATGCGTGTTCATCCCCGGCGCCTTCTTCTACTCGTCACCGCAAGCTGGTTGATTGCAGCAGCCCCTGCGCACGCGGCCGAAACCTATGCCGTAACCATCGAACATGGGGTCAAAGCCACTATGCGAGACGGGACGGTTCTGCATGCGGATGTGTATCGCCCGAAGGCGGACGGAACCTTCCCGGTACTTCTGGAGCGAACTCCTTACGACAAGAGCGGTTCAAGCGCCTTTGGTGTTAAGGCCGCTGCCCGAGGCTACGTCGTCGTGGTTCAAGACGTGCGCGGCCGCTACACCTCCGAGGGTGAATGGTATCCCTTCAAAAATGAATCCAATGACGGTTTCGACACCGTGGAATGGGTGGCTGGTTTGCCCTACTCCAATGGCAAGGTGGGAATGTTCGGCGGTTCTTACGTAGGCGCCACGCAGATGCTTACCGCGATCGTGCACCCACCGCACCTGGCTGGAATTTGTCCCGTAGTGACCGCGAGTAACTATCACGATGGATGGACCTATCAGGGCGGAGCATTCGAGCAATGGTTCAATGAGTCGTGGACCTCCGGTCTCGCCCAGGACACGCTAAATCGTTTCGTTCACAAGAACACAAATGCACTGAACGGAATGTGGAAGCTGCCCCTGACGGATTACCCGCTCTTTGAGGTGCCGAACTCGGCTTCGGATGCCGGTTTGACTCGTTCGCTGGCTCCGTACTTCATGGACTGGCTGGCTCATCCCAGCTACGACGACTACTGGAAGCGCTGGTCGATCGAGGAACACTTCGACGACATCAAGGTGCCGATGCTGACGATTGCCGCCTGGTACGACATTTTTCTCGGCGGATCTTTACGAAACTACATCGGGGTCAAGTCGCACGGCGGAAGCGAAGCCGCGCGGCAGGGTCAAAAGCTATTGGTCACCATCGGTGGGCATGCAGGGTCGGGACGCAAGATAGGGGATGTTGATTTTGGTCCAGCCGCGGATTTCGAAGAAGACGATGCGACGCTTGATTGGTACGACCATCTCTTCAAGAATGCCTCCAACGAATTCTCATCGGCAAAGCCTGTGAGAATTTTCGTGATGGGCGCCAATCAGTGGCGAGATGAAGATGATTGGCCTTTAAAGCGCGCCGTTGAGACAAAATACTTCTTGCATTCCGGGGGCAAGGCAACTTCATTGGGTGGAGACGGAACTCTCACCACCGCCGTGCCGCGCGCGGAATCCCCAGATCGCTACACCTATGACCCGGCAAATCCCGCGCCCACCATTGGCGGCCCGTTGTGCTGCGATTCCGAGCATCTGAAGCCGGGACCTCGCGATCAACGACCCGTGGAGGGGCGCAACGACGTCTTGATTTATTCGACTCCGGCGCTCGCACAGGATCTGGAGGTAACAGGGCCGATCAAGGCAGACCTTTTCGTGAGCTCTTCGGCAGTAGACACTGATTTCATCGCGAAACTGGTCGACGTTTGGCCGGACGGATTTGCCCAAAATCTGACGGAGGGGATTCTTCGCGTGCGCTACCGAGACAGCCAGGAACATCCCGCTCTCATGAATCCCGGCCAGACCTACAAGCTAAGCATCGATCTGTGGTCAACGAGCAACGTTTTTCGCAAAGGACACAAGGTAAGGGTTGAGATCAGCAGCAGTAATTTCCCCCGTTTTGATCGGAACCTCAACACCGGAGAAGAAAACGCCTCTGGTCGGAAGCCGGTTACCGCAATCAATACCATCTACCATGACGCGGAGCATCCCTCGATCCTGATATTGCCGGGAGTGCCCGCACCATAAAGCCGGTTGCGCGATTCATATGGGATGACACTGCGGCTCCCTACGCGTTTGGATCCTCGACCATCTCGATAAGAAACCCGAACCAATTTTCCGCTCGCGACTTCGGGTGGACAAAGAACACCGTGGTCCCACGCGAGCCTGGTCGCGGCGCTTTGTCGATCAGTTGAAACCCGTTTGCCGTCATGGCATCGAAGGCCGCCTGCGCGTTCTTCACCCGGAAAGCCACATGTGCGAGGCCTCCTCGGCCGCCGTTTCGTTCAATCAGTTTTTGCACGGGTGATTCCGGACTGAGCGGTTCGAGAAGCTGGACGAGGTTCGGCCCGTCGCCAACTCGCAGGAGCACTTCGCGAACCTGATCACTTCCGAGAACTTCTTCCCGATGAACCTCGCGAAAGCCGAGCATCTCGAACGCCCGCACCTGCCCGTCGAGTTCTCCCTGACGGACCGCGATCGCGATGTGGTCCACGAACTGAATGCCCGGAATGTTGGTCAGTTGATCGTCCACGATTTCGATTATCCCATTTCGTAAGGCTGAAGCTGTTCGCGTCTAGCGAGCGCCTAGCTTTGACACTCTGACCCATGGCTACCGCTTCAGAGAGGGAGAAATAGGCACAACGCCAAAAGCAGCTGTATCCAAGTGCAAATTCGCGTTAGTCTCTAGAGCCCCAAGGAGATTTCATGACTCGCCCGGCTTTGCCCAACCCGGATTTTCGCCAGGCGTTGCTGGAGACCTACGCTGTCAACGACCGGATGAACCAACTCATCCTCGAGCATCTTGATCCGCGCGCTTGGCGGGCGAAGCCTCCTGGCCGCAACGTGCGCACAATCGCTGCGATGTTCACTCATATGCACAACATTCGACGCAAGTGGCTGAGGCTCACGGCACCCCATATCAAGCTGCCGGCGCAACTCGATCGCACCCGCTGCACTCAACTGCAGGCACGCACGGCGCTGGCGGAAAGCGCCCGCCTTTGTTCAAAGATGCTCGAGGAAGCCTTGGTCCCCGAGGGTCGCCTCAAGCAATTCCGCCGCGACGCCTGGGCCAAGCCTTGGCCCGCCGGGATTGCCATGTTCGCCTACATGATCTCGCATGATACCCATCATCGCGGCCAGGTATGCATGCTGGCGCATCAGCTTGGTTTCCCTTTGCCGATCAAGGCCAATTACGGAATCTGGACCTGGGAGAAACTCTGGAAGGAATGTGGATTCAACGGGCCACACTAACGTTGGCATCGCGCATAGAAATGTATAGACGGGTCCGCCTGAAGTCAGAAACTCGCGTGCCCCTTCCCGGGGGATCCCCCTTTTAGTCCTAGAAGAATACCGTGGTTCCGGCCCTTTTCATTGAAGTCATAGATGCGCACTTCCGTCGTGCCAAGCACCCTTTGAAGCTCTTTTAGCGAACTGGCACAAACTTTCTCGTAAACCTGCACTGCGAAAAAAATCGTGCGTTGCGGGAAGTGACTCGCAATTTCATCAATAACGCTGGTGACTGGCGGGCTCGTGCGACAAAGGTCCAAGCCTTGCTCTTCATCCAGGGCAGTACCCCAAGGAGGTGCAACGAACGCAACGATACTTCGATCTTCGGGCACGCGGACCAGTTCGAGAAGCGGTACATAGTCTCCATAGAGCAATTCAATCCTTTGACCAAGGCTCGTGAGGTTGCGCCGGGTTAATTCGAAGACCAGCGGATCGGATTCGAACGCCATGCCATCTGAACCTGGCAGGTGCCGCAAAATCCAAAACAGCGTATTGCAGGAACCAGCAAACGGATCGATTACCACCGGCGGTCGCGAAGATATTCGGGCAGCCAATGTGGCAACATCGACAGCGATGCAATTGGCGAGTTCGTCACGAGTGCATTCCACCGCCGTGCGGCCGAGCAAACGGATGCCCCGGCGATACCATTCTCGTGGGGGCATTCCGTAAATGCTGACCCAGTCGGCGTCAGCGAAGCTATCGAGCCCATACCGCTCAACTTGCGCAAGAGTCAGTACTTCGTTGCGGAGGGAGCCGTGCAGCAGCAATGTTCGATCATAAACAGTCGACGCCACTGCCAGTCCCCCATTAACCAAAAACGGCAATTGGTTGCTTTGAGGATTCAAATTTATATCATTTGCGAGATTGCCCTTACGTTCAGAATGGGCCGGAAATCAGCGTACCGGGGAGCAGCGGAATGCGGCGCTGGAATTAGGTACGACAATAGCGACCGCCACTAAAGGACAGATCGCGGGCCAATGGCGGGCAAGACATTAAGCCATCGTGGCATCGCAACGCATCCGATTTTCCCGGTGAATAGGACTGGCAACGCATCCGCTGATAGAATAGCCAGCCATGTAGGGGACCTGCGGCTTCCTGTACCCACCAAAGCCGCCCCGGTTTCACCATGGCCAAATATCTCTTTGGCAATTACCTCCTCGACGTGGATGAGCGAAGGCTGCTTCGTGACAACGAGGAAATCCGCCTGCGGGGCAAGTTGTTCGACACTCTTCGTGTGCTGGTGGAGAATGCCGGCAAGCTTGTGCGCAAAGACGCCTTCATGGAGTCCATATGGCCGGACTCCATCGTCGAAGACAACAATCTGGACTATTGCATCTCGCAGCTCCGGAAACGGCTCCCAGCGAAGTGCATCGAAACCGTGCCACGGCACGGATATCGATTTGTTGCCGAGGTAACTACGCTGACGCAGCACACTCGGTTGATCCAGTTGGAATCCGTTGCGGAACCGCCCAAAGCCCTGGATCAGAGGATCGAGTCCTTCACCACGAGTGACAGTGTGCGGATCGCGTACAGCATCGGAGGACAAGGACCGGTGCTGGTGCGAACCATCCATTGGCTCAATCACCTGGATTTTGAGTGGAAGACCCCGTTGCGGCGGCAGTGGCTGTCGGAAGTTATGCAGCACAATACCCTGGTGCGGTATGACCAGCGCGGCAGTGGTCTTTCGGACTGGAACGTCAGCGATTTTTCCTTCGAACGAACGGTCCAGGACTTTGAAGAAATGGTCGATGCCATCGGCCTGGAGAAATTCTCCATCTTGGGCGGTTGCCAGGGCGCCGCGGTGGGAATCGCGTACGCCGTGCGGCATCCGGAGCGGGTAACCAGGCTGATCATCAACGGAACCTTCGCGAACGGTTGGCCTGCGCCGGGTCCTGGTGCGCAAGAACATCTAAAGGCGATGCTGACCCTGATCCGCTCTGGCTGGGGGCGCGACAATCCGGCGTTCCGGCAGTTGTGGACGACATTGTTCCGGCCAGACGCGGATGCAGCGGAGGCAACCTGGCTCAATGAGTTGCAGCGAATCTCCTCCTCACCGGAGAACGCGGCGCGCATGATCGGGGAATTTCCCAACATCAGGGTCCTCGACATGCTGCCGAAGGTCAGCTGTCCGACGCTGGTGCTGCA
>Ga0075425_100001679_pt1 | contig 21686 bp, 23 predicted proteins | sample SoiMethybrSBSTD4_FD_75300 | JGI IMG/M metagenome (GOLD analysis project Ga0075425, IMG submission 75300) | Bulk soil microbial communities from a Populus tree surrounding site in Tennessee, USA - Soil MetaG P. TD hybrid SBSTD4 | ecosystem: Environmental > Terrestrial > Soil > Tree plantation... | reverse complement strand
AGCCCTCTTCGTAGAACGAACTGCTTGTCATCGTTATGAGGCCTTGTCGAGACCGTTTTCTTTGATCTTGTAGAGCAGGGCCTTGTAGCTGATGCCCAGGATCTCGGCGGTCTCCTTGCGATTCCAGCGGGTCTGCTGGAGCATCTTGAAGATCAGCTCGCGCTCTGCCTCACGCGCCGCCGTGCGGGAGATGTCCTTGAGGGAGTAGTTGCCGGCGTCGGCCGCCGCGGCCGCGATCGCGGCCGGCGTCATCGGCGCGGCGGGCGCCGCCGCCACCGCCGCGGCGCCGTTGCCGTTGCCGTTCCCGTTGCCCGCGTGCGGCGCGCGCGCCTGGTGCGGCGCGGCCGAGGGGTGCGGGACGACGGTCGGCTGCTGCAGCCGGTGCGCCGCCATCGCGATGCCGTGCGAGATCTCCTTCTGGATCGGCGCCTCGGTGCCGAGCACCACGGTGCGCTTGATCAGGTTCTCGAGCTCGCGGATGTTGCCCGGCCAGTCGAACTCCATGAAGAGCCGCATCGTGTCCTGCGACAGCTCGGGGTACGGCTTGTTGTACTGGACGGAATATTTCTTCAGGAAGTAATCGCACAGGAGCGGGATCTCCTCGCGGCGATCGCGCAGCGGCGGCATGGTGATGCTCACCACGTTGAGGCGGAAGAAGAGATCCTCGCGGAACTGCCCGTCGGCGACCGCGAGCTCGAGATCCTTGTTCGTCGCGGCGATCACGCGCACGTCGACGTGCACGTCGTGCTTGCCGCCGAGGCGCGAGAACTCGCCGTCCTGCAGCACCTGGAGCAGCTTGGCCTGCAGCGGCACGCTCATGTCGCCGATCTCGTCGAGGAACATCGTGCCGTGGTTCGCGAACTCGAACTTGCCGGGCTTGTGCTGGATCGCGCCGGTGAACGCGCCGCGCTCGAAGCCGAAGAGTTCCGATTCGAGCAACTCGGTCGGGAGCGCGGCGCAGTTCACCTTCACGAACGGCTTGTCGCGCCGGAGCGAGGAGGCATAGAGCGCCCGTGCGACAAGCTCTTTCCCGGTACCGCTTTCGCCGCGAATCAGGACCGTCACGTCGGTGTCGGCGACGCGCTCGATCAGGTCCTGCACTTCGGCCATGCGCTCCGACTGGCCGAACAGCATCTTGTATTTCGACTGCGACTGCAGCTGCTCGCGCAGCGACGCCACCTCGCGGCTCAGCTGATGCTGACGTAGCGCGTTGGTGAGCGGCACCTCGAGATCGGTCTCGTCGAACGGCTTGCTGACGAAATCCGATGCGCCCAGCTTCATCGCCTGCACCACGGTCGTCGTGCGTCCCTGGCCGGAGAGGACGATCACGGGCACTTCGCGATCGATCTTCTTGAACGCCGCGAGCGCCGCCAGGCCGTCCATCTCGCCCGGCATCACCACGTCGAGAATCACGGCGGCGGGCCGCTCCGAGTGGTACCGCCGCACCGCTTCTTCCGCGCTGCCGAGCGTCACCGCCTGGTAGCCGCGGTCGGTGAGAAACGTCCGGAGGAAATTACACATCGCCAGGTCGTCGTCGACGACCATCACCTGCGGCTTGCCGTTGAGATTCATGCTCGACACGCGGTTCTGCCGAGCAATGCAGGTGCCACTACGGAAAACTTGTCGCGCGATTGGGGAATCGGAGGGTTTATGGGAACGTCCGCGTCTCCGGCAGGGAAATACCGGAGACGCCGCGGAAGGGAATTACCTAGTTACTTCCTGCTGATGCCACACTCTTTGATCTTGTTGAGCAGGGTCTTGTAGCTGACGCCGAGCTGCTCGGCCGCGCGGCGGCGGTTCCAGTGCACGCTGTTGAGCGTGTCCTCGATGATGGCGCGCTCGGCTTTGAGCGCCGCGGCCTTCGCGACGTCCGCGAGCCGCGAGCCGACCGGCGGCGCCGCTTCCTCGTCCACCGCCGCCTCGTCGTCGTCCACGTCGACCGCGTCGTCGACCTCGTCGACGACGGGCGGCGCCGAGATCGGCGTCCGCAGCGATCCGACGCCGACCGCGGCGTACGCCGGCTGCGCGCGGCCGGCGCGCGTCATCTCGCGAACCACGAGCGCTTCGTCCTGCAGGATCACGATCCGCTTGATCATGTTCTCGAGCTCGCGGATGTTGCCCGGCCACTCGTAGGTGAGGAACAGCTGCGCGAGCTCCTCGGAGAGCTGGCGCGCCTGCCGGTTGTAGCGCCGCGCGTAGCGATCCATGAAGAAGCTCGCGAGGTGCTGGATCTCGCCCCGCCGCTCGCGCAGCGGCGGCACCGTCACCTCGATCACCTTCAGGCGGTAGTACAGATCCTCGCGGAACTCGCCGCGCTCCAGCATCGCCTCGAGATCGCGGTTGGTCGCGGCGACGACGCGGACGTCGACGTTGATCGGCTTGTTGCTTCCGAGCTTGGTGAACTGCCCGTCCTGCAGCACGTGCAGCAGCTTGGCCTGCAGCGCGGACTTCATCTCGCCGATCTCGTCGAGGAAGATCGTGCCGGTGTCGGCCTGCTCGAACTTGCCGACGCGCGTCGTCGCGGCGCCGGTGAACGCGCCCTTCTCGTGGCCGAACAGCTCGCTCTCGAGGAGCTCCGCCGGCAGCGCGGCGCAGTTGACTTTCACGAACGGCCGATCGCGCCGCGGCGAGCGCTGATGGATCGCGCGCGCGACGAGCTCCTTGCCGACGCCGCTCTCGCCGCGAATCAGCACGGTGACGTCGCTGTCCGACACCTGCTCGATCACCGACGCGATCGTCTTCATCTCGGGGCTGTCGCCCCAGAAGAGGAACGCGCGATCCTGATCGTCGCTCAGCTGCCGGCGCAGCTCGGTGATCTCCGAGACGAGGCGGGTCTTCTCGATCGCGTTCTTGATCGCGGCGTCGAGCGCGATTTCTCCCAGCCCTTCCGGATCGTCGGGCTTCACGACGTAGTCGGCCGCGCCGAGCCGCACCGCCTCGACGATGGTCGAGGCGTGCTCGCGGCCCGAGAGCATGATCGCCTGCAGGTCGGGCTTGGCGCTCTTCAGCGCGCGCAGCGTCTCGATCCCGTTCATGCCGGGCATCATGACGTCGAGGAGCACGATGTCCGGCGGGTCGCCCTGCTTCACGGAGGCGAGCATCTCGTCGCCGCGCGAGTACGAGCGCGTCTCGTAGCCGCGCAGCGACAGGAAGGTGCGCAGGTAGTTCGCAAACGCGGAATCATCGTCCACGATCGCGACGAAAGGCTTTTTCAACGGTTCACTCCGTAAGCGGGAGGGAGACTATCGCCGAGCCGCGCGCGATCGGATCGTTCATCGGATCGTCGTCGTGGGAGGGCGCGGGGGACCACAGCCGTCCGCCATGGCCTTCGATGACCCGGCGCGCGAGCGGCAGCGCTAGCCCGAGCCCGCCGCGTTTTTCGTAGAACGGCGCCGGCTCACGCTCGTATGCCTCTTGTACGCTGGCTTCGTCGCTCACGATCACAACTGCTGCAGATTTGCCGTCGCGCGCGACGCGCCGGCGCTCGGCCACCACGGTCGCCGGCCCGGGCTTTTCGCGCAGAATCGCCCGGAAAATCGCGTTGAACGCGGCGCCGAGCCGCACGGCATCGCCCGACATCGGTGCGCCGACTTCGTCTCCACGAAGCGTCAAATGGACCTCGCGATCCTTCGCTTCATGCACAAGCTCGGCCACTTCCCCGACGAGCGCGAAGACGTCGAGCGGGCGCTGCGCGAGCGTGATCAACCCGCCGTCGAGCTTTCCGATATCGCTCAGCTCCGCCACGATCGCTACGATGCGCGCGCACGACCGTTCCGCTTCCTCGACCATGTGCTTCTGTCGATCGCTCAGCGGCGGATCACTGTCCCGCTGGAGCATGCGGAGGTAGCCGCCGACGACGCTGACCGGCGTGCGGATCTCGTGGACGGCGAGGGAGAGCAGCTGCGTGTAGCTCTCGTGACGGTCGAGCTTTTTGTCGTCGCCGCGCGGCGCCATCAGCTGAGCGTAACATAGCCGGCTTCCCCGACCTGTCGTCACAACTTGTGAAAACTGTTTCTGCCGGCCGCGCTGCGAGCGCGCGAAATCGCGCCTTGTCGCGCGCTGGCGTCGTCTCGCCTCCGTGGCACATCGCTTGAACTGTTGCGAAGCGCGGCCGCGCGGTAGACCTGACGCGCCTCTGCAGCGAACAGATTCCAGGTCGCGGTGAAAGAGCGGGTAATGCGGAAACGATATCGAGTGTTGATGTTCGCGGCGCTCGTGGCCGCGCTGGTCGTGCCGGTCGGGTACGCGCTGTCGGTCGAGTCGACGCCCGTCGCCACGCAGGCGCGGCATACCGCAATCGTTCCAGCCGCGCCGCACGGTGTGCCGGTGGCGGCCGTTGTCGCTTCGCCGGTCGCCCTCCGGTCCGAAGCCGACCGCGACACGACGACGTTCCACCCGGTGTCGGATGCGGCGAAGTTGCTGGGTATCGGCACCGTCCTGTTCGGCCTGGCCGCCGCGGTGCGGAAGGCCATCTAGCGCCTCGCCTCCGTCGCCGCGCTGCGGCGTATGTCCGCATTCCGCGCGACGGGGGCGCGTTCGGCGTCAGTCGTTCCGGCCCCGCGTCACTTCCACCCCCGTTCTCCCGACGCTCGTGTCACAATCGATGTACGGCGAGCACCTTAATATAATTGTGAGCCGCCGGCGCAACCGCCTCCGGCGTTCCGGCATCGAAAGGGCAAGGCCATGCTCATCAAGCGCGCGTCGGACATCCGCAGCTCGGAGATCACCGACAAGAAGCTCTATCTGAACCGGCGCGAGTTCATTCGCGCGGCGACCGGCACGGCGGCGGCCGTCGCGGCCGGCGTCGGCGGCGAGGCGTGGCTGCACGCGGCAACGCCCGCGCCGCACGGCCGCAAGCTCGAGAACATCGCCAAGAGCCAGGTCAGCACGCAGGAAAAGCCGAACAAGTGGGAAGAGATCACGACCTACAACAACTACTACGAGTTCGGCATCGACAAGGACTCGCCCTCGATGCTCGCGCGCAGCCTGAAGCCGCAGCCCTGGACGGTCACCGTGGACGGCGAGTGCGCGAAGAAAGGCGCGATGAACCTCGAGGACGTCCTCAAGGGGGAGACGCTCGAGGAGCGCATCTACCGGCACCGCTGCGTCGAGGCGTGGTCGATGGTGATTCCGTGGGTCGGCTTCCCGCTCGCGAACTTCATCAAGAAGTGCGAGCCGACGTCGAAGGCGAAGTACATCGAGTTCCAGACGCTGAACGACGCGAAGCAGATGCCGGGGCTGCGATCGAGCGTGCTGCGGTGGCCCTATGTCGAAGGCCTGCGGCTCGACGAGGCGATGCACCCGCTGACGATTCTCGTCGTCGGGCTGTACGACGAGGTGCTGCCGAACCAGGACGGCGCGCCGCTGCGCCTCGCGGTGCCGTGGAAGTACGGCTTCAAGCACATCAAGTCGATCGTCAAGGTGAAGTTCGTCGAGAAGCAGCCGCTCAACACGTGGCAGGATTCGCAGTCCAGCGAGTACGGCTTCTACGCGAACGTGAACCCGACGGTCGATCATCCGCGCTGGAGCCAGGCCACCGAGCGGCGGATCGGCGAGTTCCTGCGCCGCAAGACGCTCATGTTCAACGGCTACGGCGATCAGGTGGCGAGCCTCTACACCGGCATGGACCTGAGGAAAAACTACTGACTTGAGAACGGTTCGTTTCCTCAAGGTTCTCGTCTTCGTCGCGTCGCTCGGGCCGGCCGGCTGGCTGGTCTGGGCGGCGCTCACCGGCCATCTCAGCCCGAACCCGCTCAGCGACATCACCAACGAAACCGGCGTCTGGACGCTCCGCTTCCTCTGCACCACGCTCGCGATCACGCCGCTCAGGAAGATCACGTCGTGGCACGCGCTCATCAGGTTCCGCCGCATGGTGGGGCTGTTCGCGTTCTTCTACGGCACCCTCCACTTTCTCACCTATGTGATCGCGGATCGATTCGCGGGCCTCGATTTTCCCGACGGCATGCTCGCGTGGTCGACGGCGCGCAATCTGGCGAGGTCGGTGAGCGACGACATCTACAAGCGGCCGTTCATCACCGTCGGCTTCACCGCGTGGACGACGATGGTGCCGCTCGCGGCGACGTCGACGGCCGGGATGATCCGCCGGCTCGGCGGCCGCGCGTGGAACCGCCTGCACAGGCTCGTCTACGCGACCGCCTCGCTCGGCGTCATTCACTACTGGTGGCTGGTGAAGGCCGACGTCAGCCGGCCGATCGCGTACGGCATCGTCGTCTGCGGGCTGCTGGCGTTCAGGGCGTTCTACGCGACGCGGCGCGCGTCGCTGCGCGCGGCCGCCGTCACCGCACGGTAATCCGTCCCTCGACCTGCGGCGCGATCTCGCGCTGCTCCCCGACGTACTTCTCGATCGCGTTCGCGACCAGGTCGCCCGCCTCCGGCGCGACGATCACTTCGGCGTCCGCGAACATCGTGTAGCCGTCGCCGCCCTTGAGGATGTAGTCGGGAATCGCGAGCGTGTAGCGCTTCGCGGGATCGAGCGGCGCTCCGCCGACGCGCACGTCGACGGCGCGGCGATCCGCGGCGGCGCGCTGATCGATCGCGAAGGTGAGCCCCGACACCTGCGGAAAGGCGCCGTTCGACGCCGGAAACTTCGAGACGCCGTTGTTGAGCGCGGCGACGATCGTGCGGCCGTCGACGCGAACCGTGCAGACGACGTTGTCGAAGGGATGGAGCGCCACGAGCGTGCGGCGCGTGAGCGGGCCGGCGGGGTAGATGCGGTCGCCGCGAATCGCGCCCGAGTTGACGATCGCCGCGTCGGCGCCGGCGTCGGCGCGAATCGCGTCGGCGACGAAGTTGCCGGCGTTGCGCTCCGAGGATCGGAGCCGGACGCTGACGGCGTCGAGCGGCACGCGCGTCGTGCCGACGACCGTGTCGAGCGCGGAGCCGAGCCGCGCGTCGTAGGCCGCGACGACCGCCGCCGTCGCCGGATCGTCGGGAATGGCGCTCGTCATCGGGATCAGCTCGTAGAAGCGCTCGAGCGCTCCCTCGGGCCGGCGGTTCACGTCGATGCGCGCGACCCAGCGGGCGTCGCTGCCCGCCTTGCTGATGAGCGTCCGGTTCTCGGTAGCCGTGATGGGGTAGTGCTCGTGGCCGCCGATGATCAGATCGATCTCGGGGAAGCGCTCAACGAGCGCGCGGTCCGAGGCGAACGCGAGGTGCGTGACGGCGACGATCACCGAGGCGCCGTCGCGTTTCACGCGCGGCAGGTACTCGGCCGCCGCCTCGAGCGGATCGACCAGGCGCGTGTGCGCCAGCTTGTTGCGGCTGATCTCGGACGTGTCGAGGCACAGCCCGATGAAGCCCACCTTCAGCGCGCCGAACGATTTCACGAGGTACGGCGCGGCGCCGCCGATCGGCTGCCCCGTGCGCGTGTCGACGACGTTCGACACGACCCACTGCCACTTCGCCTCGTGCATGCGCCCGACGAGCGCGTCGTCGCCGAAGTCGAACTCGTGGTTGCCGAGCGTGGCGAGATCGAGGCCCGCGGCGTTGAGCGCGGCGATCATCTGCTCGCCCTTGAAGACGCTCGACGCGACCGACGGCGAGAGGAAGTCGCCGGCGAGCACGAGGAACGGCGTGCGCCCCGCGTCGGCGAGCTGCCGCTTCAGCGCGGCGACGCGCGCGAGCCCGCCGGCGCCGTCCACCGGCGCGGTCGCGTAGACGTCGTTGATCTGCAGAAAGGTGACCGGCGTCCGCGCGCGCGGCGATCCCGGCTCCTCCGGCTGCGCCGCGGCGCGAAGGATCGAGATCGCCGCGAGGCACGCGGCGAGCCAGATGCGGATCAGACGCTGGCGAGCCACTGCGCGACGTGCGAGAGATCGACGTTGCCGCCGCTGAGGATCACGCCGACGCGCGCGCCGCGAATCGGCGCGCCGCTCTCGAGCGCGGCCGCCGCGCCGAGCGCGCCCGTCGGCTCGACGACGAGCTTCAGCCGCTCCCAGAGGTAGAACATCGTGCGCAGCAGCGCGCGATCGTCCACCGTGGCCATGTCGCTCACGTGCTCGAGGACGAGCGGAAAGGTGAGCGCGCCAAGCGACGGCGTCCGCGCGCCGTCTGCGACGGTGGCGGGATTGTGGACCGTCTGCAGCGTCCTCGTCCGGAACGATCGCGTCGCATCGTCGCCCGCGGACGGCTCGACGCCGATCACCTTGCATGACGGCGCAAGCGCGCGCGCGGCGAGCGCCGAGCCGGAGAGAAGGCCGCCGCCGCCGCACGGCACGAAGAGGAAATCGAGCGCGCCGGCCTCCTCGATCAATTCGCGCGCCGCCGTTCCTTGTCCGGCGATGATGTGCGGATGGTCGTACGGGGGGATCAGCGTGAGGCCGCGCTCGTGCGCGAGCCGGCGGCCGATCGCCTCGCGGTCCTCGCGCTCGCGATCGTAGAGCACGACCTCGCCGCCGTAGCCTTCGGTGGCGATCCGCTTCACCGACGGCGCGTCGGACGGCATCACGATCACGCGCGGGATGTCGAGCACCTGGCCCGCGAGCGCGATCGCCTGCGCGTGGTTGCCCGACGAATACGTGACGACGCCGCGGCGCCGCTCGTCGGGCGGGAGGCGCGAGAGCGCGTTATAGGCGCCGCGGAACTTGAACGCGCCGCCGCGTTGCAGGTTCTCGCACTTGAAGAAGATCCGCGCGCCCGTCCGCCGGTCGACCGTGCGCGACGTGGCGACCGGCGTCCGATGCGCGGCGCCGGCGATTTGCCGCGCGGCGCTCTCGACGTCGGCGAAGGTCGGTAAAGTGGTGACGGTCATTTCAGCGCGCCGCGCAGCTCTTCGTAGACGCGCCGCACCGCGATCGGTCCTTGCGAGGAGGCGAGCGTCCACGACGCGTACTCGCCCCACTTCGCCTGCTTCACCGCGTCCTCGACCGGAACGCCTGCCTTGTACAAGCGCGTCGCCTCGGCGATCACCGCCGCGAGCGCTTTGCGGAACGCGGCGAGCTCCTCCTTCGAGACGGGCCCGCTCTCGGTGAAGCCGTGGCCCGGAATATAGAGGTCCGCTTTCATCGCCTCCGCGCGATCGAGCGCCTTCAGCCAGTCGCTCGGGTACGCCGAGCGCATCGCGGGGAAGACGCGGTTCAGGAACGTCTCGCTCAGAAACAGGATCTTCTTGCGCGGCAGGAACACGCTCAGATCGCCGCCGGTGTGCGCGCGGCCGAGGAACAGGACCTGGATGTCCTCGCCGCGCACGAGCAGCGGCTTCCGCGCGAACACGAGCTCGGCGTCGATCGGCAGCTGCCAGCTGGCTGCGCCGCCGCGCGCCGGCGGTCCTTCGGCGGCGGCGCCGCGGGCCGGCTCGCGGTCGAGCGCCGCCTTCGACAACGGATGGACGACGTACTTCACGTCGGGCGGGAACGCCTTGTTGCCGCCCGTGTGATCGCCGTGATCCGAGCAGATGACGACGTATTTGATCGGCTTCGGCGTGATTTTCGCAATCGCGTCGACGAGCCCTTTCGTCGCGGCCGGCGTCCCCTGGCCGTCGGCCACCAGCACGCCGTCGTCGTAGACCACGAACATGTTCGTCGTCGTGAACTTCTCGGGGCCGGCGTGAAAATCCTCGTAGGTGTAGACGTTGTCCGCGACCTTGATCGTGCGCGGGAAGTCGCTCTCTTTCAGCCCGCGCTTGGCCGGATCGGCCGTTCGCACGACCGACGTCTGCGCGGCCGCCGCAGGCGGCAGGATCAAGAGGGCGAGCGCAGCGACGAGGGCGGCGAAGCGTGGCATTCGGGCTCCTTGTGCGTGAAGGTCTATGCTAGCGCACGCGGCGGCGTCGCGCGACGCAGACCAATGCGCGAATGGACGGGCGGTCGGAGGGAGCGTCGATCTACAACGGCTGTGATGATCACCGCATCGCTCGCGGAGCGTGGATTCCAGTTCGTGCGGTCCGCCGACATGCGCCAGGCGCTCGAGCGCGTCGGTCCGCTGGCGGACTGGGCGGCGTTTGCCGAGAGTTGGAACGACCTCGTGCTCGATCCGTACCTCGCCGCGGGCGCGCGCTGCCGCCGGCGGCGGTTTGGCGTGTACGCGGCGGACAGCCGTGGGTCCGTCGAGCGGCAGCCGCACCAGCCGCACTACCAGGGGCAGGAGTACAACCGGTTGTTCGGCGGCATCGAGCGCTGGTTCGAGCCGATCGCGCCGGCGGCGGGCGACGGCGACTCGCTGCGCACGATCGTCCGCTTCTGCGCGTCGACGTTCGGCGCGCTCGCGCCGGACGTGCGCGCGTGGCGCGTCGAGGCGCACCAGTTCCGCATCGAGGCGCGCGCCGGCGCGCCGGGCGAGCCGACGCCGGAAGGGATCCACCGCGACGGCGTGGATTACGTCCTGGTGCTGCTGGTGAACCGCGACAACATCGTCAGCGGCGAGACGACGGTCTACGACCTCGGCGGTTCACCGCTCGGGGCCTTCACGCTCACCGATCCGTTCGACGCGACGTTGATCGACGATGCGCGGGTGGCGCACGGGGTGACGCCGGTGACGCCGCTCGACGCGTCGCGGCGCGGCTGCCGGGACGTGCTCGTCGTCACGCTGCGCAGCGTCGGACGGGCGTGAGCGAGTGCCAATGTGTGAAATAGGGGGCGGCGGGACGCGGGTGGTCCCGAGGTGCGCCGAGGCGTTCGACGTCTGGCGGTTGGTGTCGATCTACTGGCGGGAGCCGTCGTGCGGCTGTCGATCGCCGGTGATGCGGACCAGTCGGAACAGTTCGCCGAGGGCGAGGCGCGAGAGACCAAGGCTGACGGCCACGCTCGAAGTCACGAGAATCAGTTCGCCAAGTGCGGTCATGCCGTGCCGCATCGCAAGGCGCATGCCCGCGGGCGCGGGTGATTTTCTCGCGGTTCCTCGTCGATTCGGGCGCGATGTGTGCTGTTTCGATCCGCGCGGTTACGATTCGTGTGCGGCTGGCGGTCGTGCAGTTGTGTATGCTACACTGCGTTCTTCACACACGTGCCGCGGGGTGGAGCAGTCCGGTAGCTCGTTGGGCTCATAACCCAAAGGTCGCGGGTTCAAATCCCGCCCCCGCAACCATCGATACTTGCAGGGAAAGGTCGTCGGATTCCGACGGCCTTTTCTTTTGTACGGTCGCCCCGAGCATCGCTGCCAGATTGCCTTTCAGTTCGATTCTGAGCTGGCCGTCGACCGGCGTCATGACGATGTCGTCAACGAGGCCTCGGAGCGCCCCGGTGGCTTCCGAGCGGGTTTCTGGACGTTCCAGAGCCTGAGCCAGCGTTGTCACCTTCTGGCGGTAGAGCTCGGCCATCTCTGGGTGGAGGAGCGGCGGGGGCTCGTCGGCTGTCTCGAGCTTCGCCTGCAGCTCCTTGCGGCGAGCGTCGAGCGCCTTGATCTCGGCCTTCCCCTCGCCTACTGCGATCTCGTCGTCCAGCAGGAGATTCAGGAGCTTCTTGATCCGCGCGCCGCTCCGCTCAACTTCGCGCTTCGTTGACGAAAGACTCGCGCGGCGTTCCATCCGGAGCCGGTTCATCTCGCGAGTGAACTCGTCGCAGAACTCTGCGAACAGCTCCTGGTTCAGGAGCTTCTCCTGCAGTGCCTTGAGCACTCGCGCTTCGACTTCATCCCGCCGAATGGTCAGGTGGTTGTCGCAGCGTCCCTGATCACGTGCGCCGAAGCAGCCGAGACGATGCCTGCCCGTCATGATGAATCCGCGCCGCAGACGCCGCACTTCGTCAGACCAGAGAACAAGTATTGGGGGCGCCTCGCGCCGACCGGATTCCCTGCGGCTCTGACCGCGCGTCGACCCACTTCCTGGCGCTGCTTTGTCTCGGCCCACAGCTCGTCGGACAGAATGCGCAGCTGCGGAACTTCCTTCCGCATCCACTCGGCTTCAGGATTGAGGCGCGATACGCGCTTTCCGGTGTCGGGATTCTTCATGTAGCGCAGGCGATTCCACACGAGCCGACCGATGTAGAGCTCGTTGTTCAGAATCCCCGTCCCGCGTTTGGCGTTCCCGTAGATCGTGCTCGGGCTCAAGCGCCGCCGAACGGACCAGGAATGCCGTTTCGATTCAGGTTCTTGGCGATCTGCTTGGGCGAGACGCCAGCAACGAAGTCGCGGAAGATCCGCTCGACGATCATCGCCTCGGTTGACTCGATCTCGCGTTCGCCGGTGGTCACGGATCCGCCGCCGATCGTCTTGACGACACGGTAGCCGTAGCACAAGCCGCCAGCGGACTTGCCGTCCTCGATCCGGCCGCGTAATCCGCGGTGCGTCTTTTGGGCGAGATCCTTCAAGAACAGGGCGTTCATTGTGCCCTTGAATCCGATGTGCAAGTGCGTGATGTCGCCTTCGGCAAGCGTGACGATGTTGACGCCGGCAAACGTGAGCCGCTTGAACAGGCCGGCAGTGTCCTCCTGGTCGCGGCTGAATCGGTCAAGCGACTGCGCCAGGACGACATCGAACCGTCGGTTGAGAGCATCGCGCATCAGCGACTGGAAACCAGGGCGGAGAAGTGTTGCGCCCGAGACCGCGTGATCGGAGTACTCCTCGGCGATCGCCCAGCTTTGACGCTCCGCGAAGGCGCGGCAGATTCGGAGTTGATCCGCGATGGATGCATCGCGCTGATTGTCAGACGAGTACCGCGCGTAGATCCCGACTTTCACGACTTCACCTCAATGGACACTCGACGGCATCCCGCGCAACTCGGACTCGAAGACCTCACGTGCCGCTTGCCGCGCGAGCACCCGCACGAGCGTGCGGAGCGCGTGGTCAGTTCTGGCATCAACGACCGCCGTCGAGTTGCGACGCGAGTCTGGCGCAATTCGTCGAGTTCGTCGGCGCTTTCTGCGTCCTCGTTCGGCCATGATACGCCTGCCCATATTGAACGTCGATTCGTGGTTCGCGGGCGTTCGTGACGGCGTTGAATGGGCGGCACAGAGTGCGGCTCCGAACGCGCTGTTGTTGTACTCGAGCGCGGAAGGTGTGTTCGGCGCAGTGATCGCGCGTCGTGGTGGGCGGCGCGATCGGAGTCAATCTGTCTGAATCAGAATGCTGTCGGAACGAAGCCCTCGAGCGTCATTCCGAAGCGCTCCACATCGGACGATGTGGAGGAGTGCCTTGCGGCACGTGCGAGATGTTCCGAACATACGCCTCGTCGCGAGTGCTGTCAACGGCGATCGAAACCTCGACCATCGCGTACTTGCCGACTCGAGCGGCGCGCAGGCGGGGTCAACGCCCGCAGGCCGTGCGGAAGGCACGGTCGGAGCGTAGCGGAGAGCGTTGACGCCGCGAGCACCGCATGAAAATCCACAACGCGATGGGCGAGTGATCTCAGAGCAACCAACGGGTGAGATGTGACGCCAGATCAACCGTGACATCACGCGCCTAATTGCGGCTGACAATCGGTCACGAATCGCGACGGATCGCGCGGCGAATTGTCGCCTGCGTTTGCGATCGGATCGTGACTCGATTGTTCGCGACATTGCTGTGCGCAAACCATCGCACGATCTCAGACACGCAGCCGGGACGTGAGCGACCCCGTGACCGGCCCTGGGGTCAGGTCCCAGTTCCGGAGGTGGGGTCGCTCACGTCCCGGTTGCTCTCCGCTGTGCTGTGGGCGGCGGCAAAAACCGCCGCCGTATCGCCGGCGGAGCCGAGCGGGTCTGTGTCCGCAAACTTCCGCAGCGTATTCAGCTACGCAGACGGGTTTCGCTCTGCGAGTCCGCGTGATCGGTGCGGCGCGGGGATCGGTACTCCCCCGGGGAGGAGGGAGATGGACGCCCTGGCGCCATCACCCCTTCCATCACCCCCTCAGTGTTGTGTCAGGTACTTCACGAAGGCCGGCGGATTGATGGTCGGCAGTCGGGGCACGACATGGCTGTCCGAAGCGTTCCAGCCGGTAAAATCGGGGCCATGAAACGCGAAGCCGCAGAGATTCTGAAGGACGCGCTCGCGCTCCCGATTCAGCACCGAGCGGCCCTCGCTGGATCGCTGCTTGAGAGTCTCGACAGCGAGGTCGACGAGGACGCGGAGGCCGCGTGGGCGACCGAGATCAACCGCCGCGTCGGCGAGCTCGATGGCGGCGAGGCGAAGACCGTTCCGTGGGCGGAAGTGCGCCGCCGCCTCGATCAGCGCTGACCGCTTCCGACACGGATTTGACCGCGATGGAATCCACCAAACGACCGGTAGCCGACCCGCGGCCGAGAACCGCTCGCTTGCGTAAATATCCCAGAAAAGGGATAATCGTGAAGTGCGTCGTGTTCCGGCTGCCGACGAGAAGCCGTTGCATTGGGTCGGGTCGGCCAAGCGCGATTTTCTGAGCCTCCCAGGGTCAGTCAAGGACGATATGGGGAACGCCCTCGGCATCGCTCAATTCGGCGGAACCGCGCCGACGGCGAAACCGTGGAAGGGGCTCGGTCCGGGCGTGCTGGAGATCGTCGAGTCGCACGACGGAAACGCGTATCGGGCGGTGTACACCGTTCGATTCGACAAGGCGTTGTACGTCCTCCACGCGTTCCAGAAGAAGTCGCCGTCCGGCGTCCGGACCGCCAAGCGAGATGTGGATCTGGTCGAGCAGAGGCTGAAACAAGCGCACCGAGACTACGAGGAACACTATGGCAAAACGACGCGGTGAATCGACGATCACTCGGGGATCGACGAACGTGTTCGAGGATCTCGGATATCCGGATGCCGCGGAGCGTCAGGCAAAGCTGCGGCTGGCGTACGCGCTGAACCAGGTGGTCGAGCAGAGAGGGCTCACCCAAACGGCCGCTGCTACGCTCCTCGGTTTGAGTCAGCCGAAGGTGTCGGCACTCCAGAACTACAAGCTCGCCGGGTTTTCGGTGGAGCGGCTCATGAATTTGTTAACCGCGCTAGACCAAGACATCGAAATCGTGATTCACCGAAAGTCGCGGTCCCGCAAGGGCGGTCGAATCACCGTTGTGGCGGCGTGATTCGTTCCGCCCTCTGCGAACCGAGTCCGAGTCATGGTTGTATGGTCACAAAAACCTCAGCGCCCGGTGCTGGGTACGCTGAGTCAGGGAACGATCTTTTCCTGTGCAAGGGCGGAAGATTACCCAGCGTGTGCCGTGCGTGGTCTGACGATTACCGCCCGCTGCGACGTTGCGCACGAGAAGACGAGGATTTTCAGCTACCTTCCCGTCGTCTCACTGAGAGACTGGTGGCATATGGACGGCCTGTCGCTCTTGCTCGATCGCGCCCAGCGGGAGCAAATGAGCTCCCTTCGCGACACGCTAAAAACGGCGGGTCACTCGGACAGCATTTTGTCGGTCCACTCGCCACGGCTCGTCGTGGATACGCTTTTCCCCGAAACGAATGTAGGCGCGCAGGCGAAGGTCCGTACCAGGGCCTTGGCGATCGTTGACGCCATCGAGGAGATTGGGAGCTGTCAGTTGCCCGCGACAACCGACCGATTGGCGAAGCTCTGCAGCACGTTTTCTAAGTTGCGCCGCGTTCTTATGGATGAGTTGCTAAAGGGGAAACTCGCGGGGTTCTATTTTCTGCCGATGGTCGAATTCGATGGCCCCGACGACGGCTTTGTGGTTTTGCTCCGTGAAGTTCGTCACCTTCCCAGGAGTGTTGCTCGCGCCGTCGGGGCAGGTCTCGTGAAGCCGCTCGACGAGTCGGGGCTCGCGGCCCTAACACCGCATCTGTCCTTTGCGGGCGACGACTTTGCGATGCCCATCGGTCAGCTCCCGTCTCCGTTAACGGAGCATGTCATGCAGTCATTCACAATCCTTTTCTCGCGGATTGGGCTTGAGGATTTGCCGACGGTATACCTCTCGGAAGTCTGGGAACGCCTGGATATTGAGAAGAAGGCAAAGTCATGAGATTCATCGCTGTGTCGCGTGCCGCTGCCGAGACACTGGCATCCGATCGTTTTCTTCAGGCGTGCGAGTTCCTGCAGGGTCTACAGTTTGCCGAATTCGTGCGCAATCCCACACTGTCGACACCCGAACTGCCGCGCGTTCGCATTCACCGCGATCCTGACGGCGTGTCTCTCGTGGCGATCGAGAAAGAGTCGCCTGACACTCTCGTGTTCGACCTTGAACAGATCCGGGTCCTCGATAACATGACGCCGGATGAGGCGCTTCTCGTTTTCCAGAAGGTACTCAGATTCGCCCTTCGATATTGGTCGAATCAAAAGCTGCCGCCCAGTGAAAAATTGATTAAGGGCACGTCTCGAGTCGTGCTCTTTCCGTTTCCGATCAGCACACAATCATCGTTCCGCGTGGTAATCGAAACGGCACCTGATAACAAGCGACTGTTGAAGCGGCCGCATCTCGGTCGATGTCTGTTGGTATATGCGGCCGGCACGGACGACAAGTGTGGTTCGGAACAGCCGGAGGTGACCGTATTCCGGAAAGCGATCGACGCAGTCGCCGAGGCTCGCCGGACAGTAGAACAGGGTAGCGCGGCCCCTGCCGCGGACGACAGCATCACGGCGGTCGGCCTCACACGACTTTCGCCGTTGCCGACGTTAATTGACGGCCATATTGGCTTCGACTTGTGGGAACGAAACCTGACGGCATCGCAACACACTTTCGTAACGAGCCCCCTCACGGGACCGCATCGGATTGAGGGGCCCGCTGGGACCGGCAAAACGATCTGTTTAGTGCTTAGGGCGATTTGGACCGCGAAGACGGCACGAGCAGAACAGCGAGAGGCGCGTGTGTTGTTTCTGGCACACAGCGAGGCAACGCGACGAACCATTCAGACACTATTCGACGCGAACGATGCGGATCAATTCGCGTCGCTCGACCCATACGCAAGCGCGCAGTCTATTCGTGTCACAACGCTTCAGGAACTCTGTGCGCAATTGTTGGGAAGAGAAATCGCCGAATCAGAATTCCTGGACCGAGACGCGCTCGAATCCAAGAACACGCAACTCCTGTACATTGATGAGGCGCTGACCGACGCGCTCGCTCGCGACTTGGAGACACACAAGCCATTTGTGTCCAAGCAGTTCGCCGAGTTCATGGAAACGGAGGATCGCTGGAAGCTTGCCCTGATGTTGCAGCACGAAATCAGCGTTGTGATTAAGGGAAGGGCACAGGAAAACTTCGAAAACTACAAGCGAATTCCACGCACCGAAACCGGCCTGCCGCTCATCACTGAATCAGACCGCGGATTCGTGTTCGTCGTTTACCAAAAATATCAAGAGAAGCTTCGTGCCGCCGCGGCTTTCGACACAGACGACGTTGTTCTCAGCGCCCTTGCCCAGCTAAATACGCCAATCTGGCGGCGCCGTAGGTCGCGCGAAGGTTATGACGCAATTTTTGTTGATGAGACTCACCTCTTCAACCTGAATGAATTATCCGTCCTGCATCACCTGACAAGATCCGACGCGTTTTTTCCGATTGCTTACGCAGCGGATCCGTCTCAGGCGCTGGAGGATCGAGGGTGGTCGGATCAGCTCTTTGATGAGGCACTCGGTCACGCCGCCGCCGGCACGACGACCACGACTAAGGTCAAAGCCGTGTTTCGTTGTTCGCCGGATATCACGAATCTGGCACTGTCCGTGACGGGAGCTGGAGCGACGCTGTTCGCGAACTTCGACAATCCGTTGAGGGGTGTTACAAGCGCGTTTACAGGGAATGAAGAGAGGCAGTCGTCACCACCGGTCTACCTGCAGTTCGCCACAGACGACGACATGATTGCCGCAGCTTTCGAACGCGCTGAATCGATGTCAGACGCCCTTGCCGGCGGACGTTCGAAGGTCGCGATCGTGGTCTTTGATGACACTTTGTTCAATGCGACGCGCCGATTCGCCTCTGATACAAACAAGCCTGTCGAGATTCTATCGAGGCGTGGGGACATCGCCGTCATTCATCGCGCAAGTCACGCTGGTAGGTTTGTCCTCTCAACTCCTGACTATGTCGGTGGGCTGGAGTTTTCCGGCGTCGTGCTGGTCGGCGTAGATCGGGGCCGCGTGCCTGCGACGGAATCATTGGCGGGTACGGGCAGTGCGGCGTTCCTCGCTTACCAGGCGCACAGTCGGCTCTATGTCGCACTCACGAGGGCGCGATTCCGAGTCGAGGTGCTCGGCAATGTTAATCGGGGACCGAGCGAAGTCCTTCGGGCGGCTCTCGAATCCGGATCGATTTCCATTGTCGAATCGGTGGCTGCGTAACCTAACCGTCATCGAAAGAGAGCTATGCAGCCCCGCTCCACAGCTGCAAGTACCGCTGGTTGCACGCCCCCGCAACCAAAATTTCAACGGTCGGCTGACAAACGGCTGACAATCGGTAGAAGCTCACGGGGCGCCGAGGCGCCCCGTTTGAGTGTACGGCCGAACCGTTTTGCTCTGACGAACGACACGAGTTTGCGCAGCTTCAGGTTGCCGATCTAGTCGCGGGCGGTGCATGCGCCGTAATGCGCGCGCGTGCGGATGGCTCGAGTAATGAGTACGGAGCCAAACTCGGCGTGGTCAACCTAATCGGTGGCGGCGTGTGGCCGACGAGCGCGATCAAACCTCACGCGATCGTTCTGGGTCACCGCCCGCGTGGCGATGGAATACCAGTCGCTTGTCGCCGTCGGGAAGATCTTCGGACCCCGCAAGACGAATCCGAACAACATCGACAGTCTGATTCAGGTATTGCGGGAGAACCGCAGCGCGGTCTTTTCAAAGGACGCGTTGGCCGCTCGAAAACGGCGGATGTCCGACAATGCGGACGAGTGGCTCGCCGACGACATGAAAGGCGTTCCGACTGCGAGGGACGTGAATCGCCTGCACGAGCTTACGAAGCGACATCGGTCGGCGGCCGACATTGCGCCCGATGGCGTATTCCGTCCGAGCGCGAACGTGACCGCGTTGGCCGGGAAGCTCCCGCCAGTTGGATCGGACGCTCACCCGAACCAGTTCCCCTTCGGCGTACGGCGTGAAGTAGGACGACGGCGGCGTGATCGACGGCGCACCAACCGCGCAGACCGACAGCGACACGCCGACGATGAGAGCCCACGCCATGCCAGGAGGACGACCCCACCTAAGCATCGTCGGCTGGTGCGCGATTGCGGGCTGTGCCGTACCACACACCTCAGCGGTGGCGCTTTTCTAACGGCCGCCGGTCACGAAATGGCACGTGCAATCGCGAAGGCTGCGGCCGCGGCGATGCTGCCGACCAGTGCCGTCTGCAGCGCGCCTCGAACTGGCCTGGCTGCCGTGAAGTGACCTTTGACGTAGCCAAATACGACCAGCGCCAGCAACGTGAACGCGACCGACACCGTGAGCGCGCGGGCAGCCCCCGCAATGATGAAATACGGGGCGAGCGGTATCAACCCTCCGGCAATGTAGGCCCCAGCGATCGTGGCTGCGCTGACGAGGGCCCGCTTCGGGTCGGGTTTTTCGAGACCCAACTCGAAGCGCATCATGAAATCGATCCACGCCTCGGGTCGTTCCTGCAGCGCGCGCACCACTGGAGCCGCGACCTCGGCACTGACGCCGTACGATCCGAACAGTTCGGTGACTTCTTTGCTTTCCGCCTCGGGGATGTCGCGGACTTCCGCTTGCTCGCGACGCCGCTCGCTGGCGTAGTGTTTGGCATCGCTTCGGGCGGCAAGATACCCGCCCAGGCCCATGGCAATCGAACCGGCGGCAATTTCTGCGAGACCCGCCGTAATCACGATCGACGTGGACTGAACCGCGCCGGACAAACCCGCGGCCAGCGCGAATGGCACGGTCAGACCATCCGACATGCCGATGACGATGTCGCGAACCGTTTCATCCGATGTGAAATGGCGTTCCACGTGCCGTGTCACGGGCATGGCCTCTCCTTCATGATGACGCGATGACGAGAACCCGACATCCACGATGGCAACGCGGACGAAACGTTGATTTGCGCTGATCGAGGTGTCTCAAACGGAACATCGTCAGCCATTCCTTAAACGTAACGTCTCGAGTACGGTGAAAGAAGGTGCACGGTGAGATTGATTATTGCGACGACGGTGGCGACGACGTTGGCGCTCACGCCACTGCTCGCGAAGGACGACGAACCGGCAAAGCGTCTGGACGACGCGGCGGCCGTATTGTCGGAGGTCATGACGGCGTCGGATAAGGGCATACCCCAGGAGCTCCTCGAGAATGCCCACTGCATCGTGATTGTCCCTGAGCTCAAAACCGCGGCGTTCCTCGTGGGCGGGAAGTACGGGAAAGGATATCTGTCGTGTCGAAACAAGAGCGGAGCGGGCTGGTCGGCGCCCGGGACGGTTCGCATCGAAGGCGGGAGCGTGGGCTTCCAGATCGGCGCCTCGTCGACAGACCTGATCATGTTGGTCATGAGCGAACGGGGAGCGGATAAGCTCCTTGAAAGCAAATTCACGTTAGGCGCGGAAGGCTCCGTGGCGGCAGGCCCCGTCGGACGCACGGCCACGGCGCAAACGGATGCGCAAATGCACGCGGACATTCTGTCGTGGTCGCGAACGCAAGGCTTGTTTGCCGGCATCGCCCTCGAAGGGGCGACGCTGCGTCAGGATCTGGATGACAACGCCACGCTGTATGGCGAGCCGCTGGAAAACCGCGACATCGTGACCAAGGGCGTCCGCGCGCCCAAGGCGGCCACCAAGCTGCTCGCGCTGCTGAACCGGTACTCGGCCAAAGTGCGCACGGAGTAACCGCACCGACGGTCATGTCTGGACTGGCCGCGCCGAGGAGGCATGAACATGTCGATCGATGCCAACGTGGCGGAGCGCCAACGCTCCGCCATATCGGGCACGTACCCTGTCGCTCTACAAGTACCTAAATCGGCCTCCCGGACGAAGATGGGTACTCGCTCGTCCGGGAGATTCGCTCCCGCGAGCAGGAACACGGAGGTTTCCTGCCGGCGGTTGCGCTGACCGGTTACGCACGCGCCGACGATCGGGCTCGCGCCCTTGCGGCAGGCTTCCAGGCGCACGTGCCGAAGCCGGTTTTTCCGGCTGAATTGATCGCCGCGATTGCGGATGTCACAAGACAATTCCGGTCCTGCTGACGCACCAATCGTCAACCGCGCCATCACGAACGCGCTGTCCACACACGAGAGGACACCATGTCTGTTGCCCGCGTCACAGAAATTACTTCTTCGTCCTCGAAGAGCTTTGACGACGCCCTTCGCAGCGGTCTGACTCGCGCGAACAAGACGCTCGAGAACGTCACTGGCGCCTGGATCAAGGATCAGGAGGTGGTCGCGAAGAACGGGACGATCACCGAATACCGCGTGCGGATGAAGATCAGTTTCATTCTCAAGGACTGAGGTCGGTCTTTCCATCTTCGTCGTGCCACTCCTCACGATAAAAACCCATTGTGCAAATGGGTACATCCGAGATCTGGCAGCCGGCATAGAGTCGCGAGACGGAGGTGAACTCATGGGCATTTTTGACAGGGTCTTCGACAGGAAAGACGACAAGCCAGCAGAGGCCACGCCGGACTTCAGCGATGTGAGCTCAGGCGGGTCGTCAACGGCGCCGGCTGCGCCCCAGCCGACGGACACCATCGGTTCAGGAAAGACCTATGTCGTCGTCGACGGCGACAGTCTCTCGAAAATCGCGAAGCGGGAGTACGGGGATGCCAATAAGTGGCGGACCATCTACGAAGCCAACAAAGATCTCATCAAGGATCCCGATCTGATCTATCCGGGACAAGAGCTCAAGGTCCCGGGCGCCTGAGCCCTCGCATCAGTACAGGAGACAAGCGATGCACACCAGACTGTATGGAATCTCGATTCTCG
>Ga0075425_100001678_pt1 | contig 21691 bp, 20 predicted proteins | sample SoiMethybrSBSTD4_FD_75300 | JGI IMG/M metagenome (GOLD analysis project Ga0075425, IMG submission 75300) | Bulk soil microbial communities from a Populus tree surrounding site in Tennessee, USA - Soil MetaG P. TD hybrid SBSTD4 | ecosystem: Environmental > Terrestrial > Soil > Tree plantation... | reverse complement strand
CGCCCGACCGCGCCGGCGCGGCCCGCCGCCCCCGCAACAGCTCCGCGGCCCCAGGCGGCCGCGCCGCCACCGCCTCCTCGGCCGGCACCGCGGCCGGCACCGCCGCCGCCGCCACCACCGCCGCCGCCGCCGGCGGCAGCCGCACCGCCACCGCGACCTGCGCCGCCGCCTCCGCCGATCTCACCGTCTCCGGCGTCCGCTCCGGCGGCTCCGGCGTCTATCGGCAAGCGGAATACCGGGCCGCTCCGGCCGGTGAATCCGTTCATGGTCCAGGATCCGAAGCAAAAGGCCCGCCGGCTCGCGCGGGCTTTGATCTCGGACATGCTCGTGTATCATCCGGAGAAGCGGCAGCAGGGGATTCGAGACGGCACGCTGCCGCAGCTCTTCAAGGACGAGATCGACAAGAGCTGGCAGGAATATGTTGAGCAGGTTGGCGCCGATATGGCGCGGAGCACGCCGTTCTGGACCGAAGCGCTGAACGAAATCCTCGCTGGGGGAAAGAAGCTGTTCTAATGAGTCTGACCGAGCGTTTTGCCGATTTCGATCGTCGTCTGACCGAGCTCAGGGGCTTTCTTTGACGTGGAAGGGAAGGCCGCTCGCCTCGCGGAGCTCGAGCAAAAAATGGCGGACGGCTCGCTGTGGGCCGATGCCGAGCGCGCGCGGCAGACCGTCGCCGAGGTCAAATCACTGAAGGGTTGGCTCGAGCCGTATCACGCGCTGCGCAAGCGCGTCGATGAAGGACGCGAGCTCAACGACCTGCTCGAAGCCGAATCGCACATCGATCTCGCCATGCAGCGTCAGCTCGAGACGGAGGCGGATGAAATCGCCGGCCGGCTCGAATCGCTCGAGATGCAGAACATGCTGCGGGGCCCGGACGACGCGCGCGACGCGTTGCTCACCATTCACCCCGGCGCGGGCGGCACCGAGTCGCAGGACTGGGCGGAAATGCTGGTGCGCATGTACACGCGGTGGGCTGAGCGCCACGGGTTCAGCGTCAACATCCTCGACATCCTTCCGGGCGAAGAAGCGGGGATCAAGTCCGCCGAGATCGAGATTCGGGGACAGTACGCGTTCGGCCTGCTGCGAGCGGAGAAGGGTGTGCACCGCCTGGTGCGGATCTCTCCATTCGATTCGCAGTCGCGGCGCCATACGTCGTTCGCCTCGGTGTTCGTCTATCCCGAAGTCGACGACGAAATCGAAATCGAGATCAAGGACGACGACTTGCGCATCGACGTGTTCCGCGCTTCGGGCAAAGGTGGACAACACGTCAACAAAACGTCGTCTGCGGTGCGGATCACACACCTGCCGACGGGCATTGTCGTATCCTGCCAGCAGGAGCGCAGCCAGGGGAAGAACAAGGCGACCGCGATGAAGATGCTCAAAGCCCGATTGTATGAGCGCGCGGTCGCCGAGCGTGACGCCAAGAAGGCGGAAGTGGACAAGCAGAAGACCGACATCGCGTGGGGCAATCAGATCCGCTCGTACGTATTCCAGCCCTACACGATGGTGAACGACCACCGCACCGAGCTGAAAGTCAGCGATGTGCATAAGGTGATGGACGGCGATCTCGATCAATTCATCGAGGCGTTCCTCAAGCAGTTCGGGAGCAAGGCGGCCTAATGGCAGTGACGGAGCGGAGCTTCGTCGAAGCAGCGCGGCGCGACAAGCTGAAGGAGCTCGTCGAGCGCGGTGTCGCGCCGTTCGCCTACCGGTTCGAGCGCAGCGCCACCGCAAAGCAGGCGCTCGACGCATACCGGCAAGACGACGACCCGACCCCGTTTGCGCTGGCCGGCCGGCTCGTCGCGTTGCGGCCGCACGGCAAGACCACGTTCGCGCATCTCGAGGACGCGAGCGGCAAGATTCAGCTCTACTTCAAGAGCGATGAGTTGGGCGACGCGTACCAGCTGCTCGAGCTGCTCGATCTCGGCGATCACGTGGGCGTCGAGGGCCGTTTGATGAAGACGCGGACCGGTGAGATCACGCTGCGCGTCGCGCGGATCACGCTGCTCGCCAAAGCGCTGCGGCCGCTGCCGATGGGGAAGGAAGACGCGAGCGGCGTCAAACACGGCGAGCTGTCAGATCCGGAGCTCCGCTACCGGCAACGCTATGCCGATCTGGCCGTGCATGCAGAGGTCCGTGAAGTCTTTCGGCTGCGCACACGGATCGTGCAGAGCATTCGGGCTTTCCTCGATGCCAAGGGGTATTTGGAGGTGGAAACGCCGGTGCTGCAACCGCTGTACGGCGGTGCCGCCGCGGTTCCGTTCAAGACGCACTGGGAGGCGCTGGACGCGACCTTCTACCTGCGCATCGCCGACGAGCTGTACCTGAAGCGCTGCCTCGTCGGCGGGCTCGAGCGGGTGTACGAGATCGGCCATGACTTCCGCAACGAGGGACTGTCGCGGTTTCACAATCCGGAATTCACGATGGCGGAGTGGTACCAGGCGTACGCGGACTACAACGACATGGCGGCGCTGACCGAAGAGATGCTGTCGACCATGGTGCAGCAGCTCTTCGGCAAGCTCACGCTCGAACGCCATGGCGTCACGCTGTCGTTCGAGCGCCCGTTTGCGCGCAAGGACTACTACGACCTGGTTCGTGAGTATGCCGGCGTGGATCTCACGACGGCGAAAGACGCCGAGCTCCGTGCGGTGCTCAAGCGGCACAATGTGCCGACCGCCGAATTCGAGAAACTGAACGGCGCGAAGCTGGTGGACGAAGTGTTCAAGACCACCGTCGAGCCGAAGCTCGTGCAGCCGACGTTTGTGATGGACTATCCGCTGGCGCTGTCCCCGCTCGCCAAGCCGAAGCGCGGCGATCCGACCCGAGTCGAGCGCTGGGAGCTCTTCGTACAACACCGCGAGCTCGCCAATGCATTCAGCGAGCTCAACGATCCCGACGAGCAGCGGCGCCGGTTCGAGCAGCAGGCGGCCTTCCGGGCCGCCGGCGATGTCGAGGCACAGCAGCTCGACGAGGACTTCGTGCGAGCGCTCGAGTACGGCATGCCGCCTGCGGGTGGTGTGGGCATGGGGGTGGACCGGCTGACCATGATCCTGGCCGACCAGACCAACATTCGCGATGTCATTCTTTTCCCGATGCTGAGACCAGAATGACGATCCCGGTCAGCGTCATCACGCTCTTCAAGGGACTGTTCATCGTCGCCGGCGCGGTGGCGCTGTTTGTCATCGCGACCAACTGGCCGTCTCGCCTCGATCTGCGGGTCGCGATGCGGTACCTGCGCAGCCGCCGTTCGTCGCGGCTGCTGTCGCTCATTACCGTCATCGCCGTCGGCGGCGTCACCATCGGCGTCATGGCGCTCGTCATCGTGCTCGGCGTGATGAACGGCATGCAGAACGACCTGCGCGAGAAGATCCTCGTCGTCAATCCGCATCTCCGCATCCTCACCTACGGCGAAGGCTTGCGGGTCGACGACTGGCCGCAGGCGCTCGCGAAGGTCAAGCGCAGCAAGGACGTCATCGCCGCGGCGCCATTCGTCATGACGCAGGGTCTCATTTCCGCCGGTCACGATTACGCCGAAGGCGTGATGGTGATCGGCATCGAAGCCGACACCGGCGCGCGCGCGGTGACCAGCCTGCCGCGGTACTTCACCAAGGGTGACCTGACGTTCAAGACGACCCAGCCCAACGTCGAGGGCGGCGTCGCGGTCGGCACGCGGCTCGCGAACAAGCTGACGGCCTACCCCGGCACGGTGATCACGATGGTCGCGCCCGCGGGCTCGCAGTTCAATCGGAGCCTGGGTGCGTTCATTCCGAAGTATCGGCGCTACGAAGTGACCGGGACGTTCGAAACGGGGATGTACGACTACGACAACAGTTATGTGTTGATGTCGCGCCAGGCGGCCCAGGACTTTGCGGGACTCGGGAGTGCCGTGACCGGCATCGAGGTGCGGCTCGCCCATCCCGAGCAGGCGACGCTGGCCGGCCAGCAAATAGAAACGGCGCTCGGCTATCCGTATCGCGCGCTCGACTGGCAGCTCCAGAACCGCTCGCTCTTCTCGGCGCTGAAGCTCGAGAAGATGGCGATGGGTCTCGTGGTATTTCTGATCTGCGTCGTCGCCGCGTTCAATGTCGTCGGCACCCTGACGATGGTGGTGCGCGACAAGACGCGCGAGATCGGCATCCTCATGGCCATGGGGATGCAGCGCAACAGAATCCGGCGCGTGTTCCTCATCCAGGGCATCTTCATCGGACTCGCCGGCACGGCGCTCGGCGCGCTTCTGGGAATCGTCGTCGGCACCTGGGTGAACAACGGGCATTTGATTCCGATCGACCCGTCGATCTACTTCATCGATCATCTGCCCGTCTTGAACAACGTCTTGGATGTGGTGGCCGTCATCGGGGCGAGTCTCGTGATTGCCACCCTCGCGCCGTTGTACCCGAGCACGCAGGCGGGTCGGCTCAGTCCGGTCACCGCCATTCGCTACGAATGAACGCCCTCCTCGTGGCCAAGGCGATCCGGAAAGTGTTTGCCGGAGGTGACGGGCAGGTGCTCGAGGTGCTGCGCAGCGTCGATGTGGAAGTGCGCCGCGGCGAGTTCGTCGCGATCGTCGGCGCGTCGGGGGCAGGGAAGAGCACCCTGCTGCATCTGCTCGGCGCGCTCGACAATCCGACGACGGGCGACATCTGGCTCGACGGCTCGCGCTATGCCGACCTCGACGCCCGCGGTGCGGCCGAGGTCAGGAACCGAAAACTGGGATTCGTGTTCCAGTTTCATCATTTGTTGCGTGAGTTCTCGGCCCTGGAAAATGTCATGATGCCGATGCTGATCGGCGGCACGTCGCCGCGGAAGGCGCGGTCGCGCGCGGAGGAAGTGCTGTCCGAGGTCGGGCTGGCGGGACGCATGAGCCACCGCCCGGCAGAGCTGTCGGGTGGCGAGCAGCAGCGGTGCGCGGTCGCGCGCGCGCTGGTGCACGATCCGAGCGTGGTGCTTGCCGACGAGCCATCCGGCAACCTGGACCATGCGAATGCCGAGCGGTTGCATGAGATCTTTTTCCGCCTGGCGCGCGAGTACGAGACGGCGGTGGTCGTGGTCACGCACAACCGGCAGCTCGCGGGACGGGCGGACCGGGTCCTGTTACTGGAGGATGGCCGGCTCACGACGGTGAGCTCGGTCGATGCGATTCCCTGATGCTGTGCGATAACTGCAAAGAGCGCGACGCCATCATCAACCTCACCCAGGTCGAGCATGACTCGAAAGTCACGCTCCACCTGTGCGAACAGTGTGCCCAACAGAAGGGCGTCGAAACCGGCGGTGCGGTGCTGAAGAGCCCGCTGGGCAATTTCCTGGGCGCCGTCGTGAAGTCGGGCAGTCCGGGAGCACTGGTTGCCGCGGCAGGCGATGGCCTCCGCTGTCCCTCGTGCGGCAGCACGCTCCGCGACTTCCGGGACTCTGGCCGGCTGGGATGCGATCAGTGCTATGTCTCATTCGACGCACACTTACGTGACTTGCTGCGGCGGCTCCATGGGTCGAGCCAGCACGTGGGCGAGCGATATGAAACGCCGGGAACCAGGAGCGGGGACGGCGACACCGATCCGCGCAGCCGCCTGCTCGAATTGAAAGCGCAGCTGCGCCGGGCCGTCGAAGGCGAAAACTTCGAACTGGCGGCGGAGCTGCGCGACCAGATCCGGGTGCTCGAATAATGGACCTCTCTCTTTTGCCCGATGGTGGAATGCGCTGGCTGGATGCCTCCGGCCCCAAGTCGACCATCGTGCTGTCGACCCGGATCCGGCTGGCCCGGAATGTCCGTGGCGTGCCGTTCAGTCAGCGGGCCAAGGATTCCGATCGCACGGCCGTGCTGGACCGGGTGAGCGAAGCGGCCGCCGCAACCGAACATTTGGCGAATGCCGTGGCGTTTCACCTCGATCAAATGGATCGGTCAGAACGGCAGTTGCTGCACGAACGCCATCTCGTCAGTAAGGAGTTGGCGGGGCTGGAGCGCGAGGCGCGGGCGCGGCCAGGCGCGGCGCTGCTCGTCCAGGACCAGGTGGGTGTGATGGTAAATGAAGAAGACCATCTGCGATTACACGGCATGTGGTCGGGGTTCGATGTGGAGGGCGCCTATGCCGCCGTCGAGGCCGTAGATGCGGAACTCGGCCGGCTCATTCCTTTCGCCTTTCACCCTGAATTTGGCTATCTTACGTCCTGTCCCACGAATGCGGGAACGGGACTGCGGGCCAGCGTGCTTATCCATTTGCCGGGCCTTGTTTTGACCAAGGAAATCACCAAAGTTCTGCAAGGGCTGTCGCAGGTGGGCTTAACCTTTCGGGGCTTGTACGGGGAAGGCAGCGATGTCGTCGGGAATTTCTTCCAGTTGTCCAACCAAACGACCTTGGGGAAGACAGAAGACGAGCTGATCGATCACCTCGGGAAAATCGTGCGGCAGGTTGTCGAATACGAAGAACAGGCACGGGACGTGCTATTGAGAACGGCGCCCGAGGAAGTGGAAGACAAGACATGGCGGGCCTATGGATTGCTGAAGCATGCACGGCGCCTGTCATTTGAAGAGACCATGAATTTGCTGAGCGGAGTGCGGTTGGGTGTGAGTTTGAAGCTGCTTCCAGGGCCAGGGGTGTATACGCTGAACAAGCTGCTGATTTACACGCAGCCTGCGCATCTGGCGGCAATGGACGGACGGTCGGCCGGTGATCGGGAGTTGCCTACGGTCCGCGCCGCGTTTGTGCGGCGCCTGCTCGAAGCGGAGTCCAGCTGAACGCGAAAGGGTGAGTTCACAATAGATGAACGGCTACAATTTCACGGATCGAGTTCGGAAAGTTCTGCAGATGGCCCGCGAAGAGGCGGCCCGTCTGCATCACGAGTACGTCGGCACTGAGCACATCCTGCTCGGCTTGATCCGCGAGGGCGAAGGCGTCGCCGCAGCGGTCCTGACCAATCTCAACGTCGATCTCGAAGAGATTCAGCAGAAGATCGAGGAGACGGTGAAGAAGGGCAAAGCCGCGGCTGCCGCCGGGCCGGATCTGCCCTACACGTCGCGCGCCAAGAAAGTGCTCGAGTTGGCGATGAGCGAAGCGCGCGAGCTCAATCACTCATATGTCGGCACCGAGCACTTGCTGCTCGGCTTGCTGCGCGAAGAGAAGGGAATCGCCGCGCAGGTGTTGACCGACGCGGGCGTGAACCTCGAGCAGGCGCGCGCGGAAACGCTGCGGCTGCTCGGCAGCGAGATGCCGCAGACGCCCGCGGGCGGCGGCACCGGCGCGCAGCCGACGCCTCCCAAGAGCGAAAAGAAATCCAAGACACCGGCCCTCGATCACTTCTGCCGCGATCTCACGCAGCTCGCTGCCGAGGGGTCGCTCGATCCGACGATCGGGCGCCAGAAGGAAATCGAGCGCGTGATGGAAATCCTGTCACGCCGCAAGAAGAACAATCCGGTGCTCATCGGCGAGCCCGGCGTCGGCAAGACGGCGATCGTCGAAGGCCTGGCCCAGCTCATTGCGAGCGGCCAGTGCCCCGACGCGCTCAAGGATCATCGCGTGCTGTCGCTCGACATGGCGGCGGTCATCGCGGGCACCAAATACCGCGGCCAGTTCGAGGAGCGGCTCAAGGCGGTCATCAACGAGATCGCGCAGAACAAGAACATCATTCTGTTCATCGACGAGCTGCACACGCTGGTCGGCGCCGGGGCGGCCGAGGGCGCGGTCGACGCGTCCAACATGCTGAAGCCGGCGCTGGCGCGCGGTGAGCTGCAGTGCGTCGGCGCATCCACTTTGAACGAGTACCGCAAGTACATCGAGAAAGACGGCGCGCTCGAGCGGCGCTTCCAGACCGTCATCGTCGATCCCCCGACCGTGGAAGAGACGATCGAAATCCTCAAAGGGCTGCGCAAGCGCTATGAGGATCACCATCGCGTCATCATTCCCGACGATACGCTGACCGAGGCCGCCAAGCTGTCGGAGCGCTACATCACCGACCGCTTCCTGCCCGACAAGGCGATCGACGTGATCGACGAAGCAGGCGCGCGCGCGCGGCTCGCGGCCCAGGTGCCGCCGCCCGAAGTTGCCGAGCTGAAGGACAAGCTCGAAGGCATCAACGGCGACAAGGAAGCCGCGGTCCGCGACCAGAACTTCGAGCGCGCGGCCTCGCTGCGGGATTCGGAGCGCGAGCTGCAGGCCGAGATCCGGCGCAAGCAGGAAGAGTGGGAGCGCGAGCGCCAGACCCGTCGGCCGACCATCAGCGAAGAAGGCGTCGCCTTCATCGTGTCGCGCTGGACTGGCATCCCCGTCACCCGACTGCAGGAAGCCGAGACGGCGCGGCTGCTCCGGATGGAAGATGAGCTGCACCAGAGCGTCGTCGGGCAGAACGAAGCGATCGAGGTGATCTCGCGGGCGATCCGGCGCAGCCGGGCCGGGCTGAAAGATCCCAAGCGCCCGATCGGCTCCTTCATCTTCAGCGGCCCGACGGGCGTCGGCAAAACCGAGCTGGCCCGCGCGCTGGCGCGGTTCCTGTTCGCCGATGCCAACGCGCTGATCCGCGTCGACATGTCGGAGTACATGGAGAAGTTCTCCGTGAGCCGGCTGATCGGCGCACCGCCGGGATACGTGGGTTATGAGGATTCCGGCACCCTCACGAAGGCCGTGCGGCGGAAGCCCTACTCCGTGGTGCTGCTCGACGAGATCGAGAAGGCGCACCCCGATGTATTCAACATCCTGCTGCAGGTGCTCGACGAAGGGCATCTGACCGACAACTACGGCCGCGTGATCGATTTCAAGAACACGGTCGTGATCATGACGTCGAACGTCGGCGCCCGTGACGTCGCGAAGGGCAAGGCGCTCGGCTTCGGCAAGCCGGACGCGCGGAACGAATTCGAGCGGATGGCGGAGAAGGTGAAGGAAGAGATCAACAAGGTCTTCAATCCGGAATTCCTGAACCGGCTGGACGATGTGATCGTTTTCCACGCGCTCACGCGCGAGCACATTTCGCAGATCGTGTCGATTCTCGCGCGCGATGTGCAGAAGCGTCTCGGCGAAGAAGAGCTCACCCTGCGGCTCACGCAGGCGGCGACCGATTTCCTGGTCGATCACGGGTACGACGAGCATTTCGGTGCGCGACCGCTCAAGCGCGCCATCCAGAAGTACGTCGAAGACCCGTTGTCGGAGAAGATCCTCGTCGGGGATTTCGCCAAGGGTGACGAGATTGAAGTGGACGTCGCCCCCGACAAGGAGCGCCTGGCGTTCCGGGCACTCTCCGGCTCGAAGGCGTGATCGGTCGACTCACTCTTCCATTCTTATTGAGTCTCGCCGCTGTCGCCCCGGGTCTGTGCGTCGCACAGGCCGGCGGGGCGGGGGCGGGAGCCGCTTTGAACGCTCAGGGTCCCGTCCCCGACTCGATCGCGGTAGTGGGGAATAAGCGCAACACTCCCATCAGCGTCATTCAGATCAGCGGGCTCGCGCCGGGCCATCCGGTCAATTACCGCGACGTCCAGCGCGCGATCCAGGCTCTCTATACCAGTGGACAGTTCGATCGCATCGATCTCACGCAGGAGGAAGTGAACGGCAAGAACGTCCTCGTGATTCACGTGCACGAGCGCCCGATCCTGATCAAGTGGGCCGTGCGCGGCGTCGATCGGCTTCCCGAGCACAGCGTGCACGACAAGGTCCAGCTGTCCGAAACGCGGCCGCTCGATCCCGCCGCGGTCGAACGCTCGCGCGCCCGGATCGACTCGTTCTACCACGCGCAGGGCTACTATCTCGCGCACGCGACGCCGATCTACGCGTACGAGCACGATTCGTCGGGCGTGCGCGTGCTCTTCGACGTCTTCGAAGGACGCCGAGTCGCGATTGCGCGCGTGGATTTCCAGGGCAACACCCACTTCACCGATGAGCAGCTCTCGGCGCAGATGGCCTCGCGCCCCGAGGGATTCTGGTGGTTCCGCTCGGGCGAATACAACGACGACAAAATCGGCGACGACCTGCATCAGAAGCTGCCCGCGTTTTACGGCAAGCAGGGCTACGTCGATTTCCAGGTCCTCGACGACTCGCTCGCCGTCAACGAGAAGACGGGCAAGGCGACGCTGATCGTGAACGTGAGCGAGGGTGAGCCGTACAAGATCGGGTCGTTCGAGATCGTCGGCAGCCGGCGCTTCTCCACGGACGAGCTGGAAACGTTCTATCCGTTCCGCGCCGATCAGAGCTCCGGCTTCCTGGGCATGTCCAAGAAGCACACCGTCTACTTCGACGACCAGCAGTGGCAGGACGCCACGCACAAGCTCCAGACGCTCTACTACAACAACGGCTACATCTACGTCAGCGTGCGGCCGGACGTCCTCCGGCGCGTCGGGCCGGACGGCAAGCCCGTCGTGGATCTGCGCTGGGTGATCACGGAAGGACAACCGGCGATCGTCGCGCACGTGGAGATCCGCGGCAACGACGTGACGCACGAGCGCGTGATCCGCGAGGCGATCGTCATGGTGCCGGGCGACGTGTTCCGCCAGGACGCGCTGCTCGCTTCGTACCAGCGGGTCTCGAACCTCGGGTTCTTCAACCAGCCGCTGCCGTTCCCCGATACCAAGCCGGCGAACGATCAGGGCGACATCGACGTCGTGTTCAAGGTCTCCGAGAAGCGCACCGGCAACATCAATTTCGGCGCGTCGGTGGGGCAAGGGACCGGCGTCGGCGGCTTCCTCGGCCTCGACGAGCCGAATCTGTTCGGGCAAGGCAAGCGCGGCCGGTTCCAGTGGCAGTTCGGAAAGAACATCAACGACTTCGACGTCTCGTACACCGATCCCGCCGTGCGCGAGTCGCGCATCTCGGCGACGATCGGCGTGCACAACACGCGCGTCCGGTACATCATCGCCGACGTCGGACGGCTCCGGCGTCGCGGCGGGAACCTGCAGCTCGGCTTCCCGGTCTTCGGCGACAACTATACGCGCCTATTCCTCAATTACGGTATCGATCAGCAGAGTTTCGCCGGCTCCTCGACCAACCTGGCGTTCTCGGCGGCGTTTCGCTGCAACAACTGCATCCGCTCGACACTCGGCGCGTCGCTGATGCGCGACACGCGGATCGATCTGCCGTTCCCGACCGCGGGCACAATGGTGCAGCTCGGCCTCTCGCAGAGCGGCGGCCCGCTCGGTGGCGCCGGCAACTTCCAGCGCGTCGATCTCGAGGGCCACTTCTACGCCCCGATCGGCACGCTCGGCAATCCGACGACGTCCAACGTGAAGTTCGTGCTCGGCTTCTCGTCGCGCTCGGGATTCGTGTTCGGCTACTCACCCTTCTTCGAGCAGCTGTTCACCCTCGGCGGTACGCAGTTCTTCATCCCGTTGCGCGGCTACGACGAGGCATCGATTACGCCGTTCGGGTACGACCCGACCGCCGGAACCAGCGGCGCGAGCCCAAACGCGTTTGGTAAGGCGTTCTTCACGTTTACCGGTGAAATCGGCATGCGCGTGTCGCAGATGCTCTATCTCTCGACGTTCCTGGACGCCGGCAACGTCTGGAATCGGCCGGCGCAGTTCGACCCCACCCGGCTGTTCCGCGGCGCCGGTATTGGGGCGGCGGTCATTTCGCCCCTCGGGCCGCTCGGGATCGACTACGCCTATGGCTTCGACCGGACGGACATCTTCGGCAATCCCAGGCCAGCCTGGAAACTGCACTTTAAGCTCGGCAACTTCTTCTAAGAGCAGGGGCGCAGTATACTGCGCCCGCCACCACCACCAGTCCTACTTCGGGAGTTCGTGCGTTATGCAGCGTCTCGTCTTCGTGTCGCTCGCCGCCGTCGTGCTGTTGGCAACGGCCTCTCCCGTCGCGTTGGCTCAGGCCGGCCGCCCCGCCGCTCCGCCGCCACCTCCGCCTCCGCCTTCGGCAACCGCGTCGCCAACCGGTCCCCTGCCGACCGCGCGGATCGCGTACATCCATCTCCAGGATGTGCTGCGCCGCACGCCGGGATACGTCGTCGCGGAATCGACGTACCGGAAGCTCGTGACCGGCTACCAGAACGAGCTGCAGCGGTTGCAGCAGCAACTCGACTCGGCGGTGCAGGCGTTCGACCAGCAGTCGATCGCGCTGTCGCCGGCCGCGCGCCAGGCGAAGCAAAAGGACCTGCAGGGGATGCAGCAGCGCATGGTCGCACGCCAGCAAGCCTTGCAGGACACCGCCCAGGCGAAGGAGGACGAGCTGATGGAGCCGCTGCGCAATCGGATCAACTCCATCATCCAGGGGATCCGCGCCGAGAACAACTACTCGTTCATCATCGACGCCGACGCGGGGGGCGCGTTCCTGCTCGCGGCCGACCCGGCGCTCGACATCACCCCGCGCGTGCTGGCGCGCCTGACGCAGGCGCAGTAGCTCACCACGCGCACACTGTCCGCTAGTGAGATCGCGGCCCTCACCGGCGGCAAGCTGGTGGGGCCGGGATCCACGACGGTCGCCGGGATCGCGCCGCTCGAGCGCGCGGGTCCCGGCGATCTCTCTTTTCTTGCCTCACCCCGATACGTCCAATACTTTGAGCGCACCAGCGCATCGGTCGTGCTCGTGGCGCCGGCGTTGGAAGCAACGGCCGGGGGCCCGGAGACGCGCATCATCGTTGCCGATCCGTACGCGGCGTTGCTGGTGGTGCTGCCGGTGCTGTACCCGCAGGCCGTGTGGGAGCCGGGCGTCCATGCGACGGCGGTCATCGGGCGCGGCGCGACGTGGCAAGAGCCGGTCGCCATCGGCCCGCACGTCGTGATCGGCCGCGACGTGCAGCTCGGCAAGAACGTCCGCATCGGCGCGCGGTGCGTGCTCGGCGATGGCGTCGCCGTCGGCGACGACACGCAGCTCTATCCGGGCGTCACACTCTACTCGGGGACCGCGCTGGGGAAACGCGTGATCGTGCACGCCGGCGCGGTGCTGGGAAGCGACGGCTTCGGCTACATCCCCGGCAAGGCGGGCGAGGAGCACCGGAAGATCCCGCACGTCGGCCGCTGCCTCGTCGGCGACGACATCGAGATCGGCGCGAACACGTGCGTCGATCGCGGCAGCGTGGACGACACGGTGATCGGCTCAGGGACGAAGATCGACAACCTGGTGCACATCGCGCATAACGTACGAATCGGCGCGCGCTGTCTGATCATGGCGCAGGCGGGCATCGCGGGCAGCTGCCAGCTGGAGGACGATGTGATCATCGCGGGGCAGGCGGGGCTTTCGGACCACGTCAACGTCGGCCGCGGCGGGCGCTTGCTCGTCCAGTCGGGAACGTTCGAAGACATCGCAGCGGGGGCGACGATGTTCGGGACGCCCGCGCGCCCGCACCGCGAGTTGTTGCGCGGACAGGTCGCCCTGTATCGCCTGGCGAAGATCGTGGACAAGCTCGAAGCGCTCGTGCAATCCAAACCCGAGGCTCCTCCTGCCTCCTAGGCGCTCGGTCACCCGGCCCTCGGGCGTTCGTGGCACGGGACTGCACACCGGCGCAACCACGGAAGCGACATTTTTGCCGGCCCCGGCCGGACAGGGCATCGTCTTCCGCCGGACCGATCTCCCCGGCAAACCGGAGATCCACGCGCGGCTGACCGAGGTCGAGGCCGTGGAACGCCGGACCGCGATCGGCCACGGCGACGCTACGATCCATACCGTCGAACACCTGCTCGCCGCCGTCTCCGCGCACGTCATCGACGATTTGACGATCGAGCTGACGGGCCCCGAGCCGCCGATCCTGGACGGCAGCGTCCAGCCATATTTTGAAGCGCTTGCGCGGGCCGGGCCCGCATCCGTCGGTGGCGAACCCACGATCCTGATGGTCACGGCGCCGTTCACGGTGACGGACAAGGACGCGTCCTACGTCGTCGCGCCGGCGAAGAGTTTCCGGCTGACCGTCTCGATCGAGTGGGCGCATCCGCTCATCGGTCGGCAGGCGGGCACCTATGAGGTGACGCCGGAAAACTTCGCGGCAGAGCTTGCGCCGGCGCGCACGTTCGGCTTCACGCACGAAGTCGCGGAGCTGCAGGCGCGGGGTTTGATCAAGGGGGTGTCCGAGGCGAACGCGATCGTGCTCGACGAGCGCGGTGTGGTGCACGGTGGCGCCTTGCGTTGGCCGGACGAATTCGTGCGGCATAAAGCGGCGGATATCGTGGGGGACCTGGCGCTCACCGGCGCCCGGATTCAGGCTCATGTGGTGGCAACGCGCCCCAGCCACGGCGGCAACATCGCGCTGGCACGGGCGCTCGCGCGCGCAGGGAGGCGCACCGGCATGCCGGCGATGGATATCAGCAAGATCATGGACTATCTGCCTCACCGGTATCCGTTCCTGCTCGTGGACCGGATCATCGAGGTGGAAGGGAAGAAGCGGATCGTGGGCATCAAGAACGTCACGATCAACGAGCCGTTCTTCCAGGGCCACTTCCCGGGCCATCCGATCATGCCGGGAGTGCTGATCATCGAGGCGATGGCGCAGGTCGGCGGCATGCTGCTGATGAGTCATTGGGAAGGACAGGATTCCGCCAACAAGGTCGTCTACTTCATGTCGCTCGACAACGTCAAGTTCCGGCGGCCCGTAGTACCAGGGGACCAGATCCGTTTCGAGCTCGAGATGCTCCAGTTCCGGGGAAAGACGTGCCGCATGAAGGGCGAGGGGTTCGTGGACGGGCAGGTGGTCGCCGAGGCGGAGATGATGGCGATGGTCGTCGACAAGTGATTCACCGGACCGCGCTGGTCGATCCCACCGCCGAATTGGGCGCCGACGTGTCGGTCGGGCCGTATTCGGTCATCGGTCCCAAGGTGACCGTCGGCGATCGCTGCACCATCGCCGCCCACGCCGTGCTCGAGCGCAATACGCGCGTCGGCGACGGCGTGAAGATCGGCTACGGCACCGTGATCGGGAACGATCCGCAGGATCTCAAATACAAGGGCGAAGAAACGTGGGTCGAGATCGGCAGCGGCACGATCATCCGCGAGTACTCCACCATCAACCGCGGCAGTACCGCGACCGGCAAGACCACCGTGGGCGAGCGCTGCTTCCTGATGACCTACGTCCACATCGCGCACGACTGCGTGGTCGGGAATGACGTCATCATGGCCAATGGGGTCCAGATGGCCGGTCACGTCACCGTCCATGACCGCGCCATCATCAGCGGCCTCGTTCCGATCCACCAGTTCGTGCGCATCGGGACGTATTCGTTTGTGGGCGGCGGCTCGCGCGTCAACCAGGACGTACCTCCGTATACGAAAGCGGCGGGCAACCCCGTCCATCTCTACGGCCTCAACTCGGTCGGACTGCAGCGTGCCGGCTTCTCGCCCGAGGTGAAGCTCGCGTTGAAGCGCGCGTACCGCCTGGTGTTCAACTCGGACCTGACGGTGAGCCAGGGGATCGCGCGCGCGCGGACGGACCTGCCCCAGGTCGTCGAGGTCGAGACGTTTCTGGCGTTCATCGAGACTTCGCAGCGCGGGGTCATGGTGTGAAACGGCGGGAACCGGGAGCCGGGAGCCGGGAGCCGGGAGTTGGGAGCCGGGTCCGACCGGTGCGCGTCGGCGTAGTGGGCGCGGGTATGCTTGGATTCCACCACATTCGACTGCTCAAAAAGATCGAAGGGGCCGAGCTCGTCGGCTTCTACGATCACAACGCCGCGCGCGCCGCGCAGGTCGCCAAAGAGCTGGAGACGGTCGCCCATCCGTCCCTTGAAGCCCTGCTGGACAAGGTCGACGCGGTGACGGTCGTCGTCCCGACGCCGGCGCACGTCGAGGTCGCACTGCCGGTGCTCGAGCGCGACCTGCACGCACTCGTCGAAAAGCCGCTCGCGGACACGCTGCCCGGCGCCGAGCAGCTCGTGCACACGGCGCGCGAACGGAAGCTGTGTTTGCAGGTGGGCCACGTGGAGCGGTTCAATCGCGCGGTGCGGGCCGCCACGCCCTATCTCGACGAACCGCGCTTTCTGCAGACCGAACGCCTGGCGCCATTCCAGCCGCGCGGCACCGATGTCGCCGTCATCCTGGATCTCATGATCCACGATCTCGACCTGGTGCTCGAGCTGGTGCGCTCGGAGGTCGGCGAAGTGCGCGCGACCGGCGTGCCGATCCTCACGCCGCACGTGGACATCGCGAATGCGCGCGTCGAATTCGCCAACGGCGCCGTGGCGATCATCACCGCAAGCCGCGTCTCGCGCGAGCGCACGCGCAAGCTCCGCATCTTCCAGCCCACCGGCTATTTCTCGCTCGATCTCGCGCAGGGCAACGGCCATTTCTATCGGCTCAAACCCGGCTGGCAGGAGATGAACGCGACCCGCATGGAAGACGTGGTGGAGCACGTGAAGCTCGAGGCACCGGAAGCCGACGCGCTCAAACTGGAGCTGGAGAGCTTCCTGCGCGCGGTGCGCGGCGATGGCGACGTGGTCGTCACCGGCGCGGCCGGACTCCAGGCGCTGGCTCTCGCTTACCGCGTCTCCGACGCCATCAGCGCCTCGCCGCTCGCCGCGGCGCGGCCGTGACCCCACCCCGGATCTACATCTCGGCAGGCGAACCCTCGGCTGACGCGCACGCGGCGGCGGTCGCCACCGCCCTGCGCCATAAGATCCCCGGCGTCGAGCTCGAAGCGCTCGGCGGTCCGTTGCTCGAGCGTGCCGGTGTGCGGGTGCTGGACCGGATGGAATCGTACTCCGTGGTCGGATTTGTCGAAGCGCTCGAGAAAATCCCGGCGCACTACCGGCTGCTGAATCGCATCAAGCAATCCTTCGCGGCCAAGCGCTACGATCTCGTCATTCTCGTGGACTATCCCGGCTATCACCTCCGCGCCGCCGCGGCTGCCGCAGCCGCCGGAATTCCCGTCCTCTATTACATCGCGCCGCAGATGTGGGCGTGGGGGCCGAAGCGCGTCAAGAAACTCGCTCCCGTAAAAGAACTGGCGGTGATTCTACCGTTCGAGGAGCAGTTCTTTCGCGAGCGCGGCGTGCACGCAACCTTCGTCGGCCATCCCCTCAAGGACCGGCCGCCTCCGCCGTCGCGCGCCGACGCGCGCCGCGCCCTCGGCCTCGATCCCGAGCGACCGACCCTCGGTCTCTTTCCGGGAAGCCGGCGCCTCGAAGTCAAACGTCACTGGCGCATCGTTCGCGAAGCGGCGGCGATCGTGACGGCGCAGCGTCCCGAGCTACAGGTCGTTGTGGCCGGCACATCCCACGCCGAGTATCCGGATCCCGGCGCGATCAACGTGCATCGCGGGGATCCGCTCCTCGTGTTCGCGGCGGCCGATGCGGGGATCTGTAAATCCGGCACGACGACCCTCGAGGCCGCGATCGCCGACGTGCCGATGGTGATCACGTACCGCGTGCACCCGATCTCCTGGTTCATTGCGGGTCGGGTCGTGAAGGTGCAGTGGGCCGGCCTCGTGAACCTGGTCGCGGGTTACGAAGTCGCGCCCGAATTCCTGCAGTCGCGCGCAACGCCCGAGACGCTGGCGCACGGCGTATTACCGCTGCTCGATCCCGAGAATCCGGTCACACGACGGCAGCGTGAGGATCTGAAGCTCGTGCGCGAGCGGCTCGGCCCACCCGGCGCCGCCGAGCGGGTGGCGGAGCTCGCGGCGGGACTAATCCGATGAAGCTGCGATGGGCCGAGCCGCTCGCGCAGGCGCTCGGACCTCCCACGATCAAGGGGCTCGCGGCGACCTGGCGCTACCGGGTCAGCGGCGCCGAACACTGGCAACCACCGCTTATCTTCGTCCTGTGGCATTCACGCATTCTCCCACTCCTGCCGGTGCGCAAGCACGAGGGCATCGTCTTGCTCGTTAGCCGCCATCGCGACGGCGGGTACCTTGTGGACCTCGCCGAGAGCTGGGGCTATCGCTCCGTCCGCGGCTCGACGCAGCGCGGCGGCGACATCGGCCTGCTCGGCATCGTGCGGGCGCTGCAGGCGGGCGCGACCGTCGCCATGACGCCGGACGGGCCGCGGGGACCGCGCGAGCGCGTGCAGCCGGGCGCGATTGCCGCCGCGCAGCATGCCGGTGTGTCGGTCATCGCCGCGGGCGCGCGGGTGTCGTCCGCGTGGTATCTGCACTCCTGGGACCGCATGTGCATCCCCAAACCGTTCGCCGCGGTCGACGTGCGCTTCAGCGCACCGATCGCGATTGGTCCCGGCAAGGACGGTCTCCGGCGGGGCATGGCCGATGTGCAGCGCACGCTGCACGAGGTGAACGGTACGGGAGACACCGCATGAGCGGGGGCGGGGGCGGGGGCGGGGGGGCGCAGCGAATCGCGCAATGGCTCTGGTGGAGTGGCGGCGCGTCTGCGCGCGCGGCCCGCGGCGTGCTCCTGCCGGTCGCGTTCGTCTATCGCTCGATCATGAGCGCGCGCGCCAAGGCATACGCGCGGGGATGGCTGCGGCGGCGCCCGTTGCCGCTGCCATCGGTGGCGATCGGAAATCTTGCTGTCGGCGGTGCGGGCAAAACGCCGCTGGCTGCGTGGATAGCCGCATACTTCGCGCGCCATGGTGTGAAACCGGGAATTCTGCTGCGCGGCTATCGCGGAGACGAACAGGCAGTGCATCAGCGGCTCGTGCCCGACGCAGTCGTGGTGCCAAACCCCAACCGTGTCGCGGGCGCACGCACGGCACGCGATCAGGGGGCGCGCGTCCTCGTGCTCGACGACGCGTACCAGCGGCTCAATGTGGGACGCGACGTCAACATCGCGGTCGTCAGCACGGAAAGCTCACCGCCACGCCATGTCGCCTGGCCGCTCCCGGCCGGCCCCTGGCGAGAGGATTGGAGCGCCCTGGGTCGCGCGGACGTGATCGTCGTGACCCGGCGGCGCGCGGCCGTTGCCGAAGCGCGCGCACTGGCGGGACGCATTTCGGCGCGTTGGCCCAAGGCGATCGTGGCGACTGTGCAGCTTGCGCTCGATGCCTTGACCGGCCTCAAGTCGGGCCGCCGGGTCGAGCTGTCGGCACTCGCCAAAAAGCGCGTGATCGTGGCGGCCGGCATCGCCGACCCCGTCAGCTTCGCAGCGCAGGTGCGCGGCGTTGGGGCGACTGTGCAACTCATGGCATATCAAGACCATCACTCGTACCCGCCGGGCGACGTCGCGCGACTCGCGCAGGCCGCAAAACACGCCGATTATGTTGTAGTCACCGAGAAGGACGCGGTGAAGTTGCGCAGCCGCTGGCCGGACGATCCCTCCGCTCCGGAGCCGCTCGTCGCCCAGCTCGCGTTGCGGTGGGAATTAAACGGCGACGGCGTTGAACGGGTCCTCGAAGGGGTGCTGAAAAGGGTCGTATGAGCGAACCAGCGATTATTCGTCCCGACAAACAGACCTTCCTCGCCGAGGAGAATCCGTTCGAGGCGATGATGGAGCGGTTCGACCATGCCGCCAAGCTGCTCAATCTGGACCGTGGCCTCTACAAGGTGCTGCGCAATCCCGAAAAACAGATCATCACGTCGCTCCCCATCGTCCGCGACAACGGCGAAGTCGAGGTCTACACCGGGTACCGCGTGCTCTACAACACGTCGCGTGGCCCCGCCAAGGGCGGCATCCGCTTCGACCTCAACGTCACACTCGAAGAAGTGAAGGCGCTGGCCGCGTGGATGACGTGGAAGTGCGCCCTGGTCAACATCCCGTTTGGCGGCGCCAAGGGCGGTGTCGTGTGCGATCCGACGACGATGTCGATGGCCGAGCTGGAGAAAGTGACGCGCCGCTACACCTCGAGCATCATCGAAACCCTGGGCCCCGATTCCGACGTGCCGGCGCCCGACGTGAACACGAACGAGCGCGTGATGGCGTGGATCATGGACACCTACTCCATGCACAAGCGTCACACGGTCACCGCCGTGGTGACCGGCAAGCCGGTGGAGATGGGCGGCTCACTCGGCCGGCGCGAAGCGACCGGGCGCGGCTGCATGATCGTGACGCGCGAGGCACTGACCTCGCTGGGGATGACCCTCAAGGGCTCGCGCGTCGCGGTGCAGGGCTTTGGCAACGTGGGATCGGTGGCCGCGGACCTGATGTCGAAAGAGGGGGCGATCATCGTCGCCGTCTCCGACAAGTCCACCGCGCTCCACAATCCGAAGGGCCTGGACGTGCAGGACATGCTCGCGTGGGCGAAGGAGCATCGCCAGCTGGCCGGTTATCCCAAGGCCGAGACGATCCAGCACAACGAGTTGCTGACCGTCGACTGCGATGTCCTGGTCCCCGCCGCCACGGAAAACGTCATCACCAGCAAGAACGCGCGCCAGATCAAAGCCAAGATCATCTGCGAAGGGGCGAATGGTCCCACCAGCGCGAATGCGGACAAGATTCTCGAGGACAAGGGCATCTTCGTGATTCCCGACATCCTGGCGAACGCCGGCGGCGTAACGGTGAGTTACTTCGAGTGGGTGCAGGACCGCGGCGGCTACTTCTGGGACGAGGAGACCGTCAATCGCCGGCTCGAGGCGATACTGGTCCGCTCGTTCGGCGAGGTCCGGGCGATGGCGTCGCGCTACAAGGTGGCGAACCGGATCGCGTCGTACATCGTTGCCGTCGATCGCGTGGCGGCGATGCACCGGCTGCGCGGCCTCTATGCCTGATGCGGTATTGCCTCGTCGCCCTCGGCGCCCCGGGAGGGCGGATGAAGAGCGCCGCGCTGCGGGCGGCCTGTGACGAATACCTGAGCCGGATCAAACACTACGCCAAGATCGAGGAACGTGAAGTGCGCGATTTATCGCGCATTCCGCAGGAATCTCGCGTGATCGCGTTGGCGGAGCGGGGCGAGTCGTGGACCTCGGAGCAACTCGCCGAGCTCGTCGGGCGCTGGGAGATGGAAGGCCGCGATGTCACGTTCGTGATCGGCGATCACGATGGGCTGCCGCCCGAAGTGCTCCGGCGCGCCGAGCGCACTTGGAGTCTCGGGGCCCTGACGCTGCCGCACGAGCTCGCGCGCGTCATCGTCTACGAGCAGCTCTATCGCGCCCACACCATCCGGCGCGGAGAGAAATACCATCGAGGCTCCTGAGCGGCTTGCGCTGCTCACGCTGGCGCGTCGCGCGATCGAAGCGGCGCTGTGCGGCCGCTCGCCTCCGGAGTTACCTGATGTGCCAGCCGCCCGGCTGTGGCGCGGCGCGTTCGTGTCCTTGCACGAGAACGACGGGGACCTGCGCGGCTGCATCGGCCACGTCAAAGACGATCGGCCGCTCGGCGAAGTGATTCGCCAGGTCGCCGTCTCGGCGGCGCGATCTGATCCGCGATTTCCACCGGTCGCGCCCGGCGAGTTGGCCGGCTTGCGGATCGAAATCTCCGTCCTGGGAGCGCCGGTGTTTGTGCCCACCGCCGATCTCGGTCGCATCGTAATCGGCCGCGACGGTCTGCTGCTCCGCCGCGGCGCCGTGCACGCGGTGCTGTTGCCGCAGGTCGCCACCGAAAACGGGTTCGGCCCCGAAGCATTCCTCGACGCCGTGTGCCACAAGGCCGGTCTCAGGGCCGGGAGCTGGCGGGAACCGGACACGCGCGTCTTCACGTTCACAGCGGACGTCTTCGTCGAATGACCGAGTGGTTCAAGCACTGGTTCGGCGACGAATACCACGGTCTCTATGCGCACCGTGACGAGGAGGATGCGCGTCGCGCCGTCGCGCTGATTCGAGGCGCAGTAAAACTGGAATCAGGAGCCACGATTCTGGACTTAGCCTGTGGTCCCGGGCGGCATTCGACAGAGCTCGCCCGCACCGGGGGACGCGTAGTGGGGTTCGATCTGTCCCGCGCGATGTTGCGCCGGGCGCACGAGCGAAACAGCGC
>Ga0075425_100001677_pt1 | contig 21703 bp, 23 predicted proteins | sample SoiMethybrSBSTD4_FD_75300 | JGI IMG/M metagenome (GOLD analysis project Ga0075425, IMG submission 75300) | Bulk soil microbial communities from a Populus tree surrounding site in Tennessee, USA - Soil MetaG P. TD hybrid SBSTD4 | ecosystem: Environmental > Terrestrial > Soil > Tree plantation... | reverse complement strand
GCTTCGGCGAATGATGCCGGAAGCGGGAGGAGTCCATACCATCATGTTTACCCGCGGCTGCTAAACACTGGGCGACTAGTCGCGAGTAATCCGAATCTCGAGCGCATCGGCCTGACCGGCGGTTCGATTCCTGTACGGCTCAACTCCCCTCACGTCCCATTCCCGCCTCCATGAATCCGGCCGTGCCGATCGACACGAGCGCAATGCGACTAGCGTCACGGTCGGCGGTCGGTGACGACAGCGCGTGCGTCGGTCACTATCGAGGCCTCAGACACGCGATCAAGTTTGCCACCTGCGCCGGAGTGTAGTTCTCGAGCAGGTGATTGTGCCGCTCGCGCGCACCGGCCATCTTCTCCGCGTGGAGCGCTCCGACATCGAACGACGGCACAGCGCTCAGGGCCGGTGGTCTCAGCAGCCGATCGCGCAACGTCGCCGCGTCGTAGTTGCGGGCGACACCCGACGGGCCATCGGCGTGGCACGAAGCGCACTGCTGATCGAAGTACGCCCTTCCGGCTGCGGCGTCTCCGGTTCCGGGCGTCGCGTCCACAAGCTGCTTGTATCGACCCTCCTGCCGCGCGTAGTGGATGTACGTCGCGATGTCGTGCAGCTGCCGATCGCTCAGGTCCGAGAACTGAGGCATCGGCGACAGCTTCGCGGTCTGCGGAATGCCCGCTCGCAGGAGCGCGACGATCCGGTCGCCGTTGACGTCCGACCCGACGAGAGCCGAGCGCATGAGGTCGGTCGCTTCGCCTCTCGGCGTGAGCGTGACGCCGTGGCAGTACGCGCAGCCGAACAGCACGTAGGTCTCCTTCGCGTGCTGCATGACGGGATCGGCCAGCGGTGGGCCGATGAAATCGACATCGTAGCCGGCTCTCGCCGGCGTCGTGGTCGAGGGCGATTGCCCCGCGACCGACACGGACACGAGGACGGTGAGTCCGTAAGAGATGAACAGGAGCCGGCTCACGAGAGCGCCCGTTTGCAGTAATCGAACATGAGCTGTACCTCTTCGACCGCCGGCCGCAGGGTGCCGTGCTCGAATTCGAGCAGCACCACGATCGGCCAGCGGTTGTCGCGGATCAACCGCAGCACCTCGATCAGCGGCGCGTCGCCCTCGCCGAACGGCGTGCTCCGCCCGTTGTTCTTCCGCCGATCCCCGAGGTGAACGCTGGACACTCGGTCGTGGTGCTTCTCGAGAAACTCGATGCAGTCGCCGTTCGCGGCCGTGAAGTGACGCGTGTCGAGGGTCGCGCGAACATCCGGCGAGAAGCCCAGCGCCTTGACGAAGCTCGCTTCGTTGTTGATCGCGTCGGGGTCGGACAGGTTGTCGTGGTTGTGAACCCCGAGAAACATCCCGTGCCGGCCCGGGAATCGCGCCATCCGACGTGAGACGTCCAGACCCTGCGAGCCGACGCACCCTCTCGCGCCGAGCACCTTCGCGCCCGCGAATACCGCATCGATCTCGGCGTCGGTGTAGGTCTCGTTGACGTTGACGTAACAGGTGAAGATGTCGATGCCAGCCTCGTCGAACTCCTTTTTCACGAGCCGATAATGATCGACCGGGTTGCCGAGCCGCCACGCGCGCAGCTTCTCGCGGGCGGCTTCCGCGGTGATTCCCGGCCCGGTAAATCGCGGCTCGACCCAGGTGGCATGCAGCTCCACCAGCCCCATCCCGTTCTGGACGAGCCGGTGAACCAGCGTGGACCGGTTCTCCGGCGTCATCGCAAGATCGTGGTAGCAGAACGGCTGCAAACCGAACTGCACTCCACCGACCAGCGATCGATTGTTCCGGCGAGCGGCGGCGCCCGCCTGCCCGGCGACGACTGAAGCCGATCGCGCCAGGCCGAGGACGGCGGACCAGCCCATCACGGCAACTCTTCCGAAGTCGCGGCGCGTCATATGGCCTTGATCTACCACTGATTCACGGCTGACGTTCACCACTCTCGACCATTTTTTGAAATATCGATACCTCTGCTTGCGGTAAATCTCTCGCCACGCGCCACGCCTTTGGCCTAGACTGCGCAACACAACGTCCATGAAACGAATACCAGCGTTTGCATTCGCCGTGCTCGCGCTGCTCGCGGACGCGACGGCCCTCGGGCGCGCGACGCAGGATCCGCAACCCGCCCGCGATATTTCAGGATTCTGGGAACTGAACTTCGACAGCCGGAGGGTGCCGCGCGCGAACCTGCTGCCGTCGGTCACGCGCGGCCGTCTCGACGCGCGCCTCAAGAGCGACGCCTACGCGATCCGCTGGTGCAATCTCCTCGGCGTTCCGTTCATCATGGACTCCGGCCGTCCGCTCGACATCCGCCAGGGCACGACGGCGATCATGGTCGTCCCGGAAAACTCGTCGGCTCCGCGCTATTTCTACCTAAACCGGTCGGCGCACATCAGCGACGACATCTTCGACCCGTCGACGAACGGCGATTCGATCGCGCGCTGGGAGAGCGACACGTTGGTGGTCGATACGACCGGATTCCATGGTGAGCACGGAATCACGGCGATCCCTGGCGGCGGGTTCCGCACGGAGAAGTCGCGCCTCGTCGAGCGGTATCGCCTGATGAAGGACGGCGCGGTTCTGTCGGTGACGTTCACCTGGACCGACCCCACGGTCTTTCGAACGCCGCACTGGTACGAGTTTCGGTATTACCGGCTGCCATCCACCTACGAGCCGCGCCAGTGGCTGCCGTGCGATCCATTCGACGAGGAGCGCGCGAAGTTTCTCGAGACGACGCCGAAGCCTGGGAGACCGGCGACGCGAACGGTTCCGAAGGAGTAAGGGCATGGGAGCGCGGATGGTTTCGGCGGTTGTGGTGCTCGCCTGCGTCATCGCGCCAGCCGTTCGCACGCAGACGCCGGCGGCACCCGGCGCGCGGCTCGAGGGAGACTGGGTTCGGATCGATCCCGACGGCGTGGGCAGCTTCGACGGCCTGAGCGGCGTCGTGCCGGCGGCGGAGCTCCTGCCCGGCGTCACCGGCGCCGGGGGCGGTCGCGGCGACGGACGCGGACGCGGCGTTCCACAATCAACCGGCCCGAATCCGGAAGGCGTCCCGTACATCGTGGTCACGCAGCCGTGCAGCGGCTTCGGGGGCGGCCGTGGAAATGGAGGCCTCCTCATCAACCCCGATTCGGGTGGGGTGCACTTCGTCGAGCACAAGGACGAAGTGATCTTCGCGGGCGAGCGCGGCGGCGTGCGCCATATTTATCTGGATCGACGCGGTCACCCCGATTCGAGCCAGCGGACGCCGACGCCCGCAGGGCATTCGATCGGCCGTTACGACGGAAGCACGCTGATCGTCGAGACGACCGGTTTTACGCCGGGGGCCGTTCCCGGCGGTGGCGTCCGGACGCCCGAAACGCGTCTCGTCGAGCGGTTCGAATTGTCTGCCGATAGTCGGCGGCTCACGATCGTATACACGTGGCAGGATCCGAAGATTTACCAGAAGCCGCACGTCTACCGCCTATACTTCGAGCGTGCGCCGGCGGTGACGTCGAACGGAGCCCTGGTGAGCTATGCGCTCGAAGAGTGGTGCGACGCCGGCGATCCAATCGAGAAGCAGTCGATCGTCCCGCCGAAGCAGACCATCAGGAAATGATCCCGGATTGAGTATCGCTGTGGAGGTCCGCATGAAGACCATCTGGCGCGTCGGCCTCGCCGTCATCGGTCTGGCGCTTGCGTCGGTCTCCGTTGCGGCACATCATTCGTTCGCGATGTTCGACATGGACAAGAACGTCGAGTATCAGGGCGTCATTTCTGAATTCAAGTGGCAGAACCCGCACGTGCACTTCACCATCGACATTGCGAAGGCGCCGGGCGTCGATCCGCAGACGGTCGGCCGGTGGGACGTCGAAGGCGGTTCGGTCAACATCATGTCGCGGCAAGGGTGGACGCGCACCAGCTACAAAGTCGGCGATCCGATCCGGCTCGTCGGACATCCCATGAAGGACGGATCGAAAGGCATTTCGCTGTTCTATGCGATTCGTCCGGACGGCTCGCGCCTCTATCACGACATCGCCCGGCCGAAAGACGACGTGAAGAAGACGAGTGGCGATCTTCCGTAGCCTGCAGGACGGCGCGTTCACCGAATGGTTCCTCGGGTCCGAGTCGATCTGGACGTATCCGACGGTCCTGACGCTGCACACGGTCGGCATGGCGATTCTGGTGGGCGCAAGCTTCGTGATCCATCTGCGGATCCTGCAGGTCGCGGGAGCCATCCCGCTGCGGCGCCTGCTGCCGCTCTATCGCTTCATCTGGATCGGCTTCGCGATTAATCTGCTGAGCGGCCTGATTCTGTTCGCGACCGAGGCCGCCGATCGCATCGCCGATCCGGTCTTCTACGTGAAGATGGTCAGCATTGCGGCGGCGCTCTGGCTGGGCGGAGTGGTGAAGCGCCGCGTCATCGTTCGACCGAGCGCGCCCGAGGCGACGACACTTGCCAGCCGCTCGATGGCGGCGGCATCGCTCGCGCTGTGGGCCACCGCAATCGTCGCCGGCCGTCTCATGGCCTATCTGAAGACCACGCGTTGATCCGCGTCGATGCCTGAATTCGCCGCCTGGGTGGAGTCGACGCCGATCTCGAGGGCACTGTTCGGAATGTCATGGCTGTGGCCGGCCTGTGAATCGCTGCACTTCATCGGCCTGTGCATGCTGATCGGCGGCGCCGGATTGCTGGACCTGAGATTGATGGGCATGTTTCGCGGCCTCCCAATCCGACACATCAGGGCAATGATGCCCTGGGCGATCGGGGGATTTTTCATCAACGCGGCGACTGGAACGCTGTTCCTGATCATGCAGCCGCATCTGTACTTGAGCAGCGCGGTCTGGTGGTCGAAGGTCGCGTTCATCGGTGTCGCGGCGGCGAACGCCCTGTTCTTCGAGACGAGGCTGGCACTGCCGGCTTTGACCATGGAGCCCGATGCCGACACGCCGACAGCGATGAAAGTGGTCGGCGCGTGCTCGCTCTTTAGCTGGTTCGCGGTTTTGTATTGCGGGCGGATGCTGCCGTATCTGGGAACCGGGAATTGATGTGACACACGTGCGCTGTCGAGGCGCGAGTTCACGCTGATTGCCGTTTCTCCGCTCGCGCTTCCGTTCGCGCGGGGTGGCGCGCACGCGGCGCCGGGCGATGTCGCCGGCATGCACGAGCCGTGTCTCGTCAGCCTCGCCTAGATCAACCCAGCAGTCACGCCGCAGCACGTCGAACGGCGTCAACTCGCTTGAGCCATTCGCCAATGCGGTTCCAACTGACGAAATTCTGGCTCAACTCGCGCACCCGCTCGTCGTGGAGCCGATGGTTCTCACGGCCCGAATCTTGTGTGATTACTCTCTGACGCAACGCACGGACAACGCGATCTGCTTCTGGCCCTGGGGCTGACGATAGAGCGCCTGACTGCCTTTGCCGAAGTTATAGAATGGTGCGGTGAGCGGACCGTTTTCTGATGCCGTCCAGTACATTCCGTGCGCCTCCAGCCGTTCGTACTTTCCATCTACCGAGTGATTGCCACCCAGGACCGCATTGAAGCCTGACGTGCCTCCGCTCACGAGCGCCTCGTACGCGGCTTTACCGTTCTCCGGTGAGTCGTTACCAAGGCCACCATAGTGCTTCACCGGCTGACGCCACTCGTCGTCGGTCGGCAACCGCCATCCATCTCCCAGCGACTGACATACTCGCTGCGCCGACTTCCACGCATACAAGCGGCCATATCGGCGGCAGTCCGATTCTGCATCGTCGTAACAATAGGACGACGGGGTGCTGACATTCAGATTTCGCAGTCGTCCACTCTTTACCGTCCGCTATTCGTTTGGAAGAAGCGATAGTGCCGGACAGGTTCTGGTCTTTCGGCGGAGCTTCTGTCGAGCAGGCGGCGGCGGCAACAAATCCGAACGCGATGCTCAGTACGATTGCCACGACACTACTTCGATTCGTCGTCATGTTGTCGTCGTCAGGACGGTCAATCGCGCGAGTGTGTCTTCGCACGTTGAGGTCCCGCAACCGAGGGAGCCTACCACGCAGCAGGTCGCGCTAAACGCCGATCTGGCGAGCTTGTGCGCTCGCTACACACTGGACGACATATCATTCCCGTCGGCCGGAGAATGGCACCTGATGATGTTGTCGACCGCTTCGTGGACAGGCTCAGTGCGGACGCGCTCTACTTTGGGCGGATCTCATCTCCGCCTTGGATTAGCGCCTTTGAACAGCGTTTGCCATTTCGACTCCCGAAGTCGTACGCGTCACTCGTCAGACGCTACCGCTTTGGCCCGTTCGAGAGGGGTGGGCTCCGATTGTTCGGGAATCTGGGCGATGGCTCGAGAGAAGATCTCGTGTTCGCGGCACAGAGCGATCCGTTCTTGTGGACGCCGCTTTTTGCGGCGGGTCTGCTCCAAATTGGTCGGCTTGATACCGGGTCCTATGATCCCGTGTGCTTGGACAGCCGAAGGATGAAGAGCGAAAGCGAGTACCCGCTCGTGCTCCTCGATCACGAGGCTGCGCTCCAGTCTGAGCGAATCATCGTCAGTCGTCGGATTGATCAATCATTCCTGTCGTTCATGTTCAACAACGGCGCCAGGTAGCATTTCCGCGTTTACTCGCGCTAAACGCCGTTTTGTTTAGGACTCGCAGTGGCTGTGATCGGAACATCGCACCGATTTCGGCCGACGTCAGTCTGGACTTCCTGCAAACGCTACTGCGATTGTCGACGCCTGCAGCAACGCCGCGCCATTGACGCGCGGCGGTTCAGCGCGGAAGGCTCCCGCCGCATCGATCGCGGCGTTCGCCAGCGTGGCCGGGCCGCTGCATATATGGGCAGATGCGGCACGCCATCGCCGTCGAAATAGACCTGCACGCGAACCTGCGCGCCGCCTGCCGGTAGAGTCAGACCATCGGGCACACGGCCGCGACTCTCCGGATGATCCGTCCCGCGGCCTCATTCAACGGAAGCATCACTGCAGGAGGCGCGGAGTCGCACGCGCTTCGTAGCACCGTGGCGAATCAATACGGTGGCGTGCCGCGGATCTCGACGCGGCCCGGAATGGCAAGATCGCCTTCGTACATGATCGCGACGGCCGGTGCGTGGGTAAACCATCGGGCCCGCGGCTGCAGCGGCATCTCGGCCGTATGCAACCGGCACTCGGCTTCCGTGTTCCGCCCCCGCTGCTTCTCGGCTAGCTGGGTCCATTCGGAGGACCGAGCACCTTTCGGATTCTCGGAATGCCGCCCGGAAACGTATAGGGTACGCATTAGCAAAGAACGGTAAATCACTCGAGAACGTACGGCGACGGTCGTGAGCGGCAGTCCTGATATCGACTCGCAGCTGATTCCCAGGTAACAGCCGTCGGATTCGCCGTTGCCATGGGCGCAACGCCGGGCATTGTCACTGGCCACTGGTGACGCAGTCGGCTGATTGTCGTCAGGTTTCGCCGTTTTCGGTTCGCGCATCATTTGTTCTGATTCGGTTATTCTCTCGGCATTGGACTTGTGTCAGTGAGGGGCGCATGAACCACGAACCGAGCGCTGGTCGCCGTCGATTCCTCAAGCACGCATCGTTGCTCGTCGCAGGCACACAGGCCAGCGCCCTCCGAGCGTCCGCCTTCGCTGGCGCGATCCCTGACGCGACGCAGCAAGCCAAACCGTTGCCGACCACCAAAGGGTCCGACGCTGTCGTCGACACGTCATCAGGCAAGGTCCGCGGGATGGTGGAGGACGGCATCAGGGTTTTCAAAGGCATCCCCTACGGCGCAAGTCCGGCCGGCACAAACCGATTCATGCCTCCGAAAAAGCCTGCCCCGTGGGGCGGCGTTCGCGAGTCGACGGCCTTCGGTCACGATGCGCCGCAGGTTCCATTGGGGAGTAATTACGATTATTCGCGGATCATCGACTGGCTCAGATTTCCTGGAGGGCAGGGAGAAGACTGCCTCGTGCTGAACGTCTGGACGCCCGCGGTGAAAGACAACGCGAAGCGTCCCGTGCTCGTGTCTTTCCACGGGGGAGGTTTTACCGGCGGAACTGGCGCAAATATTCTGTACACCGGTCATCCGCTCGCAAGATTCGGCGACGTCGTCGTGGTGACGCTGAACCATCGGCTCGGCTGTCTCGGGTACTTGAGCATGGCGGACATTGGCGCTCCACCGGAATTCGCCCAGGCGGGCGTCGTTGGAATGCTGGATTGTGTCCTCGCCCTCGAGTGGGTGCGTGACAACATCGCCAACTTCGGCGGCGACCCAGGTAATGTCATGGTCTTCGGTCAATCGGGCGGTGGCGCTAAGGTGTCGCACTTGCTGGCGATGCCCTCCGCGCGTGGGTTGTTCCACAAGGCGGCGATCCAGAGCGGCTCGACGCTCCGTGCAGCCACGCGCGAGGCGGCGGCACGCGCGAGTGAGCATCTGCTGGCGGAGATCGGCCTCACGAAGAAGCGGGCAACCGAGCTGCAGCAGGTCCCCGTGGCGATGCTGATGTCGGCTCAGGCGACCCTCGCGGCGCAGGACCCTCCCTTTGACTTTTCGCCGTCCGTGGACGAGTCGATTATCCCGCGACATCCGTTCGATCCCGACGCCCCGGCCATCTCCGCCGACGTACCCCTCATCGTTGGCACGACGCTCGATGACTATTCCTGGTGGTCAACCGATTTCGATCTCGATGACGCCAGGCTGAGGAAAGAGGTCGCGACGATGGCGCCTGGCGGAAGCGATGCGATCGTGGCTGCGTACCGCCGCGCGTTCCCCGCTGCCAGCCCCTTCCTGCTGCTCGGCAAGATGGTCACCGATCATGCGCGACGCCGCGACGCGTACACCCTTGCGGATCGCAAAGCGGCGCTACGGCACGCGTCTGTACACATGTACATCTTGGAGTTTCCGTCGCCGGCATATGGCGGCAGATTCGGGGCGGTCCATGCCACCGATGTCCCGCTCGTGTTCCACCACACCGACGGCCTGGCGATCACCGGTGCCGGCCCCGACTCTCGGCGGATGGCCGACCAGATGGCTGGGGCGTGGGTTGCATTCGCGAAGTCCGGCAACCCCAGCCATCGCGGGATTCCGGACTGGCCCGCCTACACCACTGACACGCGCCAAACGATGATCTTCAACTCGACGTCGCGTGTGGCGAATGATCCCTGGGCCGAGTTGCGTGCGATGTGGAGCGATGCCTAGCGTGATGCTAGTCACATTCGAAGCTGACGTTCCGTCGCAATCCTTGCGGCGCTTCCACTTTCGTTGACGTGCGACGGCCATAGAGCAGGCTTGCGGACGCGAGTTGTTGCTACTGGCCGCAACTAACGAAATGCCGCGTCGATAACGTGCTGATGCCCTGCGGCTTGTGCGATCGCGGCAGTCAAAGGCGGGAGCTGTAGAGGGCGTCGGCGCTCTGCACGGCTGAGTGCTCGCTGCAGTTCTCGGCTTACGTCGCCAAGAACGCCGATCTGTTACGGCGCACGACTTGAACCGGCGGCGCCAGGAATCGAACCCTAAAAATGGGTTTTTCTAAAATGGTGACGGCGCGTGCTTTCTGACACAAGGTCGATCCGTCAATCGCTTACGCTTGCTGCGGCGTTTGCTCACGTGCGCTCGAAGTCGTCCCTCGTACGCCGCTGTCGTGGAGACATCATTTTGGAGACGGCAACCATCTCGTCGTTGAAGCTGGCGCGGAATGGTGACCATGCTTGCGCTTCGAACATATCTGCGCGAGCGACGGAACGCGACTACGTCAAGGGGTTCGCTGCGTTGCGAGCCGCGTCGTGGGATTGCTCGTGCGACGCATTCGGCTCGCATCACGCTGCGTCTATCTTGGGCAATCGTCCAGGCCGGCGTGTGCCCTCAACATAACAACCACGTCTGCAGGATTGCATGCGTCCGGGCACGCGAAATTGGCGGATGCGTTCATTGTGATGAAGCAGCGACCATCCGTCGTGCCCGTTCCGCTTCCGACGACTCGGCATGGTGAGGCCGGCCCAACATTCTGACCGTCCAAGTTGAGCTGCGCCGAGACGATGTTTCCGGCCGCGATCGTTCCGTGGATAGTGCCAGCCGGTCGGTTGAAGATGAACAGCTGGCCGTCGAAGTCGTTCCCATTCTGCACAATCGTCGCGCTTCCGCCGCCCCGAGGTCCGACGCCAAAGCCTGGCGGCAGCGAGGACGAGCAGGAGTTGGTCGTGACGGAGAACAGCAGCCAGGTGCCTGAAAGAGTCGAGACTCTCGTCGGCGCGCTCGTGCTACCGCCGCAGGAAACTGCGGTGATCACCACGGCAGTTGCGAGCCCGAGGTAACGAGTGGCACTCTGATCCATCCGGCACGTCCTGCCATCTCAGCATAGCGAAAGCTCTCTAGCGCGCCCACAGCCGCGCGCGTGCTTGCAACATCGCCTGACGTGACCTGCCGTTCGCGCGGCGCCTGTCAAGGCCGCGCGCATCGGCAGACAACGACGCGGCACGACCGTTCGGTCCAGGTCGGATTGTTCGTCGCGACCATTCGTTCTCCGGCGCACATCCACCGGAGCAGTAACTCACCGGAATTTTTCGCCGTCTCCGACTGTAATCAAAAACGCCGATCCGGTTCCGAAATCATTCGCTTCACGCAAGGCGACTACTCGGGGCGGCATCGGTGATCCTCGCACGTTTATCGTCGTTTGTTTCCAGAGCCCAGTTGCGACCGATGTCATTCGCGAGAGACTTCACCTGGCGGCGAGACGAGCGCTGTTCTGATGTGGAGCATAATGCCGCATGCTTTCTGAACTTCGGTACGCCGTTCGCCGACTGATCAATTCGCCCGGGTTCTCGCTCATCGCGATCCTCGGCCTGGCGCTCGGGATTGGCGCGAACGTCGCAGCCTTCAGCGTGGTCAATTCGGTGTTCTTACGTCCGCTGCCGTATCACCAACCCGATCGCCTCGTGCGACTGACGTCGACGAACGAGGCGCAGCGCCTTCGCCGCATCGGCTTCTCCTACACGCGATACCTCGCCGTCCAAGAGCGGCAGCAGGTCTTCAGCGACGTGGCGTTGATCACCGGAAATGCGTTCACCCTGACCGGCAAGGGCGATCCGGAGCAACTGATCGGTCTACAGGCATCGGCATCGCTGATGCCGACGCTCGGCCTCCAGCCGGTGATCGGCCGCAATTTCTCCGCGAGCGAGGATCGTCCCGGCGGCGAGCACGTGGTGCTCATCAGTAAGGAGATGTGGCAGCAACGGTTTCACGCCTCGCCATCCGTGCTCGGACAAACGCTGACGCTCGACGCTGCGCCGTACACGATCATCGGGGTGCTGCCTGACGCGGCAACGGCGTTTCCGTTGAATCAATTGCAGATCTGGGTGCCGCGTCCAGCCGAAGTCCCCTTCATCGTCCCGTCGCAGTTGAACGGCGGCGGCTATTTCTTCAATGTGATCGCGCGGCTCAAGCCGGGCGTGTCGCTCGCGCAGGCGCGTGACGCGATGCGAGTGATCGAGCAGAACTACCGTGGCGAGCACGCCGCCAACGTCGATGCACCATCGACCATTGAAACCGTTCCGATCCTCGAAGACGCCGTCGGCGATCAGCAGCGGAGCTACGTGTTGCTGTTCGGCGCCGTCGCGTGCGTCCTGCTGATCGCCTGCGCGAACATCGCCAACCTCGTGCTCGTACGGCTCGCGGGACGCCGCCGCGAGATCGCGGCCCGCTTCGCGCTCGGCGCGAGCCGATTCGACGTCATCCGTCAGCTCGTGACCGAGAGCATGCTCGTTGCCGTCCTCGGCGGTGCCGCCGGCGTGCTCCTCGCGCAGTGGGCGCTCGCCGCGCTGCTCGCGTTCGGCGCCGACGTGATTCCCCGGGCGCTCGAAGTGCGGCTCGATCCGCTCGCCCTGATCTTCGCGCTCGGCGTGTCGCTCCTGACGGGGCTCGCGATCGGCGTGCTGCCGGCGTGGCAGGCCGCACACGTCAACGTACAGGACGCGTTGAAAGAAGCCGGACGAGGATCGATCGGATCCGGTCGTCGACTTCGCGCCGGATTGCTCGTCGCCGAAGTCTCGCTGTCGCTCGTGCTGCTGATCGCGGTCGGACTGCTGCTCACGAGTTTCGAACGGCTGCAGCACGTCGAGCCCGGCTTCCAGCCGGAGAACGTGTTCACCGCGCAGCTTGCGCTGCCGCCGCGATACGACGGTGCGAAGTTGATCACGTTCTACGAGCAGTTGTATCAACGCTTGTCATCGTTGCCATCGGCCTCGTCCGCAGCGCTGACCGATCGCGTGCCGCTGACCGGCGGCCTGACGCCGGCGCCGGTGGCAGTGATGGGCAAATCGCTGCCGCCGCTGAGCGAGCGACTGCAGGCCAACCGTCATCTCGTCTCGCCGAAATATTTCGCGACGCTCGGCATCCCAATCCGCGCTGGCCGCGACTTCGCGGAGCGCGACAACTCGACGGTACCGCACGTCGTCATCGTCAACGAAACGTTCGCGAAGCAGTTCTTCGGCGGCGAGAATCCGATCGGCCGCACGCTGGTCACCGGCATGGCGCAGTTTTCGTCGCAGGTTGTGGGTGTGTGTGCCGACGTCCGCAGCGCGACGCTGAACCAACCGCCGACGGCGGATTATTTCCTGCCGGCATTGCAACGGCCGGAGGCGTTTACCAACATCCTGGTCCGCACCAACGTCGGTCCCGCGGCGATTGCGCCGGTTGTGCGCGAAGCGCTGCGCACCGTGGATCCAGACCTGCCGCTGTTGCAACCGCAGATGTTGACGACCAGGATCGCGCGTACCGTCGCGGACCGAAGGCTCGCGCTGATGCTCCTCGGTGCGTTCGGCGTCCTGGCGTTGGTCCTCGCCAGCCTCGGGGTCTATAGCGTAATGGCACACCTCGTCACGTTCCGCACGAGCGAGATCGGATTGCGGATGGCGCTCGGCGCGTCGCCAGTGGCGGTAATGCGCATGGTTCTCGCGCACGGCCGCCGGCTGACCGTCCTGGGGGTCGTCCTCGGCGTCGGCGGCGCGCTGGTTGTGTCGCGATTGATGCAGCAGGCGCTGTTCGAGGTGAACGCCGCCGATCCGCGCGTCTACATCGCGGTCTCGGTCATCTTGCTGCTGGTGACCGAGTGTGCGTCCTGGTTTCCAGCGCGTCGCGCCACTCGCATCGATCCGGTGATCGCCTTACGTTCCGAGTGACGTTGTCATTGAGGCAATCTGGAGGCGGTTGCGAGACCCCCTGGGGTCCATTCCGGCCCGAACATCGTCAGGAATTCCGCTGAATCCGATCTCGCGAGTTCGTCGGCAGGTTCGCACGAGCAGGGTCTGCGATGCGCGGGAACCGATCTCGCAGCCGCGGCCGCGGCGGTCACCACGTTTGTGCGCGATGGCCGTTCACCGGCGACTTCGGATTCGGACCATTGATGTTGCAGCCTGAATCCGACCTGGCCATCCGAGCGTAATCCCGGCGGCGGCAGTCGAAACCCACTTTCGAACGGTAAACGCCGATCTATGTTTACAAGGTGAAGTTGCAGATCGGCCAGAAGGAAGGCGGGCGTCGCCAATGCCCGCACGCCGGAGCCCCGTGACAGTCGAAGTCCTCGTATGAACGGCCTGCAACTTTCTAGGCAAGGACAGCGGTGAGACGTTACGGCGTCCGCTCGAACTGTCGCATGATCGCTTGAAAGCGTGGCTCGTTGGCGATCGTTTTGAACTTGACCGGCGCGTATGCCAGCTGGGCGAATTCGACGGCATGATCGCTATAGGCGCGTTCGAGCGCCGCAAGTGCGGCCTCTTTCTGGCCGAGCGCATCGTAGACGAGAGCGCGCCCAAACGAAGAGACGTATCGTCGCTCAGCGAGTGACTGGAGTTCTCCGAGCATCTTCTCAGCATCGAGCGAGCGGCCCGCGCGCGCGTAGGCATACGCCAGGTAGGGTGTGAATCGTGGGTTGCGTCGGGAAAAGGTAACGGCCGATTCCAGCTCGCGGATCGCGTCGTTGAGCCGGTCCATCAGGATGAAGGTCAGGCCCAGCTGGAAGCTTCCGCGCGGCATCGGCGCCAGCTCGAGACCTCGACGGAATTCCGAGATCGCACGATCGTACTGTCCACCTGCACGATAGGCGGCACCGAGATCCATGCACGCATTGAACGAGAGCGGATCCAGCTGGCGAAGACGTTCTGCTTCCTCGATCGCCTCACGGACACGGCCGCTCAGAAGCAGAGGAGAAACCCCAATCCTCGCACGACCGTGAGCGAGATCCTGAGCGCGCGCGAACTCTGTAGAGGCCGCACTCCAATCCCAGTAGAAGTTCTGAAGAATCAGCCCGAGCGTTCTGTGTGCGTCGGCAAGCCCCGCGTCCAACTCGATGGCTTTACGAGTGGCCGCGTCCGCTTTCGGGATCACTTCCACTGGTGGCAGGTATCCGGTGTAAAGAAACTGGAGGTGGGCCAGCCCCATTGCAGCGTACGCCGCGGCAAAGTCCGGCTGTTTGGCGATCGCGCTCTCGAAATACTTAATGGCCGTCTGATACGACTCATAGTTCTCCTGTCGCCTCAGCGCCATCCCTTTGAGATAAGCCTCGTAGCTCCCTGGGTCCACAGACCTCGGCGTGCGAGCCATTTCTTCCGGGGCCACTCGTTCGCCGACCGCAGCGGCGATAGCCCGTGCGATCTGCTCTTGCAACGCGATGACGTCGCTCAGTTCGTCCTCATAACTGTGCGCCCACACGACTCGATCGGTCGCCACTTTGACCAACTGCGCCGTGACCTTCACGTGGTGACCGGATTCTGCGATCGTGCCTTGGACCACGGCGTTAACACCCAGCTCGCGCCCGATCACGGGAATCCGCTTGGGTGAGTGCTTGTACTGTTTCGCCGATTGTCGAGAAATCACGTCAATGGAGGCAATGTTTGCCAGGTCGGTTGTTAGTTCATCGGTGATTCCATCGACGATATAGTCTTGCGACGCATCACCGGTCAAGTTGTCGAAAGGCAACACCACGACTGATTTGATCCGAGTCCCGGCGATCGAGTTGCGAACCCACAAGACGCCCGCAATGGCGCCCGTGCCGATCGCAATCACGACCGTCACGGCAAGCCAGCTGGGCGATGCGACCTGTATCGCCCGTCGTCCCTGAAGCACCGGACCATCCAGGCGCACGTGAGGTGCTTCGACCGCTTCTAGGTCGACCAGTTTCGCTTCTGTCGCGGCTTCCGCGATCTTGCCTCGCTCACTGTCAGGCGCCACGGACGCAGCGAGTGGAGCCGGTGGAGGGAACGGCTGCCGATCCACCCGCTCCCGGCGTCCAATGAATGGAGCAATAAACCGGTATCCGTGACGAGGCACCGTCTCGACAAAAATCGGATTGTCGGCGGAATCTCCCAGCGCGTCGCGCAGCTTGCGAATCGCGCCGTTCAGTCCGACGTCGAAGTCGACGAACGTGTCGTCGGACCACAGTTCGCGCTTCAGTTCTTCGCGCGTGACGAGCTGACCTGGATTTTGCAGGAGAACGCGGAGAACGTGGAAAGGCTGTTCGGCGAGCCGGATTTTCCGGCCCTGCTTTCGCAGCTCACCCGATTGCAGATCAAGTTCGAACGTGCCAAACCGAACCTGCGCGGGCACTGCAGACGGGTCGACTTGATCCGGTAACTGAGGGGAGTACACAGAACCAATCCCTCAGCCGGAGAGCCTAGCACAGTGGCATTGTCACGTGAGCCACAAATCCGCGAGACCGTCTACCGATCACCAACCGCCGCAATCCACTGAGACGATGACACGTTAGCCAGTCAGTCGGAAACCAGTGGCCGGCCATGGACTCTCTGCCCCGGCGCGTCCAAGGTTGGCGGCAATGGTCGGCTGCTGGTGTTTTGCGCGCCATCGGCGCAACGCGTGAAATGGCAGAGCTGCCGGACGCCGACAAAAGGCGGCTGCCAATGCGCGAGCGACTGAGTTTCACTCCGATCACCCTGCTCGTTTATTCTCCGGTGCCGCCTGGCTACGAGTGCGGCACTGGTATGTCGGTTGGGTTGATGAGAACGGTCCCGCCAGAGACCTCGACGTCGCAGATCGTTCCGCGGACCGCCTCCGTGAAGTACGCGTGGGACGTGCCATTCTTTGTGCCGAAGCGAACCTGAAAGAACTTGTCGCCCCTGATGAATACGCTGTCGAGCACGGGAAAACCAGCGAAGCTCTGGCCAGTGGCCTTCCAGATCAGCGAATTCGACGCGGTGTCGAATTGGAGGATCTGCTCTTGCGCGTCAAGAACGTCAGCCGTTGAGAACGACGATGACGGGTCGGCAAACATCGCGGGGACGGCCGTTGGGGTCGGGGCCGGCGTCGGCGTCGGTGTGGGCGCGACGGTCGAAGACGGAGAGCTCGACCCGCAGGCGACCGCGCCAACCAGGGACACTAGCGAAAGAAACTTCAGCATCCGCATGATCTCCTCCTCCCTCTGCGTCGAAGGCGTGGTAACTCGGTCGAGGCAAGAACATCGGTCTCCGACCGCGTCCCGGTCCATGGATGCCGTCTGATTCGCGTGTGACTTCGTAAGCTGCTGTGCCGTCGCTGGTTGTGGATGGCTCTGATCGATACTCAGCGTGCAGTCGGTCGAATGGTCGAGCGCCGCCGGCGCCTGTCGGTCGCGTGTCTGTCTGGTTCTTCATCAGCATTACTGCGCGTTGCGACTGTTCATAGCGGTTCGGACGAGGGATTGCGGCGTTCCGATTTCGAGGCCCGCATCAGCACAGCCCGACCGCGCCTCGTTTGAGGGAGTAAGGGCGACTGTGCCCACCTACGCATAGCGGCCGATTGTGGGCGTCTTGAGGCGTCGCCAACGGCTTCCAGACAATCGCTCATCGGGGCGATCTTTACTAGAACGACGACGAAAAACGATCTCAGAACGCGATCTGAAAGACTGTGCAAAAAGAACGAGAAATTACCAATCCGTGACGGTCCCACAAGAGGGCTTTACGAGCAGGAGCGTCCGCGTGGTCATCCCTCGCGAAAGGCCCTGATCGCGTCCACTTCCGTCGCGCGTCGGGCTGGAAGGTAGCTGGCGAGAACGGCAACGGCGAACAGAAGAAGAGGCACGATCAGAAACACCGCCGGATCATGGGGGCGCACCCCATAGAGCAAACTTGCCATGACGGACGCCGTGGATGCAGAAAGCAAGCCCGCGGCGATCATCAGGATGATGGCAAATGCGAGTTCGGCAACGATCAGAACATCCCGGAATCGGCCGGTCTTCGTGCTGTAGCCGGACCCTCGACCGCCTTCACGCATGGCCGACGAGAGCGCGACTGTTGCCGAATGAAACGCGGGCACAAATCCAAACACGAAGCCGGTGAGCATGGACATCAGCAGCGCGAACGCCAGCACCACCCAGTCGATGCGTACTTCGTTGAGCCGGGGAACGCTCGATGGCACGAAGCGCAGGATGACATCCAACGTGCCCACTGCGGTTGCGATTCCCGCGGCGCCGCCGATAAGGGACAGGAGCATCGATTCGGTGAGCAACTGGCGCACCATGCGACCGCGGCTCGCGCCCAGCGAGAGCCGGACCGCCATCTCCTGTTGCCGCGCAGACGCGCGCGCCAACAGGAGATTGGCAATGTTCAACGAGACGATGAACACGATCAGGATGGCCGCACCCAGCAACACCAGCAGCATGGGCCGAACGTTGCCGACCAACGTTTCTTGCAGCGGTTACCTTGCGAAGAAACCGGAGTCTCATTACGAGCCCTGATCGCGGGCGAGGATGACTACCGTTGCCTCATCCGCGCGATGAGCGCCGGCGGAATGTCCGTGATGTTGGCCCAGTTCGGGCGACCGTCCCCAACTGCGGTTGCGAAAGTCGGCTCCTCGAGGCCGTCGAGAACGAATCCGGACTTGAAACAGATCTCGAACAGCGCGCTGAGCGGCCGGTCGAAGTAATACTGCGGTATCGGCTGGCCTCTCATCGCAAGACCGTTCGTCGGACGCGGACGGATGTACTCCAATATCTTGACGGCATATCACGTAACGAGCCTGCCCGACTGATCAGCGGTCTCTTCTGCGAGAAGTGATACACGTCCAGAGTTGAAGCACGGATGGACAACGGAGAAGACGAAGCGTCCGGGTCTTCGCAGCAGTTGCGCGAGCGCTGACACGAGCGGCTCGAGGCTGGCGATGTCCATGATTGCCATCGTGCATACGGCAGCGTCGAAGCGTCCGGCGCCCAGCGACAGGAGCGCCGCATAATCCGTCGCGTCGATCACGTGATACTCGATGGCCGGACACGGCCGCACGATTCGCCTTCGCGATGTCAATCATGCGTGGCGACACGTCCACGGCGACAACGCGCGCGCCGAGATCGGTCAGACGACGCGCGAACTGAGTGTTACCGCAGGCGACGTCGAGAACGGTTTCGCCGCGCTGAATTGCGAGCAGCCGCTCCTCCGCCGGCGCGATAAGTTGCAGATGGAAGTCGTTGCCGTCGCCCATGCGGCGTTCCATAAGTCGGCATTGGCGTCCCAGACTGCGCGGACGGCATCGTTCAATTCAGGAAAGTCGCCATCGCTCACGATCGCTGCGGTATCAGAAACACCGAAGATCTCCGACATCGGTGCGGCCTGGACCGGTCTTGACGAGATCGCGGAACGCATCCAACAAGGCGTACCCGTCGCCGTCCACGAGGAAGGCAATCGGCCCGAACGCGGCGGACCGTGCGGGTCTCGCGCGTGCAAGGCTAGCGAAGGAGCCCGCGGCGATCAATGCCATGGCGCAGACGAACGCAAGGCGGTGGTTCATCGCAAGGACGCTCCAACGAGCGCGACCGTGAGGATCGGCAAAGATCAGGAGGACTATCACAATTCGGGTCTTCTTCGAATCTTCGTCCGTCGGCGCGCTCGTTAGCTCGCAATGGACTCCTCGCGGATTCTTCGACCCTTCGTGGGCGCGCATGCAGCCCCAGACTGCTAACGCAAGGCGCCGATCTGGCGAGCTTGCCCGCTCGGTAAACACTTCCCGCCTGAGTGTTTTCCGACGGAGTATCGTCGTCCGCCGAGTAAAATCGGCGCGTGGTACGGCTGATCCTTCTTGCGCTTGGTCTGCTGTCGCTGGGGATTCCCGCTGGCGTTGACCGCCTGTCGTCACAGGCCAACGTTCGATGGCATGATCCATCCCCGCACCGCGTTGATGTGGTCACGGTGGATTCGTCCGTCCGCCTTGAGGTGCTGGATTGGGGTGGAACTGGCCGGCCGGTGGTGTTGCTCGGCTGCTATCTTACCGCTCACGTCTACGACGAGTTCGCGCCGAAGCTCGCCAAACAGTTGCACGTCTACGGGATCACCAGGCGAGGGCTTGGCGCATCCGACAAACCGGCCGACGGATACACTGTTGAACGATCGGCCCGCGACGTTGTCGAGGTTCTCGATTCACTAAAGCTCGCCAAATCCGTGCTCGTTGGAAACTCGTGCGCCGGGCAGGTCCTGACGCTGCTCGGATCGCAGCGGAGCGATCGGCTCGGTGGCCTTGTCTATCTGGACGCCGCGGACGACCCGACGTTGAAGCCGACAGACTACGGTATGCCACTCATCGATCCGGCGCGACTGCCGGCGTCTGTCACTCCGGTGCCATCGCCCGACTACAGCTCGTTCGACGCGTATCGTCTCGCGCAGCGCCGCGACCATGGCGTCGCCTTTCCTGAAGCCGAGTTGCGTCAGCTGTTTGCGGCGAATCCAGACGGCTCGATGGGGAGGTCCCTCCTTTCGCCGCGTATCCGGAAAGCGATCGTCGACGACAACAGCTCCATCAAACCGCAGTATGGAGCGATACGCATCCCTGTGCTGGCGATCTTCAGAACGGCGCTGCCATTCGAGGCAGTCGAGCGCGAGTCCCCACCACGCAATGAGGACGAGCGCACAGCACTACGGGCGAAGTATGCGTTCGATCGCGCGATGGTCTCGAGATGGGAACACGATCTCCTCGCCGGCCTACCCAGCGCTCGCATCGTCGAACTGCCCGGCGCGAATCTGTACATGTTCCTGTCGAACGAGGATGACGTGCTTCACGAGGTGCGAGCATTTGCCGGCACAGTCTGGCAGTAACCGCATGTTGTGATAAACGCCGATCTATTTATTTACCGGTGGCCTGGCGTTGCTTCGAGCGAGCGACGTTCTTCGAAGGCGCCGCGCCCGCATGGAAGTCGGCCAGTCCTCCCTGACAGCAGCCGCACGATTGAATCCACACCAAACACTCGTCCCAGAGCAATACGATCTTTCAGCAGCCGAACGCAACAATATCCCCGATCGTCAGATTGGTTTTCGAAATTAACGGAGGGGCGCGACACTTTCACGCCGCTCGCACTTCGGCGGCGAGACTGATTGGAGCCCGGGACGACCCCGGGGTTTGTCCAGCCGCCTCCACAGAAGATGCTGACAAGGCGTCTTCTCATATTTCGGATCGCGTGGCACTCCCGACCAGCACTGCGGTCAGGTGCCGCGAACTCGCGAACGCCATCTGTCGGCTCAAATTATTCGTCTCGCATTGCAGCGTCAGCGTTCCAGGCGAATCAAGGTGCGTCACCACGCTCAATGGGATTGTCGCGGAGCTCGCTCCCTGTGCAGTCGCTGAATTGAACGCGTCGATTCGCGCGCTGTACGTAAGGCTGGACTCGGTCGGCGTTCCGATCGCACAAAGTACTGCTAGCGTCTCCCGAGGAACGGAGAAATTGTGGACGACAACTCCAGCGGTAACGACGTAGTCACCAGCTGGCACAGCCAGTTCCAAAATCGGCATAAACGTCGGTGGCAGATCCACCTCGGTACGACTCTGGACACTAAACGCCGCGCTTGGACCAGCAGGACCAGCAGGTCCAGCAGGACCAGCAGGACCAGCAGGACCAGCAGGACCGACGGGCCCAACAGAACCCGTGTGATCCCATTCAAGGAGTTCGTGGCCGTTTTGGCACATTGTGCCGTTCGGAACGATTTTCAATTCACCGCTGTGGGTATTCACGCACGCCGTGATGGTCCCTCCATCAGCGCGGAGGAAGACGATCATCGTCGCCGCGGCAAACAACGCGGCGCCGAGCGAGTACAACAGCCGACGAAATACGATGTTCTGAGAGTGCATGTACGGACCTCCGAGTGTGTGGATCGCCCTCAACGCTGATCGACGCACGGCGCAGGGCCGGCGTTGGCGCGCTGCCGCTGAGAAGCGCATTGCTTCGATGGCTGCACGGATCGATTGATCGAAGTCCTATATCGGCACTTCAAAGTGGCGACATGACTGCGGAGCGTCACTCCAGATCGGCGGTGCTCCTCGTTTCGCGCACGAATCGTTGAGCTCGCGGTCTCTTCGAATGCAGATCGGTTCCCACTTCGATGAACAAGAGGGGAGTTGCCGTCGTTCGTAATCCGACTATTGCCAAGGCCAAGATTGGTGGAGGCGGCCGGTCGAACTTGACACGGACTCGCGGAGCGTTGTGAATTCACGAAATTATTAGCAAAACCGCGCGCTCAAGTGGCGAGATCCGGTCAAAAGAGCCACGAGTGCCTCCAAATTGGCCACAGCTCAGCAGGCAAGGTGACCGGGCGCAGCCGTCAGTTCTCATAGTGCCTTTTCGAGTCGTGACCAGCGGTCCGAATGATCACCATCGTTCACCGCCGCGCATTTGTGGCGTCGCGGTTCATGCCCTCACGGCCAAGGTACGCCCGATCAGGTACGCGAGACGCCGTTCTGTTTACCGCAAGCTCGATCGTCAATCATCAGAGTTTCGGTGTGCAACAAAGAGATGAATTGGCG
>Ga0075425_100001675_pt1 | contig 21715 bp, 25 predicted proteins | sample SoiMethybrSBSTD4_FD_75300 | JGI IMG/M metagenome (GOLD analysis project Ga0075425, IMG submission 75300) | Bulk soil microbial communities from a Populus tree surrounding site in Tennessee, USA - Soil MetaG P. TD hybrid SBSTD4 | ecosystem: Environmental > Terrestrial > Soil > Tree plantation... | reverse complement strand
GTTATTGTACGGCCATTGATGTTATCCTTCATCGTAACGGTTCTTGTTCGGTAGAAGATAACGGACGTGGTATTCCGGTCGACATTCACCCAACCGAAAAAGTATCGGCAGCTGAAGTGGTGATGACCAAGTTGCATGCCGGTGGTAAATTCGATAAAGAAACGTACAAATATTCTGGCGGTCTTCATGGCGTGGGTGTCTCAGTCGTAAACGCACTCTCCAGCCATCTGCTTCTGGAAGTATATCGTGATGGTAAAATCTATTTCCAAGAATATAAACATGGCAAACCAGTAGCCGCACTCAAAGAGGTTGGCACTACCACCAAGCGCGGTACCAAAGTTACCTTTACGCCAGATCCAACGATTTTTACTGAGACGACGGCATTTAGTTTTGAAACACTTGCCGCACGTCTGCGTGAACTTGCGTTCTTAAACAAGGGACTGCGCATCACGATCACCGATGAAGAGACTGCCAAAACAGAAATCTTCCATTTTGAAGGTGGTATCGTTTCATTTGTCTCACACATCAACAGCAAAAAAAATCCATTATTCCCTGAAGTTATTCATTTAGATAAAGCTGATGATACGTATCAGCTTGAACTTGCTATGCAATATAATGAAGGATACAGCGAACAGCTGTTCTCTTTTGTTAACAATATTAATACCGTCGATGGCGGTACGCATGTTGCCGGATTTAAATCCGCACTAACCAAAGCGTGTAATAAAAAAGCGCTTGAATTTTCCTTGATTAAAGCTGATGAAAGTTTATCGAGTGAAGATGTGCGTGAAGGCCTTGTATGCGTGTTGAGCATTAAAGTTCCTGAACCACAATTTGAAGGACAAACCAAAGCAAAACTGGGCAACAGTGAAGTTAAGGGTGTGGTTGATTCCTGGGTATTCGCCTTTTTAGAATCATATTTTGAAGAAAATCCTACTATCGCGCGCAAAGTACTTGCAAAAGCCATTGCCGCACAACGGGTGCGTGAAGCAACACGCAAAGCACGCGAACTTGCACGTCGCAAAACAGCACTTGAATCAGTTGTGCTCCCGGGTAAACTCGCTGATTGTTCTAATGAAGATCCAAAACAATCTGAACTGTTTATTGTAGAAGGTGACTCTGCAGGTGGATCGGCAAAACAGGCGCGTGATCGTAACAGTCAGGCAATATTACCACTCAAGGGTAAAATTCTTAACGTAGAACGTGCACGTCTTGATAAGATGCTGTCTAATGAAGAAATAAAATCACTCATTGCGGCAATCGGTTGCGGTATTGGACAAGATTTTAATGTAGACAATGCACGTTATCATAAAGTTATTTTAATGACGGACGCGGATGTTGACGGATCCCATATTCGTACCTTGTTGCTTACCTTCTTTTTCCGTCACATGACCTCATTAATTGAACGGGGTTATTTATATATTGCACAACCACCATTGTATAAAGTAAAAATTGGCAAAAAAGAGCAATACATCAAAGATGATAAAGCATTGCAAGCGTTCTTATCTGAATGGGCACAAGAACAAACAACTTTGGCACTTGATAGTAAAGAACTAACTGCTCCTGAATGGCGCCAGATACTTGATCATTTAACTGCTTATGAAACACAACTAGAAAACACTGCGTTACATTTTAATGTAACAATTGGGCATTGCCATCAATTAGTACATTGTATGGCGCAACATCCATGGCATCAAGAGCAAGGGGTGGAAGCTTTACTTGCAACGTTGCAAAAATGTTTACCACGGTTCATCATTTCGTTGTCGGAGTTGCAACCGGATGAACAAGAAGCAGGACTTGGCGGCAAACTCAAAGAACGCATTTTCACCTTCACCTTAGGTAATAAACACTGGCAAATTCCGGTCGGCTTTTTCTCTTCAAACGAATTACAACAACTGCTGAGTTTATTTGCACCGCTTGCAGTATTAGAAAAATCAAAATGGCGTTTGCAAGTCTTTGAAAAAGAGCGCTTTGTTGAAAATAAAGGAATTATCGCCCTGCTTAATGCGATTCAAACCATTAGCAAACCATTTATGAGTGTACAGCGCTATAAAGGTCTTGGAGAAATGAATCCGGAACAATTGTGGGAAACATCGATGGATCCTAAGGTACGTCGCTTACTGAGAGTTGCTATTGAAGATGCACTCAAAGCAGATGCGTGGTTCAGTTCATTGATGGGTGATGATGTTGCCGGTCGCAAAGACTTTATTGAACGCTATGGTCATTTTGTTAAAAACCTTGATATCTAAGAGTTGATTATGAACGTAAAAAAAGGAGGGGGTATGTATTTGCGAGCAATTGTTTTTTGCATTATTTTCAGTGTTTTTGGTATATATGCTATGGAAAATGAGAATAAAACAACACCTTACAATCACCAGCGGGATTCCACTAAAAAATCACCTCAAATGAAAAAAGTAAACACGCTGGAAGACTTTAAAGTTGAAAAAGATGAATTTAAATATGCAAGAAGACGCTCAAGATCTGTAGAAAGCATTGATCCTTTAGATAATGATTTTGCATTATTAACTCTTTCATCAGCAACTTTAGCAATAAAAGAATTAGTTCCGACCAATAGCATCAAAAAATATCGCTCAATGTCTGATGACCAATTAAAACAAAGCATCTCCAAACTACAATTGCCAAATCTTTCTCCACTAACTATAAAAGAGTAAGTTATGTTTTTTTTATTTTCTTTCTTTTTTATCAGCACATTATCTTTATTTGCTCAACAAGAACCATCTGAGAAAAAAAAGATACAAGCCCATTTTCCCATCTATTCAATTAATGAAGATGACATGCCGCAAGGACTCGACGGCATTTCTGATGAACAAATTCAAGATCATTGGAAACTCTACAAAGGATATGTTGATCAGGTAAATAAGCGCAATGAGCAACTTGCTAATTTGCGTATTCAAGGCAAAGGTTCAACACCAGAATATGAAGCGCTCCGTCGTCGATTAAATTTTGAATATGATGGCATGGTACTGCATAAATTGTATTTTAAAAATATGGTTGCAACGGATGAATCTGATTTAATGGATGGTATGCTCTTTAATGCTATCGAATATTATTTTGGCTCCTATGAGATTTGGAAAGCTGATTTTATTCAAGCAGGCAAATCACGCGGCATCGGTTGGGCAATCTTGTGTATGGATCAAAAAACCGGCTTTTTGTTTAATTTATTTATTACCGATCATGAAGTTGGCCATGTTGCCGGATACAAGCCGCTCCTGGTGATGGATGTATGGGAACATGCCTATATGATAGATTATACGGCAACTGAACGTGGTGATTATATTGATGCATTTATGCACAATATTAATTGGCCACTCGTAGAAAAACGCTACACCAAAGCAATCAAAAAACCAAAAACTACGCAAGAACCAACTGCTCCATCATGACGTTACTCACTCACGTAAACGAATTTATTAAAGAACATAATCTTATTAATGCCGGGGAAACCATCATTATTGGGTTGTCGGGCGGACCGGACTCTGTATTTTTACTGCATGCACTAAAAACATTGCAAGAAAAATATAATCTAAAACTCATTGCCGCACATCTTAATCATGAATGGCGCACGCAAGCTGGTGATGATGCAACACTTTGTCAGCAGCTTTGCAAACAACTAGATATTCCTCTGGTGAGCACCACCAAAACAAAACTAAACTTTACACCCAAACCTGATCCCGGGTCACAAGAAGCGCGGGGCCGTATGATGCGCCGCTATTTTTTTGAACAAGTACGCCAACAATATAATGCTCAGTCAATTGCACTTGCACACCATCGAAAAGATCAAGAAGAGACTTTTTTTATTCGCCTGATTCGTGGTACTACCCTTGATGGATTGACGAGCATGAAGCCGCGCGATGGGTATTACATTCGGCCATTACTTGGTATTGATAAAGCACCAATTCTTGCGTATCTGCACGAACACAACATTGCATTTGCAACTGATGTTACCAATGTCTCACAAAGTCATTTGCGCAATCGTATTCGCATGCAGGTTATTCCAGCACTGCAAGCGTGTGATGCACGCTTTGATGATAATTTTGAACGCACCATTGAACATTTACAAAAAGCGAATGATTTTATTAAACGCACCACGGCGCATGCACTATTTCATTGTTTGGAAAAAAAAGATACCTATCAAAAACTAAAGCTCGCTCATTTTTTTGCTGCTGATCCATTTTTGCAACCGCGCATGCTTATTGAGTGGTTGCGCATGCATGGGGTACCGTTTATTCTTACTCAATCATTTATTGCAGAGATTTTAAAATTTCTTACGTCTGAACATGGCGGCACACACACCATGCATCACACCTGGAAAATAGTAAAATCTAAAGGATATGCACATATAGAAAAGGAATCGGCATGAATATGATAAGTATGCTATCTCAAACCCCTTGGTGGGTATACATTATTTTTGTACTGCTGGTTATACGCGGCGTACAATCACTGCACGCACAGACAGCACCGTTAATTCGGCTTCTGGTTGTACCGTTAATTTTTATTGCCTGGTCATTATATTCAATACGTATACGTCATGGTTTATCAGCCAATAGCCTTGGCATTTGGTTTTTATTTGCATGTATGGGCGCCCTGTTTGGATTAGTTTTTTTATATCAGCGCATCACCGTTGATAAAAAACATATGCTCGTTCATGTACCGGGCAGTGTATTTCCACTTATTTTGTTTATGATCTTTTTTGTCATTAAATATAGTATTGGATTACTACACGCCACTGCGCCGCAAACGTATCAGAACTATTCACTCTGGATTGTTGATTTAGGGACTTCAGGATTTATTTCTGGCATATTTACCGGTAGATTTATTCATATTTTACGAAAATATATGGGGTCATAAAAATATGGTACACAAAAAATTAGTTACGTATTTAATCATTACCACGCTCTGTTCTTATCAAAGTTCTTGGAGCACTTTTGATTGTTTCCCTTACTTTGACAATGACATTATAGTTGCGGTTCCACCACTCTCTTTGAAACATATTGCGCTTTACGCATTGAGCAATGGATTAAAATCTATTTTCCAACCCAAAACTGCGGTGTATACATTAGGATTCGTTGGATGTTTAATGAGTGGCAAGCTGTTATATTCTGCAATTGCAAAAAATGATAAAGATATGAACAGAAAAAAAAATCCAGAGACTGCAATCGCGGTAGATAAAAAACTACAAATAGATCCTACTAAAAAATTTCCAGATTATAGCTATACGCAGTCTCGTTAATAAAAAAGAGCCGCATTTTTAGCGGCTCTTTTAAAGTATGAGTTAATAATTAATGATTCTGACCGTCATTAACCTGCAACCGAATATCAGCATTTTCTCCGAGTTCAGACCAAATTGCTTTGACTGTTTTCTGGATATTTTTAAATGCGATTTCTGGATTTTGATGGTAGGTTGCTGACAATTCATCCAATAGTTCTTGGATTTTTTGTGTGTTAGTTCCATCATCTGGTTCAAAGATAAGTTGAATACTTACGCCGTCATTTTGTTCTGAAGTAATATCTTCACATGAGGTAGAAAAATTTATTTGGAATGACTGATCTTTTCTGGTTAATGCATAAATATATTCTATAGTTTTTGCAATTTCTTTTAATGCTTTATCATCGAGTGGTTTTTGTTTTTGTTCATGATTTTTTTGCAGATATTTAATCAATCCACCGGTAAGATAGTGAACTTGTTGCCAGGTAGTTTGATTATATTCTTGATTATGACCGACTGAAAATTGAATGGTTGGAAGATCTTGCGTAAAGGACGTAGCAAAAGAGAAGATTGTAAAAAACATCATTAAGTTTTTCATGGAAGTTTCCTTGACTTTATAAGTTAGTTAAACTCGCATGATCATGCTTAACCGGTATTATACTCTTTATTTTTCATTCTTGAAGTTTTTATTTAAGAGAGCCTCTTTTTGCCATAGAATTTCCCTATCATTTTATGCTACAGTAGAAATATAAAAGAATGGACCGTAATGGAACAAACACTCGACTCCTTCGATGATGTAGCAATTCGCAAAGATCTCTCGTATCTGTGTATTCTTGTTGTTCTTATTCTGCATATTCTCTTTCTTTTGTTGTTCTTTACCTTTACTCAGCTAATTAAGCAAATGCCAATGCAACCTTCATTTGATACCGAATTTGACGTAAGCGCACCTCCCGGGTCAGGGCAAGCTTCATCATCAAGTACCGGCATTTCTGATGATGATACGGCACCACCAGCATCTGCATTTGGAGGAGAAGAAGGTAAAACTGCTGATAAGTCACCAGAGAGTGCCGCACCAGAAACAATAACTTCCGCCCCAGCAGATAGTGCTGATCAATCGGTAGAACCACCAACCATAGTTCCGGAAAGCAGTCCATTGCCAGATGTTATTGATCAGGTTTTTCGATCAGAGCATGCAATAACGCAACCAACCACACCACCTACAGCAATACCCAAAAGAAAACCTTCAGGACGTGCAGGGACCTATCGCGTTCGCAAAATGCATTATGATACCAATTTTTCTATCAATGGCACCACGTTCGCGCAGATGGGGCACCAGGTACACAACAATATTACTCAGACAAGAGCTACAGAAGCTAAAGAGAAAAAAGCTAAAGAACTGAAATATCAAAGTTATGTTAATGGTCTCCATAAATTTTTATACGGCAACTTTAATCCGCGCAATGAATCGATTAACCTTGAATATTCCGTATATATGCCGATTGATGTTGACATAGAAATTGATAAAACCGGCAGCTGTAAAAATATTTCCATGAGCAACAGCACCGGAGACCGCGATCTTGATTCATTTATTATATATCATCTAAAAAAAGCAGGCCCATTCCCCCCATTGCCTAATTACTTTGGTCTTGATTCGTGGCACTTTCAACTGCGCCTTATGGTTAATTGTCAACGCGGCAAAGGCATTCCTAAGATTACCCCGCATTAAACTTTCAATTCATCAACCCTACGCGATATAATTAATGAATAATCGTGGGGTTTGCATGCGCTATTATAATTTATTTTTACTTAGCTCATTATTTGCCCAACCTACTCACGGCCATGGTGCACCAGAGTTGTTAGTACATTCCGATTGGCAATTAATTGGTGGCAGTCATGATTGGGTCATGGTTGGCTATATAACGTTTAAAAATAGAGCGCGCACTCCTCAAATCATGGGCGAACTTATCTTGCAATGGCATGGTCCTCCCCTTGCCGATCTTACCGGTTCATTATTTCGTAAAAAACATCGTCTACAATTTATGGCAATCGAAGAATTTTGTTTGGCGGATAGTTCTTGGGATAGTAATGCACAACAATTAAAATTAAAATTTTGTACCCCACTCAAACTCTCTTCCGAAATGACCATGTATCTCACTTTATTAATCTCACCCGACACAGAACATGCCCTAAAAAATGGTTACTTTAGTATTGTTCCTGATAGCTTGCCAACCGCATTCAAACCACTCGCACAAAATCCAACAACATACATTCATCCGGGCAACCGTTAAATAATTTTTCAAATAGTGTTGATTTTTAAAATACGCATACGTCATACTTAATTATAGGAAATTATCTAAATGCCAAACAGGGGGTGTATCATGGCAAAGAAGTTTAGCAAAAAAGTGCAACAAGCTATTAAAAAAGCTGTGCGCAAAATAAAAACTACTAAAGCAAAAACTCGCAAGAAAGCTGCACAAAAAGCAGTTAAAACCATCAAGCAAGCAATTTCTGTTGCAGTAACTGAAACACGCAAAAAAATTGCTAAAAAAGCTCGTCCAGCTCGTCGCCGTGTTCGTCGTGTAGCTCGTCGTCGTGTACGCCGTGCAGTACGTCGTGCAGCTCGTCGTCGTAGATAAACTCACGTCTGATTACTACTTACGAGTATCCGCCATATTTATCGATGGCGGATACTCAGTTTAAAAAGGAGATCTCATGGCAAAATATGGTAAAAAAGCACAACAATCAGTCAAGCGTGCTATGCATAAAATGAAAAAAGGTAAATTGCATAGTGGCAAAGGTCATGCAACGGTCAAAAGCCGTAAACAGGCAATTGCTATCGCCTTGTCTGAAGCACGTAAAAAAGGTGCTAAAGTTCCTCAAAAAGCAGGATCACGCAAACGTACTACACGTCGTAAATCAAGTCGCAAATAGTTTTATCCGTTCGCCGTCGCTTATGCTATGGCGTAACGGGGCACTTAATAAAAGCTACTTGTCAAGCCCAAGCCTTGAGCATAGGCTGATGGCGTGACATCCCATAAATTAAGGGTGGACATTTTGCGGGGCTCATTCTATTATTGCATCAAATTTTTAAAAATTGGGGTTCTCTAGGATCCCAATTTTTATTAACGGAGCGTACCTAATAGAATGAATGCATCTACCATTGTCATTATCGGCGCAGGACCTACCGGTTTATCTGCCGCCTATCATTGTGAACAGGCTGGCTTTTTTGATTATCAATTATTTGAAAAAGATGCCACTACTGGCGGTTTATGCCGTTCTCTGTATCAAGATGGTTTTACGTTCGATTATACCGGCCATTTGCTTCATATTAATGACGCCTATTTTGCGCAATTTATTACCCAAGTTATTGGATTAGATAACTTTCATCAGATTAACCGTCGCTCATTTATTTATTCTCATGGGGTCTATACGCATTACCCATTTCAAGTCAATCTCCATGGATTACCGCAAGATGTTATTATTGAATGTATTGAAGGCTTTATTAATCGGCCAACGTATCGCAGCAACCCTCGTTCATTTTACCAATGGGCAGTGCGTATGTTTGGTATCGGTATAGCAAAACACTTTTTCTTTCCGTACCAGCGCAAAATATTTGCGTATGACATAAAAAAACTGTCCACGAGCTGGACGGGCCGTTTTGTACCCAGCACCAGTTTAAAGCAGATGCTTAAAGGAGCCTTACAAGCGCCGGATCCTATAAGTTCTTTAGGATATAATTCACAATTTTTATACCCTGCTAAGGGTGGCATCAGTTTTTGGGTTAATAAATTGGCAGAAGCATTGCATAAACCGATTCACATTAATCATGAAGTAACCGAAGTTGATATGGCACAAAAAACGGTCACCTTTGCCAATGGTAACCGCATATCATATTCACATTTAATCAGCACGATGCCGCTTGATGTTTTATTGTATAAACTTAAAGAACCCGCTCGTGTGCATATAAAACGTGCTACTAACCATTTATTATGTAATGCTGTCGTTAACTTTAATCTTGGTATACAACGCGAAAATATCTCAGATAAACATTGGATTTATTTTCCTGAAAAGGCTTTTGCTTTTTATCGTATTGGCTTTCCACACAATTTTGCCCCAAGCGCGGTACCGGCCGGTTGTAGTTCGCTCTATGGAGAAATAGCATATCTACCTCATCGGTCAACACCGGTAAAAAAGCTCCTTGATGCATCCCTGTATCAAGTTAAGCGTCTGCTTAATGTAAACGATGCTGACATCGCTACCAATCTTATTATTACCATTCCGCATGCATACGTTATTTATAATCATTGGCGCGATAAGAACATTAATAAAATTTTAGCCGCGCTTGCCGACTATAATATTTATAGTGTTGGCCGCTATGGTGCCTGGAAATACGCAAGCATGCAAGAAGCATTGCTTGATGGCAAGGCAATCGCACAACAATTACTGCAACCTCAATTAAAAAAGGAACAGGATGCACGCATTTTATCGGGGTCGTAGAATACTGGTAACCGGGGGTGCTGGGTTTATCGGTTCTCATTTAGTTGAAAAATTAGTTACTCTTGATGCCCAGGTAACCGTACTGGATAATTTAAGTACCGGATTATGGGAAAATATTCAACCGATACAGCATCAAATCAATTTTATTCATGGGGATATAACTGATTATAACTCAATTAAATCGGCGATAGTCGATGTAGATATTGTATTTCATCTTGCCGCGTGCACGAGCGTTGCTGAATCATTAGAAGATCCAGAAAAATATCATACCACCAATGTAACGGGCACGTTTAATGTCGCGCGCGCATGTGCACACAAGAAAGTAAAAACATTACTCTTTGCATCTTCCGCCGCGGTATATGGACCACGTACCACAACGTGTACTGAAAGTATGCCCTGCAATCCACAATCACCGTATGGACTGAGCAAGTGGATAGGAGAATTGTATTGTCATCATTTTGCCAACATAGCGGGTCTTAATACTCTTATTGTACGGTATTTCAATGTCTGGGGACCGCGACAGAACCCCAACAGTCCGTACGCTGGAGCTGCCGCATTATTTACTGATGCGCTCGCTCATAATCGCCCTATTACAATTTATGGGGATGGTAACCAAACACGTGATTTTATTCATGTATCTGATGTAGTACGTGCCAACTTAGTGCTCGCGTACGCAAGCGCAACCGGACAGATAGCATTTGATGAAACGCACACTAGTCGTATTTTTAATATTGCGTCTGGTAAAAGCATTACGATCAATTCGTTGCTGGAACAATGTAAAAAGGCATATCCCCATTACCAAGGGGCCATTACCTATGCACCGACACGGCTTGGTGATATACCCCACTCACGCGCAAGTTGTTCAAAATATCGACCAATCCTGCGCAAAATAGAAAAAAACTTACCGGTATAAACACCGTTTTTCGCCTTACTATTGCGATTTTTTGCTCATTTTTAGTATTATATGGATATGTGGGGGACGCATAAAAATGAGACATTCAATTATTTTGGCATCTTTAAGCATTAGTAGCGTTGCCAGTACGATCACAAAAAAACTACACACTACAAGAATTTTTAAAGGCTTCGGACAAAGAATTGCTGGAACATAAACAAGAACTCGATAGCCTTATAGAGCAAAAAAAACTTAACTTACCACAATCGCAAGCAGTACTTTTTTATCCTGATCCAATTGCCAATCGAAGTATTCTACAAAATCCCGATTACAATCAAAGTAAAAAGGGAAAATCTCTTTCTCAAGAAGGAGTCATTAAAGCAGTCAATGATGCCATTAAAACTGAAAATAAAGAAAATGCTCAAGGGCATCTGGTTTTGTATCATTCAACTCAGCCGAATCTATATGCACAAAGTTATATTCATACACAATTGCAAAAACTCGCGCTCGAACTAAAAGGTAAAAAGATTGATACTGAAACGTTACTTATGCGTGACCTTAATAAATCTCGTAATTACGAAAAAGAAAAAGCAAAGCGTAAAGAATTTCTCAAATATACTGGCTCCATTAAAGATACTAGACCAAGCATCGCAAAATATCTTATTTCAACCAATCCAGCTATTACAAGCAATACTATTCAACCTTATGAATCAACGTTGTTTTATTTTTTAGAAAAGTACAATGTGAATAAAAGTGAGGCAGAAGCAGATCTCCCACCTTTCATTCCTAAAGGCAATAAGCTTTTAGAGCAAACTCTTCAAACACAAAACCAAGAATTGTCAGAGGCTTTTAAAAAATTTAATAACGAAACTAATACAGGTATTCTTTTACAATTCATTGTAAAAGACGATAATTTAGGACGCAAAATACTTTACAATGCACAACCACTTGGACGTAAAAATTACGTCGATCTATATGGAGAAGAAGAAACAGATCCCACTACTATTTTAAATACAATGCGTACTGATCCTGCTGCTTTTAACAAGATGCTTACGAGCTATGAGTCCTTGGGCAAACAACAAATGCGCCTCGTGGTAACTGGTGACAAACTCCTAGATCTCGAAAACCCTGCCATGAAAGAATTTGATGTAAAAGCATATAGCGGTTCAGACCAAAGTCTTAAAGAATTTCAAAAGAAAGTAGATGACACCATCCAAAAAATACGCTCCGATTATTATGCTCAGAAGCAACAAATGAGCTGGCCTAAACGCATTCAATATGGTGCCATTGATCTGTATCATAAGCGCCAAAGTCCATGGGAACAACGACAGCAATACAAGCGCATGATGCGCGGTGACATTGGCAGCCCATTTGAGTAATTAAGCACCGTTCTATTTTTTTAAAGATTAACTATCTCCCTAAATTTAACCTTGCCAAATTATACCAGATATGGCATAATTTTGATTTATTGAGGAGACACATTTGAAGAAATTAATTTGGATTGGCTCAAGCAAGAAAGATTTACTCAAACTACCTGAAGATATAATAAATTTTTTCGGTTACGGTTTATATCTTGCGCAAATGGGTGATCTACATGAAGATTCAAAAATTCTCAAAGGGTTTGGCAGCGCCGATATTATTGAACTCATTGAATCGGATCAATCCGGTACCTATCGCGCTGTTTACACGGTAAAAATGGCCGGAGTTGTTTTTGTATTGCATGTTTTTCAAAAAAAGTCTAAACATGGTATCAAAACACCACAATCCGATATAGAACTCATAAAAAATAGGTTAAAACAAGCCCAAGAAATTTATAAAGAAAGATATAAAGATGAAAAAAAATAAAGATTATAGTGTTAGTTCAGACAATATCTTCGCCGATCTTGGCTTATCTAATCCAGAAGAAAGACTCGCAAAAGCAGAACTTGCTCGACAAATTAATATACTTATTAAGCAACAAGACCTTACTCAAATGGAAGCTGCAAAACTACTGCAAGTAGACCAACCAAAAATATCTGCTCTTAATAAAGGTAAACTTGCAGGTTTTTCTCTTGAAAGACTTTTTAATTTTTTAAATATTCTAGGCCAAAATATAATCATTAAAATCACTCCTAAGGGTCGCTCAACGGCAACGGTAAGCGTCAGTATCCAAAAATTAAAAACAGAGCCTGCGTCCAAATCAAAAGGCATCGAAAAAGCCGCTAATATTAAAACTATGCAAGCAAAAAACTCCAAAAAAAGACGTACTACTTCAAAAATAAAAACCTAAGCTTCCATTTACTCAGTTTGCCTAAGCAAAAACTGCTACCTTACGCTTTTCTACGGCTGTGTTATAGTTAATGGATATTTATTAACATCACAAGCTGGTAATACCTATGGCAAAACGAGACTACTACGACATCCTTGGGGTTTCAAAAACCGCCTCTGAACAAGAAATTAAAGCTGCGTATCGCAAATTAGCACTCAAATATCACCCTGATCGCAATCCGGGGGATAAACAGGCTGAAGATAAATTCAAAGAAGCTGCCCAAGCGTATGAAGTACTCTCTGATACCCAGAAACGTAACCAATATGATCAATATGGTGAAGCCGGTCCGCAAATGGGCGGTTTTGGCCAAGATGTTAATATGGAAGATATCTTTGAACAGTTTGGTGATATTTTTGGTGGTATTTTTGGACAGCGCACCAGTCGACGTTCAAAGCGCCAAGGCCCTGAACCACGTCGCGGCCATGATATAACCAAAGAAGTTACTATCACGCTTAAAGAAGCGTATACCGGCACCAAAAAAGAAATTAGTTATAACCATTTCTTCTCCTGTGAGACTTGCAAAGGTTCTGGCGCACAAGCGGGAACCAAGCCACAACAATGTGCTACCTGCCACGGCACCGGCCAAGTGCAATATCAGCAAGGGTTTTTTGCCTACTCACAAACATGTAGTACCTGCAACGGTGAAGGTTTTGTTATTCCTTCTCCCTGTCCTACCTGCAAAGGCCGTTCGCGCGTTCAAAATTATGATAAATTTACGATCAATATTCCAGCTGGTATTTCTGAAGGGCTTGAATTACGCGTACCGGGCAAAGGTGATGCGGGTGTCTATGGTGGTCCTGCCGGTGATCTGTTAGTGCGTGTCATCATTGCTGAAGACAAACGATTTAAGCGCATTGAAGATGATTTGGTCTCAACGGTAATGTTAACCTACCCACAATTGGTCTTTGGTTCACAAGTTGAGATAGAAAGTATTGATGGAACAAAGGAAACGATTAAAGTTCCAAAAGGTTGTCCGGTTGGGGAGCGCATTATCATAAAGAATAAAGGCTTTGTTGATCTGCGTACCAAAAAGCACGGCAATCTGGTTATCATTACCCAATGCCATATTCCAAAGTCACTGTCGAATGCCGCTCAAGAAACCCTGACTAAATATTCAGAACAGATTGGTACCAACACCAATGGTGATGAAGGTTTTATTAGAAGCTTTTTTAAGAAGTTTTTAGGGTAAGCAATATTTATTGCATTATTGCGCATCTGTACCGCATTCTGTTAGGTTTAAACAAACCTAAGGAGCGTGTATGTTGCCCGTATTAATAAAAATTGTTTTGTTATTGTTTTTGCTTTCGATTATCTTTTTATTTCCATTGCTTTTTAGTCATTGGCTCTGCATTTATATGTTGTCTAAAAAAACAGTATCAGATCAACATCGCCGCACCATTCTTGTTGCCGACATCTTTGCAGCACTGGTATTTTTTGCAACTTCTTTTTTACTCATTCTGCTCCTGAGCTACTATCCTACGCAGATTACGCAATTACAGCCGTTTGCAACGATCACGAAACCGGCCATCTGGGCAATTAATAAAATAGTCGGTCCTGATGCAACCAAAGAAGCTGCCACTGAAAAACTTGCAACCATGATTGTATTTACGCTCGTATATATGCTCAGTTGGTTGCTTGCTATCATCAACACGATGTTTTTAATGCAATCATTTAAAAAACAGAATGCGACGCATATGTCATTTACCAAGGCAGTTGCGATAAATAGTATTGCTTTGATTTTAAGTTTTATCTGTGTACCGATTGTCTTTTTTGTTATTTCCACCATTATGGAAAAAATGCTTCGATACTAATTGCTACGCAATTCACTCAGCATGACCGGATAAAGGAATGATCATGATACTGATACTTATTCTTGCATTATTTGTACTGTTGCCAACGATACTGTACATTTTGGTTGATCATCAGATTCTTGTGATGGTACTCAGGCCAAGTAACAAAAAAGTTTTTAATGATTTATTTCAAAAAATTACCGCACCTATTTTTGTTCTTGGTTCAATTATTACCTTTTTGATCTGTTTCCCCCTTATTCATCAATATTGGGGAATTTTAAATGCAATACCGATTATTCTTTCATATCTGGTGATTGTTGCCCTTATTCAAGGTATTTTATTTATTATTATTGTGCCGGAGCATATCCATCGGCCAACCAAAGCGGTGCTGCCTATAACCATCATGGCTAATGGTATTGGCATTGTTGTAATTCTGGTAGCAATGCCCTTTTTACTCTGGAGTGTCGGCATGCTCTATTCATTTTGGTATTGAGAAAGGTTTGACGATGTTTAGCAATGTTACCATTGCCAATTTGTTTGCTTTTATGACCTGGCAATCTATTCCCACTACTGTATATCTTTTTATTAATTATCGTTTGCTCAAAAACATGTTAGCACCGGACAAAATATCTTTGCGTTTTTATTTGGCAACCATAGTGCCCATAATAGTAGGCGCCGCTCTTTATTTTTCTCATGATATAGATAAAGCAGGCAAATGGGTTGGGTTAGCATTATTGATCTATGGTATAGAATATCTTGCTCTCATCGCTTTTTTGCATGCCATTTTCTTTTCCGTCATAAGAAAATTATTAGGAGAAACAAAACATACTTGGAATCAAATAGGAAAGGTTCTTTCTGCTAATGGTATTGCATGGCTCGTGGCAATGCTTGCTATGATAATGTGTTTCGTTGCACTTGCTGCAATAGCTTATTTTTTTAATTTAGTTTAAAAAATAAGGATAAATTATGCATCAACTATTAGCATTGTTATTACTTTTTTTTATTATATTTGGTTGCCTATGGGTAGGAATATTCGGCGAATCTGCTTTCTACTTCAGAAAACCTGAATTACGCAAACTTGCAAAAATAGCGTTTATTATTGCTTTAATACTGGCAGCCCTTGCACTTCTTCTTGTTTTTAATAGGTAATTACTCTTATCTTTTTTATTCTTCAAGGCTATCCTTAATACCATGAAAACTTACTTTATTCGGGCGTCAGCTCTACGAAGCTTTACGCGAAGTAGAGTTCCCCAAGTAAAAGCTTGGGGTTATTATTATGATTCCCATTAGCCTTGAACTAAAAAATTTCTTAAGTTATGGACCTGAGCTGCAAAAAATTGATTTTGCACCATATCATCTCATGTGTCTTGCGGGCAAAAATGGTCATGGCAAGTCAGGACTTCTTGATGCCATCACCTGGGCACTCTGGGGCCAAGCACGCAAAATAGCCGGCGGCAACAAAGCTGATGCCGGACTCCTTCGTTTAGGCCAAACTCATATGGTGGTTATTCTTACGTTTGAATGTAATGGCAACACCTACCGTGTACGGCGTGAATATCTCAAAGCGTATGCTAAACCGGTTGCCAGTCTTGATATTGGTATGCTCAATCCGCAGACCGGGTCGTTTGAATCAATTACGGATAAAAGCATTCCCATCACCCAGCGCAAAATAGAATCTATCGTTGGTCTTGATTATGACACCTTTATTAACTCTGCATTTTTGCGTCAAGGCAGCTCTAATGAATTTTCTAAAAAATCCCCCAAAGAACGTAAAGAAATCTTAGCTTCCATTCTTGGCCTTGATCGGTTTGAAAAATTACGCAAATACACGTTTGAAAAACTTAAAATTATACAACAGGATACGCAGCAAGCAGATGCATTAATTGCTCACATTCAAGAGCAATTAAAAGATTATGACGCGTTAATACAACAAAAAACAATCATTACCCAACAGCTACAAGAAGCACTACAGAATGAAAAATTACTTGTTGCACAAGTGCAACAAATAGAACAACAACTTGGGCAGATACACCATAAGCTACAAGATCAATTGATTCTAAAAACACGTCTTGAAGCACTTGCCCAACAGCAGCAACAATTGTCAGACCAACTGCGCACGGCATACCGCGAATGGAAAACAATTCATGGACAACTGCTGACCATGCCTGACATTACGCATTTGTATAGCCAACGCAAAGAAATTGCTGACAATCTTTCCCACCAACAACAAATTGCTCATAATGCACTTGCCCAAAAGCAAACACTTCTTAATGCTCAAGAAAAACTCCAGCAACGTACGGCACTGCTTTTAAAAGACCATCAAGAACAACACCAGAAACTGGAAATACAATACACCCAAGCACAATCTGATGCGGCACATACGCACACTCTGATCGAACATCAGCAGATTCTGGTACAGCAACTTGAACAAGAAATAACCGCTGCGCAACAGGAATTGGTAAGCATTAAAAAATCATTGAATACTTCGGCACTACCTATCAAGCAACTGCCAGCAATTGAACTGCAGTTTGAAAAGCGACGCACGCATTATCAAAAATATATTGCTGAAGGCAATTGTATTGTAAATGAATTGACGCAATTGAAACAAAAAAAAGTATTGGTACAGGATAGTAATAATCCAACCTGCCCATTGTGTGAGCAACATTTACCAGCTACGCGCAAACGTATTTTGCATACTAAATTTGCTTACGAAGAATCATTTTTGCGCCATCGCTTACAACGGCTTACCAATCTTATTAGCCGCTTAAAAAATCTACTCGTCGAACAACATACGCAGCTACAACTGCTACAAACACAATTACAAGAACAGCAACTGAAAGAGCATCGACTTGCGCAGTTCACTCAGCACATTGAACAATTGAATCTCAAAAAGAATGCCGTGCAAACTACCCTACAACAGCTTGAACAGACCTATAGACAACAGAGCGACCAGAAAGAACAATTAAAAACAGCATTAGAAATTCACCAGCAGCAAGCGCAATCACTCATTGCACATGATGCTTTGTATCAAGAATTAAACACTACTATTACCCAATTACAAAATACACTTGCGGTGGGACAACCAGCAATAACCGCGCATGAATCGGTTGCCGCACAACTGCAAGCAATTGATGCGCGCATTGCACAACATGCAACGATTATGCAAGAAAAGACGGTCCAGGAAAAACGAAAAACTATTATTGCACAGCTATGTACGCGACTAAAGCAGATAAAAAAAGAAATAACGCAGGCAACAAGCGCAATAGCGCGGTATCAACCGATTGAACAAGAGTTGTCACAGCAACAGCAGATACGTACTGGGCTGATGACAAAAACAGAACATCATCGCACACAAACCAATACCCTATTGCAAACGCATGCACAATTAGAACATCATCTGAGCCTGCTTGATAAAATAAAACAGGAATGCACGGCACGCGAACAACAGAATCAAAAATTACGTGCCGAACAACAACAACTGCAGACACTTATCACTGCACTCGGCAAAGATGGTATCCAAGCATTATTAATTGAAGATGCGCTCCCAGAAATTGAACAAGAAACCAATACTATTTTGTCTCAATTGACGGACAATCAAGCGCACATTCGTTTTGAGTCATTGCGCGATTTAAAAAGTGGTGGCACCAAAGAGACGCTTGATATTAATATCTCAGATACGCAAGGAATTCGTCCCTATGAGATGTTCTCTGGTGGTGAAGCGTTCCGCATCGATTTTGCACTGCGTATTGCAATATCCAAATTATTGGCACATCGCGCGGGTGCAACGCTACAAACATTGATTATTGATGAAGGTTTTGGATCGCAAGATGAAGAAGGATTACAACAGATTATTAATGCGCTCTACGCAATCGGACAGGACTTTGCAAAAATAATTATTGTTTCTCATTTAAGTACGATGAAAAATGCATTTCCGGTACAGCTGTTAGTTCATAAAGGACCAAATGGCAGTACCGTCAGCATGGTTGAACAGGGGTGACTTCGATACGCTTTCACGCTCAGCCTTAAAGGCTTGCGCGTAGCTACTCAGTCTGACCGGCACAGGGAATAATTATTTATTTAATAAAAAAATTCTCTCCTTATTCCAATCATCCTGAGTGTTTTGCGATAGCAAAATGTATCGAAGGAGGATAAAATAAGAGACGCACTTTTACATGCGTCTCTTTATAATTTTAATTGAAGAAATCAGCTTATTGTTGAGATTTAGCTTTCCCTTTTGGCCAATATTCTAAATCAAGATCTTTATCTTCTTCTTTTTCTTCTTCATTATCCAATCCGAAAGCTTTTGGATTGAAATATGCATAAACACCAGCAACGGTAACTACTAAGCCTGTTGCAACGAGTGCGGTTTTGCCTGGATTGTTTTTCATAGCATCAAAGGTTGCGCCGGGAGCAGCTTTGACGTTTTCCCATGTCATACCATTCCATGCAGACTTAGCAGCGGTGGTGTAGGTTGATGGAGTAAACGCAGCAACTACAACGTTTCCGACTGATTTAGCAGCGCTTGCAATCGCAGTTCCCATACGGCTAAAAAGGCCTGCATCTCCTGATGGTTGTGACAGATCATCAGCTGCACGAGCACCCATGAATGATGCAACGAATACTAATAGAGACAGTTTACGAAACATATAAAACTCCTTGAGTTTTGACTAATAGACATAGAATGTAAAATTTCAACAACTGAAAGTAAGCATAGCTAACATGGCAAAAACTGTCAAATATAATAGATTATTTTTCCTTTGCTGATCGCGAAAATACAGAATCTTTCTCTGACATTTTTTGCTTTTTATTTTTCAATTTTGTCTCGATTGTTTTTTTAATACTGTGTGACAACAGCAATGCTGACATTGAAAAACCAACTATTAATATAGCACCGCACACTGCTTGCGTAAGTGGTTTTTGTATCACCACTATTTTATCAGTTCTTTTCTTTAATAATGGTTGCGGCATCAATGGTGAAGCCAGCGTCAATGATATTGCCTGCACAGAACCACTTATTAAAAAACAAAGTACTAATGAACGCGCTATAGTATGCATATATTTTCCTTAAAAAAAAAGCAGAGCATTTTTTCATCTGCTCTGCTTTTAATAACAAAATTAATTAATTACGGTATTTTATTGTACCCACTCTAATTTGCTCATAGGAGCAGTATCACTGGTACGTTTGCCAAGTGAAGTAACACGGGTATAACCACCAGCACGCGTTGCATACGTTGGTGCTATTTCTATAAACAACTTATCTAATGCTTCTTTTTTATACGGCAATAATGATAAGGCACGACGACGTACACTAAACGTATTTCCTTGACGTGCAAGGGTAACTAATTTCTCTGCAAATTTTTGTACTTCTTTTACGCGTGGTGTTGTTGAGATCAATTGTCCATACGTAATTAAATGAATAACTTGATTACGTATCATTGAACGCGTATGCGAAGATTTGCGATTTAGTTTTTTTCTACCAATTTGATGTTTCATAAAATTCTCACTATAAGCAAAGATATCTATTCATTGATCGCATTTTTTTGCTTGAATAGCTTTTTAATATCAGCTTCTTTAACATCCATGCCAAACGTTAGTCCGAACGTCTTCATGCTTTCTTCGAGTTCACTTAATGATTTGCGACCTAAGTTCTTAATTTTAAGCACTTCATCTTTGGTCAAATTTACCAAATCATAGACACGCTTGATACCAGCATTAATTAAGCAATTATGCGCACGCACGGATAATTCAAGTTCTTCTATTGGTTTCATTAACAGATCAACTGGGACGCCTTTTATTTTAAGCATTTGGGCATCAGCTTCTGCTTGCGCAGCACGATCTTCAGGACCAATAGCAATTGCATTGAATTGAATTTCTGCACTCTTTAAGAAGTGCTCAAGTTGTGTACGTAAAACTGAAACGGCATAATGAAGCACATCTGAAGGTGTTTCAGCGCCATTAGTTTCTATGCTTACGGTCAACTTGTCGTAATCTATATCTCCCCCCACACGCGTTTTTTCTACGTCAAAAGCAACACGTTTGACGGGAGAAAACATAGCATCCAAGTAGATACGATTATCTTCTTGCAATGCTTTACCAGCTGGCCATTGTGCTTCTTGATAACCACGACCGGATTCAACAAAAAATTGAATATCCAGTTCACCATCGGATGCTAAATGAGCAATGATGTGATCTTTATTTACTAATTCAAGATGTGCATCAGGAACTATATCAGATACGCGCAGATCTCCCGGTCCTTTTTTGAATGCATGCATGGTACCTGCACGCCCTTCATTATTCTTGATCACGATACCTTTGATATTCAAAAGAATCTGCATGATATCTTCAATGACACCAGGAATATAGGCAAATTCGTTATTTACTCCTTTGATAACAACCGAAGTAACTGCCGATCCTTCTACTGATGCTAATAAAACACGGCGTAACGCATTACCAAGTGTAATACCTGATCCTGGTTCCAACGGTTGTGCTACCAATTCTCCTGCACGAGAATCGAGCGTTTCTGTAACCCACTTGAGTCGTGGAATTGTCAGTGGCTTATATTCCCTTTTGGTCATAAAGTAAGTCTCCCGAATCTTAGCTGTCTATTACTTCGAATACAATTCAACAATTAAATGTTCTTCAATTGGGGCCTGAATATCTGCTCGTACTGGAAATCGTAGTACGCGCCCTTTGCGGTCTTGCTTGTTCAGCTCTAACCATTCAGGAACTTTAATGCCCATCTTTAAACGTTTATCAATCACCTGATTTAAAAACGCTGCTTTTTCCGCAACGTTAGGTGCTAATGATATTTCATCCCCTACTTTAATCAAATAGGATGGCGAATATACTTTTTTTCCATTTACTAATATATGCCCATGAACAATAATCTGACGCGCTTGAGTGCGGGTAACGGCAAATTTAAGGCGATATACAATATTATCAAGACGACGTTCAAGCAAGCTTAATAATTCTGCACCGGTTGCCACTTTACTTTTGGTAGCTAATGC
>Ga0075425_100001674_pt1 | contig 21719 bp, 18 predicted proteins | sample SoiMethybrSBSTD4_FD_75300 | JGI IMG/M metagenome (GOLD analysis project Ga0075425, IMG submission 75300) | Bulk soil microbial communities from a Populus tree surrounding site in Tennessee, USA - Soil MetaG P. TD hybrid SBSTD4 | ecosystem: Environmental > Terrestrial > Soil > Tree plantation... | reverse complement strand
GGCTCCCGTGGGCCTATCCTCTCGCCTCCAGAGGAGGGCCCCTTGAAACGATCGCTTCCCGTCGCCCTCGTTGCCGTCCTCGTGTCCGCGGGCTGCCAGAGCGGGCGCCCCAAGACGGGCTCCGCCGTTCCCGCCGGCGACCCCTTGCGCCCGTACGTCGGGGACGTCCGCGTGCTGCGCGCGAAGGCCGACGAGAAGAGCGTCACTGTCAGCGCCAAGCAGCGCTTGAGCGGCGAGTGCGACATGGCCGTGCGCGTGCGCAGCGCCGGATTCCAGAAGGGGGGAGCGCTCTTCACGCTGGAGACGATCGGCCGCCCCGCGGTGGCCGGGCGCGAGCCACGCTGCCGCACGGTGCAGCCCTCCGTGCAGCTCCTCGTGGCCGGGCTCACGCCCGCGTCGAGCGACCTCGCCACGCGCGTCGATGCCGTCCTCCTGACGCCGGAGGCGTACCTCGCCACCAAGGGCATCACCTTCGATCGGCCGGCCGGGGAGATGGGCAAGGAGATCGCGAGCCCCGACGTGCTGGCGGTTCCGCCGGAAGCGGTCCTCGGCAAGAAGGTGAAGGCCTGGCCCAAGGTGCTGCTCTCGGTCAGCCCCTACGTGCACGACGCCTCGGGCCGGATCCGCCAGGAGAGCGAGGTGGAGTTCGACGCCGTGGTGGGGACGGACGGCCGTGTGCACGACCCGAAGCTCAAGACGACCCTGAGCGAAGCGCACCAGGCCGTCGTGCTGAGCGCGTTGTCCCGCTGGCGTTACGAGCCCGCGCGCCTGGCCGACGCACCCGTGGCCGCGCGCATCAGCTCCCGCCTCAACCTCCGTATCTACTGATCACGGCCGCACCTCGCCCGGCGGCCCGCGGTAGGGAATAGAATGGTCGCTCAACCCCTATCGCGAGGAAGAACATGAGCCGAGAAGCTGCCGCGCGCGCCTTCGTCTGTCTCGCCGTCTTCATGGCCGTCTCCACCACCGCCCTCTCCGCCGCCGACGCCAAGGCCGGCGAATGGCGGCCCCTCTTCGACGGAAAGACCACGGCGGGATGGCGCGGCTACAAGTCGCCGGACGTGCCTGCGGGCTGGGCCATCAAGGACGGCGTCCTGGTCAAGGAGGGCAAGAGCAGCGACCTCGTCACGAAGGACCAATACGGTGACTTCGAGCTCGAGTTCGACTGGAAGCTCGCCCCCGGCGGCAACGCGGGCGTCCTCTACCGCGGCAGCGAGGAATACGACCACATCTACTGGAGCGCGCCCGAGTACCAGCTTCTCGACGACGCCGCCCACGCCGACGGCAAGAACCGCCTGACCTCCGCCGGCTCCGCCTACGCCCTGTATCCGCCTCCGGCCGGAGTCGTGAAACCGGCGGGGGAATGGAACTCGTCCCGCATCGTCGCCAAGGGAGCGCACGTCGAGCACTGGCTGAACGGCCAGAAGGTGGTCGAATACGAGCTCTGGAGCCCGGACTGGGAGGCCAAGGTCAAGGCGAGCAAGTTCAAGGACTGGCCCAACTACGGCCGCGCCAAGAAGGGCTACATCGCGATCCAGGGCGACCACGAGGGCGCGCTGTCCTTGCGCAACATCCGCATCCGCGAGCTGAAATAGCACCTATCCAAACTTGACTACGCGGCGGGCCCTGTTCTATCGTCCGGGCCCTCGGGTCCCTGTGTCGCACAAGCGCTGCCCGCGTCCCACTGGGAGTGGAACGGCGGGAGAAGCGGAGAGTTGAGATGTCCGGATCTCCCAACCCCTCGCATTCGTGTCGCTCCGTCCCGGTGAGAGGCTCCATCCGTCTCTAGGCTTCGACACCGGACGCGCGCTCAGCGCCCAGGATCCCTCCCTGGGCCCGAAGAGAGGGGTTCATCGTGCACACCACCTTGCGATCGGCGAGCGCCCTCGTGTGCGTGCTGCTCGCCGCTGCCCCCGCCTCGGCGGAGCCGTCGCGCGGATTCCAGCTCGCGGCCCGGACGCCGCATTTCCTCTTCTACAGCCGGAACGGCGAGCCGATCGACGTCCACGAGGTCGAACGCTCGTTGTGGAAGGTGCAGCGCCTCCTCGGACAGGAGCTGCCCGGCCCCGCCGAGTACTACCGCTACGGGACGCCGCAGGAAGTGGCGGCCGACCTCGGAGAGTACGCGACGGGAGTCACGCTGGGCAGCCTCCGCCAGATCCACACCGTGCGCCGCGAATGCCATCTCCACGAGATCGTCCACCTCGTGGCCGCGCAGCTCGGCGACCCTGGGCCCTTCTTCCAGGAAGGCCTCGCGGTGGCGCTGAGCGGCTCGAAGTGGCGGGGGCAGACGCTCGCGGGCGTCCGTCTGCCCACGTCCCTGCGCCGCCAGAAAGTCTCCGCCCTCGCCGCCCGCTTCGAGAGCCTCCCGCCGGACGTGGCTTATCCAGTGGCCGGCTCGTTCGTGGCCTTCCTGATCAAGTCGTACGGCGTGTCCCGCGTCGCGGAGTTCTTCCGCGCCTCCGGCGGCTCCGGAGCGCCGAGGGACGAGGCCTTCCGGGCGACGTTCGGACAGGGCCTCGATCAGGCGGGCGCGGCCTGGGCGGAGGGCCGCGGCCCTAGGCCGGGATCGCCGCCACCACCGCCGTCGTGTTGTGCCAGCCGTCGAGACGTCCCTTGAAGCGCGCGATCTCCCCATAGGTGAGGAGCCCGGCCACGGGCACGTTCGGGAAGACGGTCTGGATCGCCTCGATCTCGCGCCCGAACCCGCGGTCGAGGATCATGCCCCGGCACACGCAGTCGAAGAGCAGTACGGCGGAGGCGCGCGCGCCCTTGAGGTTCTTCAGGGCTTCTTCGGCCGCCCGCTTCGCCGCCGACACCATGCTGTCCGGCTCTCCGTCCAGGATGGCGACGTGCGCGCCCTCCGGGATGTCCGCCGCGCAGGAGAGGGAGCCGTCGGCGCCGACGGAGAGGGGAGCGCGGGCGCGCTTGATCTCGTCGAAGACGAGGATGCCGAGCTCGTTGCCGATCAGGAAGGCCCCGGCGCTCTCGGGCTGCAGGTGAACGCCCTTCTTCTCCGCGTACTCGCGGTAGACGTCGAAGGCCGGGCGCCCGTCCAGCTCGTGGACGACGTTGCGGGCGGCGCGGGTGACGCGCATCGGCCGCGTCGTCGCCTTGAGGCCGTGGTCGACGCCGACTCCCCACGGCGTGCGCGAGAACGTGTGCAGGACGGCCGCGCCGTCGCCATGGGCGTGGGGACCGCCCCCGACCGTGGTGGCCTTGAAGGCGCCGTCGTCGCCGGCCGCCCCGCCCACCACCTGCTGGAACGGACGCGTCGCGGTCATGATCTGGTTGACCAGCTCCTCGCCCACGCCGTTGAGCCCGTCGGCGAGCAGGATCGTGGTGGAGGCGCCGAGGCCGCGTCCCGCCGCCGCCTTCGCGGTGGCCGCGAACCCGTCGCAGAGCTGGCGCGCGGCCCGGGCGGCGTCGGCCTTCACTCCCGTCACCGTGCGCAGCTCGAAGGTGGTGTCGGGACTGGAGACGACGAGCGCCGCCACGCCCCCGTGGGTGAGGCCGCGCTCCGTGATCTCCCCGGCGGTGGTGCATCCGAGGAACGTCGCCCCCGGTGCGCAGCGCTCGGCCACGCCGAGGGCGGCGCCGAGGTCGTGGCGCGGGGCGACGAAGAGGAAGCCGAAGCTGGGCGGTCTCCCCGCCAGCGGCTTCACCGCCATGTGGACCGCTTCCTCCACCGCCCGCTGGGTGTCCGCCACCGTCGACCGCCCGCTGCCCGATGCCGTGGTCCGGGGCGTGGTCTGCGTCGCCATGCACAACCTCCCGATCATCAAGCGAGGGGCGTCGACTATATAAAGAAGGATCGTGGTGGCGAGTGCCCGTGCTCACATCCGCGGGAGCGCCCCGATCGGAAACCCTTCCCGCCTCCTCGCCGCCTTTCGTATTACAAGAGGTAGAGAGCCGACCAGCGAGGCAGCCGACCAGAGAGGCCGGCGCCGCTGCGCCGCCTGCAGCGGCGCGGGCCGACGGGGGGTTTCAGGGGGGGAGCTCACTCCGACCGCGAGGGGAGTGAGTTCCCCCCCTGAGATGAGAGATCAAAGCCATGAAGGTCACGACCTGGAACGTCAACGGCATCCGTGCGCGCGCCCCCACCGTTCTGGAGTGGGTCCGCCGCGAGCAGCCCGACGTCTTGTGCCTGCAGGAGATCAAGGCTTCCCCGGAGGCCGTGCCCGCCCTCGTCTGCGACCTTCCCGGCTACTGGTGCCACTGGCACGGACACAAGGGGTACTCGGGAGTGGCCCTGCACCTGCGCAAGGAGACCTTCCCGCGCCCGCCCGCCTTCGTCCATCCCCCCTTCGACGTCGAGACCCGCATCGTCACCGCGCAGATCGGCGACTGGGTGATCGCCTCCGTCTACGTCCCCAACGGCAACCGGGACTATCCGACGAAGGTGCGCTTCCTCGACGCCCTCGACGCGTTCGTGGCCGAGGTCCACGCTTCGGGCCGGCAGCTCCTCGTGTGCGGCGACCTCAACGTGGCGCGGGAGCCGCGCGACGTGCATCCCAAGCTGCGCAAGCCCACGGAGACGGGGCAGACGCCGGAGGAGCAGGCCATGCTCGCGCGCACCCTGGACCGCGGCCTCGTGGACCTCTCGCGGCGCTTCGATCCCGACAACGACCGCCTCTTCACCTGGTGGGCGCCCTGGCGGCAGATGCGCGAGAAGAACATCGGGTGGCGCCTCGACTACATCCTGGCCAGCCCGGCGCTGGCGGAGGCGGCTCGCAGCACCGTGGTCGAGCGCACGTTCGGCACCAGCGATCACGCGCCGGTGACGGCGGTGTTCGACGTCTCCGTGCCCGCCCCGGGGCCCGGAGAAGACGACCGTCCGGCCCCGGTGCGGAAGGGCCAGCTCACTCTCTTCGGGGCCGGCGCGGCCGGCCTATGAGGACTCGCGGTCCTTCTGCTTGAGCCGGCGGAACAGCCAGGCCTTGGCCGTGACCCAGTCGCGGTTCGCGGTGGCGACGGACACGTCGAGCGCGCGTGCCGTCTCCTCGATGCTGAGGCCGCCGAAGAAGCGCAGCTCGACCAGGTGCGCCTGGCGCTCGTCCAGCTCGGCCAGCTCGCTGAGCGCGTCGTCGAGATCGAGGAGGTCCGGTTGCGGCGACGTGCCCGCCACCAGCCCTTCGACCAGGGTCACGCGGATGCCGCCCCGCTTGGCCGCGGCCCGGGCCCGCGCGTGGTCGACGAGGATCCGCCGCATCAGGCGCGACGCCACTCCGAAGAGCTGCTCGCGGTTCTGCCACAGAGGGTTCTGCGCGCAGAGGCGCAGGTACGTCTCGTGGACGAGGTCGGTCGGACGCAAGGTGTGCCCGCGCCGCTCCCGCCGCAGGTAGCCGGCCGCCCGGCGCCGCAGCTCCTGGTAGACGAGCGGGATCAGCCGGTCGCGGGCGACGTCGTCGCCGTTGCGCCAGGCCTGGAGGAGGCGCGTCACTTCGCCTGCTTCCAGCTTCGGCGTCTCTCCCGCCACGCCGGGCAGTGTAGGACCGGGCGGCCGAACTTCAAAGGAGTCTCTCCTCGACAGGACGCGTGAAACGGAGGGGAATCGTCTCAGTGGCCGGTGAGACCCGGCGGGCCTAGGGCAGGGGGAGACCCATCCGGCGGAGGAGCGCGGCGAAGCGGGGATCGCCGCGCAGCGAGTCCAGCCGGGGGTCGATGGGCAGGATCATGCTCTCGGGGTCGTGCGTCGCCAGGGATTTGTCCAGCCAGAGAAGGGCGTCGTCGGTCTGGCCGAGGCCGGCATGGATCACCGCGAGGTCGTACGGCGGCACCGACCGGCGGCGCGACTGCGCCTCGAGCTCGCGGAGGACGGTGGCCGCTTCCCGGCGCCGCCCCAGGGCGGCGTAGCCATAGCCCACGCTGCCTCCCAGCCCGCCGTCGGGCAGGGCGCGGTACGTCTCCAGATCGGCCCGCGCCTCCTGGTCGCGGTGGATCCGCTGCAGGGCGAGGAAGGACACGCGTCGGGCCTCGGCGAAGGAGGCGTTCATCTGCAGCGTCTTGCGGCACTGCGCGACCGCGTCCTCGGGCCGCCGGGCGAAGTACAGGATCTGGGCCAGGTCCGCGTTGATGATCAGGGACAGGGGGTCGAGCTGTTGCGCGCGCTCGATCGCGGTCACCGCCTCGCGGGTCCGTCCCATGGAGGCGAGGTTGTAGGCGCGCCACTGGAGCGCGGGCGCGTACGCGGAGTCGAGCTCGAGAGCGCGCTGGAACAGCCGGTCCGCCTCTTGCCAGCGCCAGGCGTGCATGCGGAGGTGGCCCAGGGACGCGTAGGCTTCGGCCCGCGTGGGGTCGAGGTCCAGGGCGCGGCGGGCGGCGGCCTCGGCGCGCTCGAAGGCGTCGTCGTGCGGCATGAGGTACAGCATGTCGCCGAGCATCGCGTAGGTGTCGGCCAGCCCGACGTAGGCTTCCGCGTAGAGGGGATCCAGCTCCAGCGCGCGGTTGAACTGCTCGATCGCTCGGGGTGCCGCCTCCGCCGAGCGCAGGTTCCAGTAGTACCGTCCCCGCATGGAGGCCTGGTAGGCCTCCACGCTGCTCGTCTCCCCCCGCGCGGCCTGCGGCGCGGCGGGATGGGCGGAAGGCCCCGGAGACGCGGCTCCGTGGCGCGCGTGGTCGAAGAACACGGTGGCGCCCAGGACCGCCGCGACCCCGGCCGCCGCGGCCAGAGGCCCGCGCCGCCGGCCGGCGGGGGCGGCGACGGCCAGGGCCTGCAGGGCGGAGCGCACCTCGTGTGCGGTCTGGAAGCGGTCCTCCGGCCGCTTCTCGAGACAGCGCCACACGACCCGCTGCAGGCGCGCGGGTACGTCCGCTTCTACGGCGAAAGGCGCCGGCTCTTCGGTCAGGGTCGCGTGGAGATCGCTCAGCGTGTCCTCGCCGCCGAACGCGGGCCGCCCCGCGAGCATGCGGTAGAGGAGCGCGCCCAGGCCGAAGATGTCGACGCGCCGGTCCGTCGGCTGTCCGGCCAGCCTCTCCGGGGCGATGTAGCCGGGAGTCCCCATGAGGCCGGTGCTGCTGCTGGAGGAGAGGGCGGCGGGCGCCGCGTCGTCGCGAGGGTCCTGCATCAGCTTGGCCAGCCCGAAGTCCAGCAGCTTGAGCCGGCCCTGGCGGGTGAGGAAGACGTTGTCCGGCTTGAGATCGCGGTGGACGATTCCCTGCTCGTGCGCCGCGCACAGTCCGTGCGCGATCTGGATCCCGTATTCGACGCTCTCGCCGACGGTGAGGGAGGAGCGGCGGAGCCGGGCCCCCAGGGTCTCTCCCTCCAGCAGCTCGGAGACGACGTAGGGCATGCCGTCGGCCGCGCCGACGTCGAAGACGGCCAGGATGTTCGGGTCGCTGATCGCGCTCGCGGCGCGCGCTTCCTTCTCGAACAGCCGGAGGCGCGCGGTGTCGCCCGTCATCCAGGGACGCATGACCTTCACGGCGACGTGGCGGCCGAGGCCGGTGTCACGCGCGCGGTACACCTCGCCCATGCCCCCGGCATCGAGCAGCTCGAGGATCTCGTAGCGGCCGACGCGGCGGCCCGCGGCCAGGGCCGGAGCGGCCTCGTCGCCGAGGACGTCCGCGGCCATGCGGTCGACCTGCTGGGGGGATTCGAGGAAGTCGCCGGCCTCTTCGTGTGCGGCGAGGAGCGCGTCCACGCTCTGCCGGAGGGCGGCGTCCTCGCCGCAGGCCTCGTCGAGGAACGCGGACCGTTGCCGGGGACTGCTCTCCAGGGCCGCGCGCAGGAGCTCGCGGATCCGGGACCAGTCCTCGGCCGCCGTCGCCGGCCGGCCCCACCGCCGGGCCGAGAGCACGGGGTCGCCTCCGCGGGCGGTCATGCCCATGTCATTGCTTGGTCTGCCTCCACGTGTAGTTGAGGGTGAATCCTTCGACCACGAGGGGCGCGGTGGCATCCAGCCGCGTGCTCGTGTAGGTGCCCGTGAAATTGAGCTCGCCCACCCGGAAGCTCAGCGATCCGCCGCTGGCGGTTCCGCTCAAGCTTCCGGAGCCGGTCTGCCCGTTGATGATCGCGGTGATGTCCGCCGGCAGGGGAATGGAGCAGCTCGCTCCTCTTCCGACGGACGTCCCCGTACCGGTGAAGGTCGTGCCCGACTGGACGAGGTCCGTGGTGAGGTCCCATAGAACCGTGCAGGTGACACCTTCGGTGCTGACGGTCCCGGTCAGGCCGCCGCCGTTCGCGGCGTTGCCGACCCACCGCCCGGTGAGAGTGTTGGTCGTGGTCCCGCCCCCAGGTGCGGTGGAGCCGCCGCCGCCGCTGCCCCCGCCCGATCCCGAGGACCCGCCGCTGCCCGAACCGCCGCCCCCGCCGCTGGCCGCGACCGCGACCAGCGCCCCCGCCCCTACGACGCCGCCGGCGATGACCAGCGTCTTGGTGCTGAGGCCCCCCGCCGACTGCGCGGTGCTCGAGGATCCGGCGCCGGCGCTGCCCGGGGCCGCGCCCGTGCTCGCCATGGACACGCCGTCCGCGCTGAAGCCGCTGATCGACGCCGTCGCCTCCGCGGAGTGGGCGGCCGCCGCCTGCAGCACGCGGCCGCCGGCGTCACGGGCCACGCCCATGATGACGGAGCCCGTCGGGGTGCTGGTGGCCATCATCATGCCCTGGCCGCACTCGCGCTTGTTGGCCACCACGCGCGGCGCATAGGACTGGCTGGGCGCGGAGTCCGGCTTCTGCACGGTCGTGAACGAGCGATCCACGACCTCGATGAAGTAATGGAAGGTGCCGACGTCCTTCTTGGGCTTGGGCAGCAGCGCCGACCGGCAGCCGCCGTTCTCCGTCATGTCCACGTAGTACCAGGGCCCCTTCTCGTCTGCGCGGAACTGGACCTGCGCCTTGCCCACCGACTCCGCGGGGGTGAAGCAGGCCTCGAGCCGCGGGAACTCCCCGGCCACCACGCAGCCGACGTCCTGGTGGGCGATGACGGGACGCTCGCCCGTCCAGGGAGTCGGAGCGGGCGTGGGGGCGGCGGCGCGGGCGGGTGCGGCGGGGGTGGCCGCGCGCGGAGCCGGAGCGCCGCCGGCGGCGGCGGGCGCGCCTGCTCGCAACAGGCGCGCGCTGACGTAGCCTTCCGCGCCGGAGGAGGTCTTGATGTGATACCAGGCGCCCGCCCGCTCGATCACCTCGAGCACGTCGCCCCGGCCCACCGTGGTGACCACGGGGCTGGACACGTTCGGGTCCTTGCGCACGTTCGCCTGGGTGGCCTCCACGACCACCGAGTCCGCCCAGCTGGGGCCGGCGGCGAGGGAAAAGGTCAGGACGAGTGATGCGATCCGCCGGCATCGTGTCGACATGGGCGTTGCTCCCGTGATCGGGCCAAGAAAGCACCGCCTCCGCGATTTGGGGCGCGGATCGGTCGCGAGGCCGAACATTCCCGCCAGAGACGCGTGGAAACGGCTCAAAGTGTCTCAGCCGAACGAACGCGGCCGCGTCTGGGGCGCTGGAGTCAAAAAAGCATACGCTAGGGTCGTGCGCGTCGCGACCTGGAACGTCAATTCGCTCAAGGCCCGTCTGGAGAAGGTGATGTGGTGGCTCGAGCGGGCGAGCCCCGACGTCCTGCTCCTGCAGGAGACCAAGCTCGCGGACGCCGAGGCGCCCGTGAAGGCCTTCCGGGACGCCGGCTATGCCCTTGCCCATCACGGCGAAGGGCGATGGAACGGGGTCGCCATCGCCAGCCGCCGCGGCATCGAGGACGTCGTCACGAACTTCGGCGCCCCTCTCCAGCCCGCGGTCACGCCGGAGGCCGGGGACGACGAGCCCCTGGCCGAGGCGCGCATGATCTCCGCCGCCTGCGGCGGCGTGCGCGTGGTCTGCGTCTACGCGCCGAACGGGCGCGTCGTGGGCTCGTCGTTCTACGAAGCCAAGCTGGGCTGGTACGAGCGCCTCGCGCAATGGCTGGCCCGTGCCCGCCAGCCGACCGAGCCGCTCGTGCTCGGGGGCGACATGAACGTCGCCCCCGAAGACGCCGACGTGTGGGATCCCCGCGCCTGCCACGGCGGGACGCACGTCTCGCCGCGGGAGCGCGAGGCCTTCGCCCGGCTAGCCGGCTGGGGCCTCCGCGACGCCTATCGCCAGCACCACCCGGAGGCGGGCCGCTACACCTGGTGGGACTATCGGGCGGGGAACTTCCACAAGAACTTCGGCATGCGCATCGACCACCTGCTCGTGTCCGCCCCCCTGGCCGGCCGCGTGGTGTGGGCGGAGATCGACCGCGAGGCGCGCAAGGGCAAGCCCATCCCCTCCGACCACGCGCCCCTGGTCATCGACATCGACGAGCCCGGACGTGCGTTCGACGCCGGCTGGACTTCGGCGGAGGGACGGATCGCGGTGCGCCGCGGCCGCTCCGCCTGATCGCGGCATGGCCTTTCCCATCGCGCCGCCCGTCGATCCGATGCTGGCCAAGCTGGCCACCGCCCTGCCCGAGGGGGACGGGTGGCTCTTCGAGCCGAAGTGGGACGGCTTCCGGGCCATCGTCTTCCGCGACGGCGGCGAGGTGTTCATCCAGAGCCGCGACCTCAAGCCGCTGGACCGCTACTTCCCCGAGCTCAAGCCCGCCCTGCTCGGCAGCCTGCCCGCGCGCGCGGTCGTGGACGGCGAGATCGTGATCGCCACGGACCACGGCCTCGACTTCGATCTGCTGCAGCTCCGCCTGCACCCGGCCGCCTCGCGCGTGGCCAAGCTGGCGGAGGAGACTCCCTCCTCGTTCGTGGCCTTCGACCTCCTCGCCGAAGGCGACCGCGACCTGCGCGACCGTCCGCAGGCGCAGCGCCGGGCCGCTCTCGAGAGGGCGCTGGCGGGCGCGTCCGGATCCATCCACGTCACGCCCTGCAGCCGCGACCGCAAGGTGGCCGACCAGTGGTTCCACCGGTTCGAGGGCGCAGGCCTCGACGGCGTGATCGCCAAACACGAGGCGACCCTCTACCAGCCGGGCAAGCGCGCCATGATCAAGGTCAAGCACGCCCGCACCGCGGACTGCGTGGTGGCCGGCTTCCGCTGGCACAAGAACGGCCCGGGGACGCTGGTGGGCTCGCTCCTGCTCGGCCTCTACGACGGGCGCGGGCGCCTGCATCACGTCGGCGTGACCTCGTCTTTCACGGCCGCCACGCGGCGCCAGCTCGCCCAGGAGCTGGAGCCGCTGCGCAAGGACGCGCTGAAGGAGCATCCGTGGCGGGAATGGGCGGGCATGGGCGATGGAGCGACGCGCATGCCCGGCGGCCAGAGCCGCTGGAGCCAGGGCAAGGACCTGTCCTGGGAGCCCCTGCGCCTGGAGCGCGTCTGCGAGGTCAAATACGACCACCTGCAGGGCGACCGCTTCCGGCACGCCGCCGTTTTCGCGCGCTGGCGGCCGGACAAGGGCCCGCAGGACTGCCGTTACGATCAGCTCGAGGTCACTCCGCCCGCGGAGCTGGAGGAGATCTTCGGGTCATGAGCGGCCCGTCATGAGGTTCATGGCTTCGGCGGTGGCGGGGCTCGTGCTGGGGCTGGCGGGGAGGCCGGCGATGGCGGAATGGCTGACCATCGAGAAGCCTCGGGCGACTCTCTCCTACGAGGAGAATGCGCTCACGGCGTCGGAGGCGTCGCGCTTCGCGGGCCTCCTCGACCAGGGCGTCGCCGACGTCGAGTCCTACCTGCGGCCGGCGGCGCCGGACGGGCTGCGCGAAGGCCGCATCGTGTACCGCGTCGGGATCGACCTGCCCTACTCCATGACCCGTGGGCGCACGGTGTCGCTCATGGTGGAGCGCGTGCGCACCGACTCCGCGCCCTATCTCCACGAGACCGTCCACGTCCTGGTGCCTTCGCCGAACCACTCGGTCTGGCTCAGCGAGGGCTTCGCGTCCTACGTCGAGAGCTACGTGAGCGAGAACATCGGCGGCTACGACGCCCACGTGTTCAGCAAGCGGGGCAACGGGGGCGTGGACGCGGAGGCCGCGCGCTGGCTGGGCCGGGACGCGGGGCGCACCGTGCTGCCGTGGGTGGGCACGCCCGGCGAGCCGCCGGAGATGCTCGAGGAAAGGCGGCGCGTGGCCGCGCCGTTCTACGTCCTGTCCCAGTCGTTCGCGAAGTTCCTGGTGGCGAAGCTCGGCCTCGCCCGCGTCATCAGCCTCGTCTCCTCGCACGACCCGGAGGGGACGCTCTTCGGGCTCTCCGGGCGCAGCGTCGAGGACTGGAAGGCCGATTGGCTGCGGACCTTGCCGGCGGGCGCGGGGTGAAGCTCATCCTGAACGAGACCGGTCCGGAAGACGCCTGGCTCACCCGCGAGCGGGAGCGGGTCATGGGCGCGCTCTCCATCCTGGCCATCGTGTTCCTCGTCCCGTTCGCCATCCACGACTTCCTCCGCGGCCGCGGCGCCCTGGGGGCGGCCATCGTGTGCGTCGTGGTCACGTTCGCGGCCGACGGGTACGCCGTGCGCAAGCGGCGCAAGCCGCCGATCCCCTATGCGCTCCTGCTCGTGCCCATCACCGCCGCCATCACGCTCTCCCTCGTCACCCAGGGGGTGATCGGGGCGTTCTGGTGCTATCCGGTCACCCTTTTCTTCTTCTTCGTGCTTCCGCACCGGCCGGCCATCGTCTGCAGCGGCGCCCTGCTCGTGATCGCCACCGCGCTCGTCTACCGCTACCTCACCGTGCGGATCACCGTCCGCTTCGGCATCTCGCTCCTGCTCACCATCGTCATGGTGAGCATCATCCAGAACATCATCCACGGATTGCAGCGCCGGCTCCTCGAGCAGGCGATCACGGACCCGCTCACGGGGGCCTTCAACCGCCGCCACATGAGCACCCGGCTGAGAGAGGCGCTGGCGACGGGCCGGCCGCCCGCCACTCCCTCCGCCCTCCTGATGATGGACATCGACCATTTCAAGAAGATCAACGACGAACACGGGCACGACGCGGGCGACGCCGTCCTCAAGGGACTCGTGTCCGTCGTGCGCAGCCGCGCCCGCAAGACCGACCTCCTCTTCCGCATGGGGGGCGAGGAGTTCGTCCTGCTTCTCCCCGACACCACGGAGGCGGAAGCGGTGAACCTGGCCGACGACATACGCGGGGCGATCGCCACTTCGCCCCTGCTCGAGGGGCACACGGTGACGGTCAGCATCGGCGTGGGCCCGGCGGATCCGCGGGACTCCGTCGACTCGTGGCTCAAGGGCACGGATGCCGCCATGTACGTGGCCAAGGAATCCGGCCGGAACCGTGTGGCCCGGCGATCTCCGGTCGCGGTGTAATCCGGCGCACACCGTCCGGCGCGGGCCTTGACGAGAAGGTGGCGGCGGCCGCACCATGGCCGCCGTGCGGGGCCTTCGTTTCCTGGCGGCCGCGGGCGTCCTGGCTCTGGCGAGCCGGGTTTCGGGCGAGAGCCTGGGCGAAGCCGCGGCCCGCGAGCAGGCCCGCCGCGAAGCCGCCGGACGCAAAGACGGTCCCGCCGCCGTGGTCCACGAGGACGAGCTCAAGAACGCGCACGGCCGGATCGCCAACGATCCGAACGTCCGGCCCGCCGTCCCGCTTGTGCCCAAACAACCGACGACGTGGGCGGGCCCGCCCCGGGCGCTGACGGTCAGCGACATCACCCTCAAGGAAAACGTAGCCAGGGAGATCCTCCGCCTGGCGACCCCGTCCGTTTCCGGCCTGGCCCCCGATGCCAACACCCCGGACGACACGAGGGCGCGCGAGGCTTATTGGCGCGCGGAAGCGCGGCGGCGCCGCCAGGAAGCGGCCGCCACCGAGGAGGCCTTGAGGGAAGTGGAGCGCTGGTCTGATCCCACCTACGCGGGCAAGGACAAGCCGTCCTGCCCCATCACGCGCAACACCGATCGGCGGAAGGCGCGTGCCGATGCCGCCCGCGCCCGCGAAGCACTGAAGTCGCTCGACGAGGAGGCGCGCGTCGGCGGCGCGCTCCCCGGCTGGGTTCGCGAATAGCCTTCCTCTCCAGGTGCGGGCGGAGCGCGCTTGGCCTCCTGGCCGCTCTGCTCACGGCCGCGCCCCTCGCCGCCCAGACCGTCGGCCAGCCTCTGCCGAAGTGGACGCCGGGCACGCTCGACATCCATCAGATCAACACCGGCCGCGGCAACGCCGCTCTCTTCGTCTTCCCGGACGGGACGTCCCTGCTGCTCGACGCCGGCGACGGCGGCAATCCGCCGCCGCGCGGCACCTCTCCGCGGCCCGACGCCTCGCAGCCGACCGCCGAGTGGATCGCCCGCTACGTGCGCGCCCAGGGCGTCTCCGCCGTCGACTACGGTTACCTCACGCACTTCCACGACGACCACATGAACGCGATCGTGGACGTCGCCGCCCGCGTCCCCATTCGGAAGATGTTCGACCGCGGGTGGCCCGACTACGCCTATCCCGCGGCGGACCACCGCGAGCTCCAGGCGCCGCCGCTGCTCCGCTACCGCGAGTGGATCACCCACGGCGGCGTCCAGGGCGAGCGGCTGCGGCCGGGACGGGCCGACCAGATCACCCTCCTGAAGGATGCCAGGTCCTATCCGACCTTCGAGGTGCGCAACATCGCGGCCAACGGCGAGGTCTGGACGGGCACGGGCACGGAGACGCGGCGGCTGTTCCCCCCGCTCGACGGCGTGGCCCGCGAAGACTGGCCCACCGAGAACATGTGCAGCCTGGCCATTCGCCTGCGCTACGGGCCGTTCGACTACTTCTCGGGCGGCGACATGCCGGGCAACGTGCGTCCCGGCTATCCCGCCTGGCAGGACGTGGAGACGGCGGTGTCGCGCGCGGTGGGGCCGGTGGACGTGGCCATCCTCGATCACCATGGCAACCGCGATTCCACGAACGCGGCCTTCGTCTCGACCCTCCGGCCCCGGGCCTGGATCATCCCCGTCTGGTCGGCCGACCATCCGGGCCACGACGTCCTCGACCGCATGTATTCGACGCGGCTGTACCCCGGGCCGCGCGACGTGTTCGCCACCAACATGCTCGACGCGAACCGCCTCGTGATCGGCCCGCTGCTCGACCGCCTGCTCAGCGCGCAGGGGCACATCGTGGTCCGCGTCGCGCCGGGAGGAGCGTCGTACCAGGTGATCATCCTGGACGACTCCGCGGAGACCTACGCCGTGAAAGCCGTCCACGGCCCTTTCTCGTCGCGCTGAGCTACTTCATGAACCCGCTGCGGCCGCCTTCCGCGCTCAGGGCGTCGTTCGCGGGATCGTCCAGGGCCAGCATCGCGCGCGCCGCCGCCGACAGCGTCGCCACCGTCTCCGGACGGAGCAGCGCCTTCTGGTACTGCTGCTGCGGCTTGTCTCCGCGGCAGTAGAACGCGTGCAGGGCCAGGCGACGGCGGTCGGTGCGGTTCGCGGTGCCGCCGTGCCAGAGATGGGAGTTCATCACCACGAGGTCGCCGGCGCGGCCGGTCACGAGTACCTCGTCCGGGTGCGGCCGCTCGGGATCGGCCAGCACGTCCTGCGGCTTCCGGCCCGAGCGGTGTGAGCCCGGCACCACGCGCAGCGCGCCGTTCTCGGTCGTGAAGTCGTCGAGCAGCCAGACCGTGTTGCAGACCCAGTAGCCGGCCTCGTCGGGCAGGGCGCCCGCGTCCACGTGCAGGGGCTGGCTCTCCGCGCTGTGCGGGTTGGCCGAGCGTGCGTTCAGGCTGCTGAGCTTGAAGCGCGGGCCGAGCACGTGCGCGAGGTACGCCCCCACCGTCTCGTCCACCACGCAGTCGAGGAAGACCGCGCCCTTGTCCGCCAGGTTGGCCAGCCTCCGTGCCCCCGGCTCCTGCCGGAACTCCGCGCCCGCCGAGTCACCCTCTGCCGCGAAGAGCGCGTCGATCGTCTCGACGAGATTGCGGCGCCGGTCCTCCGCGATGAAGCCCTCCAACCGGACGTAGCCGTCGTCGTCCAGTTGGCGCGCGTGCGCGGCCGGGACCACGAGGGTCATCGCGTGAAGGCGTAGTAGACGACATAGAGCCAGCCCAGGAAGCCCTGGAGGATGGCCCAGAGGATGGAATGGTGAACGCTCCAGGAGATCGTGATGGCCAGCGCGGATCCGAAGCTGACGCCGTGAGTCACGTATTCCTTCATTGGGCAGCCTCCGGGAACGTACCTTACTAAAAACGGCGCTTGTCAGAACGGAACGGGGCACCAATACTCGCAAGTGCGGGCGGCGTCGCCGCCGGAGCGAGGAGAGCACATGATCCTGGTCACGGGAGGGAGCGGAACCGTAGGAAGCGAAGTGGTGAAGGCACTGGTCGCGGCGCGGGCCCCGGTGCGCGCGGGCTATCGCACGCGTCCCCAGAACGTGCCCGAAGGCGTCGAGTCCGTCGCGCTGGAGTACAACCGGCCGGACACGCTGCGCCCCGCGCTGAAGGACGTGGACCGGGTCTTCCTGGTATCGAACTCGATCACCCCCGAGCTCACCGTGGTGGACGAGGCCCGGCATGCGGGCGTGAAGCGCATCGTCAAGCTCTCCGTCCTGCGCGCGGCGGAAGAGGGATACATCTTTGCGCGCTGGCACCGCGCCGTGGAGCGGCACATCGAGGCCTCCGGCCTCGAATGGACGTTCCTCCGCTCGAACGGCTTCATGCAGAACATCGTCAGCTACATGGGCGAGACGATCCGCACGCAGTCCGCCTTCTACTCCTCCGGCGGCACGGGCGCGGCCAGCCACATCGACGTGCGCGACCTGGGGGCAGTGGCGGCGAGCGTGCTCCTGGAGATGGGCCACGAGGGCCAGGCCTACGAGCTGACGGGCCCTTCCGCGATCACCTACGGGCAGATCGCGGAGACCCTGACCACCGTCCTCGGCCGCCCCATCCGCTACGTGCCCATCGCCCACGAGCAATACAAGCGGGCGCTCCTCTCCGCGGGCACGCCCGAGCCCTGGGCGGACGCGCTGGTGGACCTGAACCGCTTCTACGCCGAGGGGCACGCGGCCGAGATCTCGCCCGCGGTCCGCCGGGTGACCGGCCGCGACGTCATCCCCTTCGCGCAGTTCGCGCGCGACCACGCCGCCCTCCTGCGCTGAGGGCTCAGCCCTTGGCCGGCCCGCGCGGCGGCCGGCCCCAGCCGGGCGTCTCGTCCGGATCGAGCGGCTCCGGCCCCGGCCGCAGCGCTTCCGGAACGTGCTCCAGGTTCACGCGCACGCGCGTCCAGGTCGTGTAGCGGCCGCGCATCGCGTCCACGAGCACGTCGGCGGGCTGGAGCTGGGCGGCGGCTTCGGGGTGCCTGGCCTTCCAGCGCTCGAGCCCGGCCAGGGCCTCGTCCTTCCGGGGGGACCGCCCGATCTCGAGCAGGGGCTTGGTGGAGACCCGGCGCCCGGTCGGGCTCGCGCCCTTCTTTCGTGACGGAGCCACACGCGCGGGCTCGCCCGGCTGCTTCACGTAGTGCGGCGGCCAGGGCGCGTCGCCCTGGCCTTGCGATTCCTGCCGCGCGGACAGCTCCAGCACCGCGTCGAGCGCGCAGGGATGGTCGTCGATGGCGGCGTGGCGGTCGCCGACCTCGGCGAAGCGCGCGGGCATCGTGCGCAGCGTGAAGTCCTCGGGCCGGCTCTCGTCCAGCTCCTCCCAGGTGAGCGGCGCGGACACGCGCGCGTCCGGCTTGGGGCGCACGGAATACGCGCTGGCCACCGTGCGGTCCTTCGCGTTCTGGTTGTAGTCGAGGAAGACGCCGTGCCGCTCCTCCTTCCACCAGTGGCTCGTCGCCAGCGTGGGCGCGCGCCGCTCCACCTCGCGGGCCACGGCCAGGGCGGAGCGCCGCACCTGGGTGAACGACCAGCGCCGATGCAGGCGCACGTTGACGTGGATGCCGCGCGAGCCGGACGTCTTGGGCCAGCCCACGAGGCCGAGGTCCGTGAGCACCTCGTGCACGACGCGCGCGACGGCCACGAGCTGGGGCCACTCCACCCCGGGCACGGGATCGAGATCGATGCGCAGCTCGTCCGGATGGTCGAGGTCCTCCGCCCGCACCGGATGCGGGTGGAGCTCCAGGCATCCGAGGTTCGCCATCCAGCAGAGGGCGGCGGCGTCGCGCGGCACGACCTCCTCCGCCGTGCGGCCGGAGGGGAACTGCAGGGCCACGACCTCGACCCAGTCCGGCCGCGCCGCGGGCGCGCGCTTCTGGTAGAAGAACTCGCCGTGGATGCCGTCCGCGTAGCGGACGAGGACGTTCGGCCGGCCGCCCGCCCCCCGCAGCGCGCCCTCCGCCACCGCGAGGTAGTACTGGACGACCTCGAGCTTCGTGATCCCCGCCTCCGGGAAGTAGATCTTGCCCGGGTTCGAGATCGCCACCTCGCGTCCGGCCGCCTGGACGACGGCCTTCTCCTTCTTCGCGGCAGCCATGTGCGGAAAGGATACGGCGTCTCCGCCTAGAATCCGCGGCGATGGATCGCCCCCCGCGCGTCCGGTCCCTGGATCTCCTCCGCGGCCTCGACGTGTGGCTCATGCTCTTCGTCAACGAGATGGCGGGGGTGAAGCAGACGCCCCTCTTCCTGCGCCACATGCCGGCCAGCGCCGACGCGATGACGATCACGGACGTCGTGTTCCCGGCCTTCCTTTTCATCACGGGGATGGCCATCCCGCTGGCCCTGGGGGCGCGGCTGGCCCGCGGCCATTCCCGGGCCGCGGTGTGGCGTCACGTCTTCGAACGCGCGGCGGTCCTGCTTCTCCTCGGCGTGCTCATGATCAACGCCGAGCACGCGAGCCCGAACGCCATTCTTCCGCCCGCCCTGTGGAACATCCTGATGACGGCGGCGGTCGTGTGCGTGTTCGCGGCGCCGTTGGCGGAGGGCGAGGGGCGGCGGTTCCGGCTGGTGGGCCTGGTCTTCCTCGTCGCGCTCGTCCTCGTCTTTCGTGCGGACGGCGCGTCCGGATGGTTCCAGATCCGGCCGTACTGGTGGGGGATCCTCGGCCTCATCGGCTGGGCCTACCTGGTGGCGGCGGTGGTGTACCTCCTGGCCGGCGATCGTCCCGCGATCCTGGTGACGGCGGCCGCCGTGCTCTACCTCGTGGCCCTCGCCGACGAGGTGAACGCGATCGGCGTCCTGCGCGCGATCCGCCCCGTCGTCTTCGTGGGCCGCATGCTGGGTGCGCACGGCGCGCTCGTCCTCTCGGGCGCGGTCCTCGGCGTCGTCCTGCGGCGGCATCGCGACGAGGGACGTGCGCCCGCGCGCTTCGTCCTTCCCGCCCTGGGCTTCGCACTGGCCGGCGCGGTGGCGGGCGGGCTCGTCCACGCGCTGCATCTCGTGCACCCGGCGTTCGAGATCAGCAAGATCCGCGCGACCGCGGCCTGGTGCCTGCTCTCCGCGGCGTGGACGGTCGTGGCCTGGACGGCGGTCTACGCGTCCGCGGACGTGGCCGGACATCGGCGCTGGCCGCGCGCCATCGCGACCGCGGGCGAAAATGCGCTCGTCATCTACCTGCTGGCACCGTTCCTGCTGTCCGTGTTCGAGCTGATCGCGTGGGCGCTCGGCTGGAATCCGTACGAGTGGCTCGGCCGGTCGCTGGCCATCGGAATCGTTCGTTCCGTCGTCTTCGCGTGGGCCGTCGTGCGCCTGTCCGGCGGGATGCGCGCGCGCGGACTGCGCCTGCAGATGTAGAGGAGGACGAGTGAGACTCTTCCGGACGTGCTTGCACGGCGGCCACCAGCGAGCGGGTTGGCTGACCTTGTGCCTGGCCGGGCTCGTCGTGCCCGGCGTCGCCGCCGAACCCCTCGTCCTCGTCAACCACGTCGGCTACGACGTCACGGGTCCGAAGCGCGCCGTGGTCCAGGGCCGCAAGGGTGACCGCGTGCGCTCGTGCGACGTCCAGGAGGCCGCGACCGGGGCGCGCGTCACGGCCGCGGATCCGCGACCCGCAGGAGCGGTGGCGCGCTGGCGCGACTGGACGTACTGGACGGTCGACTTCTCCGCGCTCCAGCGCGAGGGCGAGTTCCGCGTCGCCTGCGCGACCAGCGGAGGCACGGTCTCCTCCTCGCCCTTCCGCATCGAGAAGGCGGTCCTCGAGCGCCACACCCTGTCCGACGTCCTGTACTACTTCAAGGGCCAGCGCGCCTCCGGCCTCCTCGACCAGGCGGACCGCACGGCGGCGCTGGAAGGCCGGCGCGACCGCGTGGTGGACGCACACGGCGGCTGGTACGACGCGACCGGCGACTACGGCAAGCACCTCTCGCACCTGTCGTATTCGACGTATTTCAACCCGCAGCAGATTCCCCTGACCGCCTGGGGTCTCCTGAAGACCTACGACCTCCTGCAGCGCCGCTCCGACCCGCTCTTCCGCCAGTACCTGCGCCGGCTGCTCGACGAGGCCGCGTGGGGCGCGGACTACCTCGTCCGCGTGCAGGCGCCGGGCGGGTCGTTCTATCGCTCGGTTTCGGGGCCGGGACCGGCCAAGCGGCCCGACGACCGCCGGATCGGCCGCGACGCGCGCACCAAGGCCATCACGAGCACGGACGAGGCCGAATACCAGAGCAGCTTCCGCGCCGGCGGCGGCCTCGCCATCGCCGCCCTGGCCCAGGCCGCGCTCTGGCCGGCGCCGGGGGAGCGACAGGCCGACTACCTCCGCGCGGCCGAAGACGGCTGGGCGTTCCTGGCCGTGAACAACGCGCGTCTCACGAACGACGGGCGCGAGAACATCGTGGACGACTACTGCGCCCTCCTCGCGGCCACGGAGCTGTTCCGGGCCACCCGCAAGCCCGGCTACAAGGAGGCGGCGGATGCGCGGGCGACGCGGCTCCTGGCGCGGCTCTCGCCCGCGCCGCGCGCGTACTGGCGCGCCGACGACGGCGACCGGCCCTTCTTCCACGCCGCGGACGCGGGGCTGCCCGTGGCCAGCCTGATCGCCTATCTCGATATCGCGGACGAGGCGCGGCGGGCGGCCGTGCGCGACGCGGTGCGCGCTTCGCTGGAATGGGAGCTCGCGGTCACGTCCGAAGTGGCGAACCCGTTCGGCTATGCGCGCCAGCTCGTGCAGACGAAGGCCGGCCAGCGCGACACGCGCTTCTTCTTCCCCCACGACACGGAGACCGCGCCCTGGTGGCAGGGCGAAGACGCGCGCCTGGGCTCGCTGGCCTTCGCCGCTCGCGCCGGGGCGCCGCTCTTCGCCGACGATCCCGCCTTCGCGGGCCGCCTGCGGCGGTATGCCCAGGATCAGCTCGACTGGATCCTGGGGCGCAACCCGTTCGACGCCTCCCTCCTCGAGGGGGCCGGGCACAACAATCCGGAGTACCGGTTCCTCGGCTCCTTCGAATACACGAACGCGCCCGGCGGCATCGTCAACGGCATCACCGCGGGCTTCACCGACCCCCAGGGCATCGACTTCAACCTTCCCCACACGGCGACGGGCGGCGACAACGACTGGCGCTGGGGCGAGCAGTGGCTGCCGCACGCGACCTGGTACCTGCTCGCGTTGGCGGCGGGGGAGGAGGCCTCACGCCCGGCGGACGGCCGCGTGATCATCGGCTACGTGTTCGCGCAGGACCGCGTGCTGGATCCCGCCACCATCGCCGCCGAGAAGCTGACCCACATCAACTACGCGTTCGCCAACATCAAGGACGGCCGGGTGGTGGAGGGCTTCGCGCACGACGACGAGAACTACCGCGTGCTGACCTCTCTGCGCCCGCGCAATCCCAACCTGAAGATCCTCGTCTCCGTCGGGGGATGGACCTGGTCCAAGGATTTCTCGGACGCCGTCCACACCGGGGAGAGCCGCGCGAAGTTCGTGGAGAGCGCAGTCGACTTCGTGCGCCGCCACGACCTCGACGGCTTCGATGTCGACTGGGAGT
>Ga0075425_100001673_pt1 | contig 21720 bp, 24 predicted proteins | sample SoiMethybrSBSTD4_FD_75300 | JGI IMG/M metagenome (GOLD analysis project Ga0075425, IMG submission 75300) | Bulk soil microbial communities from a Populus tree surrounding site in Tennessee, USA - Soil MetaG P. TD hybrid SBSTD4 | ecosystem: Environmental > Terrestrial > Soil > Tree plantation... | reverse complement strand
ACCGGGCCGAAGAGCGATCCCCGGCCGACCTCATCTACTCCCGCGACCAATTTCGCTCCCGACGCCCACGCCAGCTTTTCGTACTTGAGAGTACAGCGCAGCCGTTTCAGCAAACGCAGCTTGGCGGTTGCTCGCGAAACTTCGCTATCAGTCCGTACTTGGGTTCTGGTCGCCACCCCCCGATGTTGTCCTAGTTCGGCCTGTGCGCGCAAGAGGAAAACAGAGAACCTTGCTAGTGATGATGGGGATGCTGGCGTCTCGCCCGCCAAAAGCAGGTAACGGCACGGCCACGATCGTGCCGCCAGATTCATTCAACCTTGATCAGCATGCACGTGATGTCATCGTGCTGTGGCGTGGATCCCACAAACATATTCACTTCTGCGATCATCCGTTGCAACATCAAATCAGGAGCTATGCCGGCGTTCGTTTGCAGGACCGCCAACAACCGCGTCTCTCCGTATTCCTCGGCAAACTGGTTTACCGCTTCGACTAATCCATCGGTGAAGATCACGAGCCAGTCCCCCGACGCTAGCGTGATCGCGCCCTCATCGTAGTTAGCATCCTGCTGAATGCCTATAGGCACGCCGCCATGGTCAAGACGTTCGACTGCCCCCGAACTTCGCCGCACCATTGGATTATTGTGTCCGGCATTGATGTAGTTCATCTCGCGAGTGCCAGGATCGAACTCCGCCAGGAATGCGGTCGTGAACCGCAGTCCACTCTGGCTATTGCTGCATGCGTACCGATTCATGGCGGCAACCAGTTCTTTCAGCGAGCAAGGTGTGGACGAAAGCGTCTTTAGGCTGGCCTGAAACGTCGCCATCAGCAGCGCCGCGGGAATGCTTTTCCCCGCAACGTCAGCCACCGCGAACAAAACCTTTTGTTCCTCGGGACTCGTCGCCGCTCTCACAAACACATCGTAATAATCGCCCGCGACCGTATTCGCCGGACGAGTTGCAAATGCGATGGTCAGCCCTGGAATCAGCGGCGGAGTCGCAGGTAGCAGCCAACTCTGAATGTCGCGCGCAATCTCGAGATCGCGCTTCATCACCACGCGGTCCGCGATCTCAAGCATCAACAAAATAAACAGCGCCAATCCGCCCCAGAACTGAAAGTTAAACGTGCTGAATTCGAATTCATGATGGCCGCTGCCAAAATGTGCGCCACCGCTGGGAAGGATCAGGAGCACCACACCAACAAGAAGAAGGACACGCCGCGCGGGAGTCAGTTTCTCGAGCAGGGCCCACATGAGGGCCTTGGCCTTGTCAACAAATTGCTTCCATTTCGGCTGTCCTGGTGGTTCGTCCGCGCGAAAATCTTTTTGATAGAATTGGTATCCGGTCTGAGCGTCCCTCCTGAACTGCGACCACAGTTCGCTCAGCTCTCGGCCTTCAGTCACCCGCGCCCAGAAGCGGTCGAAATTGCTGACGACTTTTGGCCGATGACTGTTGCCCGCTTGTGGAGTTCGACTTGGTGGGGCTTGCGGGCCGGCTGGCCCACTCGACACGTTGGGTTGAGACGGCATAGGACGGGAAAGCGAAATTATAGAAGGAATTGGACCGCAAAGAACACCAGGCGCTTTGCATGCGCTCGATGGTTTCTGCCGTCCTTTTCTGATCCCAGCCTACGGAGTGCAGTCGTTCACGGTCGGTGGTGCCTCTCCTACCATTGTATTCAGCGACGGCGAATGATTGAAATCAAACAGGTCTTCGAGCGGGTTAGCAAGTTGGTCTCGCAAGGTGAGGTGCAGCCGTTAATCGTTGACGGTTAAAAACCGCCTCTCAATCAGCGCCAGCAGCGATGTGTGATCGCCGGTTGTGTGCGAAACGTATCCCGGCTTCGAAAACGGCGACACGGCAATGAAGGGCACCCGCACGCCAAGTTGATCGAAGCTGGCGCACTCGGCCGGATATGGCCCAGTTGGATCAAGTGCCAGCGCCGGGCACAGATCTTCGGCGTCTTTCACCGAGTTGTCCGAGGGGCCTAGAAGGTTGGTTGAGCACTGCGAGCCGCCGCCGGGCTGCTCGCTGGAAGGTGGGTTGGAAAGATCAGCGCATTGCCCGGGCGTGATTCCGTCTGGCGTACGCGAGGCTGCTTGCTTGGCTTTCGGCGACTTGGTGTGATCGTAGAATCCGCCGTGCTCGGCGTACGTAATAAAAATGATGGAGTCATTCCAGTTGGGACCGTTGCGCACCGCATTTACCAGTTGTGAAACGAACACCTGTCCACGCTGGATGTCGGTTGGCGGATGTTCGTCATTCTCAGCCGCTGGCCCGGTGAGTGCGCCGAAGTTAGGATCGACGAACGACACTTGCGGCAGAGAACCAAATCCCGGCACTCCTGCGGCCTGCGCAAGAAAAACCTGTACCGGCAAAAAGTGATGGTCGGTGCCGACAAAGAAAGGCCGGAAGCTTAGCCCCTGCGGAACATCTGAAAAATAGTCCGCCCAAGTGACCCCGTTCTGATCGAGCAGATCAAAAATCGTTCCGGTGATCGGTTTGTAACCTGCGTTCGGCGACAAGAAGTTGGCCGGCAAATCATCATTGGTCGTCAAATGTCCGAAAGAAGTCGCTGCCATCAGATAGGAACGGTTCGGAAACGTCGGCCCGAGCACCGAGGCAAAATAGCGATCGTCAATGGCAAACGTCTGCGCTAGGTCGTAGTAGAACGGTATGTCATCCTGGTTGTAGAGCCCGATTGTCTCGTCCTCGGTGGCGTTCTCCGTGCCATTGTCCACCTGCTCAGTTGCATCGTTCACTCGCACGAACCCATCGCTCAGAAAATTGATCAAACTTCGGTTCGGGTTCAGGAAATTTTGGCTTCCTTGTGGGTCCCGAGCCATGAGTGGTCGAGATCGGGAGCTACGCACCGGTTTGGATCATGGAAGGCGAACAACTGTCGAACCGTCGTCATCGAGGTTCGAGTTGGAGCAACTCAAGCTGCCGTCGCCGTTCGGCGCGCATGACAGACCATCGACGCATCGATGGTCGCTCGTTAAACACGCTCCGTTTGCGTTGTGATACGGGGTTCCGGGCGCATAAGCGAGTGCGCCGAAGTAATTGTCGAAGGAGTGGTTCTCCGGCATGGCGATGATGATGTGGTTCACCTTCTGCACGTTTCCGTCAGCACGAAGGTCAGTTGGCAAAGCGATGGTAGCGAGAAGAAAGACGAACGACAGCACCGTGAGACGACGATGCATAACACCTCCTGAAGTCCCCGGCGAAGAAGCGCTCCCAGTAAACCTGAATTACACAGTTGTGAATGTCAGAAGAAGGTGAGTTCTGAATAAGAATCTGGTTAAAGGGCCGCAGGCGTGAAGTATTGCGGGGAAGGTTTGAGTCGGGCAAGGCGAAAGGGATTTGGCGTTTCGCCAAATCCCCGGACAGACAATCTTCTACTTCGTGGCGGCGATGGCGTGCTCGCGATCAACATCTTTCAGGCGAGCAGCCTTCCCGCGCAAATTGCGCAGATAATATAACTTGGCGCGGCGGACCTTCGACGAGCGTATGACGTCAACTTTGTCGACTACCGTCGAACTTTCTGGAAATATGCGCTCAACGCCCTGGCCAAAGCTGATTTTGCGCACAGTGAAACTAGCTTGCGGCCCACGACTGCGCGCGATGACCACACCTTCAAACGCCTGCAGGCGTTCTTTATCGCCTTCTTTGATCTTCACTTGCACGCGGACGGTGTCGCCTGGGGCGAATTGCGGCAGGTCAGTGCGCTTCTGCTTGGCAACAAGTTTTTCGATGATTAGGTTCGTCATGGTTTTCCCGCTTTCTGCGTAAGGTTATTCAGCCTGAGCTATGAGCATCGAACAATCATGTCATGCTTGCTCATAGCTCAGTGCTCATCGCTCGCCGCTAGTAGCGATCTATCTTCTTCGCTTAACGGCACCCGATCCAACAGATCAGGTCTATTCTGCAATGTCTTCTCCAGTGCCGAGCGCCGCCGCCAGCGCTTGATCTCGTTATGATTTCCGTTGACGAGCACTTCCGGCACCTTCATCCCGCGGAAATCGGCCGGCCGCGTATAGTGCGGATAATCCAGCAATCCCCCGGAGCTACACGTCGAATCGGAACCTGACTGCAACTCGGTCTGTGTGGGTCGGACATTCTTGTCCGACGACGATGCTCGTGTGGCTCGGACATTCCTGTCCGAGCTGGGATCATCACCAACCTCGGGCCCAGTCACAAACGACTCCTGCCGAGTGGAAGCCTGATTCCCCACTGCACCGGGAATCAGCCGTGTGACTGTATCCACAATCACCGCCGCTCCCAGCTCGCCGCCACTTAAAATGTAATCGCCGATCGAAATCTCGCGATCAGCCAGGTACGTTCCCACGCGTTCATCCACGCCCTCGTAGCGTCCGCAGATCAGAACCATTCGCTCCAGCTCTGCTAACTCAGATGCCAGCTTCTGATCGAACCGCTTGCCCTGCGCTGAAAGCAAGATCACCGACTGCTTAACAACGCCGCGCTCCTCGCGCGCCGCAACTTTCAACGACTCCACACATTCAAACATCGGTTCCGGCTTGAGCACCATCCCCGCGCCGCCGCCGAAAGGGCGATCATCCACAGTGTGATGCCGATCGCGCGTAAATGCCCGCAGATCGTGAATGTCAATCTTCACCAGCCCGGCTTCGCGCGCCCGCCGGACAATTCCGTAATCCAGCGGCCCGCGAAAAAAATTCGGGAAGATCGTGATGACGTCAATCTGCACTAAAGCTTTAACCACAGAGGACACAGAGTTTCACAGACTAAATCAACTCTGTGTTTACCTCTGTCCACCTCTGTGTCCTCTGTGGTTAACGCTTTTGCTGTTGCTTTTTCTCGTCGTCTGTCAGCGGAGCGTTCACCGCGAACAATCCTTCCGGCAAATTCATCTCGATCCGTTTGCGCTCGAGATCAACTCGCGCCAGAAATTCCTGTGCGTAGGGAATCTCAAGCTCCGACTTCCCCGATCCAATCACCAGCAGCGGCGCTTCTCCAGATCCAAACCGCACATCGCTGACGGTCCCAACTTCTCGACCGCGATCGGAAACCGCACAACCAACCAGATCGCTCACGTACGCCGCGCCAGGTTCCAGATCCGCACGCTCACTCAGCGGAACCTGCAATTCGCTCCCGACCAGCGGCTCGGCATCGGAAATCGAATCGACGCCGGCGAATTTCAGGACCACCCAATTCTTGTGCGGCCAGGCATCTTCAACTTTCAGTTCGCGCCGGCTGTCATCATCCGCGAGCGCGAAAACTCGTAGTCCAGCATGCAGCCGGCCCGGAATATCGCTGTGAACTTCGACAGCTACTTCGCCGTGCCGCCCTTGCGTTTTGACCACGCGCGCCAGGGTGACGAAGTTCAAATTCAAATCCGCCACGGATTTTCACGGATCAGCACGGATCTTAAATAGCTCTTAGCCATTAGCTTTTAGCTGATTCTCGCAAACCGGAAGTGGTTTCGCTAACAGCTAAAAGCTAAAGTCCGCGTTCATCCGCGAAATGCGTGGCGCTTGAAGTTCCTATTCCAGAATTTCCAGCTCGTAGCGCCGTCCGGCCTTGTCTCCTGCTGCTCGCAGAACGTTGCGCATCGCACGCGCAATCTTGCCGGATTTCCCGATCACACGGCCCATATCGTCTTCGGCAACTTCGAGCTCGACAACCAGCTCTCCGCCTTCATCCACTTCTTCGACGAACACTGCGTCAGGCGCATTCACCAGCGCCTTGGCCACATGCTCAATCAACGCCTTCGGATTGGGAGCCTGGTCAGTCATATCACTTCAAATCTGCCGCGGATGAACGCGGATCTCGCGGATTTTCGAAACTAAAGACTCTTAACTACTGGGGGGGTGCCTCACTTCTCGCCGATTTTGCGAGAAGTGGGAACCACGAAAGTCTAAACCGCAGAGTTCGCCGAGAAAAATCAACTTCAAACCCGCCACGGATTTACGCGGATCCACACGGATAAATCTCAAAAAGGTTTTAATCCGTAAAAATCTGCGTTAATCCGTGGCCCGTTTTTGAAGTTAAGCCGCAGGCGTCGGTACGGCCGGCGCGCCCTGCGTAAACCCCAGAATCTTGCCTACTCGCTCCGAGACCTGGGCTCCCTTGGAGCGCCAGTAATCAATGCGGTCGCGCTTGAGCTCCACGCTGGCCGGAGTGGTCCGGGGATTGTACGTCCCCACAATCTCCACCGGACGCCCGTTGCGCGCCCGCTCTTTTTCTATCACCACCACCCGGTAATGCGGCTGTTTGCGCGCACCCACGCGCGAAAGACGAATCATCAACACTGAACTGGTTTCCTTTCTTACTTTGCTGTTTTCTTGGTCCTTCCGAAAGGAGGCCGAGGGGTCAGGCTCTGCTGACACTACCGGCGGGAACAAGACAAGTAATGATTATCCTAGAGGTTAGCCGGATTGGCAAGAGGCACACGAGTAGTGCGTATGTGGCTGACGGCGATTGTCCGCGGCAGCCTGCCGCGCAAAATCAGGTGCTAACAGAGTCTGTGACAGTCTTACGTGCTGCTTCCGTGCTGTGCACTGCCTCGCTGGCCTGTGTAGCGGTATCGTCACGGGATCGCATCAGTAGCGCCCAAGCCTCGTGGTAGTTTTCGGCTGGCGACCTCATGTTCGTGGATACGTCGTAATGCCCGAACACGTTCACTTGCTGATCAGCGAACCCGCGCGCGGGAGGCTCTCGACGGTCATTCAGATGTTGAAGCAAAACGTCGCGCGTGAACTACGACTGCCGGAAGGTAGTCCGTTCTGGCGGGAGCGGTATTACGACTTCAATGTGTGGAGCGAAGGTAAACGAGTCGAAAAGCGCCGATATATTCATCGAAATCCGGTAACGAGAGGATTAGTGGAGAGACCAGAAGATTGGAAATGGAGCACTTTCTGCATTACGCGATGGGCAGCTGAGGGAGTGGTCGAAATCGAGTCGGAGTGGCTGGCAGGGAAACGAGAACAATCGCGGATCGTGCCTACAATCGGTCCAAGTCAACATCCCCGCCCTGTCTCGCACAAAACGCGAGACAAGGACGGGGCACCCTGATTGAGTCCCTGAGTTCGCGAATATACTTTTACGCAATGCTGCAACTCAGCAGCTGTTTCGCACTCCGAGGTGCTCCATGATCCCGCGTCTGACTGCGTTGTTATTGGTTGCACTCATCGCTGTGGCTTTGTTGAAACCCACTTCTCCCAAAACCGGGGAGAAGTGGGCACCCGGCGTAGCGCAGCACGTGTGGACTCACAAACGACCCTGGACTGAGTGCGTGATTGAGTCGCGCAACGGGAAAGGGCACAAGTTGCACCCTTCCCGGGTCACTTGGGAAGATCCGTTACAGCCTTCCCACTGCGCTATCCACCAGCGGCTTGAGCTTCTCCATTGGCACTGCAGTTAGGCTGAGCGCATCCGCGTTGACCAGCATTCCTTGCGCGACCGTAAGGCAGCTGGTGTTAGCGGGCGCACTTTTCTGGTTCGCGGGCGGGATGAACAGATCGCATACCACGCTGCCGAAATCTTTCTTCTCGTGCTTCCAGCCTTGCGATGTGAGCATGTTGTAAGTCTTGGTGAGCTCGGCTTCAACCTGCTCGCGCGATGCGCCGGCAGGGGCTGGATTAGCTGACAGGTGAAGGCCCCCTGCCTTCATCTTCCACGAGCACATCTTCATTGTGACGCCTTTCGCGGCTGACATCTCGCCCGGAATTCCTTCGCCGCTTGCGCCGACTGCGCTGACTTCCTCTGTGGTCAATAATGAGCAGACTGGCTTCGATTGCGCGCGGGCATTCAGCACGACCAGCGGGACTAGCGCGCACAGCATGGCCGTATATCGCATGAAGTAACCTCCGTCGGGCACCATGCCTATATCACGGTGAAGCAAGCTTGTCGAGGAGAAACTTGAGAAGGCTCGGGGAGCAATCGCAGGCAATCGGCCGGGGACCGCGCACGCGCCGTTGCAGAATCCATTCTGCAGGACTAGAATCCCCGCCGGTAATCTGCCACGCAAATTGTGCGCATTGGAGGCAAGATGAAGTCAATAACGAAGGTGTGTGTGTTGGCGTTTGTGGTTTGCGTCATCGCTTCGGCTGCGTTCGCCGCCGGCGACTCGATGATGGGCACCTGGAAGCTGAACGAGGCAAAATCAAAACTCGGTGCCGGTGGACCGAAAAATGACACCGTGACCTACGAAGCTGCAGGCGATCAGATCAAGGTCACGATCGAAGGTACTCAGCCGGATGGAAGCAAGACGAAGACCGAATGGACCGGCAAATTTGACGGCAAGGAATATGCTTCAACGGGTAATCCGAATGAGGACATGCGGTCGGTGAAGCAAGTCAATGCCCGCACGCTGGATGTGGTTTCCAAGAAGGGCGGCAAGGTTGTGCTGACCGCCCATGTCGTGGTTTCCGCCGATGGCAAAAGTCGCACCGTGACGAGCAGCGGCACCACCGCGGAAGGCAAGAAGTGGAAGAGTACGGGCGTGTATGACAAGCAGTAGCTATAAACCAACAGGGCACGATGGAAAGTCGTGCCCTTCTCTACCAAAGCGCTAACTCTTTCCTTCGCGGATACCGGTTACCTCCGTCATGCTCTGCGCCGCGTTTTCTGGCGTATGCTGAACGCAAAATGTTTTCGCGTTCAGGAGACTCCATGTTTCGCGTTGTCCTCACAACCGCATTTGCTTTTTGCGTCTTGTCCGCATCGGCCAGTTCCGCTCAGACGGTTTACTGCGCGTCTGAAGATGGCCATCGGCACAGCTGCAGCGCCGACACGCGCGGAGGAGTCGATCTGCAAAACCAGCACAGCAAGAGTCCGTGCCAGCGCGGATACAGCTGGGGCGTGGACCGCGGCTCGATCTGGGTGGACCACGGCTGTCGCGCCGATTTCAAAGTGGGATCGGCCTGGGACGATCGGGGCTGGGGACGCGGCGAAAAAATGGTGTCGTGCTCGTCGGACGACATGCGCCGGCACTACTGCGAAGTTGAAACCACCGGCGGCGTGCGCCTGATTGTGCAGCGCAGCGAATCCGACTGCCTACGCGGACAGACTTGGGGCTACGACCGCGATGGCATCTGGGTGGACCGCGGCTGCCGCGCCGATTTCGAAGTCGGCAGAGCTTGGCGTCAGCACAATTGGCGTGAAGAATTCGATCGCGACGAAGACTACGACCGTGACCGCCAAGGGCAGGGATTCGACATGCAGGTGAGCTGCACGTCGGATGACATGCGTCGCCATTATTGCGATGCTAATACCTGGCGCGGTGTGGTGCTGGTGCATGTACACAGCGACTCCCCATGTATCTTCGGCAAGACATGGGGCTATGACCGGCGCGGCGTCTGGGTGGATCGCGGCTGCCGGGCGGAATTTCGGGCCGGACAGTAGACCGGAACCGTCGTGCGTCGTTCGCGAATCATGACCTGGGACCTGGTCTGGTCTAAGCGTACGACGAAGGACGTACGGCGTTGGACGCGCAATTATTTCAAATGTAGGTTTTTACTGCGCGCCAATTCCGAACAAGCTTTTGCAGGCCGCGAGCACCCGCTCGGGCAATGCTTCCAGTTTTGTCTTTCCTTTGAAGCCCAGATCGTGCCCTGCGCCGTCAACTACCAGCAACTCCGTTCTTCCTGGAATAAGCTTGCGCGCGTTCTCGATCTCGTCGATCGTTCCGAAGGGATCACGCGTGCCATGAACGAAGAGCGTTGGAACACGCAGCTTCGGCAGGTGTTCGATTTTCGGCTTCTCCGGATGCCCAGGGGCATGCAATGGATAAGACACGAGCAACAAGCCGTCGGCAACCGCCTCCTCTGCAAGTAACATACTGGCCTGCCGTCCGCCATAACTCTGACCTCCCAGGAACGCCTTGCCTGAGACAATTTTTCGCATCGCTTGCATCGCATTTCGCAGCCCCTGCCGGTCACGCGTCGCATTTGCCGGTCGGGGCGGCCCAAAACGCCGGACCTGGCGGAACGGAAGATCGCAGCGGAGAACCGCCACGCGGGCCTCGGCGAATGTCCCCGCCAGGGCTTGCAGCAGACTAGATTGCGAATTGCCGCCAGCGCCATGCGTAATAACAAGAAAGTCACCGCACGGCGATGCAGGAAGGTGCAGGAAACCGCGCACCGGCGGATCAAACGAAGTCTCAGAGAACACCTCGAACGTACTCATGCGCTCATTATCTAACAGGCCCGCAGATACTCGCCGACGCACTCAGCCCTTGACCCGCTTCCACCGTGGTTGTAACTTCAATCGCTGGCTCGCACTTCGAGGTTTCTGCCTTGCCGCTCTCCGGTGTAGACGCGCTCAACCCGGCCTTTGAACACACGAAAGCGCAACTGTTTCGTCCCTTCCGCTTCGGACAATGGACGCGGCTGGCATTCGTCGGACTGTTCGCAGGCGAGATGAGTTCCGGAGGCGGCTGCAACTTCAACGTGCCGGCACATACCGGCGACACTCAGCGTCATTATCTAATGAGCGCGCCCCAGGATTGGACATTCCTCATTCCTCTTATCATCGTGGCCATTATTGCTGTGCCGATCCTATGGCTGGTCGTCTTATACATCAGCAGCCGAATGCGTTTTGTGCTGTTCGACAGTGTGGTGGCGAAAAATTGCGAGATCGGACGCATGTGGCGGAACCGTGGTGGACCAGCGCTGCAGTTGTTCGTCTGGCAAATTGTTTTTTCACTGATAACGCTGGCCGGACTGGCACTACTCATCGGAGTTCCCGCGCTGGCGGCATTTCTGCTCGGCTGGTTCACCGATCCACGCGCGCACCTAGCTCCGCTGATTTTGTCCGGCATCGCTTTGTTTTTCGTGCTTATGGCATGGTTCTTGGGAATTGTGACGGTCCACGTTTTTACGAAGGATTTTGTGGTCCCGCAGATGGCGCTTGAAAATGTTTCGGCCTTTGAAGGCTGGCGCCGCTTGTGGACGATGTTGATGGCGGAGAAAGGTGGCTATGCAGGCTATGCCGGCATGAAATTGGTAATGGCAATCGGCGCGGCTTTTGTGCTCGCAATGGCTGCCATTGTTGTGGTCATCATTCTGCTCATCCCGTTCGGAGGTCTGGGGGTCATCACAGTTCTGGCAGGGAAAGCTGCGGGCATGGGCCTAAGTTGGAACGTGTTTACCATCACCGCGGCGATCGTGTTTGGCACGATTTTCCTTTTGCTCCTCTTCTATGCACTGGCGCTCGTCTCCGTGCCCGCCATCGTTTTCTTTCCCGCATATTCCATTTATTTCTTCGCCGACCGTTATCGGCAACTGGGGAGCTTGATTCGCCCTCCGGCGCCGCAGCCGCATCCACTGCCGCCGCCACCTCCACCGATTGCGCCTGCACCAGAGCCGATTGGCTGATAAGGATCGCCACGGATTTTCGCGGATCAGCACGGATCTGCGTTCTTCGAAAAATCTGGGCAGATCCGTGTGCTCTGTGGCCGGGTTTTTTCGTGGAACTCTACTTCTTTCTCTTCCAGTCAAATCTTCTGCCGACAATGCACTTCACAATTAGATGATCGGTCGCGCCGGTCACTCCCACGCCGACTCCGAAATTGAATTCCCACTGCGGACCGAAATCCACGTCAATCGATGGAAAGAATTGCTGCTGCTGGTCGCGCAACGGATCAAATCCGGTGAGTGGGCCATAAGCCGCATAGTACTCGAGGCCACCCGCGATTCGCTTCGTGAAATCAAAACTGACCTTCGCGTTCGGCGAGAATTCCACGCCGCGGTTCACCGAGGGTCCGTGCCATGAGCGCTCCAGCGTCGGATTGAAGCTCAAATACCAGCGGCCGAGCTTGCGGTCCACAATCGGGCGAATTTCCCACGTCCAGGTATCTTCGGAAAATTCCCGCCGCTGGTATCCAATTTCGTTGGACAAGCTCACGCCCACCGGCCAATGCCAGCTTTCAGGTACGCGAAACCGTGGACGAATGTGATCTCCAACCCACTGCCAGCCGCCGGCGGGTTGAATGCTGGTGAAGATGTAGAACCCAGTTTCGAACCAGTCTGTGAACCCTTGTGTGATCTCGACGGTCTCGTGCGCGGCGTGGTTCGTCGGCAACACGCCATTGACCACGGTCTTACTGCCATCCACGGTGAAATTCGAATGCAACTCGACCATGGTGTGGCCCGGCGCAACCGTGTCATAGCCATAAACCTGGATTTCGTAGTTTTCCTGAGCGAACACGGGAAGTGCCGCCGCCAGGATGAGTCCAAGCATTCCAACTTTCATGGAGTGTCAATGATCTCAGATGACGAAATTCAATCCAAACGGTGGGTGAGGGAACTTGCAAAGCGAAACGAGTGTCCAATGATTCAGACACGCACATGCTTGAGAGGAGAGTTTTCGATGGATTTCTCAACAGCAGGCCGTGGTCCGCTCAAAGCGGATATGAACGTTACGCCGATGATAGACGTGTTGTTGGTGCTTATCATCGTCTTCATGGTGGTTGTCGCTTCCATATCCCGAACCAAAGGCTTGGACGCACAGATTCCGCAACCAGCAACGAAAATTGAGAACTCCACAACTCCGCGTACGGTGATTATTCAGCTCGCCTGGACCGGTGAGGACAATCCTCCAGCGCTGAGGATTAACGAGGAAACGGTGGCGTGGGATCAACTTCAGGAACGTTTATTAGAAATCTTTATCCAGAGGTCGGAGCGAGTTGCATTCGTCAAAGGTGATGACGACGTTGACTACCGCTATGTGGCGCAAGCCATTTCCATTGCGAAAAGTTCGGGCGTCGAACGAGTCGGCCTGCTAAGCAGAACGAGCATGCAGCCGGAGCCGGGTCAATGAGACCACTGGAGGAGCTTGATCCACCTTCTCCTTCGAGTGTTCATGAAACCACTCCAGGATTCTGCGGTCGAACTCCTCTGGTGCAACAGAGCGAGCCCCGCAATGAACGGCGTGCGGTACCAACCAGAGGACCACTTTTGAGGAATTGGCGGCTTCAAGATCCGCTGAGTTATAGGAGGGTATGTTGCGATCATCGGTGCCGTGAATGAGAAAAACCGGAACGTTTGAATGCGCCACAGCGTTCTTGGGCGAAGCTAAATCCATGTCCACGCCGTATCTCAGTCGGACGTACAGGAATCCGACTGCATCGGTCGGCCAGAAAAACGTGCGGCCAAGCCACGGACCAGCGTGGAACGGTCTTCCAAATCGCGCATAGGAAACCTCACGAAAACTTTCGAACGGGGATTCCGCCACGACGGCACAGAATCGCTGCTCCTTTGAAAGCGCCTGCAGAATCTGTCCGGCTCCCATGGATTCTCCGAAGCCAAACACGCAATTCGAATGGTGAGCATTTTCGAGCCATGATACCCATCCATGGATGTCGTCGGCTTCCTTCAGCCCGTACGTAGCCAGCTTACCATCGCTCAATCCATGAGCGCGTGCGTCAGGCAAGAGGATGCTGTAGCCACTTTTGAGAAGCCACGTTCCGTACCCGACCATGCCAAGGCGATTGTCGCTTACGCCGTGAAGCAGGATTACGGCGTTACCGTTGCCCAAGGCTGGTTCGACAAACCATGCGCGCAAAATAGCCCCATCTGCTGCCTTGATGCTGACGTCTCCCAAGTTCGCGTGTAGTTTGTTTACTTCAGATTCAATCTTGCGCTTTTCCTGCTCCGGTATCGGCCGTCGTCCGGGATGCATGCCCATCTCACCAAGGCCAATGCCGCCAAAGAAACTACTAGCAACGTAAAGAATGACTATTGCAATGGCAAGTCGCCGAAGGGTTGATGGGCGAAAACTCAAATCCACCATAGAACGTACGAAAGACGCGCCAGACTTGTTCCGGCGAGCCGTTACCGCGCCCTCACTTTGATCCAAATCGGCGTCCCCACAAACCCGAATGCCCGACGGATCTGGTTTTCCAGAAATCTCTCATACGAGAAGTGCAGCTTGACCTTGCGGTCGGTGAACAGCACAAATGTCGGCGGAGCGACCGCCGCCTGTGTCAGATAAAGGATTTTGACCCGCTGCCGCACCGGCACTGAGGCACGATCGAAGTCAACGTGCTTGAGGAACCGGTTCATCTCGCCGGTCGTGATGCGCTTGCGTCGCTCGGCCGCAACTTTCTCCAACGTTGGAAAAATTTTGTCCGTGCCCTTGCCGTTTGCCGCAGAAACAAACAACACCGGCGCATAGCTCAGGAATTTGAGTGCATACCGAAGCCGCTGTTCGTAAGCGGCGCGATCGGTTGAACGCTTGCCTTCCTGAATGCGAGCCGTACGACTTTGACTCACCGCTTTTTTCTCCCCGCTCGCAACCAGGTCCCACTTGTTGACCAGAATAATGATCGAACGGCCGCTCTCGTGGGCGTAGCCAGCGATCGTGGCGTCAAGCGCGCTCACCCCTTCGGTTGCGTCGATCACGAGCAGCGCGATGTCGGCTGACTCCAGGTACTTCCGCGACATCACCACCGACAGTTTCTCGGCCATAAAATGCGTTTTGCCCTTTCGACGAATTCCAGCAGTGTCTATGAACCGAAATTCCCGCCCGTCTCGCTGAACAATTTCGTCCACCGCATCACGTGTAGTGCCGGGGATGGACGAGACGATGGCGCGCTCGCTGCCGGTCAGCTTGTTCAGCAGTGTGGATTTGCCGACGTTGGGATGACCGATGATGGCGACGCGGGTTTCAATTGTTGGTTGTTGGTTGTTTGTTGTTGGGAAATCGTCGTACGTCGTACGTCGTTCGTCGCCCGCTAAAACCTCGCCGTCAGTCGTCGGTCGTCGGTCGTCGGCAAGTCTCACATCTAAGGGTGCCCCGTCCTCCTCGCGCACTTTGCGAAAGGGCGGAGATTTTGACGTTCTGTAAGCTCTGTGGATTTGCTCCGTGCTCTCTGTGTCCTCTGTGGTGAAGGTTTTGTCCGCAAACGTCTGGACGACCGAATCCAGCAGCTCATCCACTCCCCGTCCGTGCTCAGCGGAAATCGAAATCACTTCGCGAACGCCAAGTCCGTGAAATTCTCCGGCCAGCGACTCCTGCTTTTCCGAGTCCACCTTATTCACTGCCAGGAACAGTGGCTTGCCGGTTTTTTGCAGAAGGCGTACAAGCTCCAGATCAGGCGCGGCCAGCTCGCTGCGCGCGTCCACAACCATGACGATTGCGGAGGCTTCCTGCAGCGCGACCCTCGCCTGCCGGAAAATTTCAGAGGGAATAAATTCTTTTTCTTCTGGAATGATTCCGCCGGTATCTACAACCCCGAATTCGTGCCCGCGCCAGTGCGAGTTGCCGTAAATGCGGTCGCGGGTGATGCCAGGTTCATCGCCCACAATCGCTCTGCGCGATCCGACCAGGCGGTTGAAGAGCGTGGACTTGCCGACATTTGGCCGACCGACGATAGCGATGAGAGGAGAGACTGGCATGCAGGGTCAGACTGTCGAGCTTCGCTCGACCGGACCGGCGAGGGCGCCCGTCCCCACACGGCCGGTGCCGATGCCAGCGTCGCAATTTATTATAGAGACTAGGTGCCCTCCGCTTCTCAGCCCGCCACTTTGGCTTCGAGTTCCTTTCCATCCCTCCACCAGTTCTTCGCTCCCGGAGGCGTGCTTTCGCGCGCGCATCCTGCCTACGAATTTCGACGCGGGCAGCTGCAGATGGCGCAAGCGGTCGAACAGGCCATCGAAGAGCGACGACATCTCATCGTGGAAGCCGGAACTGGCACAGGAAAGACGCTGGCTTACCTTCTGCCGGCTATCCGATCCGGCAAGCGCGTCATCATTTCGACGGGAACGAAGAACCTTCAGGAGCAGCTGTTTCACAAAGATGTTCCGTTCCTCGAGAAAGCGTTGTTGGGCGAGAGCGACCGCAAGCTCAGCGTCTGCTACATGAAGGGACGCGGCAATTATCTATGCCGCAAGAAGCTTTACGACCTTACCGGCCAGCCGGTGCTCAGCGGACTCGAGGAGGTCGAGCACTATCGAGCGATCGCGGCATGGGAACAAAACACGCAGACCGGTGATCGCGCGGAGTTGGCATCGCTGCCCGAGGCCAGCGCGCTCTGGCACAAGCTCGATGCCCAGGCTGATACCTGTCTCGGCCAGAAGTGCAGCGCTTGGCAGAAATGCTTCATCACGGAGATGCGCCGCCGGGCAGCCGAAAGCGACATCATCATCGTCAATCATCATCTGTTCTTCGCGGACCTCGGAATCAAGCAACAGGCCGAAGGCGCGCCGGACGCTGGGATACTCCCTGATGCCGGAATCGTGATCTTCGACGAAGCGCACGAGCTTGAAGAGGTTGCCGGAAGCTACTTCGGAATTTCCGTCAGCGCCGCACGGCTCGAAGAGCTCTGCCGAGATGTCGAAGCTTCGCTGCAACGAAATCGGATGTATACGGCGCAGCTCTCCGGTGCGGTCAAGAGCTTGCGTGAGCGCTCCACATTCTTCTTTTCGCTGCTGCCAGAAGGCGACGGCCGGTTCGCTTTTGAGAACCGCCACGAATTTCTCGAGGAAAACGGCGACGAGTTTGTCGGATTGAAGCACTCGCTGGTGCGCCTGGCAGCAGAAATTGAAAATTTGCCTTCCAAGCCCGAAGAGGTATTCGCATTTACCCGCCGCGCCCAGGAACTACACGTACAGCTCGACTTCCTGCTCGAACACGAGGACAAGAACACGGTGTTCTGGATTGAACGGCGTCGGACTGGCCGCGACAGAATAGGCGTCTCCATGCAGGCGACTCCCATCGACGTTGGCCCCATCCTGCGCGAGTGCCTGTGGTCGAAACTCGACGCGGTCGTGCTTACGTCCGCCACCCTGGCCGTCGGCGGAGGGTTCGAGTACATTCGCAGCCGGCTGGGCGTGGAGCACCTGCGCGAGCACGTTCTGCCCTCACATTTCGATTATCAAAGCCAGGCTCTCTTTTACGTTCCGCCCGATTTGCCCGACCCGCGTACACCGCAGTTTACGGCGAAAGCTTCTGAGCGTATCCGGCAATTGCTCGAGATCAGCCGTGGCCGCGCGTTTGTTTTGTTTACCAGCTACGCGCAGATGCGCGACATCTATCAGCGCCTGCTCGGGGAGGTTGAGTTTCCGCTCCTGCTCCAAGGCGACGCGCCCAAGAGCGCTCTGCTCGAGGAGTTCCGCCTGACGCCGAATTGCGTGCTGTTTGCTACATCCTCTTTCTGGCAGGGAGTGGACGTGCAAGGCGAGCAACTGAGCTGCGTAATTATTGATCGCCTGCCGTTTGCGGTTCCGTCCGATCCCGTGGTCGCTGCGCGGGTGAAGGCAATCGACGCTAACGGCGGCAATGCGTTTTTTGAGTATCAGGTTCCGTCGGCTGTGATTATTCTGAAACAAGGCTTTGGACGGCTGATTCGATCGCTGCACGATCGCGGACTGCTGGCCCTGCTCGATAACAGGATTTTGAAAAAGCAGTATGGGCGAGTGTTCGTGGAAAGCTTGCCGAATTATCGAAGGACGACGGAGTTGCGGATGGTCGAGCAGTGGTTCGGCAGTCCAACCTGAATTCGAGCGCCAGCCCTCATGCAAGGAGTTTCATTCCAGTTCCTTTGGCGGCTTTGCGATCAAACGTAACGACGTAGTCGCTACCCGCAATATGCGCGCCGCGCTCTATGAGACAGTCCGCATAGTCGCAATTGTTATCTTTAAACTTGCGTAACGCCTGCGCCGCAACCTCGGCGTGCTGAATAACGAGTTCCTTACTTCGTAGCACAGTTTCTAAGGTAGTCGCGATTTCAGACCTCGCCACTTGGAGCGAGAAATCTAACACCCAAACAAGCTCTGCCAGTACAACTAACGAAATGAACCCGGGTTTCTCTGGCGTGAGCGAATCCATTAACTTCAGCGCAGCCGTCGTCTGATCCCGGTCATCCTGGGCGAAGTAGCGGACCAGAACGTTAGTGTCGAGAGCGATCACTTCCACTCCGCCGCTTTTCGTGCAATCGCCTCATTCATTTCCTCGACCGAAACTGGCTTCTGCCGTCTTCCCCTGAAAATTCCTCTGAGCTCTTTTATGGATCGGGTCGCGGGAACAATGGCAAATTCGCGGTCTCCTAGCGCAACAAATTCAATCTTGTCGCCCGGGCTGATTCCTAATCGATTGCGCACCTGAGCGGGGATTGTGATTTGCCCTTTGGAGGTGAGTGTGGCCGTTGACATTCCTGTATCTTACCATATTGTAGATTCCTTACTCAATTGCAAGGATCACCGATTATTCGCTGAGATTTTTGTTAAGCTCCCTTCGCCACTTGAAACAAATACTTCACAAACGACTTCACCGCCCCATCCATCCCCTGCACCCTCGGATTCTTCGATTCGATCACATAATACTCGTCCGGCGCGTGAGCCCCGCTGCCATGCCCAAGGCCGAAATGGCCAGCGGGCAAATGCAAGGGATCGCCGGTGAATACGTATCCAGGCCATGAACCAGCGCTGCGAGGCAGAATGATCGGATCAATTCCATCTTGCTTGTAAACCGCAAGCTGCGCCTGAATGACGCCCGCACTCAGCGGCGTGCTGTTGGGATCGTATCCCCCGGTCATGTTCACTTCAATGTCGCCGAATCCATGCTTCGCAAGATGGGCCTTCAGAGCGGCAAGCGCTTCACTCGCCTTCATGTCAGGAACCAATCGCAGATCGAGCTTGGCGACGGCACGATGCGGCAGAATCGTCTTGCCACCCGGGCCGGTGTACCCGCCGACCAGGCCTTCGATGTTTACTGTTGGCCGTGACTCAAGCATTTCCAGCGCCTCCTGCCAGCTCACGTCGTGAATCCAGTGGTCAACACCCATCTGTTTCTTTGCGACTTTTTCGTCCAGACGTCGGGCTGCAGTGGCGATCATCGCCTTTTCTTCAGCTGAGATTGGCCGAGCCTTATCGGCCAGGCCTTCGATGGCGGGATCGTTGCCATCGGCCGACACCAGCCTATTCAGCGCATGAACTAAGTGCCATGCCGGACTGTCCACTTGAGCCTTGTAGCTCGAATGGATGTCTTTGCGCGGGCCACGGCCCCATTTTTCTCCGCTCGAAACCAGCTCACACTCGACGATGCCTTTTGCGCCAAGCGTCATGGTCACGTTGCCGTCGAGTTCCTGCTCAGCTGAGGGCATAAAGATTCCGGTGCATTTTTTCAGTGCCGCAATCACCTCCGGACGATGCGCTATCTGCGGAAAATGCGGCGAACCAATCTCTTCTTCGCCCTCGGCAACCAACACCAGGTTCACCGGCAGCTTGCGTCCGGCAGCACGGATGGCATGCAATGCCGCAATGAACGATGCTTCGGGTCCCTTCTGATTGACCGCGCCGCGACCCATAACGACGGTGCCGAGTTCTGGCTTTTCGACCAGCTTGGCGTCCCACGGTGGCGAACTCCACTCCGACGGATCAACCTGCTTTACGTCGTACATGAAGTACAGCCCGAGGGTTTTGGGAGCACCCGCATCGAGCGTGGCGAAGATTCCGGGCTGGCCATCGCTGGGAATTTTATTGACGGATTCGAACCCCGCCTCGCGCAGCAAGCGCATGGTAAGCTCGCAGCCGTCGCTTACGCCACGATTTTCCGCCGCGATGGATGGCTGATGGATCCACTCCTGCAGCCGTTGCACATTTTGTTCGTGTTGCTTCGTGATCTGAGAGAAAACGGGTTCGAGGTCCTTGTCGTCGGCTGCTCCGCTCACTTGTGGAATTGCGAGAGCCGCGGCTGTTGTCGCTGAGGCCTGAAGAAATGTTCTGCGGTCCATGGCTGGGAAGCATAGTCGCAGTCGGCAGCAGGTGTCTAGGTTTGCAAAGTTGGCTGGCTTCACAATCCAGGTAGGCCCGGGGTGCCCTCACCCGGGCGGGCGAGCCTTGCTCGCCAGATGCAGCCGGGGTGCCCCACTTCTCGCGATTTTCGAGAAGTGGGGATTTCCCGTCGGACGGAGAATTACAGCAAGTCACCTACCGTCGTATCCAGGGTAATGCGTGTTCCCGCAACTACACCGACGATGTGCGCCACCTGGTTCCCCAACGTGTCATACGCATCCAGCGTGAACTTGCCCGAATAGTGCTTGCCATCGGGGTTCAAAGTAATCTCTTCGAAGATCCGAGTCGGACCGGCAGGGTTTCCGATTCCGCCGGGCGCGTTGGCAGTGTCATTGGCCAGCCAGGCGAAGTGGTTCAGCTTGTAGGTGTTCTTTCCAGCCTTCTTCCAAACACCCATGCAGAAGTCGCCATCCTGGGGAGGGCGCGCGGAGTTCATGAGTTCCGTCCCATCACTGTGCCAGGTGACGAGGGCGTTGTCGATCGGCGCACCGTCTGGCGGACCCTGTTCATTGCCCCAGGCAGTAAAGGTCACGTGCCACATGCCAACTATCGAATCGGCGCCGTCGTTGACAAACAAAAGCATAGCTGGACCGGACTGCGAACGATCCCACGACTGCCGCCGAAGTGTCGTCTTACCGCAACCTGCGTGAGCGGTCGCAACCAGCAAACAAGCTGAAACAACAGCTAAAGCCAAAATTTTTGATTTGGAACTGCTGTGCATGACGAAATCTCCCTGGGGCCAGTTGGCCCGGCGCGGAAAGATTTAACTTGGAAGTTGGAACCGTGCCATGCACGGCGGGTGAATTGATGGTGAAGAAGAGGTAAAGCTGCAACTAATTGCAGTTAAGCAATTTACACAAAATTCTGCACGCCCGGTGATATACTTCCGTGCCAGCGGAGCCGCCACTCCCCGTGCCTGCAAGCCGCCCAATTCAGTTCGACGAATTCTCCCTCGACTGCGACCGCTACGAACTGCTCCGCTCCGGTCGGCCCATCAAGCTGGAAAAAATCCCCATGGAGTTGCTGATTTTGCTTGCGAGCAAAGATGGGCATCTCGTCTCTCGGCAGGAAATCATCGAGCGCCTCTGGGGCAAGGACGTTTTCGTGGATACCGAGCACGGGATCAACACGGCGATTCGCAAGATTCGCCTTGCGCTCAGGGATGATCCCGAAAAGCCGCGCTTCGTTCAGACAGTGACGGGCAAGGGCTATCGGTTCGTTGCCGAGCGAAAGAATGGCAATAACGCCGTTCCGATGTTGCCGGCCGACCCGGGGCCACAGACGCCTGTGAGCGCATTCGGTAGTTCCGGTCTCCTCTTCAGAAAGTCGCGAAACGCGCTGCTGATCGTTGTGGCTTGCGCCCTGGTGCTAGGAAGTTTGGCCTATGTGGGATCGCGGGTTTTGCGTCCTGCTCCGTCTCCTTCCGGACATATTATGCTCGCCGTATTGCCTTTCGAGAACTTGAGTGGCGATCCCGGCCAGGAGTACTTCAGCGATGGACTGACGGAGGAAATCATCGCGCAGCTCGGGGCCTTGAGTCCCGGGCAGCTCGGAGTTATCGCGCGCACCACCTCGATGGCGTACAAACATACTTCGAAAAGCGTTCAGCAGATTAGCCAGGAACTGGGCGTGGACTATGTACTCGAGAGTAGCGTCCGCCGCGATGGCGGCCAGGTACGAATTACGGCGCAGCTGATCCGTACGCGCGATCAGGTTCACGTCTGGGCGCAGAGCTACGACCGTCACGTCACCGGCTCGATCGCTTTGCAGGAAGAAGTGGCGCGCGCTGTAGCGGACCAAATTGAAGTGAAGCTCAGCCCGGCGTACGTCAACCGGCCGAAGAAATCACATCGAGACGAACTGGCGAATGAAGCTTATCTTCGAGGACGATACTTCGAAAACCAATTCACGCCCGAGGGTTATCGCAAGGCCATTGGTTTTTATCAGCA
>Ga0075425_100001672_pt1 | contig 21722 bp, 26 predicted proteins | sample SoiMethybrSBSTD4_FD_75300 | JGI IMG/M metagenome (GOLD analysis project Ga0075425, IMG submission 75300) | Bulk soil microbial communities from a Populus tree surrounding site in Tennessee, USA - Soil MetaG P. TD hybrid SBSTD4 | ecosystem: Environmental > Terrestrial > Soil > Tree plantation... | reverse complement strand
GCGGCTAGCATTCAAACGTTCGTTTGAATCCGGAATCGCCATGACCCTGCGCGCCATCAAGCCGCCGCACGAGACCCGCACCCGCATCCTGGACGCCGCCGAGGAGCTGTTCATGCTGCACGGCTTCGGCGGCACCTCGATGCGGCTTCTCACCGCCAAGGCGGGCGTCAACCTCGCCGCGGTCAACTACCACTTCGGCTCCAAGCACGCGCTGATCGAGGCCGTGTTCCGCCGCCGGCTCGATCCCATGAACGCCGCCCGCATTTCCGCTCTGGACGAGCTGGAAAGGGAAAATCACGCGCTGACGCCCGAAGCCATCATCCGCGCGTTCGTGGTGCCGAGCCTGCGCCTGATCGAGGACGCGAAGGGCGGCGGGCGCAACTTCATCCGCCTGCTGGGCCGCACTTACACCGAGCCGGCGAAAGCGATGCGCCAGCTGATCGGCCAGATGTACGCGCCGGCGATGCAGCGCTACAAGGCCGCGCTCGAGCGCGCGCTGCCGCAGATGCCGCGCGACGAGCTGGTGTGGCGCATGCACTTCATGTTCGGCACCCTCGCCTACACGCTCGCCGCCACCGACACCGTGCAGCTCATCGCGGGCTGCAAGCCTGAGGACCGCTACGACGCGCGCCTCCTGGAAGAGCGCCTCGCCGCCTTCCTCGCCGCCGGGTTGAATGCACCTCTGAAGAGCAGCATCCGCAAAGCCGCCTAAGGGAGACGTCCATGCTTGCCACCGCCACCTTCGTCCTCGCCTGCATCGCCGCCTTCCTGGCGCTGGGCTACTTCGGCGCGCCGATCCTCCTCTGGACGCTCGCCGCGGCCGCGGGTCTCGCCTATCTGACCTTCAGTCCCATCGCGTGGGGAGTGTTCATCGTGTTCGCAGCGGTGCTGAACATTCCGCTGCTGCGCCGGCTGGCGATTACCGATCACATCCTCGCCGTGTACCGCCGCATCCTGCCGGACATGTCGCAGACCGAGAAGGAAGCGATCGACGCAGGCACGGTGTGGTGGGACGCGGATCTCTTCTCCGGACGGCCGGACTGGAACAAGCTGCTCGCGGTGCCGGCGCCGCGGCTCTCGGCCGAGGAGCAGGCGTTCCTCGACGGGCCGGTCGAGGAGCTGTGCGCGATGTGCAACGACTGGGAGATCACGCACGAGCGCCAGGACCTGCCGCCGCAGGTCTGGCAGTACATCAAGGACAAGGGCTTCCTCGGCATGATCATCCCGAAGAAGTACGGCGGCCTCGGCTTCAGCGCGCTCGCGCATTCGGCGGTGGTGATGAAGCTCTCGACGCGCTCGAGCGCGGCGGCGATCTCGGTGATGGTGCCGAACTCGCTCGGGCCGGCCGAGCTGCTGCTGCACTACGGCACCGACGAGCAGAAGGACCACTACCTGCCGCGCCTCGCCAAAGGGCAGGAGATTCCCTGCTTCGCGCTCACCAGCCCCGAGGCCGGATCGGACGCGGCCTCGATCCCCGACTACGGCATCGTCTGCAGGGGCACCTGGCAGGGCAAGGAAGTGCTCGGCATGCGCGTGACCTGGGACAAGCGCTACATCACCCTCGGTCCGGTGGCGACGCTGCTCGGTCTCGCGTTCCGCTTGTATGACCCGCAGCACCTGCTCGGCGAAAAGGAAGACCTGGGGATCACCTGCGCCCTCGTCCCGACCAGCACGCCGGGCGTGAACATCGGCCGGCGGCATATGCCGCTCAACGCGGTGTTCCAGAACGGCCCGAACCACGGGCGCGATGTCTTCATGCCGCTCGACTGGATCATCGGCGGCAAGGACTACGCCGGCAAGGGCTGGATGATGCTGATGGGCTGCCTCGCGGCGGGGCGCGCGATCTCGCTGCCCACCTCGTCGGTGGGCGGCGCCAAGGCGCTGGTGCGCTTTACCGGCGCCTATGCGCGCGTGCGCGCGCAGTTCAAGACGCCGATCGGCAAGCTCGAGGGCGTCGAGGAGGCCCTGGGCCGCATGGCGGCGCACTGCTACATGATGGACGCGACGCGGATCATGACCGCGGGCGCGGTCGACCTCGGCGAGAAGCCGGCGGTGATCTCGGCGATCGCCAAGTACCACATGACCGAGCGCGCGCGGCTGTGCGTCAACGACGCGATGGACATCCACGGCGGCAAGGGCATCTGCCTCGGACCCAACAACTGGGTCGGCCGCGGCTACCAGGTGACGCCGGTGGCGATCACGGTCGAGGGCGCCAACATCCTGACCCGCACCCTGATCATCTTCGGCCAGGGCGCGATCCGGGCGCATCCCTTCGTGCTGCGCGAGATGCGCGCGGCGAAGGAGATGAGCGGCGCCGAGGCCTCGCGCGAGTTCGACGATGCCATCACCTCGCACATCGGCCACGTGCTCACCAACGGCGTGCGCGCCTGGGTGCACGGCGTCAGCAGCTCGCGCCTCGGCCAGGTGCCGCGCGACTGCGCGCCCGAGACGCGTCACTACTACCGCTTCACCTCGCGCCTCTCGGCCGCCTTCGCCTTCCTCGCCGACATGTCGATGCTGGCGATGGGCGGCGCGCTCAAGCGCAAGGAGAAGATCTCCGGGCGCCTGGGCGACGTGCTGTCGATGCTCTACCTCGTGTCGGCGACGCTCAAGCACTACGAGGACCAGGGCCGCATGAAGGAAGACCTGCCGCTGATCCGCTGGGGCGTGCGCGACGCGCTCTACCACGCGCAGATGGCGATCGACCAGGTGCTCTCCAACTTCCCGGTCAAGGCGCTCGCCACCTTCCTGCGCTGGACCATCTTCCCGCTCGGCATGTCGTTCCGCCCGCCGCTCGACGCGCGCAACCGCGAGTGCGCGCAGATTGCGCTCACCCCGGGCGCGGCGCGCGAGCGCCTGAGCGGCGGCATGTACGTGCCCAAGGGCGACGACGCCACCGGTCGGCTCGAGGCGGCGTTCACCGCCGCGATCGCCTGCGAGGCGATCGACGAGAAGCTGCGCAAGGCAGTCAAGAAGGGCAAGATCGTTCCGCAGCCGGGGGCCGATATCGGCTTGCTTGCCAAAGAGCAGAACCTGATCAGCGCCGACGAGTACGCCCAGTGGCAGAAGAAGGAGGCGCTGCGCAAGAGCGTGATCAAGGTCGACGATTTCCCGCAGGACTTCGGCCGCGCCGAGCTCGCCCAGGAAACCGAAACCAGGCTGGTGAAGGCGGCATGAAGCCCGTCTACATCGTCGACGGCGCGCGCACGCCGTTCCTCAAGTCGAAGAACCGGCCCGGGCCGTTCGCGGCGAGCGACCTCGCCACGCAGGCCGGGCGCACCCTGCTCGTGCGCCAGAAGTTCGCGCCGCAGGACCTCGACGAAGTCATCCTGGGCTGCGCCGCGCCGTCGGTGGACGAGGTCAACATCGGCCGCGTCGCCGCGCTGCGCATGGGCTGCGGCCAGAAAGTCCCCGGCTGGACGGTGATGCGCAACTGCGCCTCCGGCATGCAGGCGCTCGACTCGGGGATCAGCAACATCCTCGCCGGCAAATCCAGCCTGGTCCTCGCCGGCGGCGTCGACGCCCTGTCGCGCGCGCCGCTCCTCTATGGCGACAAGATGGTGCTGTGGTTCTCGGACATGGCGGCGGCGCGCACGACCTCTCAAAGAATTTCCCTGTTTGCGAAGCTCCCGGTGGCGGCGATGCTGAAGCCCGTCATCGGCATCATGAAGGGCCTCACCGACCCGATGGTCGGCCTGCTCATGGGCCAGACCGCCGAGAACCTCGCGCACCGATTCGGCATTACGCGCGCGGAGATGGACAGCTTTTCAGTCAAAAGCCACAGAAAAGTCGCCGCTGCGCAGGCCGCCGGCCACCTCGCGCCCGGCGGCGGCGAAGTCGAAGCGCTCTACGACGCGAACGGCAAGGCCTACTCGCTCGACGACGGCGTAAGGAGCGACGCCTCGGCCGAGTCGCTCGGCAAGCTGAAGCCGTTCTTCGACCGCAAATTCGGCAGCGTCACGCCGGGCAACAGCTCGCAGATCACCGACGGCGCGGCGTGGCTGGTCCTCGCCTCGGAAGATGCGGTTCGAGAATCGAACCTCACCCCCCTGGGGCGCATCGTCGATTCCGAATGGGCCGGCCTCGACCCGGCGCAGATGGGCCTGGGCCCGGTGCACGCCGCGACTCCGATCCTGAAGCGCCACAACCTCGGCCTGAACGACCTCGATTACTGGGAGATCAACGAGGCCTTCGCCGCGCAGGTGCTCGGCTGCCTCGCGGCCTGGAAGGACGAGAAGTATTGCCGGGAGGAATTGCAGCTGGACGGGGCCATGGGCGAGCTCGATGAGAACCGCCTGAACGTCGACGGCGGCGCCATCGCGCTGGGCCATCCGGTCGGCGCGAGCGGCGCCCGGATTGTGTTGCATTTGCTCAAGACCCTCAAAAGGAAGAATGCAAAGCGTGGCATGGCCTCGATCTGCATCGGCGGCGGGCTCGGCGGCGCCATGCTGGTGGAGGCTCTCTGATGGAAAGAGTCGACCCGCAGGTGCTGGGCGCCAAGCACTGGCGCTGGGAGAAGGACAGGGACGGGCTCGCCTGGCTCACCTTCGACAAGCAGGGCGAGTCGGCCAACACGTTCTCGCGCGAGGCGATGACCGAGCTCTCCCGCGCGCTCGAGGAGATCGCCGCGTCGCGGCCGAAGGGCCTGATCATCCGCTCGGCCAAGGACAGCTTCATCGCCGGCGCCGACATCGAGGAGTTCGCCAACTTCAAGAGCGCCGAGGACGCGCTCGCCTTCACGCGCCTGGGATGGGACACGTTCCAGAAGCTGCACGAGCTCCCCTTCCCCACCACCGCGATGGTGAACGGCTTCTGCATGGGCGGCGGCATGGAGCTTTCGCTCGCGTGCACCTACCGCGTGGCGCTCGACGACCCGAAGACGCGCTTCGCGCAGCCTGAGGTGATGGTCGGCGTGATCCCGGCGTGGCACGCGATGCAATGGCTGCCCGAGCTGGTCGGCCCCGGGCCCGCGCTCGACCTGCTCCTCACCGGCAAGTCGGTCGACGCGAAGCGGGCCAAGCGCATGGGTCTCGTCGACCAGGCGGTGCCGCTGCGCATCTTCGAGAACACCGCGCGCATCGTCACTCTGGAGGCGAAGCCGCGGCCCAAGCTCGGCCTCGTGCAGCGGCTGATGCTCGGACCGTTGAAGGGGATCGTCGCCGCGCAGGCGCGAAAGCAGGTGGCGCGCAAGGCGCGCCGCGAGCACTACCCGGTGCCCTACGCGATCATCGACATCTGGCAGAAATTCGGCGGCAACGCGCTCGCCGTGCCGGCCGAGCACCCCGCGTCGATCCAGAAGCTGATCGCGCACCCGACCGGCCGCAACCTGGTGCGCATCTTCTTCCTGCAGGAGCGGATGAAGGCCCTGGGCAAGGGGTCGGACTTCAAGCCCCGCCACGTGCACATCGTCGGCGCCGGCGTGATGGGCGGCGACATCGCCGCGATCTGCGCGATGCGCGGCCTCACCGTCACGCTGCAGGACACCGCGCCCGAGCGCCTCGCGCCGGCGGTGAAGCGCGCGGCGCAGCTCTTCAGGCGCCGCCTGCGCGACGAGCGTCCCGTGCGCGACGCGCTCGACCGCCTGATTCCCGACGTCTCGGGCAGCGGCGCGGCCCGCGCGGATGTGGTCATCGAGGCGATCTTCGAGAACCTCGAAGCGAAGCGCTCGCTGTTTTCCAAGTTAGAGTCCGTTGCAAAGTCGGGCGCGATCCTCGCGACCAACACCTCGAGCCTCAAGCTCGCCGACATCGCCATCGCGCTGAAGGACCCCTCGCGCCTGGTCGGCATCCACTTCTTCAACCCGGTGCCGCTATTGCAGCTGGTGGAAGTGGTTTCCTCCTCGCAGACCAGCCCGGAGCTGGCGAAAAAGGCCGCCGCCTTCGTGCGCTACATCGACAAGCTGCCGCTGCCGGTGAAGGATTCGCCGGGGTTCCTGGTGAACCGCGTGCTCGGCCCCTACATGCAGAACGCTTTCCGGCTGATCGACGAGGGCATGAAGCCCGAGACGCTCGACGCCGCGATGGAGGATTTCGGCATGCCGATGGGCCCCGCCGAGCTCGCCGACACCGTCGGCCTCGATATCTGCCTCGCGGCGGGCAAATCGCTCGCCAAGGGCGCGGTGTCCATCCCGAAAATCCTCGCCGGCAAGGTCGAGCTGGGCCAGCTCGGCAAGAAGACCGGCCAGGGCATCTATCGCTGGGACAACGGAAGAGCGGTCAAGGGTCAGCCCGACAGCTACGGACAGGATCTCGTCGACAAGCTGATCGAGCCCTACCTCATGGAAGCGCAACGCGTGCTGCAGGAAGGCATCGTCACCGACGCGGATCTCGTCGACGCGGGCCTGATCTTCGGCACCGGCTTCGCGCCGTTCCGCGGCGGGCCCTTGCACTACCTCGCCTCAAGGTAATGCGCGCAGTACTGCTGGGCCTCGTGCTGCTCGGCGGTTGCGCGAGCGGCGCGCGCGAGCATGCCCTGCCCGCGGACCTGCGCGACTCGCTCGCCGGCCGCGAGATCAGCGTGTCGAAGCAGGCGCCGCCGTCGCGCTTCGAGTTGCAGGGCGCGAGCCGCAGCGAAGGCTACGTGGTGCTGGGCGCGGTTCGCGGCAACGTCGGTGTCGCCGCAGGCGGCGGCAAGCCGCTGACGCGCGACCCGGTGCTCAGGCTCGACGATCCGGCGGAGAAAATCGGCCGCGTGCTCGGCGAGAGGCTGCAGGGCAAATTCTCGCTCCGGCCGGGCGGCGGCGGCCTGGTGCTCTACGTGCAAACGACGAAATGGGAGGCTGCGCTCGCCGATCCCGCGACCTCGGCGCGTTACCGGGTCACCTACCAGGCGACGGCGCGCCTCGTCGATTCGAAGGACGGGCGTGAGCTGGCAGAGAGCCGATGCGATGCGCGGCTCGACACGGCCACCTTCGAGGAACTCGTGGCCAACGACGGCGCGCGGCTGAACGCCGATCTTGCCAGGGCCGGCGAGCACTGCATCGCCGCGCTCGCCGCAAGGATGTTCGGATGAGCGAGACGCTGCCCCAGGGCAAGCAGCCGGCGCTGCGCGTCATGCCGATGCCGGCCGACGCGAACCAGAACGGCGACATCTTCGGCGGCTGGATCATGGCGCAGGTCGACATCGCCGGCGGCACGGTGGCGGGCAAGCTCGCGCGCGGCCGCGTCGCGACGGTGGCGGTGAAGGAGTTCGTCTTCAAGCAGCCGGTGCAGATCGGCGACCTGCTTTCGTTCTACGTCGACGTGGAACGCATCGGCAACACCTCGATCACGGTCACGGTCGAGGTTTATGCCGAGCGCCGGCCCGCGGACCCGAAGGTGGTCAAGGTGACCGAGGCGACGCTCACGTACGTCGCCATCGACGGCGCCGGCAAGCCGCGGCCGGTGCCTCGCTGATTTGCTTCTCGATTTCACAAACCTGATTTTCGTCGCGGTACTGGGCATCATCGCCGCCGTGGTCGGCGGCATTGGCGGCTTCGGCACCGGCATCATCCTCACCGCGGCGCTCGCGCCGCTGATCGGCGTGAAGTCCGTGATCCCCGTCCTCGCGGTCGCCGGAGCGATCATCAACGCCGGGCGCTTCTGGTTCTACCGCGAGAGCCTGCGGCGCAGGACGCTCGCCCTGGTGCTGGCGTGTGCCCTGCCGTTCCTCGTGCTCGGCACGTGGATCTACAGCGTGCTCGACGCGCGAGCGGTGGGCACGGTGCTGGGCATCGTGGTCATCGCATCGGTGCCGGCGCGCCGATTCTTCAGCAGGAAGTCGGTTTCACTGGGAACGACCGGCCTCGCCGTCGGCTCCGGCGTGTTCGGCCTCGCCACGGGCCTCGCGAGCGGGGTCGGCGTGATCATGGTGTCGCTGCTGCTGGGCACCGGCATGACCGGGCCCGCGGTGCTCGCCACCGACGCGCTCATCTCGGTGGCGCTGGACGTCTGCAAGGCCGCGCTGTTCCAGCGCTTCGCGCTGCTCGATGCGGAGACGTTCTTCACCGGCGTGGTGATCGGCTTGGCGACAATCCCGGGCAGCGCCATCGCGGCGTGGCTGGTGAAGCGCATGCATGCGCACCTGCACGTGCTTTTCATGGAAGGCCTGATCCTCACCGGCGGAGCTTCTCTGCTCTGGAACTCATGGAGGTAACGATGAAAGAACTCACGGGAAAGGTAGCCGCGGTGACCGGCGCGGCGAGCGGCCTGGGCCGCGCGATGGCGCTCGCCTTCGCAGGCGAGGGCATGCACGTGGCGCTCGCCGATGTCGCCGACACCGCGGAGGTCCTCGCCCAGGTGAAAGCCAAGGGGGTCAAGGCGACGGCCATGAAGGTCGACGTGTCGCGCGCGGAGGACGTCGAGAGCTTTGCCCAACTGGCCGAGCGCGAGCTCGGGGCGACGTTCGTGGTGTGCAATAACGCGGGCGTATCGACGCTCGGCGCCACGTGGGAGGCGAGCGTCGGCGACTGGCAGTGGACGCTCGGCGTCAACCTGTGGGGCGTGATCCACGGCGTGCGCAGCTTCGTGCCGCGCATGATGGCGCGCAACGCCGGCCACGTGGTCAACACCGCGTCGGTCGCCGGCATCATCAACCCGCCGGGCTCGAGCGTGTACAACGTGACCAAGCATGCGGTGGTCGCGCTCTCCGAGACGCTGCAGCACGACTTGCGCGAGCGCGGCTCCGGGGTAGGCGTGTCGGTGCTCTGCCCGGCCTATGTGCCCACCGGCATTTCGGACTCGGAGCGCAATCGCCCCGCGGGCCTCGAGCCCGGAGTCAGGAGCAAGGAAACGCTGGCGCGCGCGGCGATGCTGAAGAAGGCGGTGGCCTCGGGAAAGCTGACGGCAGACGACGTGGCGCGCGCGGTGGTGCAGGCGGTGAAGGAGGAGCGCTTCTACATCCTCACGCACCCGCGCATCAAGGGCGCGATCCGCGCGCGCATGGAGGACATCCTCGAGGAGCGCGCGCCACGCGATCCCATGCGGCTCTAGCCGTACTTTTCTTCATCGCCGCGAACTGCGCCGCGCAGGACCTGCCCGACCCGGGACGTCGCCTGCCGCAGCGCGAGATCGATTTCGGCCCCGAGAAGAAGGACAAGGCTTCGGCCAAGGACTCGCGCCGGCGCGACGAGCAGGCGTGCGAGCGGGCGCGCGTCAACCGGCAGCTCGCCTGCGGCCCGCCCTTGTCCGCGCGCGAGCGCAGCTTCGGTTGCACCGAAGCGATCGTGATCCAGAACCAGTCCTGCTAGCCCGCCAGGCCGGGGAAGAGGCGCTTCAGGCCCACCGCCATCGTCTCGATGGCGATCGCCGCGAGCACCAGGCCGAGCAGCCGCGTCGCGACGTTCAGGCCGGTCATGCCCATGCGCGCGCCCACGGCGTGCGCGAGGCGCAGCATCCACCACAGCACCAGGCTCACCAGGCCGATGCACGCCACCAGCACCAGCGCATGCGCGATACCGCCGGCCTGCGCGGCGATGATCGTGGTGCCGATCGCGCCAGGCCCGGCGAGCAGCGGCACCGCGAGCGGCACCACGCCCGAGCGCTCGCCCGCCTCGAGCTCGGCCGCCTCGGCGCGCGTCTGGCGCATCTCGCCCACCTTGGCGCTGAGCATGGCGAGCGCCATCAGCAGGAGCACCAGGCCGCCGCCGACCTGGAACGCCTGCAGGCTCGCGCCGACCAGGCGCAGGAGCGCTTCGCCGAACAATGCCGCGCCCGCGAGCACCAGGAACACGGTAAGGGTCACCGCCTCGGCGAGGCGGCGCCGCGAGCGCTCGTCGAGCGACGCGGTGACGCCGACGAAGATCGGTATGGCGAGAAACGGATCGAGCACCGCGGTCAGCGTGACCAGGAAGCGCAGGTACTCCTGCAGCGTGCTCACTTCCGCATCGCCGCCTGCGCCGCCTTGCGGTCGTCGTTCACGGTGCGGAACGCCGGGCGCTCTTCCAGCATCTTGAGGTAGGGCTTGACCTGCGGCATCGAGTCGAGGAAGTCGCGTCCGTAGGCAAGCTTGGTGGCAAGGGAAACCAGCGGCAGGTGCACGAACGCCGCGCAGTCGGCGAGCGTGAGCTCGCCGCCGGCGATATACGGGTCGAACCTCGCGCGCGCGCGCAAGGCGCGTATCCCCTTGACCAGGTCCTTCTCGACGCCTTGCTTCATCTCGTCGCTGACGCTCCCGCCGAAGAACACCTCGCGGTAGAGTCGCCGCGCCACCAGCTCGACGTGCATTTCCATGAACGTGATCAGCTCGCGCACGCGCGCCCGCGACAGCGGGTCGCGCGGGTAGAGCGGCTTCTGCGGGTAGGCGTCCTCGAGGTACTCGCAGATCACCTGCGACTCGGCGAGCTCGGCGCCGTCGACTTCCAGGAACGGCACCTTGCCCATCGGCGTGCGGGCGAGGAAGTCTTCCTGCTGCGACGGCTTGCAGGTCGGATCGAGCTCGAAGGGCACGCCCTTCTCCAGCATCGCGATGCGCGCCTTGTTGAAGTAGTTGCTGATGTGGAAGCCGCAGAGCTTCAGCATGTCGTCACCCGTAAAGGACGAGTGGCATTATAGGGACCATGTCGAAAGACGATCCCGGAATCATCACCGAGCTCGCCGCGAACGCTTCGTACGGCGGCTACCTGGCGCTCGACGTCCTGCTCTCGGCGCAGAGGCCGCGCTCGCAGCACCACGACGAGATGCTGTTCATCGTCCAGCACCAGACCTCGGAGCTGTGGATGAAGCTGATGATCCACGAGCTCCAGGCGGCGATCGCGCACGTCAGGGGCGATGCGCTCGCGCCCTGCTTCAAGATCCTGGCGCGCGTGAAGCAGATCCAGCGGCAGCTCTTCGAGCAGTGGGCGGTGCTCGAGACCCTGACACCCTCGGAGTACACCCGGTTCCGCAGCGTGCTCGGCCCGGCCTCCGGGCTGCAGTCGTTCCAGTTCCGCGCCATCGAGTTCCTGCTCGGCAACAAGGCCGCGCGCCGGCTCGATCTTTACCAGCACGATCCCGAGACAAAGGATCTTCTGGAGAAGCTGCTCAACTCGCCGAGCCTCTACGACGAGTTCCTGCGCCACCTCGCGCGCAAGGGCATGCCCGTGCCGCCCGAGCGAGTCGAGCGCGACTGGTCGCAGCCCTACGAGCGCCACCCGGGCGTCACCGCGGTGTACAAGACCATCTACGAGAACACCGCCAGGTACTGGGCCGAGTACGACATGTGCGAGAAGCTGGTCGACGTGGAGGAGAACTTCCTGCTGTGGCGCTTCCGCCACGTGAAGACCGTGGAGCGCATCATCGGCTTCAAGCGCGGCACCGGCGGCACGGCGGGCGTGCCGTTCCTGCGCCGCACGCTCGAGACCGCGCTCTTCCCCGAGCTGATCGATGTCCGCACCGAGCTGGGATGAGGTTCGCGCCCGGTTCAGCCGCGCGCTGAGCCGGCCCGGGATCTATCTCGCGAATCACTCTCTCGGCCGCCCGCCGGATCGCGTCGCCGACGACGTGCGCTCGGCGCTCGAGGCGTGGTATCGCGACCTGGACGGCGCGTGGCAGCCCTGGCTCGACGCGCGCGAGAAATTCCGCGCCCTGACCGCGCGCCTGGTCGGCGCGCCGCGCGCCGACTGCATCATCCCCAAGACCAGCGCCGGGCAAGGGCTGCGCGCCGTCCTCAATTCCTTCGACAGGAAGATTCGCGTCGCGACCAGCGACGGCGAATTCGACTCGATCGACTTCATCCTGCGCGTCTACCGCGAGCGCGGCCGCATCGACCTGAAGATCATGCCGTGGCGCGAGCTGCAGGTCGGCGGCGCCGACCTGGCCGTGCTCTCCACGGTCATGTTCCGCACGGGAGAGATCGTCGAGCAGCTGCCTCGCCTGATCCACGGCGTGCACGCCGCCGGCGGCCTCGTCCTCCTCGATGTCTATCACCATGCCGGCGTGCTGCCGCTCGACCTCGCGGCGCTCGGCGCCGATTTCGCCATCGGCGGCTCCTACAAGTACACGCGCGGCGGTCCCGGCGCCTGCTGGCTCTACGTGCGGCCGGGCCTGGTGGAGACGCTGCGCACGCTCGACACCGGCTGGTTCGCGAAGAAGGACGTGTTCGCGTACCAGCGCCCCGATCCGCCCGAGTTCGGCGCCGGCGGCGACGCGTGGCTCGAGTCGACGCCGCCGGTGCTCGCGCCGGTGCAGGCGCTCGCGGGGCTGGAGCTCACGCTCGAGCTCGGCGTCGAGCGCATCCGCGCGCACAACCTGGAGCAGAAGCGCCTGCTGAGGGAGCGGCTGCCGGTGCTCTCCGGCGACGGCGAGGACCACGGCGCGTTCGTCACGCTTCGGCACGGCGACGCGACGAGGCTCGCGGAGCGGCTGAAAGGCATGGGCATCAGGGTCGACGCGCGCGGCGAATTCCTGCGCGCCTGCCCCGACTACCTCAACACGCCCGAGGAGCTCCGCCGCGCGGCCGACGCGATTGCCGAGGTATGCTCGCGACGATGAAAAGATTTTTCCTGCTCCTGGCACTCGCAGGCCAGAGCGTGCTGGCCGCCTATCCCGAGCGGCCGATCAGGGTGATCATGCCGTTCCCGCCGGGGGGCACGGTCGACGTGCTGACGCGCCTCGTCTCGACCGAGGCGGGCGAGACGCTGGGCAAGCCGCTGGTGCTCGAATACAAGCCCGGCGCGGGCGGCACGATCGCCACCGAGGCCGCGGCGCGCTCGGCGCCCGACGGCTACACGATCCTCGTCACCACGCCCAACCACACGATCAACCCGGCGCTGCGCACGACGCTGCCCTTCAATACCGAGAACGACTTCGTCGCGGTCACGCTCTTCGCCAACATCCCGGAGCTGCTGGTCGCGCACCCGTCGGTGCCGTTCGACTCGATGGACGGCTTCCTCAAGTACGCCAAGGCGAATCCCGGCAGGCTCAGCTACTCCTCCGCAGGCATGGGCACGCTGCCGCACATCACGATGGAGCTCCTGCTGCGCAATGCCGGATTGCAGGTGACGCACGTGCCGTACAAGGGCGCCGCGCCTGCATTCACCGATCTCCTCGCCGGCGTTGTGCAGCTCAAGTACGACACCTACGCGACCAGCGCGCCGATCCTGCGCGAGAACAAGCTCAAGGTGCTCGCCACCGCGGGGCGAAAGCGCCTGCCGCAATTGCCGAGCGTGCCGACGGTCGCCGAGTCGGGCTTCGCCGGCTACGAGGGCTATCTCTGGGTCGGCGCGCTCGCGCCGCGCGGCACGCCGCGCGACGCCGTCGCCGCGCTCTCCGGAGCGCTCACCAGGGCGGCGCGCTCGCCGAAAGTCGCCGCGCGCTTCGAGGCCGATGGCGTCGAGGTGCCGCCGGCCGGCCCCGACGAGCTCTCGCGCCTCATCGCGCAGGAGCTCAAGCTCTGGGCCAAGGTGGTGCGCGACGCCCACATCAAGATCACGGACTAGAAGCGCTCGACGCGGTAGGGCGTCGGGTCGACGAAGGGCTTCTGGCCCGCCACCAGCTCGGCGATCAGCCGCCCGGTGACCGGGCCGAGCGTGAGGCCGTGGTGCGCGTGGCCGAACGCAAACCAGAGGTTCCGGTGCCGCGGCGCCGGCCCGATCACCGGCATCATGTCCGGCGTGCACGGGCGCGAGCCCATCCACGGCTCGGTATCCAGTCTTTCCCCCAACGGAAACAGATCGCGGGCGATCGGTTCCGCGCGACCCAGCTGCACCGGGGTGCGAATCGCGTCGCGCAGCGCGAACTCCGCGCCGGTGGTGAGGCGGATGCCGCGGCGCATCGGCGCGAGGAAGTAGCCGCGCTCGGTGTCGAGCACGGGATGGTTGAGCACCGCGCGGCCCGCGGCGCGGTAGTGCATGTGGTAGCCGCGCTTCACCGCGAGCGGCAGGTCGTAGCCGAGCGCGCGCGTGACGACGTCGGACCACGGGCCGAGCGCGAGCACCGCGTCGCGCGCGGCGAGCGGCCCGTCGACCGTGCGCAGGCGCCAGGCGCCGGCGTCGGCGTAGAGGCTGGCGGCGTTGCCCTGGATGAATTTCCCCCCAAGGCGCTCAAAGAGGCGCAGATAGGCGAGCGCAAGGCCCTGGGGATCGACAACGGCAAGCGGATCGGTCCAGTGCAGCGCGCCGGTCAGCACCGGGGCCAGGTGGGGTTCTGCCCCTTGAATTTCTCTCTGATTCAAGGTTTTGAAATTCAGGCCGAATTCGCCGCGCCAGCGCTCGGCCTCCGCGAAGCGCACGTCGCGCTCGCGCTCGGTGCGGAACACCTTCATCCAGCCGGTGCGGCGCACCAGCTCCTGCGCGCCGGCCTCGGCGATGAGCGCCTCGTGCTCGGTGATGCAGTGCTCGATCAGCTTCGCGTACTGGCGGGCGATCGCCTTGTGGCGCGCCGGGCGCGAGTGGTGCCAGTACTTCCAGAGGAACGGCGCGAGGCGCGGGATCGCCGAAGGGTGGTAGTGCGCGTCGATGGTGCGGTTGAACCCGTAGCGGAAGAGCGCGCCGAAGTCGTGCGGGAAGCCGTAGGGATAGACGCCCTCGCGCTGCACCAGGCCCGCGTTGCCGTACGAGGTCTCCTCGGCCGCGGCGCGGCGGTCGACCAGCACGGTGGCGCGGCCGCGCTTCTGCAGGTGCAGCGCGACCGAAACGCCGATGATGCCGGCGCCGAGGACGACAGCGTCAGCGGGTGCCGGCAAGCTTTACTTCAATACGCGCTTGGCAAGCGCCTCGGCGACGGTGGTTTGTTCTCCCAGCTCGAGCTTCGCGATCTGGTTGCGGTGCACTTCGTCGGGGCCGTCGGCGAAGCGCAGCGTGCGCGCGTGCGCGTAGGCCTCGGCCAGGCCGAAGTCGTCGGAAACGCCGCCGCCGCCGTGCACCTGCATCGCCCAGTCGATGACCTGCAGCGCGACGTTGGGCGCGAACACCTTGATCATGGCGATCTCCTTCTTCGCCACCTTGTTGCCGACCGTGTCCATCTTGTGCGCCGCGTTGAGCACCATGAAGCGCGCCGCGTCGATCATGATGCGCGCCTCGGCGATGCGCTCGCGCGTCACGCCCTGGTCCGCCACCGGCCGGCCGAAGGCGACGCGATCGGTGGCGCGCTTGCACATCTTCTCCAGCGCGCGCTCGGCCTGCCCGATCAGCCGCATGCAGTGGTGGATGCGCCCCGGCCCGAGGCGCCCCTGCGCGATCTCGAAGCCGCGGCCCTCGCCGAGCAGCACGTTGGAGGTCGGCACGCGCACGTCCTTGAGCTCGATCTCCATGTGGCCGTGCGGCGCGTCGTCGTAGCCGAACACCGGCAGGTGCCTCAGGATCCTGATTCCCTTCGCGTCGGCCGGCACCAGGACCATCGACTGCTGGCTGTGGCGCGAGGTGTTGTCCGGGTCGGTCTTGCCCATGACGATGTAGATCTTGCAGCGCGGGTCGCCGGCGCCGCTCGACCACCATTTCAGGCCGTTGATGACGTAATCATTGCCTTCGCGCTTGATCCGCGTCTGGATGTTGGTCGCATCGGATGACGCGACGTTCGGCTCGGTCATCAGGAACGCGGAGCGGATCTTTCCTTCGAGGAGCGGCTCGCACCATTGCCTCACCTGCTCGGGCGTGCCGTATTTGAGGATCGTCTCCATGTTGCCGGTGTCGGGCGCGGAGCAGTTGAACACTTCCGGGGCCCAGCCGACGCGGCCCATGATCTCGCACAGCGGCGCGTACTCGAGGTTGGTCAGCGTGCCGCCGTGCGACTTCGGCCGCCAGAGATTCCACAAGCCTGCGGCGCGGCCTTTGGGCTTCAGCTCCTCGATGATCGGCACCACTTCCCAGCGCTTCTCGCCGCGCACATGCGCGTGCCACTTGTGCTCGTTGGGATAGATGTGCTCGGCCATGAAATCCAGCACCCGCTTGCGCAGCTCCTGCACCTTGGGCGTGTAGTCGAAGTTCACGCGGCTCTCCTCAGGATTTTTTCCGCCTGCTGCCAGCCGAGCTCGGCGAGCATCGGCGCTCTTGCGCCCGACTCAGCGGCGTGCGTGCTCGCGGCCGTGCCCTCGAGCACGCGCTTGGCGATGCCCTGCAGGATCGCCGCCATGCGGAACAGGTTGTAGGCCATGTAGTAGTCCCAGGTCGAGGCATCGATCCCGGGCCTTCCGGTCCTTTCGCAATACCGCTTCACATACTCCGATTCCGCCGGGATCCCGAGTTGATCGAGATCAAGCCCGCCGATGCCGCGGAACTTGCCGGGCGCGATGTGCCAGGCCATGCAGTGGTAGGAAAAGTCCGCGAGCGGATGGCCGAGCGTAGAGAGCTCCCAGTCGAGCACCGCGAGGATGCGCGGTTCCGTGGGATGGAAGATGGTGTTGTCGAGGCGAAAGTCGCCGTGCACGATCGCGGTCTCATCGCCCGCAGGAATGTTCTTCGGCAGCCAGGCCATCAGATTGTCCATCGCCGGGATCTTCTGCGTCTCCGAGGCCTGGTACTGCTTCGACCAGCGCGCCACCTGGCGCGCGATGTAGTCGCCCGGCTTGCCGAAGTCCTCGAGGCCGACGGCGCGCCAGTCGATCAGGTGCAGCCTGGCAATGACCGAGTTCAATTCATCCCAGATGGCGCTGCGCTCGGCGCGGGCCATGCCGGGCAGCGCCTGGTCCCAGAGCACGCGCCCCTCGACGCAGTCCATGACGTAGAAGATCGTGCCGATCACCGACTCGTCCTCGCACAGCACGTGCGGCTTCGCCACCGGGAAGCCGCTCGGGTGCAGCGCCTTGATCACGCGGTACTCGCGGTCCACCGCGTGCGCGGACGGAAGCAGCTTGCCCGGCGGCTTGCGCCTGAGCGCATAGCGTTTGCCGTCCTGCGCCGTGAGGCGGTACGTCGGGTTCGACTGGCCGCCCTTGAACTGCTCGAGCTGCGCTATCCTGAAGCCGAGGAATTTCTCGAGCGCGGCGGTGTCGATGCGATGGCGCTCCTCGACGGGCTTGGTGCCGATGAACTGCTCGAACATGGAAGCGGAAGGTTAACCCAGGGAGGCAGCCTCATGGCAACTAACGGCAGCCGGTTCCGCGTCAGCCACCTGAAGAGCTCGCGCTTCGAGCGCCGCGGCCTGCGCGCCTACTTCGAGTACCGTGACCTCGGCATCCGGCGCGCCACCGGCGGCCGCATCCTCGCCCATGTGATCCGCGCGCGGCCCGGAAGAGCGCCGCACGGCGCCTGGCACCGTCACGACGTGAAGGCGCAGTTCGTCTACGTGCTGAAGGGCTGGATGCTGCTCGAGTACGAAGGCGTCGGCGAGGTGATGATGAAGGCCGGCAGCTGCTTCTACCAGCCGCCCGGCATCCGCCACCGCGAGCTCGCGCACTCGAAGAACGTCGAGGTGCTGGAGATCGTCGCGCCGGCGAATTTCAGGACGCGGTCCGCGGAGCAACCCGCAGCCAGAAAGTCACGGGCCCGTCGTTCACGAGGCTGACCTGCATGTGGGCGCCGAAGCGCCCGCTGGCCCTCGCCCTGGAGAAGTGAAGGAAGCGTTCGAAGAGCTGCATGCCACGCTCGGGGGATGCGCCCGCGGAAAAGCCCGGGCGCGTGCCGCTTGCAGTGTCGGCGACCAGCGTGAACTGCGGCACCGCGAGCAACTCCCCGCCGATGTCCTGCAGCGAGAGGTTCATCTTCCCCGCCGCGTCCGGAAAGATGCGGTAGGTCGCCACCCTCTCCGCGAGGCGCGCGGCCTCGGCGTCGGAGTCATTTCGCTCGACGCCGACCAGCGCGAGGATGCCGCGGGAGATGGTCGCGATCTCGCTGCCCTCGACGTGCACGCTGGCGCGCGAGACTCTTTGGATCAGGGCGATCAGGCGAGCATGTCGGGGATCAACCGGGCGCGCAGCTTCTGGATCTGGTCCTTGAGGATCAGCTTGCGCTTCTTCAGGCGCTGGAGCTGCAGCCGGTCCTGCGCCGGGTTCTCCGCCAGCCTATTGATCACGTCGTCGAGATCGTGGTGCTCGATCTCGAGGACGTGAAGGCGGCTGCGGATCTGCGCCTTTTCGTCTTCGGTCAGGGGGAGGTCGGTCACCTGGGGACGAAGTCATGCCCGATGGGGGAATGCTAGTCCTCCTCATCTAAGTCCTCAATGCCCGCGCCACCCGCAGGTCCGCAAGGGCCGGCCCTCGGGTAGCATGGCGCCCCTTCAACCTAGCGAGGTTTTGGCATGAAACGCAGATACGGCGCGGCGAAGGCCCGCGAGACGCTCGCGGAGCAGCGCATGCGCGAGGCGGCGAAGGCGATGGGCGACAACCGCCACAACTTCGGGTCCGCTTCGCGGCTCGGCTCGCCGACGCGCGGCAAAGTGCGCAGCCGGGCGTCCCGCGCAGGCGGCAAGTAACAACCGCGTCACATTTCGTGGTCCGGAAGGCGCTTGCGGCGCGGCTTACAGTTCTTTGCAAGCGGCGAATCATGCGTCATGGCCAACGCCTTCCAGATGCGGGCACTGCGCAAGGCCGCGCGCATTACGGGCTCACCTGAGCGCGTGCGCGACATCCTCGGCGCGCCGCCGGGCGCCTTCTGCCGCTGGTGCGAGGGCGACGAGCCGATGCCCGAGCGCTTCCAGCGCATGCTGCTCGATTTCCTCGCCGACATGGAATCCACCTCAACGCTGCCGCGCTTTTTGATTTATCCTTCCGTCCGAGGAAGCAATGAACAGCGGCAACGAAACGCTGAGGTGGCCCACAAACCTTGATCGAGCGGCGATCGAGGAGCGCCTCGCGCAGTCGCGCGACGCCGCGCATGCCGCCGGCCTGGACGAAGTCGCCGCGGCGCTGAATGGGATCGAGAAGAAGAAGCCGGCCGAGATCGCCATGGGCGTGATGCGCGTCCTCACTCTGCTCGAGGGCAAGGAGGAGCAGCGCGCGCTCACCCTGCAGCTCGAGATGGTGGCGCTGAACCTTAAGAACCTGAAGTAGCGCAAGTGCGCCTGCTGTGCTGGAACGTGCAATGGTGCCGCGGCATCGACGGCACGGTCGACCCGGCGCGCATCGCGCGGGAAGCGCGCCTTGCCGACCCCGACGTGCTGTGCTTCCAGGAAGTCAGCCAGGGCTTCAACGACCTCGCCGGCAGCCAGGGCGAGGACCAGGTCGAGGCGCTGAAGCGCGAGTTCCCCGGATACGCCGTGTTCTTCGCCGCCGCGGTCGACGTGCCCGGGGCGGGCGGCGCGCGCAAGCGCTTCGGCAACCTGCTCGCCTCGCGCCTGCCGGTGGGGCGCGTGCTGCGGCACGCGCTGCCCTGGCCGCCGGCCGACCAGCCCAGCATGCCGCGCATCGCCCTCGAGGCGGTGATCCACGCGCCCGAGGGCGCGCTGCGCGTGATCACCACGCACCTAGAGTACTTCTCGAGCGGGCATCGCGCCGCGCAGATCGAGCGGCTCCGGGAACTGCATTGCCTTGCGAATCCGGAGACGACCTCGGCGGGAAAAGAGAGCAGCCCGTTCCAGCCGCAGCCGCGCCCCGAGAGCGCGATCGTGTGCGGCGATTTCAACATGCCGCCCGAGGATCCGCTGCGCGGGCGCTTCCTGGAAGCGTTCCTCGGCGACGCGCCGCGCTTCGTCGACGCGTGGCAGCAGCTGCACCCGGATGAGCCGCACCCTCACACCTTCCACGTCCACGAGGAAGGCAAGCCGCCGTATTGCTGCGACTACGTCTTCGCCACCGAGGACCTGGTGCCGCGGCTGCGCTCGATCTCGGTCGATCGGGCGAACCGCGCCTCCGACCACCAGCCGGTCACGCTCGAGCTTCGATAAGCGCGCGCAGAGCCTCGACGCGCTTGCGGTTGACGCCGAAGTCGCGCCGGCCGAGCCGCGAGGCCGAGCGCACCTGGATCGCGGCGCCGTCGTACCAGCACTCGACGTCGTCGACGTAGCGCAGCAGCCGCGTGCGGAACTCGGCGTAGAGGTAGGCGGGCTCGTCGCGGATGATGGTGGCGCGCGGCATCGCCTGCACCGCCTTGCGCACCGCGGCCATCGCGTCGCCGCCGCGCCAGCGGATCGGCGCGATGTAGTGCTCGCGGTCGGCGGGATCGGCCTGCGACGAGACGCAGTTCGGCGAGCGCTTGCAGGGCGCGAAGCGGCCGTCCTTCACCCCGAGATTCGGCGGGCGGCGCCAATTGAACATCGGCCGGGATGCTACCATCGCGCCATGCAGATCTCGGCGCAACAGCTCGCGGAACTGCTGCTCGGCATTGCCCGCGCGCAGGCCGCCATCGTGCAGGGGCTCGAGAACGAGATGGCGGGCGTCAAGAGCGGCCGCATCGTGCCTGCGCTGCAGAACGTCGCGCACCTGCGCGACCATCCCCAGCCGACGCTCACCGACCTGCCGGTGCGCGTGCTGCTCGGCACGCTCGGCCGGCAGGTTCCGGACGTCGCCGGCCTGATCAAGGATCTGGAACGGCTCCTCGGAGAAGCCTCAGCGGCGGCGCCGGCCGAGAACCTCGACTTCAGCCCGCCGAAGACCTGACGACGCCGCTCGCCTCGCCGAACCCGATCGGCGCGGCGCCCTCGTGATCGCAGCGGCCGCGCAGGATCACCGCGTCGCCGTCCTCGATGAAAGTGCGCTTCTCGCCGCCCGGCAGCTCGAGGGGCACCTTGCCGCCTTGCGTGAGCTCCATCAGCGAGCCACCCGCCTCCGGCGCCGCGCCCGACAGGGTTCCCGAGCCCAGCAGATCGCCCGGCCGCAGGTTGCAGCCGTTCGACGTGTGGTGCGCCACCATCTGCGCGAGCGTCCAGTAGGCGTCGCGCGAATTGCTGCGCGAGATCCGCACCGGCTGCTTCATCTGCCGGGTCTTCAGGCAGGTGTCGAGCGTGATCGCGAGCCCTCCTGAGCGCTGGTCCTTGTCGTCGAAGAGATAAGGCAGCGGCCGCGGATCCCCGGGCGGGCGCTCGAACGCCGGGCAGCGGAACGGCGCCAGCGCCGCCATAGTCACGATCCACGGCGAAATCGTGGTGGCGAAGCTCTTCGCGAGAAACGGCCCGAGCGGCTGGTATTCCCACGCCTGGATGTCGCGCGCCGACCAGTCGTTCAGCAGCACAACCCCGAAGATATGCTCCTCCGCCTTCGCGATCGGCACGGGCTGACCGAGCGCATTGCCTCGGCCGACGACGAAGCCGAGCTCCAGCTCGTAATCCAGCCGAGCGCTGGGGCCGAAGCGGGGCTGCTCCTGGTCGGGCGCCTTGGTCTGCCCGCTCGGCCTGCGCACCGGAGTTCCCGAAACCACGATCGACGAAGCGCGGCCGTGATAGCCGATCGGCACCCACTTGTAGTTGGGCAGCAGCGGGTTGTCGGGGCGGAACAGCTTGCCGATGCGCGTCGCGTGGTGGATGCCGGCGTAGAAGTCGGTGTAGTCGCCGATCTCGCAGGGCAGGCCCATTTCAACGTCGCGCTGCGGCACGAGGTGGCGCGACCACGCGCCTTTTTTTCCTTTCCTGAAATTCAGCCCCGAGGTCAGCGCCCGGCGCATGAGCCGCCAGGCGGCCGGGCCGCGGGCCATGAAGGCATTCAGGTCTTCCTTGAGCCGCAGATCGAGGATCTGGTCGCCGATCGCTACGCCGACGCGCCACGGCTCGCGGCGCTCTCGCCGGAAGCGGCCGTAGGGCAGGTTCTCGAGCGGGAAGTCGCCCGCGGGATCGTTGGCCGATTCGACCCAGCTTGGCATCGGGTGCTCTGCCTCAGCTGCTCTTCAATACGCCGCGGCGCATCTGGTCGAGCTCCATCGACTCGAACAGCGCCTTGAAGTTGCCCTCGCCGAAGCCCTCGTCGCC
>Ga0075425_100001671_pt1 | contig 21732 bp, 17 predicted proteins | sample SoiMethybrSBSTD4_FD_75300 | JGI IMG/M metagenome (GOLD analysis project Ga0075425, IMG submission 75300) | Bulk soil microbial communities from a Populus tree surrounding site in Tennessee, USA - Soil MetaG P. TD hybrid SBSTD4 | ecosystem: Environmental > Terrestrial > Soil > Tree plantation... | reverse complement strand
CTGCGCCACCAAATGAATGGCCAAAAATGCCGATATTGTGCATATCTATTTTTCCTGATAAAAGATGATCTTCATTGGTGTTGTATATCCCCATTTGATCAATAACAAATCTAATATCGGCTACCCAAGTTTCTAGTTCGTCGTGCAATACATCAGATTGAGCATTTTTAAATGATTCACATTGTTCGATAATACGCCCATCGGGAAAGAAGGTAGGATTGGTATTATAGGTATGACTTAATGCAACAACGATATAGTTTTGTCGTGCCAAAGTTTCAAAATAGTTGGTGTACAGTTGATAAGGGGTGCCGAATCCAGGACTAAAAATAAGTAACGGATATAAGGTGCATTGATTGCTTATCGGTGCGTTTGCTACCGAATGCGATAGCATATCGTCGAGATAATCAAAATTTTCTTCGGATGTTGCCCAACCAGCACTCATATTCTTTTTAATGATGGAGCTTGTTTTGCCTAAGTAACTTACATAGGACTGATTATTACTTGGTTGAGCTGGATACCAAATCTGTATGACTAATTCTCGTGATTGCGTACCAGGAACATGTGTTTCTATACGACTATGATCTGTTAATTGATAAATTGCCGTGCCAATTTCATGTGCATGAATCAGTGATGTAAAAAGACAAGCGAGTAGAATAATAATCATAGTTTTTCCTATCATGTCTTTATTATTGCGTAGAAATAATACTTAATTATAGAGGATTGTAACAAAAAAGGAGTTTGTATGTGTTTTTCTGCATCGGCAAGTTTTACCGCGAGTGCCTTCTTATCATTAATAGGATTAACAACTTTATGGCGAATACGTTTTGATAGACGGCTGTTGCCTGCCGCATCAATTCCGCTTATTTTTGGTATTCAACAGGCAGCAGAAGGCATGGTCTGGTTAGGAATTTATAATAATCGACCTGATCTTATTACTTTTTTCTCCTATATTTTTCTTGGCATTGCAATGATCTGTTGGCCTCTTATAGTTCCGTATGCAGTATATGCATTAGAAAAAAATCAAAAACGAAAACAGTTACTCAGATATTTATTATTTGTTGGATTAGTTATTGCCGTTACCTTAGTTGGTACACTGCTTATGGTGCCCATCCGCGTGATAATTCAACATCATCATATTGTCTATGAAATTGCCATGTCTGATGGTTGGATATGGCTTGCGACCATTTTGTATATTATTGCTACGCTTGTCCCACTATTTGTCAGTACGCAGCAATATGCACGATTATTTGGGATTATACTTGCGGTTTCATATGGTATCTCCTATATACAGTTTTCTTACGCGCATATTTCTATATGGTGCTTTATAGCAGCAATATTGAGTGTTCTTATTTTATTGTTGCTGAATGACAATCCTACTTCGCTCAAGCTTCGTAGGACTAACGGCAGGTCGTGTTCGCCATAGCTCATTTATTGAGCGACGGCTGGAAAGACCCGGATAGGCGTAGACGGATTGACCTTTTTTGCACAACGCTCTAGCATGTAAAAGTTATCAAAAATTCATACAAAGGAGATATCTATGAATTCTCGTTTTTCAAAGCATCTGTTAGCAGCATTATTAATGCTCGGTTCACAAAAAATGACTGCTGATCATGCACAACACAAATCATGCAATGATTGCGATTCATGTACGTGTGACTATCGTGGATGCTTTTGTTTAGCTAATTTAGAAAGCTTAAAAAAATCAGCCACTATCAACTACACATCGGATCTATCAGAAGTACAAAATATTATTGCAAATAATGAACGGGTAATGGTTAAGTTTTTTCTAACTGGTCGATGCAACTCATGCGAAGCAGGTAAATTATTTATTAAACTTTCAAAACAATCGCAAGATGGTACGATATTCGTAGCTTTTAGCATTGCCGCTGATGATCGTGAATCGATATTTAATGAATTCGGATTACAAAGTTTGCCGACTATTACATTATTTGTGAATGGTGAACAGGAAAAGATAGTATTTCCAAGAGCAAAATAAAATAAAGGAGCGTCCATCGCTCCTTTTATTTTTTCATCGTAATTCTTTGGAGAGTATACATAATGTGGTTATTGTGGGCGCTCATGTCTGCCTTTTTTGCGGCATGGATAGCCATCTTGAGCAAAATTGCACTATCGCATATTAATGTCATGTTCTTTACGACCATAGGATCAATCATCATCACGATATTTTTAGTGGCGATATCGATTGGTACTAAGCAATTTGATGTTACTATAATGCGGCAACTTGCAGTACGTGATTGGCTTATCATTGGTGCAGCAAGTATTGTAGAGGCAATTTCATGGTTGTTCTATTTTAAAGCGATTTCTCAAGGACCGGTTACTCCGGTGGTGATGATAGACCGTTTAAGCATTGTTTTTACGGCAATTTTTGCCGCAATTCTTTTTAGCACTCCTATAACACCGGTCATGCTTATCGGGATTATTTGTATGGTTATTGGTATTATATTACTTTCACTTTAACTGATTAGACCGGGAATTCTGCCAGGCATTTAGGAAATTTTTCTACCGGATTAGCTGCACGTCGTCTATCCTGAAAGTCTATTAATTGTACGTTTTTGCCTTGAATTACCATATTTCCTATCCACAAATCATTATGTTTAGTGTTGGCAAAACGTTGAATTGCCGCGCGAATTAAAAGATGCGTAGGATATTTTATGCGCAGATTTTTTGCCGTCAACAAATTAATACCTTTTATCCAATCAGAGCCACTTAATGCCCACCGTTTGTATAATTTTTTTGTTTTAAATGAACTTTGAATAGCAAATTCATGCCAACGAGCATATTTTTTACCCCACGCAGATCGCTCGAGATATTTTTTATGCATATCAAAAACATAAAAACTGCCAAAATAGATGCCATGTTTTTTAACGGTCTTGTAATGACGATAGGTAGATGGCAAATCATTAAAAATAATATAATCACCCATATTTAACAGCGATTCCAATACCTTTTGTCGACTAAAGGTAATAGTATTTAAGAAGCTATCATGCACGATGACAACATCAAAATGTTCACATTCACTCATATGCTGCAATTCTGCAGGAGTTATATCAGGACCAAGCAAAATAATATTTGATACATTTTGATCACTACATTTTTGATAGAGTGATTCAAGATGTTCATTACTATCAACCAAGACACATGCAACGCGAGTTCCATATTGTTTTTCCAGCTCAAATGACCAGCCTTGTGCATGAGCACCAATTTCTAATACGGTAATTTCACGTGAGTGATGAATCATATGAGAATTAATGAGTTTATGAATAAATGTTTCTTGGCGTGCGCAATATAAATTGCTATCCAGCGCATAAATGGTTGGTAAATAAGCAAATACGATAAGACTTTTCAGAAGAAAACGCATATCCCTTCCCCTTCCCCAGAAAGAATCTAAAAAGAATCTTAATACTATTACATTAGCGGATTGGGAGGATAAATTTCTAGTTATTATTATTATAAAGGGAATTGTGATGAGATTTATACAGAGTAGATAGAATTAAAAAAGGTTGAATTTTATTGAGAACTTTAGGGAATTGATATGAAAACTGGCCGTGCCATAACAGATTGTCCGTCGTCGCTCTTTGAGCTATGCCGGACAGGCTTGCGTTTTTTCTATCAATGTTTATTTTTCTACCTTCAGACTGGCGTGCCAGGCGTAGCCATCGGGGCGAAGCCTGGAGGAGAGAGTGGGATTCGAACCCACGATCCCGCTTTCACGGGATAACGGTTTTCAAGACCGCCGCATTCGACCGCTCTGCCATCTCTCCATAAATTTATATCAAAATCATTTAAGAAACTGGCCATGCCAGGCGTAGCTTGCCGATGCGTCTTCGCTTAGCTTCGCCGCACTTATCGGCCGGCCGTGTCCGCCATAGCTCATTTATGAGCGACGGCTGGAAAGGCCCGGATAAGCGGAGACTGGTGCGCCCAAGAGGAGTCGAACCTCTAGCCTTCAGATTCGTAGTCTGATGCTCTATCCAATTGAGCTATGGGCGCATTATATGTCAAATTCTGTAGTTTTGGCCACTTTAGACTGGCCTACCTGTCTACGCTTTCAGCTTCTTCAGGCGGTAGCCAGGCGTAGCTTGCCGAGCCGGAAGGCCCGGATAAGCGAAGACTGGTGGAGAGGAAGGGATTCGAACCCTCGACCCGGATTTCTCCAGGCACTTGCTTAGCAGGCAAGCGCTTTAGACCACTCAGCCACCTCTCCCGGCTGGGATACTCAAAAAGAATAAGCATTTTATCAATTTATGCAAGGGTAGGCTAAACCTTATCTGTAGGTTGGTTTTTTTTACAGAATTTTTTGTGTTGGTGTAAATGACCAGAATCAGTAAATTGTCTATAACATTGACCGCATATAGGATGATTTATAAAAATAACAGAACTATGTTTTGCGCTCATTTCATGAGTAATGATTAGTCTTTCTCTTTTACCTACAGAAAGACCTCTTTTTTTGGGATTTTTTATGCTTGTGGAGGCAGATATTATTTTATTATTTGGCAGATAGATTGTTGGAATAGGATTTGTTTTATTTGCTGGAACTGGATTCGAAAACGCTGTTTGATTAAGTTGTACCGATGTAGGCGCTGGTATAACATTGAATGGTATTTGCTGATTAGTTTCATTTGTTACCGTTGGATTCATACCTTGTAATGAATATATCCAAAAAACTATAGCTATATTTAACAATGTTCGATTCATAGAAAATCCCTAAAGTGAGAAGATATGCTAGGAAAGCCTATTTTAACTTATTTTTAAAAGATTAAAAGATGTTAGTTATTGATATTAAAGTAATACCTGCGTCGGGAAAACAAGAATTCCGCCTAAATAAAAATGGCATGCTCACTTGTTATCTCAAAAATCCTGCAGAACGGGGTAAGGCAAATGATGAATTATGTATGCTTATTGCTCGCGCACTCAAAATACCACGCGCTGACGTAGTGATAGTAATGGGTGCGACTTTACCACGCAAAAAAGTACGTATTGCTACACCATTGACATATCAACAACTACTAACCCATCTTGGTATAGATTTACAAACATCTTTTACGTAATGATATGCCTTATTTTTATTGGTATGGCCTTGATGAATATGGAAATCTTTGCGATGGTTATACCTTTGCGCGTACGCAAGAAGAATTTTTAATTACGATACAATCTGAGCAGATCAATATTCTTCATTATACATATGAGCGTTTTCTTTTTTCGCGACGAACTATTTCTCTTGCGCAACAGATTTATATTTTTAAGCAATTGGCAATTCTTATTGAATCCGGAGTGCAGATAACGGATGCATTTTTATTGGTTATAAAACAACTTCCTCGCCGATCAGCATATACATCAGCGGTGTTATTTACGATTCTTGCAAACATACAAGTAGGCATGTCATGTGCGCAGGCATTTGGTATGTATCACACTATTTTTGGTAAATTGACGATCGCATTAATCCAAGTTGCAGAAGAAACAGGTCAATTGGCGCCCGTGCTTAATCTTATTGGTTCTTATTGGCACAATAGCTTACAAGTACGTCGTCAGATCCGTTCCGCATTAATGGTGCCGGGTATAACGATAATCTGTTTTTTTATTTTGATTTTTGTATTGCTCTATGTAATCATTCCTACCTTTGCAACGTTACTACAAACATCCGGAAAATCATTACCCGCCATCACGACATTATTATTAAAAATAAGTAATTATATAAGCTCATTGCACGTTATTCATATGATGCTTGCGTTTTTTATTGCAGCAAGTAGTTATTTTATTGTCACACGCAATGCTTATCTGCAGCGTCAGTTACATCGGGCAGCACTCAAGGTCCCGCTGATGTGCACAATAATTAAACTGACTATTTCAATAGGTATTGCGCAATCGCTGTCTATTTTAATTAGTGGTGGTGTGCCGTTAGTGAGTGCGCTGTATCTTGCCCGTGATGTAATACATAATCAGGTAATGAGAGACGCATGGGACATGATCATTAAAGCGGTCGAAGATGGTATGCCACTCAGCAAGGCGATGCGTTCTTATGGATCTTCTTATTTTACGGATGATTTTATTACGTTAGTTGCTATTGGAGAAGAATCGGAACGATTGGATGTTTTATTATCGCGGGTGGTACATGTACTCAAAGAACGATTAGATTCTATTACCAATATTATTACTCAGCTTATTCAACCATTGTGCATGATACTACTTGGCGGCCTTGTCGCATTGGTAATTGTAGCAATCTATGTACCTCTTTTTGATATATCTAATGTAGTATCAATAGAATAATGTTTAAAAAAAGGAGTAGATATGAAGCAACTATGCAAAATATTAGGAATAAGTATATTTCTTTGGTTGCCACTGTATGGCATGAGTGTTGCAGAAAAAAGAAAAGCATTAGAAGATCAAATTAGAAATTTAATGGAATCAGCGCAAAAGGTTGTCGGACCTATTGTTGAAAGAATACAATCTGAGATAGCACAATTACAAAATCAACTTACCAAATTGCCTGCTCCACAAAAACCGACGAGCGCGCCGCCAGTATCTGCACCAGTACCGCCTAAACCAGTTGTAGAACGCCCACTACCACCACTTCCGGCAGAACCAATTGCTGAACGTCCGTTGCCGCCGGTACCATCAGCCCCTGAAGAACAAGCGATTACCGAACGACCATTGCCTCTACTGCCATTTCCTGAACCGGCAATATTAGTTAGACCGGCACCACTTCCAGAAAGAAAACCGGCCACCGTAGTAACTCCTGCACAACCAATAAGAGCACAAGCACCGCAAATGCCGGTATCAGATCTACGACCACCAGTAAAACCGGGACGTCCAATATCTGCTCCCCAAGTGCGCCCAGAAGGTACCGTGGTGCCAGAATTTGAGCCGTTACCAGCACCATCAGAAGAAGAATTAATACCGCCGCCTGTTCCTGCAATGGAAGTGCAAACAAAAGTAATACCAGAAAGATCAACGTTACTTGAGGAAATTCAAAAGGGCAGACCATTAAGACCAGTAACGACCGTTGAGCGCGTCAGTGTGCAACCCACACAACCGACGTTGCTGGAAGAAATTCAAAGAGGAAGGCAATTGAGACCAACAACTCCCGCAGAGCGCCGAGAATATAAATCAGATGTCTATAAGCTTTTTGAAGGGGAACAAGCTGCCAGAGGCTTTGAGCGATCACGTCAACAAGCTCTTGCAAGAGCCCAAGCGCAAACAGCGAAGGAAGAGGATTGGCAGGGATGGGAATAGATTGACCAAGATAGGCATTTAAAGTACCATTATCCAATATTTGAAAAAATAGCCGGAGTGGCGAAACAGGCAGACGCACGGGACTCAAAATCCCGCGATGGCAACATCATATCGGTTCGATTCCGATCTCCGGCACCATACTTCGCCAATCCACGCTTTCCAGCTTTGCTGGCTACGTATGGCTGACGCCAAAATGAATAATTCCAATTAAGGATCTTGTGGTATCAATGGCTAATTGTGTTTTCTGTGCGATTATCGCAAAAGAATTACCCGCAAATATCATCAAAGAAACTGACGATATTATTGCTATTAAAGATCGATCTCCTAAAGCGCCTATTCATTATCTTATCATCGCAAAAAAACATCTTAATGATATTAGAGAACTGCAAGACGGTGATACTGCTGTTGCAGGTAATATGCTTTTGATGGCAAAAGAATTGAGTACAACATTGCCTGAGCCACAAGCATTTCGTTTAATTTCTAATAATGGTATTGAAGTTGGACAAAGTGTATTTCATATGCATTTTCACTTTCTTGCAGGAAAAACATATACTGATTTTTAATTGAATGCCGGGGTGGCGGAATTGGCAGACGCACAAGGTTCAGGGTCTTGCGGTGGCAACACTGTAGGGGTTCGAGTCCCCTCTCCGGCACCAGTCTTCGCTTATCCGGTTATCCGGGTCTACCGACTCGGCAAGCTACGCCTGGCTGGCGCCAAAAATGAAATGCCTGGCGAGCCAGTTTTTTAAAGGAATTTGATGAAGTATATTTCTATTTTTTTAACGGTACTTATTATTACTCTCGTAAAAGCAAATCAGTCTAAGGATTTTATGGATGACAAAGTTACGGTTGCATCATTAAAAGAACTTGTTAAAAAATTTGTGCAAGAGCGTGATTGGGAACAATTTCATTCACCTAAAAATGTGAGTATGGGATTAGCGATAGAAGCTGCAGAATTGATGGAGTTATTTTTATATAGTGATGAACAAGATTCATATAAACGGGTAGTTGATAAGCGACAGGATATAGAGGACGAACTTGCGGATGTATTGCACTGGGTATTAATATTTTCATATCGCAACGACATTGATTTAAGTTCCGCGCTCGAAAATAAATTAAAAAAGAACGCGCAAAAATATCCGGTTGAAAAAGCTAAAGGCAGCGCAAAAAAATACACAGAATTATAATTTACGTATAATGAATGTAGTCTAAGAATTGAGTCAGTATCTGTTGGTACTGACTTTTTTGTTTAATATGAATCATAGAGTGTGTTGATTCTGGGACAATCCAACTAAATGCGTGTGATGTTTGTATGATAAGTTCTTGTACCTGCTCAAAAGGGGCAATAATATCATTCTTACTGTGAATAAAAAGCACCGGAACTGAAATGGTATACATTTTACCCAGCAGTGTTGTTTCATTATCATATTTTGAGAAGCAATAATCGATTAATAATATTTTTTTCAAGAATGATAATAAACCATGCGTAATTTTTTCTACGAGCGTGTCTGATTTACTTATGGTAGGGACACCCATGAATTTGCGTACCATATTTTTACTAAAGTGATAAGCAGTATCCGGTACGCATGCCCATCCACTATCAAAAATTAATCCTTTAATAGGATAAGATAATTTCTGTTCTTGTATTTTAATGAGCGCATGTGCTGCGTTAAAAGCACCAGCACACGTTCCCCATACAATAATTGGTTTGCTACTTAATGTGTTAACAAATTGAATAGCACCAATAATATCTTGATAATGATAGAGTCCAAAGAACCAAAGATTTTTTGCTGATCTACCTTTGCTTGGATAATATCCACGTTGGTTAAAATATAAAATATTGTAATTTGCGGGAATTAACGGCGTCAGTGCCGCGGCATCAAACCGGGTGCCTACATGGTACCCTTCACAACAAATAACGGTACCTTGATTTTGTGGATCAAAACGCAAAAGACCAGTTAATTTAATACCATCAGGCGAATAAAAAGACACCGAAAAAAAACCATCCTTTTTCAGCAGAGTCGTCGTTTTTTGCCGATCATTCAAGAGCTGTTTGGTATCAAAGTAGGGGGATTGTTCTAGGGTCGGATTGATAGGGGTTACACTATTAATACCTTTAAGAAGCTGTTGCTGTTTCAAAATCGGCACGTAAGTATACCTGGTCAGGAGTAATGCTACAAGAGTAATGGTAAGCATAATAATGCTATAAAAAACAGCTTTTTTCACGATTTCCCTTCCCCTAAGGTATATGGTTACTATACCTAAAAATAAAATATTAACAACGGCTGCAATTGCCAAAAAGGGTGGTTAATAACGCAGGATTTGCTGCTTTTGCCAAAATTGTTTAATTCTGGGGTGGCATATGCTATTACCTGGTTATAGGCAAAAAAGTTTGAAGGAACAATTAATGAAGTATATGAATCTTTTTATAGCAATTTTTTGTATTAATCAGCTTTTGTTTGGATTATCTGATTCTGATAGGGCGCCTCGCCTTGATGCTCCACCGGTAACCTCACCGATTTCAGTCGTAGTGCCCGCGCTTGATTTGGGAGCAGTATTGCAAGTGCTTGCAAGTATAAATTGTAAAATTGGTAATGTTAATCAAGATGTGTGTGAAAACACCATTTTGAGTGTATTAGGAGATGCCTGTTCTATTTTAGGCATATCAATTTCAGAAGCTATTGCATTGTTACTTGAATGTTGTGAAACAGATTCATTCGATTTTAATGGTGTATTTACCGTGTTGCAAGATATACAAAATACGCTTACTGAATGTTGCTCTACTATGACACAAGATTTTCAATTTACGTGGACAATTCTGGCAGATCTGAATGATACGATCACTGATTGTTGTTCTACGATGACAGCTGATTTTCAATTTACCTGGACGATACTTGCCGATCTCAAAGATACCGTGACTGATTGTTGTGCTGATTTGCGCGCTAACTTTTGTGATCCAATATTTATTCATCAATCAGATTTTGATCCGGCAGGAACAACTCCTTATGTGATAAGTAGTCCTGGTGTTTATAAATTGGCAGAAGATATTACGTATAATCCAGCAGCAGGGGGAACTTCAGCAATTACCATTGCCAGTTCAAATGTGATACTTGATTTGCAATGTTTTATGTTGCAACAGGGTAATGGAACACTCAATACTACCGGTATTACGGTTAATACGGGTCTCAATGATTTTGAAATCAAAAATGGACATATTGAAAATTTCAGAAATGCCGGGGTTGCTATAGCATCTGCCTGTTCTCGCTTTAAATTAAGCGATTTTGTGTGTATTAATATCGGAGTGAATGGTATTGCATTAAATGGTCTGCCATCGCCGGCAGCTCCTAATATCGTGCAAGGTATGTTGCAAAACTTGCAGGTGCTACAAAGTTCAACTTTGTTGAATGATGCTTCTAGTGGGACTGTTTTCTTGCAAGGATGTGCCGATTTAGTTATATCTGATTGCCAATTCAATCGCAACGATAGTGCACTTGGTGTTGCTACCGTCCACAATGTGGTATATATAGACAATGATTTGAGATGTTCTTTGGAAAACATACAGATTAATGATAATACCACGACAATTCCATTGGTGGGGATGGCTATTCTCAACAGTTCTTTTTGTACTTTTACGCGAATTGACATAATTAATAATACAACGCGTAGTATAATTGAGGCAGCTAATTTTATAGGAATTAATATAACACTATCCTCAAATCTTGAATTTTATAGTTGTCGTGTTTTGGGCCAGCAATATCCGGGTACCATAAATGGCATAGCGGCAAATGCATTATGTAGTGATTTGTTGTTTTCCCAATGTGAAGTATCAAATAATACAACGACCGGTATTGCGGTAGTAATACGTGGTTTTGATTTTATTGTTAATCAAAGAATTACGGTAAAAGATTGTATTGTTCGCAATAATACTGCTCCTAATTCGAATATAGCTTTACCTAATTTCGGTGCTCTGGGATATACTATAAATTCTAGTAACTCATTGTTTCAAAATAATATTGCTGAGGATCAAGATACGGGAGCTAGTTCAAATAGTGTTGGATTTTTAATTTCAGGGGGAACTAATAATGTCATACAAGACTGTGAATCATATCGACAGGATTTTGGTTTTCGATTGGATCCGGCATTAAGTGTGGCACATGTATTTTTAAGAAATATCGCAGCAAAAAATACAACCAACTTTTCACAATTTCCGGTCGGATCAAATCAAAATGCAGCAGATATATCAGCTATTAATGGAAGTTTAACGGTGCCTTGGACTAATGCTGGCGTTAATTAATTCTGATTGCTGAGAAATGGAAATGTCTGATGAATTATAAGAATATTTCACTCTTATTAATCAATATTTTGATAGTTTGTGAAACTAATGCGGTTTTCCAGACGATTAGTAAACCAGGATTGTATCAACTGGGAGAGAATGTAACGTATAGTCCTACAGTTCCCAATGATATTATTTTTCAAATTACTGCAAGTGATGTTGAATTTGATTTGGGAGATCGTTTTATAACACAAAATAGCGCTAATACACAGACGGGGCTTATAGCAATTCAAGTTGCCAGTGGATTAAGTAATGTTGTCATTAAAAGTAGTACCAATGGCTCCATTCAGAACATTAGAGGTACCGGTATTCAGGTACTCTCCAATTGTTCGCGTATTATGATTGACAATATTACGACCTTTTCCTGTGAAGACCGAGGCATAGATTTTATTGGTGGTGATGGCGTTCCCATTACTGATTCACAAATACAAAACTGTGGTGTGATTGACTGTTGTCGCAATGCTACTGCTGATACTGCAATATCATTCGAGTCTTGCAATAATTTATCGCTGAATAATGTAATTGTTGATAGCAATGGACTACAGAATAATGTTTTGACTTTAATTTTTATGGACAATTGCAATAACGGTAACTTCAATAACATCTTTATGCGTAATAATACCAGCGTTTCAAACATAACTGGATTATCATTGAACGCAACATTGAATTCTACTTTTAATAACTGCATAGTAGAAAATAGTGTTGCAACAGGTGGTGGATCAGTTGCCGCTGGCTATAGTATCGTAACTTTTTCCAACAATAACGTTTTTAAGAATTGTCAGGCTATAGGTCTTTCAAGTGCTGGTTCTTGCTTTGGATTTACGGTGAATGGCTGTCAAAATAATTTATTAGAAAATTGTTTAGCTATTGGAATGTCAACCGTTAATTTTATGTTTGGGTTTGATGACGAAACAAATGTTGGCACAACGTTTATTAATTGTGGTGCGTACCGCAATACCTCAAATGGGCCAGCGTACGGATTCTTTATTGCTTCAACGTCACAACCATCTCTTATCGATTGTATTGCTAATGATCAAGTATCAACCGGTAATGTTGGAATAGGTTTTAATTTGGATACTGTTTCTGACTCGCTTATGCAAAATTGTATTGCAACGCGTAATACTGGCACGCCAGTAGCGGGTAATAGTTTTGGTGTTTTAGCGGTGGTTAACACTAATGATGTTTATGTACATAATGTTGCCAGTCGTAATGGAACGACACCGGGAAATCAATTCAATGGGGTCGCAGCGGGGGCAGTGAATACCGTACTTGCCACTGCGGTTAATTCAGCTGCTATTGGATCCTGGACAAATTTGGGCATAACCTAATGCGCATTAAAAATGGAGTCGTAATGAGATATAAGCAGATTATCATTGGACTATTTTTACTCAGTATACATATTACAACATATACCGTTTTCCAAGTTATTAGTCAGCCTGGATTATATAAACTGGGAGAGAATGTAACGTATAGTCCTGCAGTTCCGAATGATATTATTTTTCAAATTACTTCCAGTGATGTTGAATTTGATTTGGGAGATCGTTTTATCGCACAAGATGGTGCGAGTGTGCAAACGGGGCTTATAGCAATTCAAGTCGCCAGTGGATTAAGTAATGTTGTCATTAAAAGTAGCACCAACGGTTCTATTCAGAATATTATAGGTACTGGTATTCAGGTACTCTCCAGTTGTTCGCGTATTATGATCGACAATATTACGGTTTTTGCTTGTGTTGATCGTGGTATAGATTTTGTTGGTGGTCTTGGTACTGAAATTACTGATTCTCAAATACAGAATTGCAAAGTAATACAATGTAGTTCAGATTCTCTTGCAAGCGCTGCCATGTCATTGATTTTTTGTAATAATCTGTTGGTCCGCAATGTAATTCTAGATTCTAACGGAACATCGCAAGCTTTTTCTTGTATCGAACTCGATAATAGTAATGGATGCAATTTTGATACCATTACTATGAGTAACAACACCAGTACGTTAACGTGGAATGGACTCTTTTTAAATACGATTACTGATTGTACTTTTAAAAATTGTCTGTGCGAGAACAATTCCAGTGTTGTTTCAGCATCCGGGTATGCATTAGATAGTTCTTCGAATGTTGTTATGCAAAATTGTTCTGCCATAGCAACATCCTGTTCTGGGCAAGTTGTTGATTTCCGCCTTTCCTCATGTACGAATATCAATATTGATAGCTGTCTTGTTGAGGGAATAGTATCAGGGGAAGGAATAGGATTTTTTGATCTTCAAAGTACCGGAATAACGTTTATTAATTGCATTGCACGGAGTAATAGTGGCGGTACGAGCATGCAAGGATTTGCGACAACCGGTTCTTCTTTGAGCACGTTCATTAAATGTTTAGCATCTGATCAAACAGCATCAGGTGGCTTTGCAGATGGATTTGGTATAGCAACTACGGCAAGTCCTTTTGTGCAGAATTGTACTGCAACACGTAATATTGGCACACCGGTAGGAGCTAATAGTTTTGGCATATTTGCCTCTGGCAATACCAATCAAGTATTTGTGCATAACATTGCAAGTCGAAATGGTACGGTGGCTGCCAATCAATTTAGTGGCGTTGCTGCGGGCGCGGTTAATAATGTGCTTGCAACGGCAGTTAATTCAGCTGCTATCGGACCCTGGACTAATTTAGGAATAACATGATTCGTATTAAAATAATTCGTATGAAATATCTGCATCTTATTATTAATTTATTTTTAATATCGAAAATGTATGCAGTTTTTCAAACAATTAGTCAACCAGGATTGTATCAACTGGGAGAGAATGTAACGTATAGTCCTGCAGTCCCGAATGATATTATTTTCCAGATTACTGCAAGCGATGTTGAGTTTGATTTGGGAGATCGTTTTATTACACAAAATAGTGCTAATACACAGACGGGCCTTATTGCAATACAAGTTGCCAGTGGATTAAGCAACGTGGTCATTAAAAGTGGTACCAACGGTTCCATTCAGAATATTCGTGGTACGGGAATACAAGTACTCTCCAGTTGTTCGCGTGTTTTGCTCGACAACATTACGACGTTTTCCTGTGAGGAACGAGGTATAGATTTTGTCGGTGGTTCCGGTACTGAAATTACCAATTCACAAATACAAAATTGTAAAGTAATACAATGTAGTATAGATCCTCTTGCAAGTGCGCCTATCTCATTAACTTTTTGTAATGATTTATTAGTGCTTAACATGAATGCAGACTTCAATGGTCCAACCGATTTTTTTAGCACTTTTAATGTAGATACCTGCACGAGATGTAATTTTGATGCTATCACCATACGCGAAAATACAACGGTTTCTGGGTGGACCGGATTTTTTTTGAATCTGTGCAGTAACGGTAATTTCAAAAATTGTTCGTTTGAAAACAATACAACAGCAGGCAGCGCAACTGGTTATAATTTGAATGGTTGCTCTCTGTTAACCTTTCAAAATTGCCAGATCATCGGCACCGCAAGTACTGGTGGGCAAGTAAATGGATTTTTTAGTGTAGCAAGTAATGATATTTTGTTTAATAGTTGTTTGGTTGAAGGAATGACAAACAGCGCTGATAGTGTACTGGGATATGTGAGCTTTGCCGATACAAGAATGACATTTCTTAATAGCAGTGCACAAAATAATAGTAGTACTGCTAATAATGCGGAAGGATTTGTAGCATCATCTTCTAATAGTGTCTCTTTTATTAATTGTATAGCAAATAATCAGACCGCAAGTAATAATGCAATAGGGTTTGATATAAATTCCTGCATTGATCCCTATATGCAAGAATCTCTTGCAACACTCAATGTTGGAGCAGTCAGTAGTTTTGGTATTTTGGCTTCTGGCAATACTAATCAAGTATTTGTGCTTAATGTTGCAAGTCGAAATGGTGCTGTGGCAGGCGATCAATTTAATGGCGTAGCCGCTGGTGCGGTAAATAGCGTGCTTGCAACCACGGTTAATTCAGCTGCCATAGGACCTTGGACCAATCTGGGATTAACTTAAGCATTGGTGGTAGCGTACCAAATTAAATAACTTTCGATAAATGGCATCAAATCACCATCGAGTACCAAATCCGGTTGCATTGATTCATGATCAGTGCGGTGATCCTTAACTAATTTATAAGGATGCAGTACATAGGAACGAATTTGCGAACCCCATTCAATTTTTTTCTTTTCCTTCGTATCAAGTTGCGCTTGTTGTTCTTCTTTTTGTCTTTGTGCCAATTTTGCCATGAGCATTTTCATAGCCGTTTCTTTATTTTGTGTCTGCGAGCGCTCATTCTGACATTGCACCACAATACCAGTTGGTATGTGCGTAATACGAATCGCCGATTCTGTTTTATTAACATGTTGACCACCAGCGCCACCAGAACGATACGTATCAATCCGCAAATCTTTCGGATCTATGGCAATGGCAATTTCCGGCATCTCCGGCGTAATATCAACGGCAGCAAAAGAAGTGTGGCGTCGTTTATTTGCATCAAATGGTGAAATGCGCACGAGCCGATGAATACCTTGCTCACTTTTTAAAAGACCGTAGGCATTTTTGCCTTTAATAAATAAGGTAGCGGATTTTATACCGGCAGCTTCACCCGATTGCATATCAAGCAGTTGTGCATTAAAACCTTCTCGTTCACAAAAGCGTACATACATACGCAACAATATATTGGCCCAATCTTGAGATTCAGTACCACCGGCACCGGAGTTGATGCTCAAAAAAGCATTCGATTTATCCTGTTCCTGATTAAGCAATAAAGAAATTTTAAATTTGCCTACCGAGCGTGCCAGTTCTTTAACATCAGGAGCAATTTTTTCTAATTCTGAGGCGTCTTGATTAAATAAGGCGATGAGTTCGTTTAAATCTTTATGTGCTGCAATGATAGCTTCATATTGATCATATAAGGTTTCAAGATGCTGTAATTCTTTAAGAATGGCCGTGCGATCTTTGTGCTGCCAAAAATCCTCTTGAATACTGATTGTTTTTAATTGATCAAGTTTATGCTTAACCTGGGTATCTGCGACATACGTTTTGATGATATGAATATCCGGTTCTAATGATTTAAGCGTTTCTTGTAATTCATCTATAAGCATTGGTACCGATCCTACGTGATGGGTTGCTCTATCTATCCGATTGTAAAATTGCGGTTATTTATTATATATAATACATAATACTTTTATGAAAGGCTTACGTAATATGGGGATGGGAAAGCTCTTTATTGTCTCTGGTCCTTCAGGAGTGGGCAAAACAACCTTAATTTCAGCGATTATTCCTACCTTACAGCAGTCATACCCTATTGCGCAAGCGCTTACCTATACTACCAGACCTGCCCGAGCGCACGAAAAACATGGCGTTGACTATCTTTTTATACCCGTTGAGGAATTCCAGGCTAAGATCCAGGCTCAGTTCTTTTTAGAATGGTCAGATGCCTATGGTGCCTATTATGGTTCAGGTAGGGATATAACAGCAGCCTGTACCCAAGGCCAATCACGTATTCTTATTCTGAATTGGCAGGGGGCCTTGCAGGTATATAATCAGGTTCAAGATGCCATACTTATTTGGATTACCGTCTCTGATAAAGCCCTTTTACATACCCGGTTGGTTACCCGTAATGCCAATTCTACCCTGGAAATTGAGCGTCGATTGGCACTTGCAACCCAAGAAATTGAACAAGAACAGCGGGAAAATAGGTTCAAATATCATGTTTTAAACGATGATTTTGAAAAAGGCCATATTCAATTAAGCGCGATTTTATCGTATGAATTGGCCCCTTTTGGCCCAGCTGTTTTGAAGGAATAAAAATAATCTTAAACTTTTTTCAAAAATGTTGTTGACAGGCTACCTGGGATAAGTATAATTTATGCTGTTGCTTGAAAGTTCATCAGTTGTCAAAGCGGCAAATCCCTCAAGATTAGTCGCTTAAATACGCAAAAAATGATATCTTAAGTAACAGTTTCTTTGAAATTCACAAGAAATTTAATAAATTGCCCGCGAAACTTTGAGCATAGATCTTATAGATCTGAGATGGAGAGTTTGATCCTGGCTCAGAATTAACGCTGGCGGCGTGCCTAACACATGCAAGTCGAGCGAGAAAGCCCTTCGGGGTGAGTAAAGCGGCGGACGGGTGAGTAACACGTGAGAATCTACCTTTTAGTGAAGGATACCTTCGAGAAATCGGAGCTAATACTGCATACGTCCTTCGGGAGAAAGATGGCCTCTTTGCTATCGCTAAAAGATGAGCTCGCGGACTATTAGCTAGTTGGTAGGGTAATGGCCTACCAAGGCGATGATGGTTAGCCGGCCTGAGAGGGTGTACGGCCACACTGGAACTTAGATACGGTCCAGACTCCTACGGGAGGCAGCAGTGAGGAATTTTGCGCAATGGGCGAAAGCCTGACGCAGCGACGCCGCGTGAAGGATGAAGGTCTTCGGATTGTAAACTTCTGTTAAGTGGGAAGAAAGCTCTAGTCCTAATACGACTAGAGAATGACGGTACCATTAGAGAAAGCACCGGCTAACCTCGTGCCAGCAGCCGCGGTAATACGAGGGGTGCAAGCGTTATTCGGAATGATTGGGCGTAAAGGGTGCGTAGGCGGTCTGCTAAGTCAATTGTTTAATCTCCCGGCCTAACCGGGAATCAGCAGTAGATACTGGCGAACTAGAGGGTGGAAGAGAGAAGTGGAATTCTCGGAGTAGCGGTAAAATGCGTAGATCTCGAGAGGAACACCGATGGCGAAGGCAGCTTCTTGGTCCACATCTGACGCTGAAGCACGAAAGCGTGGGGAGCAAACAGGATTAGATACCCTGGTAGTCCACGCCCTAAACGATGATCACTGGACGTCAGCTTCAATCGCGAAGTTGGTGTCGTAGCTAACGCGTTAAGTGATCCGCCTGGGGATTACGGTCGCAAGACTAAAACTCAAAGGAATTGACGGGGGTCCGCACAAGCGGTGGAACATGTGGTTTAATTCGACACTACGCGAGGAACCTTACCTAGGCTTGACATGTATTTGACCGCTGTAGAAATACAGCTTTCTGGGTCTTTGATCCAGACGATTACACAGGTGCTGCATGGCTGTCGTCAGCTCGTGTCGTGAGATGTTCGGTTAAGTCCTCTAACGAGCGCAACTCTCGCTGTCAGTTGCTATCCTTCGGGAGCACTCTGATGGGACTGCCTGGGAAACCAGGAGGAAGGTGGGAATGACGTCAAGTCCTCATGGCCCTTATGTCTAGGGCTACACACGTGTTACAATGGCCGGCACAAAGAGCAGCGAATCTGTAAAGATGAGCTAATCTCAAAAAACCGGTCTAAGTTCGGATTGAGGTCTGCAATTCGACCTCATGAAGCTGAAATCGCTAGTAATCGCGCATCAGAACGGCGCGGTGAATACGTTCTCGGGCCTTGTACACACCGCCCGTCACACCACGAGAGTTATCTGTACCCGAAATTGCCTTAGCTAACCCGCAAGGGAGGCGGGCACCTAAGGTATGGGTGATGATTGGGGTGAAGTCGTAACAAGGTAGCTGTAGGAGAACCTGCGGCTGGATCACCTCCTTTCGAGGGAGTAAAATTCAGCAAAGTTCAACTTTGCTATAGGTGTTTGTAAATAAAAGCTCAAAGTTTCGCGGGCGTGCTCAATATTTGGGCCTATAGCTCAGGTGGTCAGAGCACCCCGCTGATAACGGGGAGGTCAGTCGTTCGAGTCGACTTAGGCCCACCAAAGTGGGTCTGAAAGATTCGAATAACTTTTTAAACTGAGTATGCGGGGATGTAGCTCAGTTGGTAGAGCGTCTGCTTTGCACGCAGAAGGCCAGCGGTTCGATTCCGCTCATCTCCACCAATATTGAGATTGAAAAAATTAAATTTCTTGTCAGAATTTTAGAACATTCAAAAAAGTAGAGTTTAGTAATATAAAAAATTCTTGTGTTCTTTGAAATATTCGTAATTTACAAATCGCAAACGTCAAGTATTTCTTAGCAATTAGACTTTGTAATTAATTGGAAAGAGCATTTGGTGGATGCCTTGGTATCGGGAGACGATGAAGGAGGCGGAAGGCTGCCATAAGCTTCGGGGAGCTGTCAATCAAGCTTTGATCCGGAGGTATCCGAATGGGGAAACCCATCGCAGTAAAACTGCGATATCTTTATTTGAATTCATAGAATAAAGAAGTGAACGGCATGAACTGAAACATCTAAGTAGTGCCAGGAAGATAAAACGAACGTGATTCCCGTAGTAGTGGTGAGCGAAATGGGAACAGCCTAAACTTATATTATGTTCAAACCTGTATGTGTTGTAATGTAAGTGTAGTGGGATATAACGATTAAGATATACAGATCTTAGTTGTAATTTTTTGTCTTAGCTGAAGTGCTCTGGAATGAGCTACCACAGAGAGTGAAAGTCTCGTAAGCAAAAATTCAAAAATAGCAAATGTTATACTCCCGAGTATCGCGGAGCACGTGAAATTTCGCGAGAATCTGCCCCGACCATGGGGTAAGGCTAAATACTAACCGATGACCGATAGTGAACTAGTACCGCGAGGGAAAGGTGAAAAGAACCCCGGAAGGGGAGTGAAATAGAAACTGAAACCAATTGTTTACAATCGGTGGAAGCGCGATATACGTATGCGCAACCACGTACCTTTTGCATAATGAGCCAACGAGTTATACCTATGCTGCGAGGTTAAGCTTAGAAAGAGCGGAGCCGTAGCGAAAGCAAGTCTGAATAGGGCGCATAGTAGCATGGGATAGACCCGAAACCTAGTGAGCTACTCATGTCCAGGGTGAAGTCTTGGTAACACAAGATGGAGGCCCGAACGGTAGTGGGTTGAAAACTGCTCCGATGAGGTGTGAGTAGGGGTGAAAGGCTAATCAAACTGGGAAATAGCTGGTTCTCCCCGAAATATATTTAGGTATAGCCCTATATGATGAATCGTGGTGGTAAAGCACAGTTGAAGTTCTTGGGGGCGCAAGCTTACCGGATTTTTACTAACTCTGAATGCCGCGATTTTAGAAGATAGGAGACAGACTGTGAGGGATAAGCTTCATAGTCAAGAGGGAAAGAGCCCAGACCATCAGCTAAGGTCCCTAAATATTCGTTAAGTGGTAAAAGATGTGAAAATGCACAGACAGCCAGGAGGTTGGCTTAGAAGCAGCCATCCTTTAAAGAAAGCGTAACAGCTCACTGGTCAAGTGTTCTTGCGCTGAAAACGAACGGGGCTAAACGAATTACCGAAGCTATGGCTTGCGTCAAATTTATTTGATGCAGGGGTAGGGGAGCGTTCTTTAACAGATACGAGCCTGACTGTAAAGACAGGTGATGTTGGTTAAAGAAGTGAGCATGTTGGTATAAGTAACGAAAAAACAGGTGAGATTCCTGTTCGCCGAAAGTCTAAGGTTTCCGTGAGAACGGTTCATCCACTCAGGGTTAGTCGATACCTAAGCCGAGGCCAATTGGAGTAGGCGATGGATAACAGGTTAAAGATTCCTGTACCACTTCCTAGCGTTTGAGCGAAGGGGGGACGCAGTAGGGTAGATTGACTTGGATTATGAATTGCCAAGCTAAACATAAAGAGAGGCTTTGTTAGAAAATCTGCAAGGTCGTTGATTGAAATGTGATGGGTATACCAATCATTATTGAAAGGTATATTCAGTTGACCCCACACTGACTAGAAAATCCTCTAGCGAGTTAGGTAAGTGATCGTACCGCAAACCGACACAGGTAGACGGGCTGAGAATGCTAAGGCGTTGAGATAATTATCATTAAGGAACTCGGCAAAATAGCTCCGTAACTTCGGGATAAGGAGTGCCTATATTGTTAATATTTTATGAAGCAATGTTAGGTTTCAACAAAGAGGCCCAGCCGACTGTTTAACAAAAACACAGGGCTCTGCGAACTCGTAAGAGGAAGTATAGAGTCTGACGCCTGCCCAGTGCCGGAAGGTTAACAGGAGAGGTTAGCTCGCAAGAGCAAAGCCTTGATTCGAAGCCCCGGTAAACGGCGGCCGTAACTATAACGGTCCTAAGGTAGCGAAGTACCTTGTCGGGTAAATTCCGACGCGCATGAATGGCGTAACGAGTTGGGCGCTGTCTTAATGATAAACTCAGTGAATTTGTAGTACCGGTGAAAATGCCGGTTACCCGCAGAAGGACGG